>WBZS01001129.1_pt1 | contig 23523 bp, 20 predicted proteins | sample 5204201 | NCBI WGS metagenome assembly WBZS01 (sample SAMN12344357, study PRJNA552823) | activated sludge metagenome | biome: Activated sludge suspended growth; feature: Nitrification reactor; material: Wastewater; isolation source: activated sludge from nitrification reactor of wastewater... | reverse complement strand
ATGTTGAACAACCGGCCACGCAAGATCTTGAACTACTTTTCGCCTCAAGAAGTCTTCTCAGAAATAACCGCCAATTTCATTTCAGGCGTCGCACTTCAAGCTTGAAACCGCCCTGTAAGCCTGGTCCGCGGCACTTGGTCCATCATCGCGGACCCATCCAGCGATATCGAAGAGCCGCCAATGACAGTCGCTGGATAAGGCCCATTTCGGTATCACGCATTTGTTGGTTTAACTGGAGGATCAAACATACAATGGCAAAGCAAATGTAGGTATGATATACGCGCGTTTTATTGGTCAGCACACTTGTAGGAGACGGCAATGGTTAAGAGCATTCTCAAACTCTTGTCTTCATTAATCTCGCTTTGTGTTCTTGTTTCGCCCGCGAAAGCCGTATCAAGTCCATCATACAGCTTTACCGCAGCCTCAATCTACCACGATCCGTTCTCGTACGTCCTTGGAATTAGGTTCACGCCAAATTCAGACGTCGCTGTTACCGCGCTCGGCTACTTCGACAATGAGGCGTATGGAGCGAAATATTCCGGTCTGCTCACCTCTCACGATGTAGGAATTTTCGACGATGCTGGCGCATTGCTCATATCTGCGACAGTTGACGCCGGCAACAGCGATCCGCTGGCGGGATACTTTCGATACAAGAGCGTTGCGCCGCTAATCATTCGGGCTGGCCATGAGTACACCATGGCTGGTGTTACCGTAGGAAACGTTGATTCTTACGCTTACGGAGTTGATGGTAGTTCAGTCTATGGTTTTCAAGTCAACCAAATGCTAACGATCGCACATTACGCTGTCTATATTTCTCCCGGCGGCGTACTTACTTATCCGACTGAGGCCTATCCAGCTACCATCTATGCTGGGCCCAACCTATTAATCCAAGCCATCCCAGAGCCCGCTATGGCCTCACTCTCCATTGTGGGGTTAATCTGCATTGGCATTCTTGTCCGGCGCAAGCGCAAGAAGGAAAAGGGCCGGTGGAGTTCTGACTCGGTACCAGGCCAAGCCAGGCTGGGAACTGACACGCTTTGGCAACTTGCCTGAAGTCACCCACTGCGGCAAGCAGCGCTAACGCGGTCAGCGGGCCGATGCCCGGCAGTTGCGCCGCCCGGCGCGCACGATTGTCGTCACGCGCGTGCTGGGCGATTTGCTCGTCGCACCAGGCGATCTCGATTTCCAGGTTCACCCAATGAAAGTGAAGACGCTGCAACGCCAGCCGCAGGATGCCGGGCAGGCCGTTGGCACCGCCTTCGAGCACGTCGGCCAGGCCCTTGCGCAGCGCGTCGGGGCCGGCAGGCAGTTCGCTGCCGTATTCATCGAGCAGCCCGCGAATGCGGTTGCTGCACGCGGTGCGCTCCTACTTGTAGCCCTCGCGCAGGCGGTGAACCGACAACTGCGCCTGTTGGTCGGCGGTCTTGACCGTGACCGGAACGTAGCGCATGTGCGGACGGCTGGCCGCTTCGCAAATCGCCGCAGCATCCTTGGCGTCGTTATTGCCGCACTTGCCGGCCATCCGATAAGGGCTGACGAACTGACCAGCGATCAATCGCGCCTGCAGCCCGAGCCCACCCAGACGCCGGCCGACATGGTGCGCACCGCCGCATGCCTCCATGGCGACGATGCAGCCCGCCGGCAGCTCGGCACACCAGGCGATAACTTTTCGCGCGGCAGCGCCCGCGCCATCACCACGTGGTCGTTTCGGTCGACCGCATGCACCTGCATCAAGCGCTTTGACAAATCGACCCCGACAGGCACGACCGTGCAGCGGTGGCATGGGGTGTATCCCGGCATCGCTTGAATGGCGATGTCAGGGCCGGCTCGGCGTTGGCCGGGCCGAGCCGGGCCGGCGAGGGCCAGCGACCGGCCAGCGGCGTCGGCCACTTCAGCCGCTCAACAGCTTGTTGACCAGCTCAGGCGTGGTCGCGGCGCCGGTCTTGCGCATCAGCCGGGCGCGGTAGACGTCGACGGTGCGCGGGCTGATCGTGAGCCGGCGGCCGATTTGCTTGCTGGTCAGGCCTTCGATCAGCAAGGCCGAGATTTCGCGCTCGCGGGCGGTGAAGTCGACCTTCAGCCGGCGCCGGTCGGACAGGTCTTCAAACGACCAGACGCCGGCGGCGTGCGGGTCGGCGGGGTCGAGCGCGCGGCCCGAGACGCGGCACCAGAACAGCTCGCCGGGACCGTCGACGCCGCCACCGGCGAGCCGCTTCATCACCCGGTCGTCGGCATAGTGGCCATTGGCGTCCAGGCTGGCGACGATGCGCGCGCCGGTGCGCTCGAACTCGGCATAGGTCGGGTACATCACCTCGAAGCTGTGGCCGACCAGCTGGTCGCGCTGGGCGCGAAAAATCGCCAGCACGCGGCGGTTGCAGTCGACGATGGTGCGCTGGCGCGCCAGCACCAGGCCGATAGGCGCGAAGTCAAACGCGGTGCGGTAGTCGAGCGTCGGCAGGTCGGACATCGGCGGCGGCGTTCAAGGGCGGGCGAGTGGCGCACGGTAACGCAGCCGCGCGCCGCGTGCATCGCTCAATGCCGGTGGCGGCGGCGGCCGTGGCGGCGCCAGGCCTTGTCGGCCTCGGCGGCGACGAACACCAGGCCGGCCAGTGCGCCACACAGCGCGGCTTCCGGCGCGCTCAGCGCGTGGGTGTGAAACAGCGGCTGCAGCGCCGGCAGGTAAGTCGTCGCCGCCTGCAGCACGACGGTCAGCGCCACCGCGCCCAGCAGCGGCCGGTTGCTGCCCAGGCCCTGGCTGAACAGCGATTCGTGCTCGGACCGAATGCCCAGCAGCAGCGCCATCTGCGCCAGCGTCAACAGCGTGAAGACCAGGGTTTGCGCATGCGTGGGGTCGATCCACGCGCTGTGGCCATGCAGCGCCCAGGCCTGCAGGCCCAGGCACAGCGCGCCGATCAGCGCGCCGCCGGCCAGTGCGCGCTGCCACAAGCCGTCGGCGAGCACGCTTTCGGCGGCCGGGCGTGGCGGCCGCGCCATCACGCCGCGCTCGGCCGGCTCGGCGGCCAGCGCCAGGCCGGGCAGGCCGTCGGTGACCAGGTTGACCCACAGGATGTGGATAGGCAGCAGCGGCAGCGGCAGGCCCAGCAGCGGGGCGACGAACAGCACGCTGACCTCGCCCAGGTTGCCGGTCAGCGCGTAGCGGATGAACTTGCGGATGTTGTCGAAAATGCGCCGCCCCTCGCGCACCGCGCCGACGATGGTGGCGAAGTTGTCGTCCAGCAGCACCAGGCTGGAGGCTTCGCGCGCCACGTCGGTGCCGCCGCGGCCCATCGCCACGCCGATGTCGGCGGCACGCAGCGCCGGCGCGTCGTTGACGCCGTCGCCGGTCATCGCGACAAACAGGCCCTGCGCCTGCAGCGCGCGCACGATGCGGATTTTTTGCGCCGGGTCGGTGCGCGCATAGACCGACACGCGCTGCACCGCGGCGGCCAGCGCCGCGTCGTCGAGCGCGGCCAGTTCGGCGCCGGTGAGCACCGCGGCGGCGGTCGGCACGCCGGCGCGCGGCGGGTCGGCGGGTGCATCGACCAGCCCCAGGTCGAGCGCGATCGCCAGCGCCGTGGCCGGATGGTCGCCGGTGATCATCACCGGCCGCACGCCGGCGCGCCGGCATTGCGCCACCGCGGCGCGCGCCTCGGGCCGCGGCGGGTCGATCAGCCCGACCAGGCCGAGCAGGGTCAGGCCACGTTCAAACGCGTCGGCGCTGAGTGATTGCAGCGCGTCCGGCGCATCCGCCGCGGCGCCGCCACCGCGGCGCTGCGCCACCGCCAGCACGCGCAGGCCTTGCGCGGCCCAGCGCTGTGCCTGCGCCAGCGCGTCGTCCACGCCGGCACCGACGCAGCGCGGCAGCAGCGACTCGGGCGCCCCTTTGACGTAGGCGCACCAGCCGCGCTCGGCATCGGCGTGCAGCGTGGTCATGCGCTTGCGCTCGGCGTCAAACGGCCATTCGCCCAGCCGCGGCCGGCCGGCGTGCAGCGCGCCGACGTCGATGCCGGCGTCGTGCGCGGCCTGCAGCAGCGCGGTTTCGGTCGGGTCGCCGCGCCAGGCGGGCGCTGCGGCGCTGTCCGGGCCGGCGGCGCCCGGCGCTGGCGCGGCTGGGCGATCGGCGGCCGCGGCGCGGGCGTCGTTGCACAGCACCAGCGCGGTCCACAGCGTGGTGTCGGCGATGCCGGGCGCGGCCTGGTGGCAGCGCCACTGCATGCGGTTTTGCGTCAGCGTGCCGGTCTTGTCGGAGCAGATCACGCTGACCGCGCCGAGTGTTTCAACGCTGGGCAGCCGGCGCACCAGCGCATTGACCGTGACCAGCCGCCGCGCGCCCAGCGCCAGCAGCACGGTGACCACCGCCGGCAAGGCCTCGGGAATCGCCGCCACCGCCAGGCTGACCGCCACCAACGCCATCGGCAGCAGCGCCTCGCCGCGCAGCAGGCCGAGCACAAAGACCAGCGCGCACACCGCCAGCGCCACCAGAGCCAAGCGCTTGCCAAACCGCGCCAGGCGCTGCTGCAGCGGCGTGCTGCGGTCCTCGGCGCCGTGCAGCAGCGTGGCCACCTGGCCGAGCGCGGTGGCCGCGCCGGTGGCCACCACCAGCCCGACGGCCCGGCCGTGGCTGACCAGGGTGCCCTTGAAGGCCATGTTCAACTGGTCGCCCAACGCCAGATTCGCGTGTGCCGAAGGCGCCGTGCCGGGCGCCGCGCCGATGTCCAGCGCGGCGCTGAGCTTTTCCACCGTCACCGACTCGCCGGTCAGCGCCGACTCGTCAACCCGCAGTTGCGCCACCTCGGCCAGCCGCAGGTCGGCCGGCACCAGGTTGCCGGCTTCCAGCAGCACCACGTCGCCCGGCAACAGCGCGTCGGCGTCGACCATGCACACCTGGCCGCCGTCGCGACGCACGCTGGCGCGCGCCGCGGCCAGCCGCTGCAGCGCCTGCAAGGCCTGGTCGGCGCGCCAGCCCTGCCAGAAGCCGATGGCGGCGTTGAGCAGCACGATCAGCACGATGACCAGCGTGTCGGTCCACTCGCCGATCAGCCCGGCCAGCAGCGCGGCGGCCAGCAGCACGCCGATCATGAAGTCGCGAAACTGGTCGGCGATGCGCAGCCACAGTGGCCGCGGCGGCGCCTCGGGCAGCCGGTTGGCGCCGTGCTGCTGGCGCCGCGCGTCGACTTCGGCGCTGTCCAGCCCGCGCGCCAGGTCGACACCGAGCGCGCGCGCCACCTCGTCGGCGCTGCGCAGATGCGCGTCGGCGCGCACGGTGGCCACGTCGGTGGTCGGCGCCGGTGCGGCGGTGGCCGCTGGCGCGCTGGGCTGAAACATTCGGACTTCAGGCGAGATTAGTCAATCTTACGTATCGCCTGCCGCGGGCGCGACGCAGTACGCTGCGCCACCTCATACACCAGCGGCCCACACCCCATGAACAAGATCTACCCCAGCGCCGCCGCGGCGCTGGCCGGCATCGTGCGCGACGGCCAGACCATGGCCGTCGGCGGATTCGGCATCTGCGGCATCCCCGAGGCCTTGATCGACGCGCTGATGCACTCGGGCGTCAAAGACCTGACCATCGTCAGCAACAACTGCGGCATCGACGGCTTCGGCCTGGGCAAGCTGCTCGACACGCGGCAGATCAAGAAGATGGTGTCGAGCTACGTCGGCGAGAACAAGGAGTTCGAGCGCCAGTACCTGGCCAAGGAGCTGGAGCTGGAGTTCACGCCGCAGGGCACGCTGGCCGAGCGGCTGCGCGCTGGCGGCGCCGGCATTCCGGCGTTCTTCACCCGCACCGGGGTCGGCACGATGGTCGCCGAGCGCAAGGAAACGCGCGAGTTCGACGGCCACATGTACGTGATGGAACGCGCCATCGTGCCCGACATCGCGCTCGGCAAGGCCTGGAAGGCCGACAAGTCCGGCAACCTGATCTTCCGGCGCACCGCGCGCAACTTCAACCCGGCGGCGATCATGGCCGGGCGCATCAGCGTGGTCGAGGTCGAGGAGATCGTCGAGATCGGCGCCTTCGACCCCGACGAGGTGCACCTGCCCGGCATCTATGTGCACCGCCTGGTGCTCAACGCCACGCCCGAGAAGCGCATCGAAAAGCGCACCATCACCGAAAAACCCACCGCCAAGACCGGAGCCTGACATGCCCTGGACCCACGACCAAATGGCCGAGCGCGCCGCGCACGAACTGGCCGACGGCTTTTACGTCAACCTGGGCATCGGGCTGCCGACGCTGGTGGCCAACTTCGTGCCCAAGGACATCACCGTCTGGCTGCAAAGCGAGAACGGCATGCTGGGCATCGGGCCTTTCCCGACCGAGGACGAAGTCGACGCCGACCTGATCAACGCCGGCAAGCAGACCGTCACCACCATTCCCGGCAGCAGCATCTTCGGCAGCCACGAGAGCTTTGCGATGATCCGCGGCGGCAAGATCAACCTGTCCATCCTGGGCGCGATGCAGGTCAGCGAGCACGGTGACCTGGCCAACTGGATGATCCCCGGCAAGATGGTCAAAGGCATGGGCGGCGCGATGGACCTGGTGGCCGGCGTGCGCAGCGTGGTGGTGATGATGGAACACGTCGCCAAGCGCAAGGACGGCGGCTTTGACCTGAAGATCCTGCCCAGGTGCACGCTGCCGCTGACCGGCGTTGGCGTGGTCGACCGCATCATCACCGACCTGGCGATCCTGGACATCACGCCGCACGGTCTGAAGGTGGTCGAGATCGCCCCCGGCGTCACCCGCGACGAGCTGCAGTCCAAGACCGGCGTGCAGTTGCAGTAAGCGGCTGGCAAGGCCGGCCGCCGCGCGCGGCCGGCCGCTTGTCCGTCACTTGATCAAAAGCCGACCGCGGCGCCGTCGCGACGCGCGTCGCTGGCGGCGACATAGCCTTCGGCGGCCGGGTCGCCCAGGCGCCAGATGAACTGGCCGGCGCCGAAGTCCTGGTAGCTGTCGTGCAGCAGCTCGATCTGGTGGCCGCGCTCGGCCAGGCCCATCAGCGTGGTGGCGTCCATCTGGCCCTCGACGTTGATCGACAGGCCGTGGTTGAAGCGCCAGCGCGGTGCGTCGCAGGCGGCCTGCGGCTGCTGCTGGAAGTCGAGCATGCGCACCAGCGTCTGCAGGTGGCCCTGCGGCTGCATGTTGGCGCCCATCACGCCAAAGCTCATCAGCGGCGGGCGGCTGCCGTCGGCCGCCGCCGGCCCGCTCAGGAACGCCGGAATGATGGTGTGGAACGGCCGCTTGCCCGACGCCACAACGTTGGCGCTGGCTGAGTCCAGGCTGAACGCGTGGCCGCGGTTTTGCAGGCTGACGCCCCAGTCGGCCTGCACCACGCCCGAGCCAAAGCCCATGTAGTTGCTCTGGATGAAGCTGACCATCATGCCGCGCTCGTCGGCCGCGGTCAGGTAGATCGTGCCGCCCTTGGCCGGGTTGCCGGCGCCGAAGTCCTGCGCCCGGAGTGGGTCGATCAGCCGGGCGCGGCCGGCCAGGTAGTCGGCGTCGAGCAACTGCTCGGCGCTGACCGCCATTGCCGACTGCTCGGCAACAAAGCGGTAGACGTCGGCAAAGGCCAGCTTCATGGCCTCGATTTGCAGGTGCTGGGCGGCGGCGCTGTCCACGCCGAGCGCGGCCAGGTCGAAGTGCCGCAGCATGCCAAGGGCCATCAGCGCCGCGATGCCCTGGCCATTGGGCGGAATCTCGTGCAGGCGGCAGCCGCGGTAGTCCTGACCGATCGGCGCCACCCATTGCGGCTGGTAGGCGGCCAAGTCGGCGGCGGTCATCGCGCCGCCCTCGCGCGCGGCCTGGGCGGCCAGCGCGGCGGCGATCTCGCCGCGGTAAAACGCCTCGCCCCGGCTGTCGGCGATGACGCGCAGCGCACGCGCGGCCGCCGGCAGGCGAAAAAGCTCACCGACCTCCGGCGCCCGGCCGCGCGGCAAGAACGTGGCGGCAAAGCCTGGCTGCGCACGCAGTTCGGGCAGCGCCGCGGCGGCGTCCCATTTGTCCTGCACCACCGGCGGCACCGCGTAGCCGCGTTCGGCGATGTCCATCGCCGGTGCCAGCAAGTCGGCAAACGCCAGCCGGCCAAAGCGTTGGCTCAACGCCGCCCAGGCGCTGACCGCACCGGGCACGGTCACCGCGTCCCAGCCGCGTGTGGGCGGATGGCGCGCATCGGCGCCGTACCTGGCCTTGAAGTACTCAGGGGTCCAAGCCGCCGGCGCGCGGCCCGAGGCATTCAGGCCGTGCAGTTGCCGGCCGTCCCAGACGATGCAAAACGCGTCCGACCCCAGGCCGTTGCTGCACGGCTCGACCAGCGTCATCGCCGCCGCGGCGGCGACCACCGCGTCGACCGCGTTGCCGCCGGCAGCCAGCATGCGCAGCCCGGCCTGCGCCGCCAACGGGTGCGAGGTGGCCACCACGTTGCGCGCGAAAAGCGGTGCGCGGGTCGACAGATAGGGGTTGCGCCAGTGCACGGTCGGGGTCATGGCAGCGGGGGGTTGTGGTGGGCGATCGGCAGTGGAGCGGCCGACAGTTGTCAGGCGTGCGATACAATGTATCTCAACTACTTCAAGAAATCGGCGATGGCAGCCTCCTCAATGATCCACGTTCGGGTGGACGAAAAGATCAAGGCGCAAGCCAGCGAAACGCTCGCGGCGATGGGTTTGACGGTGTCCGACGCCGTTCGCGTCTTCCTGACGCGCGTGGTCACCGAGCAGCAACTTCCATTTGCACTCAAGGTGCCAAACGCCGACACGCGCGCCGCCATGCAGGAAGCCCAAGGCTTGGCCAAAGCGCGGTTTGCCAGCGGCGACGCACTGATCCATGATCTCGAAAAAGGCAGCAAGCGCTAGGCGCGCGGTCTTGCCGCGAATGTCGGACCGCACCAAGGCATTCGTCAAAGACTGGGAACGGCTTTCGCACGCCGGCCGCTATGACATGAAGCGGCTGAAGGAAGCGATGTTGCTGCTCATCGCCAACGACCAACCGTTGGGCGCCGAGTGGCTCGACCACGCGCTTGCCGGTCCCTGGGCTGACCACCGTGAATGCCATGTGGGCGGTGACTTCCTGCTGATTTACCGCTTGAGCGCCAGCGGTGACGCACAACAAATCGTCTTTGTCCGTGCGGGGACACATACCGAGTTGTTTGACTAGCGCAGCGTCAAGCGGTGCGTCACGCCTCGTCCTGAAACGCCTCTTCGCGCTTGGCCTTGATCGACGGCAGCGTGACAACGACGATCATCGCCACCGCGGCCAGCAACAGCCCGGCCGACAGCGGACGCGTGGCGAAGGTCGACCAGTCGCCGCGCGACAGCAGCAGCGCACGGCGCAGGTTTTCTTCCATCATCGGGCCGAGGATGAAGCCCAGCAGCAGCGGCGCCGGCTCGCAGCCCAGCTTGTAGAAGGCGTAGCCGATGAGCGAAAACGCCGCGGTCATCTGCACGTCGAAGGTGCTGTTGTTCAGCGTGTAGCTGCCGATGGCGCAAAACACGACGATCGCCGGGAACAGAAAGCGGTACGGCACGGTGAGCAGCTTGATCCAGATGCCGATCAGCGGCAGATTCAGGATCACCAGCATGGCATTGCCGACCCACATGCTGGCAATCAGCCCCCAGAACAGTTTCGGGTCGCTGCTCATCACCTGCGGGCCGGGCTGTATGCCCTTGATGGTCATCGCGCCGACCATCAGCGCCATCACCGCGTTGGGCGGAATGCCCAGCGTCAGCATTGGAATGAAGCTGGTCTGCGCGCCGGCGTTGTTGGCCGACTCAGGCCCGGCGACGCCGCGGATGTTGCCCTTGCCAAACGGCACCTCACCGGGCCGGCCACGGGTCTTCTTTTCCAGCGTGTAGGCGGCAAACGACGCCAGCAACGCGCCACCGCCCGGCAACACGCCGAGGATGGAACCCAGCGCGGTGCCGCGCACCACGGCGGGCCAGGCGTCCTTGAAGTCTTCCCGCGTCGGCCACAGGCCGCTGACGTGCTTGGTAAAGACTTCGCGGTGCTCGGGCGGCTGGCTCAGGTTGGCAATGATTTCGCCGAAGCCGAACACCCCCATCGCAATGGCGACAAAGCCGATGCCGTCGGTCAGCTCGGCAATGTCAAAGCTGTAGCGCGGCACGCCGGAAATGACGTCGGTGTTGATCTGGCCAAGCAGCAGCCCGAGCACGATCATCGCGATCGCCTTGATCAGCGACCCCGAGGCCAGCACCACCGCGCCGATCAGGCCCAACACCATCAGGCTGAAGTACTCGGCCGGGCCGAACTTGAACGCCAGCTCGGTCAGCGGCGGCGCGAACGCGGCAATGACCACCGTGCCGACGCAGCCGGCGAAAAACGAGCCCAGCCCGGCCGCCGCCAGCGCGGCGCCGGCACGCCCGCGGCGGGCCATCGCGTAGCCGTCGATCGCGGTGACCACCGAGCTGGATTCGCCCGGCACGTTGATCAGGATCGCGGTGGTCGAGCCGCCGTATTGCGCGCCGTAGTAAATGCCGGCCAGCATGATCAGCGCCGGCGTGGCATCCAGCGCATAAATGCTGGGCAGCAACATGGCGATGGTGGCCACCGGCCCCAGCCCAGGCAGCACACCGATCAGCGTGCCCAGGATGCAGCCGAAAAGGGCATACAGCAGGTTGATCGCGGTAAAGGCAACACCGAAGCCGGTCGCCAGGTTGTGCAGCAAGTCCATGGCGCGCCTTCAACCGGTGATGAACTTCGGCCACATCGGGATGACCAAGCCCAGGCCCTTGATGAAGATCAGGTACGAACCCAGCGTCAGCACGACGCAGCTGATCACTGCGTCCTTCCAGTGGAATTCGCTGCCGGCCAGACTTGCGGTAACGATCAAGGCTGGCAGCGACGCCATCAGACCCAGCCGTGGCAACAGCAGGCTGAACAGCCACACCGAGCCGGGGATCAGCAGCATCGGCTTCCAGGCCCAGTGGCCGATTGGCTCGCCGTCTTCGGTTTCGACGCTCAGCGCTTCAAAGATGATGAACGCACCCAGCAGCGCCATCAGCACGCCCAGCCCGAATGGAAAGTAGCCTGGCCCGGGTCGGGCCGAGCTGCCGAAGCTGTAGTTCAGCGCACCCCATGCAAAACCAACGCCGATCACCAGGAACATCAGTCCTGACCAGAAGTCTTTCTGGCTCTTGATCTTCACGCGGTGGTCTCCTCGTCCGCTGCGCCATCCGGGATGATGGAAGGCGCGGCCGATTCTAGGGACGCAAGCCGCCGAAACCGCTGTGGTTTCCACGTAACGTGAACCGGGTGCTGACCAGGAACAAGCCACGCGCCACGTGGCGTGTGCAGGGCCGAATCGGGCGCACATCAGCCAGCGCCGGCCAGCAGTTCGACCGCCAGCACCAGGCGTTGCGCCTGTTCGGCCAGACTGCAGCGCTCGGCTGCGGCCATGTGCGCCAGCCGTTCGCTGGCCTGCGCGCGGCGCAGCGAATATCGGTGCATCAGCACGCCGATGGCCATCGGCACCCAGTCGGCGTCGGCCGCGGTGGCTTGCGCGGCTTGGGCGCCCGACGCGCCGGCCGGCGCCAGGGCGGTGGGCGACGCCGCCGGCGCCGGCCTGGCGCCGGCGCCGCTGCGCGCCACCGCCGCGGCCACCGCCGGCAGGATCTGGGCAATGTCCAGCGGCTTGACCAGGTAGTCCAGCGCGCCCAGCTCGCGCACGCGCCGCGTGGTGTCATCGTCGGCAAAGGCCGACAAAAACATGAACGGCACGCGCAGGTGCTCGCGCAGGTAGGCGGCGACGTCGAAGCCGCTCATGCCCTCCATGCGGATATCGAGCAGCGCCAGGTCGGGTCTGTGCTGGCGCGCCAGCAAGATGGCGTCGTCGCCGTTGTCGGCGTCGAACACCTCGTAGCCGGCCTGCGCCAGGCCATGGCTGACGGTGGCCAGCACCAGGCGGTCATCGTCGACAACCAGGATGCGGCCCAGGCGAGGCAGGGCGTCGGCGGTTGCGGTGGCGGCCATGGGGCGACTCCATTGGCGTGGGTGGATTGGATGCGAGCGGGTGGATTGTCGCCAGCCGCGGCTGGCCGCCGCGCACCGCGGCTACAGCGGCGCCAGCAGGGCAATGCCGGGCGGCACCAGCACCACGCGCGCCTCGACTTCGGCACCACCGAAGGGCAACAGCGTCAGCGTGGCGCTGCGCCGCGGCAGCAGCGCGCGCACCAGGCCCAGCCCCGAGACGCCGGGCGGCACCTGCTGCAGCGAAAAGCCGGCCGGCAACTGCCCGGGGCTGCGCACCGCGATCGCCAGCCGCGCCTCGTCGCACTGCAGCACGCAGCGGATGGCGCCCGGTGCGCCGTGCTTGACCGCGTTGGTCAGCAGTTCGTTGACGGTCAGCGCAATCGGTATCGCCTCGGCCTCGGGCAGTGCAAAGCGCTCCGGCGCGGCACCGTCAATGTCGACCGCGATCGCGCGGCCAAAGGTGCGCTGCACGCTGGCGGCGATCGCCTCGACCACCGGCCGTACCCGCAGCGGGCCACCGGCGCCGACCTGCAGACCGTGGATTTGCGCGATCGCCTGCACCTGGCCGACCGCCTCGCCGATCAGCTCGGCAACCTCGGGCCGGCGCGCGGCAGTCTGCTGCAGCAGCCCGGCCACGCCCTGCAGGTTGTTCTTGATGCGGTGGTGGACTTCCTTGACCAGCATGTCGCGCTGCGCCACCGCGGCGTCAAAGCGCGCCTTTTCGGCGGCGCGCTGCTCGGTGACGTCGCTGGCCACCAGCAGCATCTGGCCGACTTCGACCGCGCCGCGCGTTCGTTCGTCGAGGGCGACGATGCGCATGTCCCAGACGCGCGCCGGCGCGCGGTCGTCGCCATCGACCGCGGCGCTGTCTGCGCCCGGCCGCGCCAGTTCGCGGCGCAACCCGTCGGCGTGGGCGCGCGCGGCCTGCAGGTCGGCGCGCAGCGCCTGCGCGTCGGACGGCGCAAACCACTCCTCGGGCGGCCGGCCGAGCAGCGCCGGCACCGGGCGGCCGAAGAAGCTGGCCGCCATTTGATTGAGCCGCAGCACACGGCCACTGTCGCCGTCGAACAGCGCGATGGCCAGCGGCGCGGTGTCGATGATGCGCTGCAGCGACGCCTGCGCCTGCGCGATGCTGACCTCGGCCTGCCGGCGGCGCTCGATGTCCAGCAGCGCAAAGGTGATCTGGCTGCCACCGGCGGCATCGGCCGCTGCCGCCGCCGACGCCGCGCCGGCGCTGGCACCGCGCCCGGTGACCACCGCGTTGCCGACAACCCAGAAGGCGCGGCCGTCGCGCGCGCGCAGCCGGCATTCAAAGGTTTCGGCCTGGCCGTCGGCCAGCGCCTGCAGGTAGTGCGTGGCACGCAGCGGGTGGTCGGGCTCGTCGGTGGCGACGGTGGCTATCGGCTGGCCGATGAAGTCGGCCAGTTCGCCGCCGAACATGCGCCGCGCCGAGCGGTTCATCCACTCGATGCCGCCATTGCCCACGGTAACGATGCCGACCAGTACCGAGTCGAGGATGGCGCGCGTGCGTTCGGCCTGCAGTTGCAGCGCCTCGCGCGCGGCGCGGCGTTCATCCATGTCGACGAACGAGCAAATCAGCTCCAGCGGCGCGCTGGCCTCGCCGATGCGGCGCTTGCTGACCTGTACCCAGCGCAGGCTGCCGTCGCGGCAGCGCAGCCGCCTTTCGCCACGCCAGTGGCCGCCGCCTTCGCCGCTGTCCTTGAGCGCCTGGCGCCGTGGCGGCCACAGCCGCTGGTAGGCGGCGTCGTCTTCATACAGCGCGGCCTGGTGCATGTGCTGCAACTCGGCGGCGCTGTAGCCGGTCAGCCGCTCCAGCGCGGCGTTGGCGCGCTGGATGCGGCCCTCGCGCAGGTAGGCCACGCCGATGTCGGAAAGTGAAAACATCAGCGCCCGCTCGCGCTCGACCGCCGCCAGCTCGGCCTGCTGGCGCTTGAAGCGCGTGACATCGGTGACCACCACCACCACCCCGGCCTCGGCGGCCGGGCCGCTGGCGCTGGCGGCGGCATCCGGCGCGCCATCGCCGGTGCCGGTGGCCGACAAGGCCAGCCACTGCGTTGCGCCATCGGCCGCCGGGCGCGCCAGTTCGGCGTCGTGGCGGCCGGGCTCGACCGCGGCGCGGCGCAGCAGCGCCAGCGCATCGCCCTGGCCGGCCAGCAGTTCGGCGATCGGCGCGCCGGCGCTGCGCCCGGCAGGCAGGCCGAGCAAGGCCTCGAAGCGGCGGTTGCAGCGCACCAGATGCGCGCCGCGCAAATAGGCCATGCCGGCGCTGGTGACGTCCAGAATGGTGCTCAGCTCGTGCAGCAGCAGCTCGCTGCGGCGGTGCGCTTCTTCCTGCTCGGTGATGTCCAGCGTGACCACCGACAGCGTCGGCCGGCCGTCGGTCAGCGCGCCGGGCGCGACCCGTGTCAGCAGCCAGCGTCGGCCCAGTTCGGGCAGCAGCACGGCATAGCGCACCTGGGCGCGCTGGCCTGCGCGCAGCGCCTTTTGCAAGCGGTCGAATTCGGCGCGCGAGGCCGGGTCCACCTGCTCGCCGCCAATCGCCTGCAACGCATTTGCCGCCGCGCTGGCGCGGTCGTCGGGCGCCGGCGCGCTGGCGTCGGGCGCGGGCTGCGGCAAGCGCGCGCTGACCCAGCCGCGCGAGGCCTCGTAGGTCGCCACGCCCAGGCCGGCGGTGGTCATCAGCGAGGCGATTTCAAGTTGCGCCAGATCGTGGGCGTCCTCCAGGCTGCGGTCTTCAACCAGCGCCAGCACCTGGCGCGGCGCGCCCGCTGCGGGGGCCAGCGCACGCAGCCGCGCCAGCAGGCGCAGGCGCCGGCCGTCGGGGGTGGTCAGCGTCGCGCGCCGCTCGGGCGTCGGCTCGCCCGGCACCGGCAAGGCGCTGTCGCACAGCCCGGCGGCGTCCCAGCCCAACAGCCGGCACAGCTCGGCCGGCGCCTCGCGCAGCGCGGTCGGGGCGCAGCCGGTCAACTGCGCGAATGCGGCGTTGCAGCGCAGCACCCGGCCGTCGCCGTCGTAGACCAGCATCGCGCCCGGGCTTGCATCAAACCACTGCGCCGCGGCGCCGCCGTCGCCGGCCGCCGGTGCCGCGCTGGCCGGCTCGACACCGACCACGTGCCACAGCACCAGCAGCAGCGGCGCGCCATCGTCGGCGCTGATCCAGCGCGGCTGCGCGCGCAGCGCATGGCGGCGGCCGGCGCTGTCGGTCCACAACCGCTCGGGCTCAATCGGCAAGCGGCTGCCGTCGGCCAGCGCCGCCTGCAGCCGCGCACGCCATTGCGCCGGCTGCGCGGCATCGCCAAACAGACCCGTTTCGGCCAAATCGCTGCCAATCACCCGCGCCGACGGCAGTCCACACAGCGCCAGGAATGCGCGGTTGACGGCGCGCACGCGCCAATCGGTGTCGGCCACCAGCAGCGCCTGCGGTGAGTCCCACAACAACGCAACCAGCTCGGCGGTGGCGCCCGGTGCCAGCCGCGGCTGTGCTTCTGGCGCCACCGAAGGCGCCTGCGCTGTCGCGCGCAACAGCCAGCCGCTGCCCTGGCGGCCCAGTTGCAGCCGCCAGGGCCGCGCATCGGCCAGCACGGCGTCGACACCCGCGTCGCCGGCGGCGCCGACACCGGCTGCGGGGCCTGCGCCGAGCACAAGCGCCAGCAGTGCGTCTTTGGCCGGCGGCGCCAGCAGCGCCAGCGCCGACGGCGCGCTTTGGCCGGCAGCGCAGCCCAGCACGCGCTGCGCCGCGGCGTTGCACCAAGCGACGCGGCCGCGGCCGTCGAACAACACCAGCGCCTCGTCCACCGCGTCGAGCAACGCCTGGAGCTGGCTGTTTGACGGCAGCGAAAACGGGCGCGACAGCAAGGCCATGGCGGCCAGTTTATGCGTCGCCCAGGGGGCCAACGCCGGATCGACGCGGCTGTCTTCCGCGCGCCGAAATCCGCTTTAGCCGCGCGCCAGCACCTGCGGATTGAGCGCCGTTGGCGGCCGGCCGGCCTGCGCGCCGCAACCCAGCGCGGCCAGCAGGTTGGCCGCGGCCAGGTCGGCCATCGCGCGTCGCGTTGGCAGGCTGGCGCTGGCGATGTGCGGCGTCAGCACCACGTTGGGCACCTCCAGCAGCGCCGGGTGCAGCGCCGGCTCGCCCTCGAAGACGTCGAGCCCGGCGGCGGCGATGCGGCGCTCACGCAGCGCGGCGGCCAGCGCGGCGTCGTCGACCACGCCGCCGCGGGCGATGTTGGTCAACGTGGCGGTCGGCTTCATCAAGGCCAGCTCGGCGGCGCCGACCAGGTGGTGCGCGTCGGCGCTGTAAGGCACCACGATCACCAGGTGGTCGGCGCTGCGCAGCAGCTCGTCCTTGGGCAGCCAGCGCGCGCCAAGCTGCTGCTCGACCTCGGCCGGCAGCCGGCTGCGGTTGTGGTAGACCACCGGCATGCCAAAGCCCAGCGCGCCGCGCCGCGCAATGGCCTGGCCGATGCGGCCCATGCCGAGCACGCCCAGCGTCGCGCCATGGATGTCGGCGCCGGCAAAGAAGTCGTAACGCCAGTGCGTCCAGCGGCCGTCGCGCAAGAAACGTTCGCCTTCGGTGACCCGGCGCGCGGCGGCCATCATCAGCGCGAAGCCAAAGTCGGCGGTGGTCTCGGTCAACACGCCGGGCGCATTGCTGACCAGCACGCCGCGCGCGCTGCAGGCCTCGAGGTCGATGTTGTTGAAGCCAACCGCCATGCTGCACACCGCACGCAGCGCCGGGCAGGCGGCCAGCAGCGCGGCGTTGATGGTCGGCGCGCCGGCCACCAGCACGCCGGCGCAGCCCTGCAGCCGCGCGGCCAGCGCGTCGGGCGTCCAGTCAATCGGCAAGTCGGTGCCGCAGGGTGCGTCGACATCCAGATGCGCGCGCAGCGTGTCAAGCACCGCGCCAAACAGGGGAATCGCCACCAGGGCGCGCGGGCGGTCGCTCATCGTGCGGTCTCGGTGGTCGGCGCCAGTGGCTGCGCCGGCTGCGGGATGGATTGCCCGGTGTGCGCGGGCGCCGCGCCGGCCTTGATCGTGTGGCCGTGCCAGCCAAGCAGCAGCAGCATCGCGGCAAAGCCGACGACGTAGCCGAGCGCGACATGCCAACCGCCGCGGATCCAGGCGCCGACCGAGCGCGCTTCCGGGTACAGGTTGGCCAGCGCCACCCCGGCCGACGAGCCGAACCAGACCATTGAGCCGCCAAAGCCGACCGCGTAGGCCAGAAAACCCCAGTCGAAGCCATCTTGCCGGATGGCCAGCGCGGTCAGCGGAATGTTGTCAAACACCGCCGAGACAAAGCCCAGCCCGAGCGCGGTCGGCCACGACGGTGCCGGCAGCGCGTCGACCGGCATCAGCGACGCGCACCACACCAGCCCGAGCAGAAACACGCTGCCCTTGAACGCGCCGGGCAGCAGCGACCAGTCGGGACGGCGCAACGCCGCGGTCAGCAGGGTGGCGAGCACCACCGCCAGGCCGATCACCGGCCAATGTTCGAGTACCGCCGGGTCGCGCAGGTTGAACCAGATGTTGGTGGTGATCGCCGCCAGCAGGATCAGCAGCACCACCACCAGCCGACCGCGCTCGACCTGAACGTTGGGTGAATCGTCCTTCTGGATCGGCTGGTAGGCGTGCTGCTGCTGTGCCGCAATGGTGCCGAAGATGGCCAGCGCGACCGCCCCGCCTATATAGGCCTCCAGCACCCACAGCGGGCTGGCGCCGCCGATCCAGATCATCGTCGTCGTGGTGTCGCCGACCACGCTGCCGGCGCCACCGGCGTTCGACGCGGCGACGATCGCCGCCAGGTAGCCAATGTGCAGCCGGCGCCGAAACAGCGCGCCGGCCATCGTGCCGCCAATCATCGCCGCGGCGATGTTGTCCAGAAACCCAGACAGCACGAACACCGCCACCAGCAGCACGAAGCCGCCCTTCCAGTCGTCGGGCAGCAGGTTTGGCAGCAGTGCCGGCAGCCGGCTGCGTTCGAAATGGTCGGCCAGCAGCGCAAAGCCCAGCAACAGGCCGAGCAAATTGGCCAGCGTGACCCATTCATGGCCGAGGTGGGCGGCCAGCCCGGCCCACCCGGCGCCGGCCTTGAAGCCGGTGACCAGCAGTTGGTACAACGTGATTACCAGCGCGCCGCCAAGCGCCACCTTCAGCGTGTGGCCATGCCACAGCGCGACGCCGAGCAAGACCGCGGCAAACAGCACAAAGTCCAGCGGCACACCCAGCAGCGAAGGTCGCGCCAACGGCGCCGCCGCGTGCGCCGACAGGGCAGGCAGCGCCGCGAGCGCCGCGGCGAGGTGGCGGGCAAGGCATGCGTGGCGCACAGTCGTCCTCCTTGCAACAACGGCGTGCCTGCGAACCTGCATGAACCGCGCCGGGCGCGGCCGATTGTGGGCCTGCAACCTGGCGAACAACATCCTGGCGGACCACCATGGTCAGCGCGCCATGGCCCGCCACGCCGCCCACGCGGCCAGCGCCAGCCGCACCGTGGTCAGTTGCAGCCCGACGGTGACCGCCAGGTCGTGGCCATAGCCGCCGGCCATGGTCACCGCCACCGGCAGCCGCCTGGCGTGCAGAAAGTCAAACACCCGCCGGTCGCGCTCGGCCAGGCCGGCGGCGGAGAGTTTCAGCCGGCCCAGACGGTCACCCTCGTGCGGGTCGGCGCCGGCCAGGTAAAACGCCAGGTCCGGCGCGCCGGTGGCCTGCTGGCGGCGCCAGGCCTGGGCCAGCGCGGCGTCCAGCGCGGCCAGGTAGGCGGCGTCGCCGCAGCCGTCGGGCAGGTCAACGTCGAGGTCACTCGGCTCCTTGCGCAGCGGAAAGTTGTGCGCCCCGTGCAGCGACAGCGTGAACAGCGTTGGGTCGCCGCGAAAAATCGCCGCGCTGCCGTTGCCCTGGTGCACGTCAAGGTCGATCACCCACAGCCGCAGCGCGGCAGCGCCTGGCGCGCGTCTGGCGTGCTCGGCCTGCAGCACGCGCGCCGCCACCGCCACATCGTTGAACACGCAAAAGCCCGCGCCGTGGTCGGCATACGCATGGTGGGTGCCACCGCCCAGTTGCAGCGCCACGCCCTCGGCCAGCGCGGCACGCGCGGCGGCCAGCGTGGCGCCGACCGAATGCCGGCTGCGCGCGACCAACTGCGCGCTCCACGGCAGGCCGATCTCACGCTGCGCGGCGGCGGTGAGCCGGCCCTCGGCCACCGCGGCGATGTAGGCCGGCGTGTGCGCCAGCGCCAGTTCGTCATCGCTGGCCGCGCCGGCCTGCGCCAGCCACGCCCGCGGGCATTCGGCGGCCACGCGCCGGTGCAGCGCGGAGTACTTGCCGATCGGAAAGCGGTGCCCTGCGGGCAGCGGCAGCGTCAGGCGGTGGTTGCTGTAGACGCGCATGGCCGATTGTGGCCAGCGCGTGAAGGCGCGGCCGGCGGCGCCAATGTGTCGTGAATTTGCTGCACCGCAACAAAATCACTTGCATGTCGCTGCCGGCCGACTAAACTTCCGCCATGTTGCAGTGCAGCATTGATGTGGGTCCACATCCATTGCACTGCCCGGCGCGCAGCGCGCGTCGTTTTTACCCACTGGAGATCCGTGATGAACAACCTGACCCCTGAACAGCTCAGCGCCGCCGGCAAGGCCAACCTTGAGACGCTGTTCGGCCTGACCAACAAGGCCGTCGAAGGGCTGGAAAAGTTGATCGAATTGAACATGCAAGTGGTGCGTGCCACGCTGGCCGATTCGGCCGAGAACGCCAAGGCGATGATGTCCGTGAAGGACGTGCAGGAACTGCTCGCGCTGCAAGCCAGCATGCTCAAGCCCTCGACCGAGAAGGTGGCCGCATACGCCCGTCATCTGTATGAAATCGCCACCTCGACCGGCTCGGAAGTGACCAAGGTCGCCGAGGCCCAATTGGGCGAAGTGCAGCGCAACGTGATGTCGGCGGTTGATTCGGCGATGAAGAACGCGCCGGCCGGTACCGAAAGCACGGTGTCGCTGGTCAAGTCGGCGCTGTCGGCGGCCAACAACGCCTATGAAAGCGTCAGCAAGGCGGCCAAGCAGGCGGCCGACATGACCGAAGCCAACCTGAAGGCGGTGACCGACTCGGCGGTCAAGGCCAGCCAGGCCGCCGCGCAAAGCGCCAAGCGCTGACCGGCCCGCGGGCGGGGCGTGTCACACGCCTTGCCCACGCCGCACCCTGCGCTCGGTCAAATTCGAATCAACAAGGGACAGCTATCTTCCGCACGCGAGTCGACTGCTGCAAGAACGGTCGACGTTGCCTGGAGCGCCGGGCCCAAAGCCTGGTGATGGCAGGCGGCCCGACCTCCACCAACCGGTGATGAGCCGGAGTTTCTTCGTGAAGGTTGTCTCCTCGGTACCTCTCGAAACTCGTTTCAGGGTACCTTAAGCCCAGTGGCTCGCCACTGGGCTTTTTTGTTTGCGCCGCCGGCGCGCGGTCATGGCCCCAGCGTCACCGCCGACAGGTAAGACAGGCTGTGGCCGCGCGTGTTGTCGGCGTCAGCGGCCACCGCAATGCCCAGCAGCGGCGGCACGGTCTTGGCTTCGTCGCCAAACAGGCGCAGAAAGTCGGCGTGGATGTCGCGCTGTTCGGCAAACCAGGTGCGCAGCGGCGCATCGGCGCCGCGCAGCACGACCAGGCGGATGCGGCGGCTGAAGACGTTGTCCAGCGTGGTGCCGGCGGCCAGCCTGGCGTCCCAGACGTAACACACACTCGCCGCCGGCAGCGCTTCGCCGGCCGCCGCGCGGGCCAGGCGCAGCACTTGCCGCTCGACGAACGGCACGGCCTCCAGCGGCAGGTCAAACAGCGCGCAGACCTTGATCGGGCTGTCGTCGCCCGACTTGCGATGCAGGTCGGCGTCTTCGATCGTGTCGTCGACCCGCCAGCGCCAGGCCAGATGGCGTGCGGCGGCCAGCGGGGTGTCCGCCAGCGCATGCACCAGGTTGCCGTACGACGCGTCGGCCTCGATGCGCAGCACGCGCTGGCCGTCGAGCGCCACCACCGCAAAGCGCGTGAAGGGTTTGCGCTGTTTGGGCAGGCCGATCACCTGCCAGGGCGCTGCCGGTGTGTCGGCGGCGCCGATTGGCGAGGCCAGCAGCGGCGTGTCGCCGCAGGCGCTGGCCACCGCCGCGGCGGCGGCCAGGCCGACCGCCCAGGTCGGCCACCGCCGCCGGCTTGCGTCCGGCGTGGCGCCCGCGATCAACGCGGCGCCATGCGGATGGCGCCGTCCAGCCGCACGCACTCGCCGTTCAAGTAGCCGGCGGTCAGCATGAACTCGGCCAGCGCGGCGTACTCGTCGGGGTCGCCCAGGCGCTTGGGAAACGGCACCTGCGCCGCCAGCGCCTGGCGCACCTGCTCGGGCATGGCCTGCAGCATCGGCGTCATGAAGATGCCGGGCAGGATGGTGTTGATGCGTATGCCCTCGCCCATCAGGTCGCGGGCGATCGGCAAGGTCATGCCAACCACGCCGGCCTTGCTGGCCGAATACGCGGCCTGGCCGATCTGGCCGTCTTGCGCGGCAACGCTGGCGGTGTTGACGATGGCCCCGCGCTCGCCATCGGCCAGCGGCGCCAGGTCGAGCATGCCGGCGGCGCTTTTGGCGATGCAGCGGAAGGTGCCGACCAGGTTGATCTGGATGACGCGGTCAAAGGTCGCCGCCGGGTAGGCCTTGACCTGGCCGGTGGCCTTGTCGCGGCCGGCGGTCTTGATCGCATTGGCAATGCCGGCGCAGTTGATCAGCACGCGCTCCTGGCCGTGCGCGGCGCGCGCCTTGGCAAAGCCGGCGTCGACCTGCTCGTCGCTGGTCACGTCGACCGGGCAGTACACGCCGCCGATCTGTGCCGCCAGCGCCTGGCCGGCGTCGGCATTCATGTCGAACAGCGCCACTTTGACGCCGCGGCTGGCCAGCCGGCGTGCGGTGGCGGCGCCAAGGCCGGAGGCGCCGCCGGTGACGACGGCGGCAATTGAATCATCAAGTTTCATGGCGGGTTGCCGCACGCGCAACCGCGGCGGTCTGGTGGTCGGTTGAGGTCAAGCTGCCTGGACCGCATTGGCGCGGCCTGCGCGGAGTATGCAACCGCACCAGCGCAGCCCTGCCCGCTACCGGGCACCCGCATTCGGGAAGAACAGTTGCTGCCCGCCGATGCGGTATGACGCGATCACCGCCTGGCCGGCCGGTGAGGTCACCCAATCGGCAAACTGCTGCGCGGCGACCTGTTTGACATGCGCGTGGCGCGCCGGGTTGACGACGATCACCCCGTACTGGTTGAACAGCCGCTGGTCGCCCTCGACCAGCACCGCCAGGTCGGTGCGGTTCTTGAAGCTCAGCCAGGTGCCGCGGTCGGCCAGCACATAGGCGCCGGTGGACGCGGCCATGTTCAGCGCCGGCCCCATGCCGCAGCCGCATTCCTTGTAGCCGGCCGGGCGCGCCGCGGCCAGGTCGACGCCGGCGGACTTCCAGTAGCGCAACTCGGCGGCGTGGGTGCCGCTTTTGTCGCCGCGCGAGATGAACGACGACAGCCCGCCGGCCAGCTTGTGCAGCGCGGCGACGACGTCCTTGCCGCGCAGCGCCGCCGGGTCGGCGGCCGGGCCGATCAGCACGAAGTCGTTGTACATCACCGGCTGGCGCTTCAGGCCCCAGCCCTCGGCGACGAATTTTTCTTCGGCGGCCTGGTCGTGGACGAACAACAGGTCGGCGTCGCCGCGGCGGCCCATGTCCAGCGCCTGGCCGGTGCCCAGCGCCACCACCCGCACGTCTATGCCGCTGGCCGCCTTGAACTGCGGCAACAGGTGGGCAAACAGGCCCGACTGTTCGGTGCTGGTGGTCGACGCCATGACGATGGCGCTGTCTTGCGCCGACGCCGGCGTGGCCAAGGCGACGGACAGCGCCAGCAGCGCCGCGGCGCTGGCCCGGCGCGGCCAGGTGGGCATCGATCGCGCGCAGTCCGGCGCGCGCGGTGCGCGGTTCAGGTCCATGGCAGCTCGCCTTTCAGGAATTGCAACGCCTCGGGGCCCAGGTCGCTGCGGTTGAAAAAGTCATCGGTCGAGACATCGGCCAGCACGCGGCCGGCGTCGAGAAACAACACCCGCTGGGTCAGCCGCTTGACCTGGCCCAGGTTGTGGCTGCTGACCACCAGCGCCATGCCGGTGCGGGCGAAGTCGTCGACCAGCGCCTCGACCTCGCGCTTGGCGCTCGGGTCTAAGCTGGCGGTGGGCTCGTCCAGGTACAGCACGTCGGGGTGGACACACCAGGCGCGCGCCAGCGCCAGCCGCTGCTGCTGACCGCCCGACAAGGCCTGCGCCGAGCGCTGCGCCAGGCCGTCCAGGCCGACGCGCTGCAGCGCCTCGGCCGCACGCGCGCGGCGCGCCGCCGCCGGCACGCCGGCCAGCCACAGCGCCAGCAGCAGGTTGCGCTGCACGCTCAGGCGCAGCAGAAACGGCCGCTGAAACAGCATCGCGGTGCGCGGCGCGCGGCCGTCGACCGGCGGCAGCAGGCGCTCGCCGGCGCTGGGCGCGAGCAG
>WBZS01001128.1_pt1 | contig 23525 bp, 16 predicted proteins | sample 5204201 | NCBI WGS metagenome assembly WBZS01 (sample SAMN12344357, study PRJNA552823) | activated sludge metagenome | biome: Activated sludge suspended growth; feature: Nitrification reactor; material: Wastewater; isolation source: activated sludge from nitrification reactor of wastewater... | reverse complement strand
CCGGTCGTTGACCCGGTCGTCGACCCTGTGGTCGATCCGGTCGTTGACCCCGTCGTCGATCCTGTCGTCGATCCGGTCGTTGATCCAGTCGTTGATCCTGTGGTCGATCCGGTCGTCGACCCGGTCGTTGACCCCGTCGTCGATCCTGTCGTCGATCCGGTCGTCGATCCTGTCGTTGATCCTGTGGTCGATCCGGTCGTCGATCCGGTCGTTGACCCTGTGGTCGATCCGGTCGTCGACCCCGTAGTCGATCCTGTCGTCGACCCCGTGGTCGATCCGGTGCCGGCCATCCAGCTGACGACGTCCGACTCGCTCGACCAGCTGACGGGCGACACCATCCTCGGCTCGAAGGCCACGGACGCCATCAACGGCGGCCAGGGCAATGACGCGATCTACGGCAAATCGGGTGATGACGTCATCGACGGCGACGCCGAAGGCCGCTTCTCGGCGCCGGTGCACATCAGCGCCGCGCTGACGGGCGCAGCCAACGCCGCAGCTGTTGCGATCACCATCGGCAACGTGCCGGCTGGTGCCATGCTGTCCGCCGGTCAGGATAATGGTGACGGGTCGTGGACGCTCACCGCGAAGGAGCTCGATGGCCTCACCATCTCGGCCTCCGACGCGGCCGCCTTCACGCTGACGGTCGATGCCGTCTCCACGGATGGCAGCGGTCTCAGCGCTCATGCCGCGGTCAACGTGTCGCTCGTCGGCGGCACGGACGATCTCGTCGTCGGCGGTGGCGGCAATGACGTTCTCGACGGCAACGTCGGTAACGACGTCATCTACGGCGGCAGCATCCCGAACCCGAATGCCGATCCGAACCACGTCTCCACCGCGGCCGACAACGATGTCATCCACGGCGGCGCCGGCAACGATCAGATCTGGGGCAACTCCGGTGACGATCTCATCTGGGGCGACGAAGGCAACGACGTCATCTCCGGCGGCAAGGGCAACGATACCCTCGACGGCGGCTCGGGCAGCGACGTGGTGCACGGTAACACCGGCGACGACGTGCTGAACGGCGGCTCCGGCGACAACATGCTGTACGGCGACGCCGGCAACGACGTCATCTTCACCGGTGGCGGCAACGACGTGGTCAAGGGCGGCTCGGGCTTCGATACGCTCGACTTCACCAATGCCGACCGCGGCGTCAACGTCGACATCTCCAAGGGCACCGTGACCGGCTACGGTACGGCGTCGTTCTCCGGCATCGAGCAGATCGTCGGCTCGAGCTTCGACGACACCGTCAAGGGCTCGAGCAAGGTGGACTTCATCGTCGGCGGCTCGGGTAACGACACCATTCGCAGCCTCGGCGGCGCCGATTTCCTGGCCGGCGGCGATGGCGACGACACCTACGTCTACCTGAAGAAGGACGTGTTCGACGGCAAGAAGGACCTCGGTGCCGATACGATCATCGACTTCCAGGTCGGCGACAAGCTCGACCTCACGGACTTCACCAAGGGCCAGACGTTCGGTTCCGTGGAGGACCTGGTGTCGGTCAAGAGCGACGGCGTCAACACGCACGTCTTCGCTCTGGTCGGCGGCCAGATGCACGAGGTCGCGGTGCTGATGAACTTCGAGGCCAACTCGGCGGCGGAGATGCTGAAGGACGGCTCGCTGCTCGTCTGATCGGCAGGTCTCGGCACGATTGATTGCCAGCGCTACGGCCGTCGGGAGCACTTCCGGCGGCCGTATCGCGTCTGGCCGACAGCGTGCCGCGCATCAGTTCCACCTGACCGTGCCTGGGTGGTGTGGCGGCAACCCGCCCGGAGCACCGGCCGCCGGTGGCCCTGGGCGCTTCGCTGCACGTGCTTAAGTCGTCCTTAAATCGCACCGGTTACTATGACGCGATTGCCCGTGCCCCGGCTTTGGGAGCGCGGGCATGCATGAGTTTGCGGGCCGCTGGCCGGCTCCGCGTTTTCGGTATGCGTCAAGGAGTAGCCGATGGCAGCGACGACGGTCGGCAAGGCAGCGCGGATCGATGGCACCGCCGGTAACGACCTGCTTACGGGGTCCGCCAACCTCAAGAACACGATCTATGGCGGCGCCGGCAACGACAGCATCGTCGGCGGCAACCAGGACGACGTGCTTGTCGGCGACACGGGGCGCGATACCCTGTCGGGCGGCAACGGCGACGACGCGCTGTGGGGCGGCGGCGACGACGACCGGCTGATCGGCGGCAATGGCCAGGATTACCTCAGCGGCGACGACGGCAACGACAACGTCGATGGCGGCGAGGGCAACGATGTGCTGTTCGGCGGCACAGGCAACGACACGCTGTCGGGCGGCAACGGCCTCGATCAGCTCGACGGCGGCACCGGCAACGACCTGCTCGACGGCGGCAATGGCAACGATACGCTGCTTGGCGGCGCGGGGCTCGATACCCTGCTCGGCGGCAACGGTGCCGACAGCCTCGATGGCGGCGACGACAACGACCAGCTCGACGGTGGCGCCGGCAACGATGCCCTGTCGGGTGGCAACGGCGATGACCGGCTGCTCGGCGGCCTCGACAACGATCAGCTCGACGGCGGTGCCGGCAATGATTCCCTTTATGGCGGCGACGGTCTCGACACGCTGTTGGGCGGCCTCGGCGCCGACCTGATGTCGGGCGACGCCGGCGACGACCAGCTGTTCGGCGGTGACGGCAACGATACGCTGTCGGGCGGCCTCGGCAACGACGTGCTGGATGGCGGTCTCGGCGACGATCAGATGACCGGTGACCTCGACAACGATCAGCTCGACGGTGGCGCCGGTCTCGATACGCTGTCCGGCGGCGACGGCGATGACGTGCTGCGCGGCGGCGCCGACAACGATGTGCTTGCGGGCGATGCCGGCAATGACGTCCTGGACGGCGGCCTCGGTGACGACAAGCTCGACGGCGGCCTCGGCAACGACGTGCTGGCCGGCGGCGACGGCAAGGATACGCTGCTCGGCGGCGCCGGTGACGACCGCCTCGACGGCGGTCTCGGCAACGATACGCTCGACGGTGGCGCGGGGCGCGACAGCCTCGTCGGCGGGGACGGCAACGACAGCTTCAATGCCGGAGCGGACAACGACACCGTGGTCGGCGGCGCCGGCAACGATGGCGTGTTCGGCGGCGGCGGCAGCGATCTCGTGTTGGGCGGCGCCGGCAACGACCGCGTCTACGGCGATGGCGGCAACGACACCATCTGGGGCGGCGCCGGCAACGATACGCTGACCGGCGGCCAGCTGAAGGACGGCTTTTCGCTCGGCTACGATACCTTCGCCTGGGAACGGGCCGATGTCGTCAATGCCGACGGCAGCGTGGCGGGCTTCGATCATGTCACAGATTTCGGTGTCGGTGACCGGCTCGATTTCTCCGGGCTGTTCGCGGGTGGCGCGCCGGCACGACCCGCCGATGTGCTGCACGTTACCGATACGGCCGCCGGCCTGGTCATCTCGGCCGACGTCGGCGGCGGAAACTTCGTCGATGTCTGCGTGCTCGACGGCGTGCACGGTCTCGACATCGATCACCTGCTCTCGTCAGGCTCTATCGTCGTCTAGGAGCCAGACGCCCGCCAAGTACGCACCGCCAGTGCTCCGCCGATGCGGCCGGCGCTGTCGGCCGGCGTCGCTCGGTGCACACCTCGAAGCATTCTCGTGAAGGTCAGTCGGGTTCCATGCGTACCTCGAGGCGATTGCTGAAACAGGTGCGCCGCGCGCTGCTCGCGGCCTTCGTGTTCAGCGGCTGCATCAACCTGCTGATGCTGGCGACGCCCCTCTATACGCTGCAGGTCTTCCAGTCGGTGGTTCCGCTCGACAGCATCGAGACGCTGGCCATCCTGACGCTCATCACGGGCGCCGCCATCCTCGCCTCGGCGGCCATCGAGATGGCGCGTGACATGGTTCTGCTGCGCGCCGGCCTGTGGCTCGATCACGAACTCGGCCAGCACATCCTCGAAAACGGCCTGAAGAGTGGGCGCTCGGCCGCCGATCTCAAGGCGGATGCGCGCGCGCTCGAGCAGTTCCGCGCCTTCATCGCCAGCCCGACCATCAATCCGCTGTTCGATGCGCCGTGGGTGCCGATCTTCCTGCTCGCGCTCGCGGCTCTCAATCCGAAGATGGGCATCGTCGGCGTGGCGGCCGTGCTGTTGCTGCTGCTGCTGTCGGTGCTCAATGCGCTGATCACGGCCCGCGCGCAGGGCGAGAGCCTGCGGGCCGCCGAGCGCTCGGGGCACTGGTGGCGGACCGTGGCCGGCAATGGCTTGCAGGCCGGCGCGCTCGGCCTGTCGCGCGGCGCCACCGAACAGTGGGAAAGCTGCAATCGTGCCCACATCGCGGCGGCCTACTCGCTGGGAAAGCGCGCCAGCGTCGTGCGCGCCCTGGCCCGGGCCGGCCGCATCGGCTCGCAGATCGCCATCTACGGCGTCGGCGCCTGGCTGATCGTCAAGGGCGAGATGGAGCCGGGCGTGCTCGTCGCCTCCGCCATCCTGCTCGCTCGCGCCCTCGCTCCCATCGAGGGTGTCATCGCGACCGTGCGCCAGGCGGTGGCGGCCGGCTCGGCCTACCGGCGCCTGAAAGCGCTGCCTGCCGACGCCGTGGTGCCGAGCGTGGTCGAGGGTGCGCAACAGGCGCGGGCCGAGATCGTGCTCTCGGATGTGTCCTTCTACTACCCCACGCGCAAGACGCCGGCCTTGCGCGGCGTCTCGCTGCGGCTGGCTCCCGGCGAATGCCTCGGCATCGTCGGCCCCAACGGCGCCGGCAAGACGACGCTGGCCGCGCTCATCGCGGGCGCCATGCTGCCGAACTCCGGCGCCGCCGATCTCGACGGCATCCCGATCGCCAAGTGGCAGCGTTGCGATGGCGCCCCACCGATCGGCTACCTTCCGGACGAACCGGCCCTGCTCGAGGGTACGGTGCACGACAACATCGCACGTTTCACCGAGGCGAGCCTCGTTTCGGTGGCCCAGGCGGCGGTGCGTGCGGGGGTTCACGATACGCTGCACAACCTGGCGCAGGGCTACGATACGCCGGTCGGTCCCGGCGGCAGCGGCCTCGCCATGCGTGAGCGGCGCGCCGTGGCACTCGCCCGCGCCCTGCATGGCAATCCGAAGCTGGTCGTACTCGACGAGCCCGAGCTCGGCCTCGACGGCACCAGCCTGCGCCGCCTCGCCGACGTGCTCGCCGGCATGAAGGCGGCGGGCGTCGGCATCGTCGTGGCGACGCAGGATCCGCGCCTGCTGGCGCTCACCGATACGCTCGTGGTGCTCAACGCTGGCCAGGTGCAGACGCAAGGGCCGTCGGCGCAGCTGTCACGCCAGCTCGCGGTGCGCCGTCCGGCCGAGGCGGCGGCTGCCGCCACGCCGGCCGTCGGCGCGGTCGCGCATGCGGGCGGCACCGCTTCCGTTCAGGCTGGGCTGCACTGACATGAGCACAACCGCCACCACAGCTCCCGTCACGCCGCACGACGCGGCCGCGCCCCTGGGCGCAGGCGCGGGGCCGTCCGCAGCCCCGGCCACAGCCTCCTCCGCCGCCCGGGCGCGGGCCAGGCCGGTGCCGAAGCTCAACCTCGGCGCGCCGCTGAAGCTCGGCATCGCGGCTATCGGCCTGTTCTTCGGTGCCGGTGTCGGCGGCGCCGCGTTCCTGCCCATCGACAAGGGCGTCGGCCTGCCCGGCATCATCATCGTCGAGAGCAAGGTCAAGCCGGTTCAGCACCAGAAGGGCGGCACCGTCGCGGACGTACACGTGCGCGACGGCCAGGAGGTGAAGGCGGGCGACTTGCTGGTCAGTCTGTCCACCGCCGCCGTCGACGAGCAGATCGCCGCACTGAAGGCGCAGGCCGAGGCCGGCCAGCGCCAGCTCGCGCTCGCCCGCGACGAAGCGCGCACGATGACCGACCTGATGGAGCGCAAGCTCGCCGCGCGCAGCCGCGTGCTGGCACTCGAGCGTTCCGTGGCGGAGATCGAGAAGGAAGCCGCGGCGCTCAATGCGAAGATCGCGCTGGCCGGGCAGGACCTCGAGCAGGCGCAGATCAAGGCGCCGTTCGCGGGCCGCGTGCTGACGCTCGCCGTCAACGGCCGCGGCGCCGTGGTGCAGCCTGGCGGCACGGTGCTGGAACTGGTGCCGCAGGAGGATCGCCTCGTTGTCGAGGGCCGCATCGCCCCGAACCAGATCGACAACGTCAAGCCCGGCATGCAGGCCAAGGTCTGGCTGTCGGCGCTGTCGTGGCGTGAGCGCCGGCCGCTCGCCGCGCGCCTCGCCTGGGTATCGCCCGACAGCGTCGAGGACAAGCGAACCGGCGCGCCCTACTACGTCGCCCGCGTCGAGCTCGATGAGCCGCGCGCCGCCCTCGCCAGGCAGATGACACTGCTGCCGGGCATGCGATCGGAAATCCTGCTGCTGACGGGGCAGCGGACGTTGCTCGACCAGCTCGTCGATCCCCTGATGCGCAACATCACCCGCGCCTTCCGCGGCTGAACCAAAGAAGGACTGGAATCCCACACCATGCTGAGAGCCAACCGCAAGTCCAACATCAACACGAACATGCTGCTGTTCAACGGCGCGGGTGTAATGACCGGACTGATCGTCGTCGGCTACACGATCAGCTCGTTCTTCCACACCGAGACGGTGCCGACCTGCGCCACGCGCTACAACAAGGCGCTGGTGTTCGGGCTTGAGACCAACGCGGGACCGATGTCCTCGATCGAGCTGCAGTCGCGGGCCGGCCAGCGCGAGTGGGGCGTCCTGGAGAATGCGAAGGTCGTCCGCGTCTCCGGCGCGCCGGCGCCCGCCGTGGTCGAGGTGCAGCTCGAGCGTGCCAAGACGTCGCCGGTCGTGGACGGCCTGCCGCTGTCGGGCATCGGCATGAGCTGGGTGCCGCCGGGCTTCACCAACATCGACGCCGCGTGCCTCAGCTACAGCGTGTGGGTGCCGGAGGACTTCGACTTCGGTCGCCGCGGCGCCCTGCCTGGCCTTTACGGCGGCAACCGCCCCGAGGCCAACCCGGTCCAGAACGACCCCAAGCGCGGTTTCCTGGCCCATGTGGCCTGGGGCCTCGGCGGCGAGGGCCAGCCGCATGGCCTGTTCCTCAACGCCCCCGATCCGCGCGGTGGTGCCCTTGGCGGCACCTTCAGTCTGGTGCGCGGGGCCTGGTCGCGCCTTGATCAGGAGGTCGTGCTCAACAAAGGCGAGGCGCCGGACGGCCTCTATCGCCTGTGGGTCAACGGCAAGCTGGTGGTCGACAATCCGGGCGTGCAGTGGCGCAAGGACGACAAGCTGCATCTGACCGGCGTGGCCGGCGATGTGCTCTATGTGCCCGACGCGACCAAGAAGGGTTCGACCATGTTGCGCTTCTCGCCGCCCGTCGTCGGCTGGCGCTGATTGGCGCGCGCGTGGGGGCTGACGGGCGCGCGGGAGCGGCTGACGTCAAATATATGCACTTTGGTCTAGGATTGGCTTGAAATTTCAGTAATTTCTAGCCGGGCCGTGAGCGGAATTGTTACTCTGGGTGGAAAGACCTGTGACGATGGGCTTGCCAATTGGCGCGCCTTATACTACGTTCGTAGCGTCCGAACGTGACGTCGTCCCACCTTCCCCCCTAGAGGCGTCACGATCTTCCGAAGCCCGCGGTCCTCCCCCGGCCGCGGGCTTTTTCGTGCGCGGATGGTCTGGGGGCGTTCTGGGGGCGTTCTGGGGGGGGCGGTCTGGGGGCGTGTGGCATGGGGCGTGGGCGACGCGGGGTCAGCTGCGTCCGCGCGTGTCGGGTTTCCAGCCGGCGGCGATGGCGTCGGCCTCGCTGCAGAACCAGCGCTCGCCCCGGCTGGTGCGCACCTTCACCTTCTCATACGACGGCTGCCACGGCAGCACGTAGACGCGGTTGCTCGCGCTGACCTGTCCCTTGATGGGGCAGCCGTCGGGCGCCGCTTTGCGCGCCTCGTCCCAGCGCTTGGCGCGGTAGTCCGACGGGCGCTCGGCCTCGCCGGACCAGATGCCGGCCTGGGCCGCCTTGGCCTCCGCTTCCTTGCCCGAATAGCTGGCGAACAGTCCGGTCTCGGCGAAGGCATGGCCGCCGGCGACATGGGCCGCGGCGATATCGTCGTCGCCGATGCGGCAGTTGCCGAGCGTGGCGCCCTCCACTTCGCGGCCCTTCAACTCGCAGGCGACGGTTTTGCCGCGCACCTGCCGACTCAAGGCCTGCATCGCCGCTTGGCCGCAATCCCAGCGCTTGCCGTTGCCGCGCGTGCAGGTCTGGCCGAGATCGGGGGCCTGGATGCCGGCGAGACGAACATTGGTGTCGCCGACGCGCAGCACGTCGCCGGCGCGAGCGACGGCGCTTCCGGTGATGCTGCCGCTGGCCGCCGGCTTGACTGCGCCGGATCTCGTTTCGGAGAGGCTCGCCGTCTCGATGCCGCGCGGGGCGGCGTTCCAGCGCGCCGACAGCAGCGTGCCGCCGACGATGGCGCCGATCAGCAGTGCCACCTGCACGAGACCGTTGCCGAGGCCCCACGACTGGGCGAAGACGTTGACGCCGTCGAGGCGCTCGCGCAGGCCGGCCCAGGCGCGGGCCAACGGCGGGCCGAGGGATTCGCGCGCGCCCTTGCCGCGGCCAGAGAGCAGGGGCCGCACGCGCCTGGCCGCCCCGGCGATGGCGCTGCCCGCCGACACGAAGGCCGCGCCGACGCCGCGCTTCACCTGCCGGCCGGCGGCGTCGAGCCCGGCTGCGCCGAGGTCGACGCCTTTGCGGCCGGCATCCTTCAGGTTCTCGACCGCGACCTCGCGCAGTTCGTCGACGCGCTGGCGCCGCCGTTCGCGCCGCACCAGGATGGTGGTGCGCACGTATTGCCGCCACTCGAAGCCATCGCGCCGCTTGCGCCAGCCGAACATGCGAGCCCCCTTAAAAGCGTGGTGGACGTGAAACCCGTGGTGACGTGTCGGAGCCAAGCCCCTCGGCCCGCAGCCGCCGACGCAGGGGCGCGCGGTCCCGCCGCTGTGCGCGTCCATCCGGCCAAGCTGTGGCGCAATCGTGGCGAGAGCCGGTCGAAACCGGCGAGCAGCCGGGCCGCGGCAATCGGACGTGGACGAAGCCCAGGCGCGCCGCTAGACTTTAGGCCTAGGTATCCGCAGTGCGGTGGTCAATGGAGGAGGCCGATCATGAAGGGTGTCATGAACAGGTTTGCCGGTTTGGCCGGCGGCGCGATGGCAGCCAGTGCGCTCGCTCTCGCATTTGCCGTGCCGGTTGCCGCCCTCGATGACGCGCCTGCGCCCCGGGTCGATTGCAGCAAGAAGGCCAACAAGGGGCATCCGGCCTGCACGCGCTCCCGTGACGACGCCTTCGACGACGAGATCTACAACGCCGCCTATGTGCTGGCCCACTCCGGCAAGTACGCCGAGGCCCGCGCCTTGCTGCTGACCGCGCGCAACGGCGACGATCCGCGTATCCTGAATTATCTGGGCTTCACCACACGCAAGCTGGGCGATGTCGAGACCGCGCTCGGATACTACGCCCGCGCCATCGCTCTGCGGCCGGACTATACGCTGGCGCGCTCCTATCGCGGTGAAGCCTTCCTGCAGAAGGGCGACATGGCGAGCGCCAAGGCCGAACTGGGCGAGATCGAGCGCCGCTGCGGCACGGGTTGCCGGGAGTACGCGGTGCTGGCACGCCAGATCGCGGCGACCGAGGCGCAGCTGCGCGGCTGACCGCGCGGCCGCGCTAGGATGTCGGGACCACACGTCCCTAAGAGGGGGAGTTCGAGCGATCTCCCTCGAACGGCGAGCGGGGCCAGTGGCCCCGCTTGCGGAACGCGAGCCGCGACATAAGCTGCCGGTGCGCCGGGTGCGCCTTGGCACCGACCGACGGCTCATGCGAAGAAGCGCCTCGTGCGAAGAAGCGCCAGACGCAACGAAAAAGCGCTGCAAAAAAACACCTCGGGGGAGATAGCCGACCGATGCCGAACGACCACACCGCCTCGCGCGCCACCGCCCGCCTCGCCGCCTGCGCCGCCATCGCGTCCGGCCTGCTGGCCGCCGCGCCGGTTTTCGCCTTCAAGGACGTCGGTCCGGCCAGTGCGGCCTGCGACACGCACGCCAAGGGCAGCGCCGGCTGGAGCGCCTGCGTCGGCGCGGCCTCGGCCCGATCGTCGGATGCCGAGCTGTTCTATGCGGGATATTGGCTGGCGCGCGCCGGGCGCTACGAGGAAGCGCTGGGCTACCTGCGTCAGGCCAGGACGCCGGACGAGAAGGTGCTCACCTACATCGGCTTTGCGACGCGTAAGCTCGGCCGCACCGACGAGGCGTTGGAGTACTACAACCGCGCGCTCGGCCTGAACCCCGACTACTCGGTGGCGCGCGCCTACATGGGCGAGGGCTTCCTGGCCAGGGGCGAGGCGGGCAAGGCCCGCGATCAGCTGGCCGAGATCGCACGCCGCTCGGGCACGGCCAGCGCCGAATACGCCGAGCTTGCCGGGCACATCGCCCGCTTCGAGCAGGGCCTGCCGCCCCAGGGCTGACGCCAGCGGCAGCGTTCGCGCCGGCGAAGCTTGGCACGGGCATGCCTACGGCGCGTCGGTGTGCGCGGTGCTGTCACGACCGGGCGCGGCACGATCGGCTTGGCGCAGCGCCGTCTCCACTTCTGCGAGCTTGGCCCTGATGCCATCGCCCAGAGCGATCTGCGGCTCCGACGCGGTGATGCCGTCGCGCGCTTCCCAGGCGGCGATGCGGGCCTTGGCGATGTCGAAGGCAGCGACGAACGAGGTCGTTTCGCGCAGGCCGTGATTGAACAACGCATCGCCGAAATAGGTCCACTCGTTTTCGTCGGCGCAGCCGAACGACGTGCGATCGGCGCGTGCGGCCGTCAGCACCAGGGTGTGGCTGTCCTCCAGGGCGCGCATGAAGCTGCCCGAGTGGCAGGCAGACAGGATGACGACGCGGTTCTTGACGCGCGAGCGCGCCAACGCCTGCGAAAGGCGAGCCGGTGTCAGATCGTTGAGCGAGAACTCGGGGAAGCTGATCGATATGAGACCCTCGCTGCCGTGGCTGGTGACGAACAGCACCAGCACGTCCTTGTCGGCATCCATGATGCCGGCGAGGCCGTCCATCACGGCGTCCAGGTTGGTCGTGCTGGCCAGCGGCAGGTCCTCGAGCGTGCGGCGGTTGTTGAGCAACAGGATCGATCGGCCGGAGGTCTGCAGGCGCTCGTCGACGATGCGGCGCGCGCTCGAGGCTTCGCGGCGGAACACCTCTTGACCGGCATAGCTGCCGGCGGCCACGAAGTAGACTTCGGGCCGGCCGGGCCGCGATTTCTCGAGGCGCGCGAGTGCCTGCGCCACCAGGCGCGGCTGGCGCGCATAGGTGGCCTCGACGTCGATCGGCGGCTCATCCGGCGTCCGGCGCGTGCGCTTGCCCCGGCGCATCAGGTCGGTGGCGTAATGGAGCAAGCCTTCCGAGTCCTCGGCGACGTGCTCGCCGTCGACGATCGGCCTCTGCGGCAGCAGCATCGAGGCGAGCAGGCAGATGACGACGAGGCGCAGGCCATGGCGGCCTTTGCGTTCGGTGACGAGCCCGGCGCCGAGCTTCATGGTCGCCACGGTCCACCAGATGAGCATGGCCAGCATCACGATCAACTGCAGCCCGAGGCTGGCGGTGCCGGGATCGATCGTCAGCCTGTCGGCGCCCGTCAGGCGGCTCGTGATCAGGACCGCGATCTGCAGCGGCAAGTTCATGGCGAACAGCGCGCCGATCACGCCGGCGTCGTTGGCGATCATGGTCCGGCGGCGTCCGACCAGCACGGCCGCCGCCAGCATGGCTTCGGCGGCGACGGTCGCCGTCAGGCCCCAGACGCTGATGCGTGCGTAGGCCCCGACCGTCGCCCAGTCGATGGCGGCGACGGTCGTGATGCTGAGCAGCGCGATCCAGACCGGGGCGCTGGCTCGGGCGCGCAGCGCCTCCGGGGGCACGCTGCGCAGCGCGGCGGCCCGGCAGCCCTGCCACAGCAGCGCGCCGACGCCGGCAAGCTGGGGCTCGGGTGTCGCCGAGGCGGCGGCGGCGGTCGACGCAAGGCCGAACTCGGCAGCAGCCCAAGGGTGTGGCGGCGTGCTGCCGCCGGCCGTTTCAAGCAGCGGCGTGGAGAGGGGGGCGCAGCCCGGCGCGGCAATGCTCGGCACCGACGTGGCGTCGGCAGAGTGAAGGGGCGTCGGCATCGGAAATCGGCTCCACGACAAGACGGCTCACCGGCGGCGCAGCCCCGCCTGGCGACTATCATGCTCGTGTGCGGATTAAAAATGCCTCTTGGCGGCGGGCGCTCGCGGCGATGCGGTTATCGGCGCGTGAAGCCGTGGCGCGGACCGGCACGATGCCGGTCGATTACTCCGAGCGCGCGGGAGCGAGCGTCCACACGCGCACGATGCCGTCGTCGCCGGCGGTGGCGAGGCGGTTGCCGTCGGGCAGGAAGGCGAGCGAGCGCACGGGACCGCCGAGCCCGGTCAGCGTGCGTTGCGTGCGGCCTTGCCTGGCGTCCCACAGCCGCACCGAGCCGTCCTCGCTCGCCGACGCGAGGCGCGCCGTGTCGCCGGGCGCGAAGGCCACGGCGCCGACGCGCCCGCTGTGGCCGGTGAGCGTGCGGTTGTGACGGCTGGAGCCGGACGGCATCAGGCGCACGGCGCCGTCGAGACTGGCGGCGGCCAGCGTCTTGCCGTCACCGGAGAAGGCGAGCGCGGTGACGAAGTCCTTCTGCCCCTTGTAGGTGCGCACGAGGTCGAGCGTCTCCAGGCTCCACAGCTTCACCGTGCGGTCGGCGCCGCCCGAGGCAAGCTGGCCGCTCCTGGGCGCATAGGCGAGGGCCTGCACCGCGCTGTCATGGCCTTCCAGCACGTGGGCCGGTGCCTGTGGCGTGCCGGCGTCCCAGATGGCGACTTTCCAGTCGTGGCTGGAGGCGGCGAAGCGGTCCGGCGAGCCGAGGAAGGCCACCGACCAGATGGCGGCCTCGTTGCGGCGGAACGTCTGCAGCTTCTCGGCGCGGTCGAGATCCCACAGCACGACGCGGCCGTCGGCGTGGCCGGTCAGTGCCCGGTGGCCGGCGAGGCTCAGCGCCGTGGCGGCGCCGTCGGCGAGCGGGATGGAGCGCACGAGGCGGCTGGTCGCCGCGTTCCAGACCTTCAGCGTGGCATCGGTGCCGGCGGAGACGATCAACTGGCCGTCGTCGCTGACGGCGATGGCCTGCACGGCGCCCTGGTGCCCTTTCAACTCGGTGGCCAGAACGGGCTGCGCGGCGATGCCGTGGCTGGCGCTCGCGCCGTCCTTGCGGCCGGCGACGGCGGCGGTCGATTTGGGATCGGCGGGCGGCTGCGGCAGGCGGTTCTGAAGCGACACCGCGAGGCTCGCTATGCCGGCGCCGATGGCGAGCTTCATCAGCAGCGGTCTGAGGCGGCTCGGCTCGCGCGCCTTCGCCTTCTGCCGTGCCGGGCGCTTGCGCTCGGGGGCCTTTTCGGTGACGGCCACCGGCAGGTTGACCGGCTGGGCCTGCACTTCGGTCGCGGCGGCGGCCGCCTTGACCGCCGGCGGCTCCGCCAGCTGGGTGGCTTTCTGGGCTTTGCCGGCCGCGCGCTTGGCGGACCCCTTGGGCGGCTTGGCGTCGCTGTCGGACACCGCATCGCCGGAGCCGGCCTTGGCGCTGGCGTCAGCGGCGGCGCGGGCGGCCTGGGCGAGGGGCGCGGCGGGCTCGGCCCCGGCGGCGGCGGGCTTGTCGTCCTTGCGGCGGCGGAAGAACGACGGCGCCGGAGGTGGCCCATCGTCCAGCTTGGCCGTGGCGGCGCCAGCGCCCGCGGGGGCGATGGCCGCGGCCGCGGCGGCGGCCCGTGCGCCCGGTGCCGGCGCGGCCTTGGCTGCCGCCGCCGGCGCTGGACCGGGTGCGGGCATCACGGCCGTGGCGGCGCCCGCGGCCGCTGCCGGCGCGTTCTGGCGGCGCAGGCCGTCGACGAAATCGAGCAGTCCGCCGTGCGGCCCGGGCGCGTCCGGCGGTGGCGGCATGACGGCATCGACCGCGCGCGGCGCGCCGGGCACGACCAGCGGCTCGCCTGCCGCGTCGTCGTCCCCGGCGGCTTTGTCGCGTCCGCCGCGCAGCCAGCCGCCGCCGGCCTTGGCCCCCTTGGGCGCCACCGGCTCCGGCGCCAGCAGGTCGCCCCGCCAGGCGGCGATGGATTGCGGCCGCGCCTCGATGGCCAGCGCCAGGGCGCGGTCGATGGCGCGCAGGAACGAGGCGCGGTAGGCGGAGATGGCGGCCTCGCGCGCCGGCATCATCTCATCCTTGACCATGCGCGACGGCGAATCGGGCGGGCGCCGCCCGGTGACGGCGTGATAGAGCGTGGCGCCCAAGGCATAGATGTCGGTCCACGGCCCCTGCTGGCTGGAGCGCTCGGCATATTGCTCGTAGGGGCTGTAACCCGGCTTCACCAGCGCCGAGACGGTCTTGGAATGCGCCGCGATCTCACCACGCGCCGAGCCGAAATCGATCAGAACCGGCACGCCGCTCTTGCGCATCATGATGTTGTCGGGCGCGATGTCGCGGTGCAGGAAATCGGCCTTGTGGATCAGCTCCAGCGCATCGAGCAGCGCCGGCAGGATGGCATCCAGCTCCTTCTGGCGCGGCGCCCGGCCGAGGCCCTTCAGCCAGCCCTTGAGGCTCTGCCCTTCCTCGAAGTGCAGCACCATGTAGCCGGTGTTGTTGGCGCGGAAATAGCGGTAGACGCGGCAGATATTGGGGTGATCGAAGCGGGCCAGCGTCTGCGCTTCCTCGATGAAGCGGTCGAGGCCCCACTGGTAGTCGCTGCGGCAGTTCTCCGAGCGCGGCACGGCCTCGAAGCCGTTGCTGCGCGCGGCGAAATCGGAGGGGAAATATTCCTTGATCGTCACCTTGCGGGCGAGCGCGATCTCTTCCGCCAGATAGGTGACGCCGAACCCGCCCGCGCCCAGCACGCGGCCGATCCGGTAGTCGCCCACCAGCTCCGTTCCTTCCGGAAGCGCAGAGAAGTTCGCCATTCCCGCTCGCGTTTCGCCCCTCCCGGCCGGACCGGTCGATCTCGTCTCGCTGCGGGTGGCGCTGGGCGCGCCGTGCATCGGGAGAATCGTGGCCGGTCGGCCCCTTCGAGGCGTCTATGAAGCAGGAATGTGGCGATCACGCGAGGGATGAATGCGCGATGAACGGGGCGCGGCTTGGCCATGTTGCCGCCGCAGAGCGGTCGCAAGCATGGTCGCCGGCAACGTGGTTAGCAACGAACAAGCTGGATCAGATCCGGGAGGGACCATGACTGACGAACGGGCACGCGCAGATGCACACGGGCAGGCCGCACACGGCCAGGCGCAACAGGCGCCAGCCGGCGGCAACATGGCCGGCCGCTTCCTCGGCTCGCTGAAAGACGCCCTCGCCGCCGCCAGCCGCGACGATACCGCCAAGCTGATGGCGGCGGGCCCGCAGACGCCGCCGCCGCTGCCGGCGTCGCACGCCGCCGCTGCTCCGGCCCGTCCGGCCGCCGCGCCCGCGGCTCAGCCAGCTGTCGCCCCCGCTCCCGCAGCAGCGCCGGCTGCCAAGCCCGCCGCCGCTCCGCCGCCGTCCCCCAGTGCCGCCGAGGCGGCGCGCGAGGCCCGCGCCATTGCCGCCCCCACGCCGCCGGTCGCCGAGCCGCCGCCGACCACCCGCGTCGTCAAGCCGGCAGCCAAGGCAGCCGCTGCCGCGGCGCCGCCCGCTGCCGCCCGCACGGCGCTGGTGCGCGGCAAGGCGCCGGTGAAGCGTGGAGAATTCCATCAGGATCCCGTCGTGGGCTGGCTCGTCGTCGTCGGCGGCCCCGGGCTTGGCGCGTACCGCCCGGTGTTCGAGGGCAACAACACCATCGGCCGCGACGCTGGGCAGCGCATTCCGCTCGATTTCGGCGACGATGCCATCTCGAGCCAGGAGCAGGCCTACATTCGCTACGATTCCGGTGAGCGCTCCTTCCTGTTCGTACCCAACCTTGCTAAGACCAACGTGGTTTCGGTGAACAACAAGCGGCCGACGGCCGCGGTCGAACTCGCCGCCATGGACGTCATCGGACTCGGCCGCACGCAGGTCGTGTTCGTGCCGTTCTGCGGTGCGGACTTCGACTGGGCTGAGATCGCCGACGCAAAGGCCTGATGCTGTCATTCGATTACGCGGCGCGCGCCACCGTCGGCGCGCGCGACTACCAGGAGGATGCCTCGGCGTTCCGTCCCCTTGCGGTCGGAGCGGCCGAGGCCGTGTCCGCAGAAGCCGGCGCCGGCACGGCGGCCGCTCGCCGCCGCGCACCTTGGCCGTTTCCGGAGTCGGGATCGGCGGCAGGGCCGCTACTGGCGGCTCTCGCCGACGGCATGGGCGGGCACGTCGGCGGTTCGCTCGCCAGCCGGACGGTGTGCGAGACCTTCCTCACGGTCTACGATGCCGTCGAGGCGACCTCGCCGCGCGAGCGTCTGGTGACGGCACTCGAATGCGCCAATGGTGCCATCGCCGACAAGGTCGACGAGAATCCGATGCTGTCCGGCATGGGCTCGACGCTGGTCGGCGTCCTGTTCGACGACGACGGCGCCAGCTGGGTCAGCGTCGGCGACAGTCCGCTGCTGCTGTGGCGGCGGGGCGAGATCGCGGTGCTCAACGAGGACCATTCGCTGGCGCCCGAGCTCGATCGCATGGCCGAGAGCGGGCGCATCAGTTTCGACGCCGCGCGCCGCGACCCGCGCCGGCACATGCTGCGCTCGGCGGTGACGGGCGAGGACATCGAGATGGTCGATCTGCCGAGCCGGCCGCTGCGGCTGGAGGCGGGTGACTGCGTCATCCTGGCCAGCGACGGTTTGCACACCCTGGAAACGAGCGAGATCGCCCGCATCGTCACCGGGTACGCCGAGGACGGCGCCCAGGCGGTGGCGTCGGCGCTGATCCGCGCGGTCGAGAACCTCCGCGATCCCCATCAGGACAACACGACCGTCGCCGTCGTGCGAGTGCACGCCAGCTGAGATACGCGAGTGCACGCCAGCCGAGATGCGCGGGTGCACCCAGCTGAGATACGCGGGCGCACGCCAGCTGAGATGGGCGGGCAGATGACATCCTGTCGCCTGCCTGTTCGGCGGGCACGCGGCCGGTCTGTCATCGCGCACCAATGCCGCAGCGGTATGCAATCTGCCCGCAGGGCGCGCCGTCGTGCGCGCGTTCCCGCAGCAGGACGAGCAATCTCGCGGCGTCTGGCGCATTGCGCGGCGAATTGCCCGATCTCGCGGCCACCCTGCGGCATGCCCCCCCTGCACGAGACCAAGAAACCGGATGGCGGCTGATGCGTTAGGCTTGCAGCCCGCCGTTCTCGCGCGCATGAACGATGCGACCTCCGCCCTCATCGTCCAGGGGCCGGTGCAGCCACACGAGGCCAAACGTGCTCATCGCATACGGGTTCGACATCCATGTCGCCGTGACCGATCCCACGCCGGTGATCGTGCAACTCGACATCCACACCTCGCGCCAGCACGACATCAGGAAGGACGAGTTCATCGCCACGGCGAAGACGCGCGACAGCCGCAGCTATCAGGATTCCTACGGCAATATCTGCCGCCGGTTCAATCTTTCGCCCGGCACCCACACGTTCTACCGCCGCGGCGTGGTCGAGGACAGCGGGCAACCCGATCCGGTCGCTCTCGAGGCGACCTCGCGGCCCATCGCCGAGCTGCCCGACGACGTGCTGATCCACCTTCTCGCCAGCCGCTATTGTGAAATCGACCAACTCACCGGCTTTGCCTTCCAGCAGTTCGGGCACCTGCCCAAGGGCTGGCACATGGTGCAGGCCATCGTCGATTTCGTGCACGGCGCCCTGCGTTTCGATTACGGGCTCGCGCGTCCGACACGATCGGCACAGGACGCGTTGCGCGAAGGCACGGGCGTGTGCCGGGATTACGCGCACCTGACGATCGCGCTCTGTCGAGCCATGAGCATCCCGGCGCGCTACGCCACCGGCTACCTGGGCGACATCGGCGTGCCGGCCGACCCGGCGCCGATGGATTTCAGCGCCTGGAGCGAAGTCTACATCGGTGATCGGTGGTTCACGTTCGACGCCCGGCACAACCGGCCCCGCATCGGGCGCATCGTGATGGCCTACGGCCGCGATGCGGCGGATACCGCCCTCTTCACCTCGTTCGGCCCGCACGTGCTGCGTCGCTTCGATGTCGTCACCCACGAGCTGATGCCTGGGCAAGACCCATCGTCGTCGTACGCGCCGCTCGTCAGCGGCGGCGGATGATGTGGGTCTGCACGCCGATGTGGGAACGCTGCAGCAGCCGGTCTGATATGCAGCGCTGCTCGGTGTCGTCGCCGGCGCTGACGACGAGCGCCACGCCACCGTGCGCCAGATGTTGCAGCAACTGCTGGGACTGGCGGGCCTGCGACCAGCGCAGCAGGTAGGCGGCCAGTTCCGCATCCAGTTCAGCGCCCGCCTTGCCGGCGTCGGCGACGTCGAACGCGCACTGCCCGTCGGCGGCGATGTTGCAATCGAGCCGTCGCAGCGCGCCGCGGCCGCAGGCGCGTGAGCCAGCCGCTGCCGGGCATGCCATCACGCACATGCGCGCGTTCGGAATGCCCGCACTGTTGATCTCGCTGGCCGTGGCGTCCAGGGCCTTGCCGTCGGGTAGAAGCGCGATGGCGAAGCGCAGCTTGCCGCGGCTCGCGGGATCGCCCGCTTGCGTCGTCTTGGCTGGCGGTTCGGTATGCGGCAGTCCGATGGCCATGTCGCCCTCGGTCCTCGGGTCACCTCGGGGAACGGCCCAGCTCCAGGCGTCGCCGGGCCGCGCAGGGCGGTCAGCTCTGGGCGATGGCGGTCAGCTCTTGCGGCTGGCGGATGAGAACAACCGAGGTGCGCGGCAGGCTGATGATGCCGGCCCGCTTCAGCTTCGACAGCGTACGGCTGACGGTCTCGATGGTGAGGCCGAGGTAGTCGCCGATATCGACGCGGGTCATCGGCAGGTGGACGCGGGTCGCGTCCTCGCCGGCCGCCGCGTTGCGACGCGACAGGGCGACCAGGAACGAGGCCATCTTGGCTTCGGCGGATTTCGACGCCAGGCAGAGCAGGTGGTTGCGCGTGGCGTTCAGCTCATTGGCGGCGAGCTTCAGCAGGCGGCGCGCCACCTCCGGCTTCAGGTCCACCATGCGGTCCACGGAGTGGCGCGGGATGCGGCGGACACGGACTGGCGTCAGCGCCTGGGCGCTGAAGCTGTGGATGCCGACGCAGCAGTAGCCGATCAGGTCGCCGGGGAAATAAAAGGAGACGACGTGGCGGTGGCCATCGGGGAGCAGGCGGTAGGCGCAGATGACGCCTTCCACGACCTCGAGCACATGCGCCGCCTCGTCGCCCTCGAGGAACAGGTCGGCGCGGGCGTGATAGAGGCACACGCTGGCGGCATCGGCCGAGCTGGTCTGCGCCGGCATGGGCAGCCCGGCAAACGCCGGCGTCTGCGCGCCGATGTCGATCAGGGCTTCGTTGTGGGCCATGAGCGCCAACATGGGAACCTCTCCTCGGATTTGTGATGCATGGCGCAGACGGGATGTGTTCTGGCGCGGTGCAATCGATGACGTGAGTCACTGCTCGGCTTGATAAAGATCAGGTGCGCGTCGTCGATTTGTGCCGGCATTGTCGCGTTGTGTAACGGTTTGTCGTTGCATGACACCGGTCAACGCGCTCTTGTAGCCGTCGGGTCCGAGGGCGGGGCTTGCTGGAGCCGCTGCTGGAGCCGCTGCTCGGGCCGCTGCTGGAGCCGCTGGGGTGGCGGCCCACGGGGGCTGGCGGGCTTGGGTGCCCAGGCAATTCGGGCCGTGGGGCAGCTGCAGGCGGCGCGCGGCCCCCATCGACAGGATTGGCACGACCGGATCAGGGATGACACAACGTTCTGGCGCACACATCCTGGTGGTCGACGACGATCCCAAGGTCCGGCTGTTGCTGCGGCGCATGTTCGAGGGGGAAGGCTACCGCGTCAGCGAGGCCGCCACCGGCGGCGAGGCGGAAACCGTGGCGGCGGCGGCGAGCCCCGACCTCATCACGCTCGACCTTGGCCTGCCGGATGCCGACGGGTTGTCGGTGGCGCGCGCCATCCGCGTGCGCTCGCGCGTCCCCATCGTCATGGTCACCGGCAAGGGCGAGACCATCGACCGCGTGGTGGGGCTGGAACTGGGCGCCGACGACTACATCACCAAGCCGTTCCACCTGCGCGAGGTCCTGGCGCGCGTGCGCGCCGTGCTGCGGCGAACGGAGGCGCAGGCGGCGGTGTCGGCGGATGGCGCCAGCGCGGTGGCCGAGGCGCACGAGGTGCTGAGCTTCGACCGCTGGCAACTCGATGTGACGCGGCGCCAGTTGACCGGGACCGGCGGCGCCGAGGTGGTCCTGACCACGGCCGAGTTCGGCCTCCTCGAGGTGCTGGTGCGCCACCCCAACCGCGTGCTGTCGCGCGACCAGATCATGGACATGTTGAAGGGTCACGAGTGGAGCCCGTTCGACCGCTCCATCGACAATCTGGTGGCCAAGCTGCGCAAGAAGATCGAGACCGATCCGGAGCGCCCGGCGCTGGTCAAGACCGTGCGCGGCGTCGGCTACACCTTCGCCAGCCTCGTCCGCGTGAAACGCGGCTGAGCCGGAAATCCCGCGTGAAACGCGGCTGAGCCAGGGCTGTCCCGCGTGAGACGCGGCTGAGCCGGAAATCCTGTATGAAACGCAGCTGATCCAGAGGCAGCCCGCGTGCAACGCGGCTCGGCCCTGTCATGCCGTCCAGCCAAAGTGCGTCTCGTGCCATCTGCCGTCGGGTTGGTTGGCTCGACGGTATGCGCGCGCGAGCGTTGGTGTGGCCGCTCGCGCGCAGTATCAGGCGGAGCCGTCGTCGTCGAGCGTCTGGCGGACGGCGAGGGCGAGTTCCACCTGTCGGTAGGGCTTGTGCAGCAGGCGCACGTACTGCGCGCCGACCGGACCTTGATCGACCAGTTCCTCCGCATAACCGGAGGTGAGCAGGAAGCGGCAGTCCGGGCACAGCGCGCGCGCCGCGCGCAGCAGATCGAGGCCGGACATGCCGCCCGGCATGACGAGATCGCTGAATACGAGATCGATCTCGCGCGCCACGCTCTTGTTTGCGAGCAGCGCCAGCGCTTCCATACCGGTCCGCGCTTCGCGCACACGGTAGCCGAGTTCGCCGAGGCGCACGACGGTCAGGCGGCGCACGCGCTCGTCGTCCTCGACCACCAGGATGGTCTCGCCGCGTGCCGCCGGCAGCTCGGCCGGGGCCTCGATCGCCGCCTCGTCGGCAGGCGACGGGCCATCGGCGCGCGGCAGATACAATTCCACCATCGTGCCCTGCCCGACCTCGCTATAGATGGTGGCGTGCCCACCCGACTGCTTGGCGAAGCCGTAGATGGTGGCGAGACCGAGGCCGCTGCCCTTGCCGGGTCCCTTGGTGGTGAAGAACGGCTCGAAGGCGCGCGCGCGCACGTCGGCGGGCATGCCGTGTCCGGTGTCGGAGACGGCGAGCACCACGTAGTCGCCCGGCTTGAGTTCGGGAATCAGTGCCACCGCCGCGTCGTCGAGTTTCACGTTGCGGGTCTCGATGACCAGGCGCCCGCCCGCCGGCATGGCGTCGCGGGCATTGATGGCGAGGTTGAGCAGCGCGTTCTCGACCTGCCCTGCGTCGGCCAGCGTTGCCCACAGGTCGCCGGCGAGCGCGGTCGAGAGATCGATGTCCTCACCGAGTGTGCGGTTCAGGATGTCGGTGAGGCCGAGCACGAACTCGTTGAGGTCGATGCGCGTCACCTCGAGGTGCTGGCGGCGGCCGAAGGTCAACAGGCGGTCGGTCAGGCGGGCACCCATCTCGGCTGCCTCCTGCGCCTCGCGGGCGAGCGCGATGGCGTCCTGGTCGTCGAGGCGCATTTCCAGCAGTTCGACGTTGCCGAGGATGACGGTCAGGATGTTGTTGAAGTCGTGCGCGATACCGCCGGTCAGCTGGCCGATGGCCTCCATGCGGCTGGCCTGCATGAGCGCGGCCTCGCGGCGCAGCTCGTCGGAGATGTCTCGCACCACCTTGAGGTAGCCGAGCACGTTGCCGTGGGCATCGCGGATGGCGGTGCGCACGGTGGCGGCGGGGAAATTCTCGCCCGACTTGCGGCGGAAGTTCATCACCTGCACCTTGGCGCCGCCGATGTCGTCGCCGTTCCCCATGCCGGTCCCGTCGCCGTCGCCATTGCCACCGTTGCGGCGCCCGACCGTCTCGCGTCCAAGGTCCTGGCGGCCGTGCCGCGCCCATTCCTCTGGGCTGGCGTAGACGGCGTCCGACGACAGGCCCTTCAGCTCCGCCGCCGCGTAGCCGAACACCTGTGCGAAGGCCGGGTTGGCGAGTTCGATGCGCCGGTCCCGGTCGACGATCAGGACCGGGTCCGGCAGGCTCTCGAAAATGGACTGGAAGAACGCCTGCTGACGCGCCGACGACTGCTCGGCCTGCTTTTGCGCCGACAGGTCGATGACGACGCCGGTGAAGTAGGTCTCGCCGTCGCTCTCGAACTTGCCGACCGAGAGATGAATGGGAAACGTCGAGCCGTCCTTGCGGCGCGCCACCACCTCGCGCCCGATGCCGACGATGCGCGCCTTGCCTGACGTGATGTAGCGCTGGATGTAGGAGTCGTGGTCGCGCGCGTGCTCGGCCTGCATCAGCAGCGACACGTTGTGGCCGATCAGCTCCTTTTTCGTGTAGCCGAACATGCGCCGCGCCGCCGGGTTGGCGGTGTGCAGGATGCCGCGGCTGTCGATGGTGACGATGGCCGCCGCCGCCGACTCCAGGATGGCGCCGAGCGTCAGGGCGTCGATGGTGGAGCGGCTGGCGGCGGGGCGTTTCATGTCGGCTCGGCTGGAGTTGCGCGGCGGGCAGGGCGAGTTGGCGGGGAAGCGCCGGGATGCGCGCTCGCCGCCGTCCCGTTGGCCGAAGAAAGAGCCGCAATCGCCGCGCGGCGTCAACCACGGCCGGCGGCTGGCGGGAGTAGCCCATCATCGCACGCTGCGCGAAGAGCACGTCCGCGTCGAGGGCCGCAAGACATGGTTCGAGACCGTCGAGAAGATGCCGCCCGTTCTCGACACCCGGCTCGACGGCTACAATCAGCGCCGCCCCCACCAGGGCCGCGGCATGAAGGGCGGGACGCCAGCCCGCGCCTTCGTCGATGGGCTGCCGTCCGCAACCCCAACGACACCCCCCAAAAAGAAGGAGAAAACCAACCCGGATACTCAGCCTCAACATACCGCCATCTGACCCGCCGCCCGAGCGGCGACTGTCTGATCTGCTATCGTTGTGTTGTCCGGCCCCAGAGGTGGTTTTTGTTTGTACACGCCCCGACGGCAAGCTACCCGTGAAGCTGTATGCGTACGGAGATAGCCGTCATGGACGCGTAATACCTTCGATGAGGCCGTTGGCGATGCGGGTGTCGAACCAGGACAGGATGCCATCGCGGTGCTTTTCCATCGTGCGGGCGACGTCCTTCATCGGCTCGAGCCGCGAGCGCTTGGCCCAGCCGATCC
>WBZS01001126.1_pt1 | contig 23554 bp, 24 predicted proteins | sample 5204201 | NCBI WGS metagenome assembly WBZS01 (sample SAMN12344357, study PRJNA552823) | activated sludge metagenome | biome: Activated sludge suspended growth; feature: Nitrification reactor; material: Wastewater; isolation source: activated sludge from nitrification reactor of wastewater... | reverse complement strand
ATGCCTTCCTGTTTCGGGCAAAACTGCAGGACGACCAGCTCACTGGCGATTTTTGGTCGGGCGCTAGCTTCCATGACACTTGGACTGCCGTCAAAAACGAAAAAGCAAAACTTCCCAACCCCTTTGGGATGACCAAGTGGAATGAGAACGTGAAGTTGGCCGATTTGAAATTTTCGGATCTTGATGGCAACTTGCATTCGCTGGCAGAAGAACAGTTTGCCGGCAAAGCCATCATCCTGCAGCTCTTTGGCTCCTGGTGTCCCAACTGCCATGACGCCGCTGATTTTTTGGCGGAGCTGCATCGTGAGTACGAGCCGCAAGGCCTATCGATCGTGGGATTGGCTTTTGAATACACCGAGGACTTGGAGCGCAACGCCGAACAGGTGCGACGTTACACAGCTAAACATGGCACGAAATATCCCGTCTTGATCGTCGGCCCATCGGATAAGGCACGCGCGACAGAGGTCTTTCGTGGGATCGATCGCGTCAAGGCCTACCCAACGACCATTTTCATGGACGGCCGGGGCGAGGTGCATTCGATCTACTCTGGATTCTCGGGCCCCGCCACCGGCGACGCCCACACGGAACTCAAACAGTCCTATCGCCGAATTATTGAGGAGTTGATTCGGAATGAATAGAAAAAGTGATTTCATCGTTCATTCTCCATTGACGGCCCATTGGTCGAACACAGTCCACTTTCCAGCTGCAAAAACAATTGCCTCGCCAGTTTCGCGGTCGACGACAAACGGAAAATCTGTTTTGGGATGCTCGCTTGATATTCCCGTGCTCAATTCATCTTTCGCCAGCAGCTGTGTAAGAACACGGTCCTGAAGCGTAAAAATGCCGACGAAAGATCCTTCCGGAGACGGCAATGTATCATTCACCAGGATACCAGGAGTTTGATAACGCCTGGGACGATAGACGCGAGAAAAGGATTGCTTGGAGTCGTTGTAGCGGTTCCACCGGGCGAGCAAGTCCTCCTCGATTTGTTCGGCGCTCTTCAACACTCTCGCAGCGGGTTCAGCGGAAGAAACAGAACGGAAGCCCTTCGCCGGATTTCCATACGTTTCCACTGAGCCTGTGTTTGCCAGAAAAACAAAACCAATACAACTTAAAATGCCGGGAATCAAAAGCAAACGGTTCATTACACTCTCCTCAAGAATTGGAAACAACTTGATCTAAATTCGTAGAAATAACGGGGCGATGAATCGCTGACCATTTTGAGCCGATACAGTTTTCCGCTAACCAGACACTGGCGAATAGACTCAACCAGACGGAAGCGATGTAGTTGGTTTCGGGATCGATGGACATCCAACCAAGACCGATTTGAATCATCCGAAAGAAAACGGCCGACAATGCAGTGCTGAAAGATCGTGCCATCCAGCGGATATGTCCCTGAATGTCACCGCGTCGAATTGCGGTATAGCCACACCAAGTGGTCCACCACCAAACCAATCCGGTTGCCGCAAAGCCAACCGCTGCCACCGCTCCGCCTTTCGCAAACAAGGACAAGAATAATCCAGTAGGCGCGGCTACCCAGAGAACTGCATTGAAATAGAAGTAGCCGAGTACAAAATGAAGTCGCCGGAATTTCAAAAGAAACGGGAAAAACAGCGGGAAACCAGCGATCAAACAGATACAAGAACTGGCGACGTGAAATCGAAATGCGGTCAACCAAACTGAATTCCTGCTGATCGGCAATTTTTCAATGAGAAACGCCGGCATGTATCCCGAAGCAAAATACTCGACGGAGTTCAAAACAATTGACATCGCAAAGGCAATCATGAGAATCACCCAAGCCGAAGCGAATCTAATATTCCGAAACAGATACATAAGAATTCGGCCAGAGCCCGACCCCAAAATGTGTTTCCGTTTAGCACAGGTAGATACGACGTAGATACGACTGCTCAATAGTAGCGTCGATTTCCTCCGATTACGGTAACGGGTTCGTAACTTCGGATCCGGCTTAGCTCAGACAAGCCAATCCAAATGGCTTCAGCCGCAGCGACAATCTGGACGGTATGCATCGATTTAAGAAAGAAAGCCGACATAATTCCGGCATTCAATTAGGTAGGCCGCCCACCTACTTCGGCAGAAAATAGAATCAGCCGAATCGCATTGGCAGTCGGTTCACTGTTCAAGAGCCCAAGGCCAAAACGATTCGGCGGATATCAAAAGTCAAGAATTTGTAAACTAGACCTTGTTTCGGCTATTTTTTTCCGAACAACTTTCCCATGGCAAGTTTGGCGACGTCAGTCAAATCGAAATCGCCGTCTCCATCTTGGTCCAAAAGGCGTCCGATCATTCCGCCCGTTTTCTTTTCGACGGATGCTTTTTCGTTGCCTAAGAAATCCCGGAGTCCTCCGGCGTCCAAGTTATTCGAAGTCTTAGACTTCATCACAGCGCCAAGGACCATAGGAGCAAGCATCTTCAGTAACTGCGAGGTGGCCGAGTTGCTTAAGCCACTGGCCTTTTGAACGCCTGTCTCGACACGAGCCTGGCTGCCGCCCAACAAACTCCCCAGCAAATCGCTGGCACCGATTCCAAGTTGTTGATTCGAATTTCCACCACCGTTTCCACTCAAGAATCCTGGGAGGTCATCAAGGACGTTTCCATCCCCATCGCGGTCGAGCATACTCATAAGTCCGCCCAAGCCGGCTTGATCGCTACTCTTTTTCCCCAGCGCTCCCACCAGTGCCGGTAACGCAGCACTGATTGCGTTCTCGGTTGAATGGCGGTCCGCACCCAATTTTTGGCTGATCTGCGAAATCCCTTCGCTTCCCAACTTTTCTTGAAGCATTTCCAAAATTGACGACATACTGTTCCCCTGCGGTTTAGATTTGATTCATCATCAGCCGAAATTGACGAGCATGATTGTACGAGCCCGATGGCTGAAATCAAGAAGCAATGAGAAATGAACGCACTTGAACGATCGTCTAATCGAAATAGACACCAATCGCTGCCACCACAAATGGAAAAGTAACTTTTCGCTACCTAGTCTGCGAGTATGAAACACCTCTCAGCGAGCCCGCTGCATTCGCCTGAGTTCTCTGCGTACTTCGGCTTCAAGATTTCTCACAATGGTCAATGATCATCTCGAGTCGGCTGCTTCACGCCTTTGTTTTCGTCGATTGAAAAAATCGCTGACTCCGGCGAGTGCCGAAAGAATCAGGAACGCCAGTAACGCCCCAAGAATCGCGGACACCTCGCGTCCAAGTCCCGCAGCAATGCCGATTGCCGCAGTCAACCAAATGCCCGCCGCCGTAGTCATGCCGCGAACCTCTCCTTCATTCATACCGCGAAGGATTGTTCCTGCGCCGAGGAATCCAATTCCAGCGACAATTCCTTGAATCACGCGACTGATGTCTGCGTCTGACATTCCTGCCTGTTGCGGAATCAACACGAAGAGCGCGGCACCGAGCGACACGAGCATATGCGTTCGCAGCCCCGCCGATTTTCCTGCCAGTCCTCGGTTGATTCCCAAAATGCCTCCGAGAATCGCCGCAATGATCAGGCGGACCGCCATTCGAATGGCTTCAGCCACATCGGGCAAGTCCGAGAAATCCTCCATCGTCTTCCGAAACAACTCTTCCAACATCAACTACTCGCTTTGAACGAAGAAATTCACTTCGACACAAACGTCCCCCAATCCGTGCCAATATTATCATGATCCGAGGCACCGGTTGTTTCGTGTCGCCAACGTCAACCGTTCATCGCCCACCGACTTCACCGAAGTTTGACACAACAACGGTTGCGCCAAAGGTGCCGAACACGTGCAAATCACCACATTTTCGAACAACGCCAACAACCCAAACCGGCTATCGCCGTTTGGCTCAAGGCATAAAAAACCCTGCAAAACTTGGGGAAAGGCTCCGTAGCACGCGTGTTGGGTGGTGGATAATCTCTTGGATAACCCCTTGGTACAGTATAAGGTGTCCAAAGTGCAAGTCCTGCACTTTGGTCGGTAAGTGTTGCACTTTGGTCGGTAAGTGTTGCACTTTGGTCCCCCCCGAAGTTGCACTTTGGTCGGGCCAAAATTTCCTCAAAACACCCCACCCCCTCTTGCCCCCGCGGATTTTTACGCAGGTCCCAATTCCGTTACTTTGACGATAAATCGTCAGACGTCAACCCGGAAAATTCCATCAGTCAATATCAGGTCCAATTTCCATTTATTTTAAGTCCCATTCGCCTGCCTTTACCACCTTCGGTCGATGTGATCAAAGCATGTAGACAGTGCTCCTTTTGGCACCAACTATGCCGCCATTTCCCCGTTCGACGCTATCTAGAATTCGACTGAAGCCACAACCGAGGTTTCACCAAGGAACCCGAATTCCCAACTGTTGCAACTTCGCCTCGCATTCCTCTCGTTCGCGGTTTCGCTTCCAACCATCTTTTCCAGGTTCAAGCCAACCCGTTGACCGAGCGAATTCAATGGCCGCGGTAACATCACAAGATGAAGCCAAACGAGCAACCTCGATCTCTACTCGAGATAGGCTCGTTGCTTGTAAGCGATAGTCGATAAAAGCTTCCCAAGAAAGCGGACACCACTTGGCAACAATCTCATTTCCGATAACGTTTGCATACGCACGAATTTCATGCTGCGCGTGGGCATCCATGCGTAGCGACAGAAAATGCAACAAATTATGCAGGTCTACTTTCCAATATGCTTCGGTATAGGTCGAAAGCGGCAAATCCTTGCGTGCCTGCTCGCGAGCGACCCCTTTAGAAATCCGCTCTTCGTACACTTGCCGTGAAAGCTCTTGCAGTTCCAACTCACGGGCCGAAAGCTGTTCGCCGATTCCAAGTTCGATGTAAGTGCTGCTTCCTTGACGGTTGGCAGTGGACTGACTTCGCCATTCGTTCGCAGGTGTTTTCTGCGCCGCATCGATTGCTTCTGAATAGCGCGTCGAATACTCATTTACATTCGCCGTGCGATGGCGAATCCATTGTCGCCAACAGTCCATCGGCACGCGAATGTGTAACTTGATTTCACACATTTCGAACGGCGTCGTATGTCGATGGCGCATGAGATAGCGAATGAGCCCGCGATCCTCGTGAACCTGCTTCGTGCCAGCACCATAAGAAATACGGGCCGCTTGAACTACCGCTGCATCAGAGCCCATCGTGTCGACGACGCGAACAAAGCCATCATCAAGCACGCGGAAAGTAGCTGCACCTTGTTCGTCGATCTCCCCCGAGGAGGTGCCCTCATTACCTATGTCATTCATCATGTACTCCCTTTGTTTTCCCGTATTGCACTAGTGCCAGTCACCTCTTGTACATACAGTGCTTTGACACCGGTTGAATACTCCTGCACGTTGTATTCGCCAGGCAAGCAATACGTAACCTGGATTTGCGGGTAACGCTCTGCCACAAGCAATGTCGCTATGGTGGACATCTTCGTGCTCATAGGCGCAACGACAACATTAGCGGTATCAATGTAGGGTTCCAATAACACAATCAATTGATTGCGACACTCCTCAATGTCCCCAGCCGTGAACTTGAATGCCTCAACGTCTTGACGTGAAAGCACAAGCGAGTGCTCTAGATAATTCCTCTCCAGGAACTCAGGTGACGTTGGAGGATCACCCACCCCTAACAAGACCTTGCTCGGCTCGTGTTCCTCTATCACCTTTTGAGTTCTATGAGGCTCAAAGCCGGACAAAACCGCGAGGACAGTCGGTTTACTAGCTATTTGGGTTCCACACAGACCCATGACATTGCGAATCGTGCGAAATCCCCTACTTAGCCAATTACCGTGATTACCAGGAGATGAATAAAGAATCCTCAGTCGGCACTCGGGCCACGCCGATCGCAACAGAACCAGCAGCGTAAGAAGTGCTTCCCTATTGAACGTCGAACAATCGACCGTAACTCGCTCCAGCTGGCGACCCAGCGCCACGGACAAGCCAAGCCCCTGTCGAAGAGCGCCGATCTGTTCGACATCTGATAGCCAACTTCCCTCGACCACGTCTACAGTATCCGCGCGCCTAGCCAACGATTTTATAAGGCCATATAGATTAGGTTTTGTTCTAGGACCGGAGCCCCCCTCTAGAAACTCACGATTGACGTAGACAATCGCGCGCCTGGCCGAATATGTCGTGGACAAGCTATTGGCAACAAAAACTGAGCGTGGCTCAAAGCTGGCGCACGCGATAAACAAATCATCAGGTAAGTCAGGTTCGATAGTCAAAATGCCGCCGTTACTAGCAACTTCCTCAGGTAGCAGCTTCATCGCCATCCTCCTGTCCGCTAAATAGGTCCGGGCCGCTTGGCTTCGTTTCCTGCTTCAATCGAAGGCGAACAAACCGATCAGGATCCTCGCAAGCGATATCGATCATTTCAGCAGAAAGTTGAATTCGGCCTTCAAATCCACTCGGGTCGAGCTTGTACACCGGACACAACCGGCGATTAAGTATGTACCAGTCGTCTCTTCCGCCACCCTCTTTTGTGCTGTATGTCCGATGCTGTAGGTATCTATGCTTCTCACCAAGCCGGAGCACCTCGCGCGACTCGAGCGAAAGAGAGCCTCGAACGGTAAAGGAAAATACTCTTGACTCACGCGCAGTTAGATCGTGCAAACGTGCAAAAAAGAGTCTGCCAAGTGACTCGATCAAACATCGAAGCTTGTCTAAGTAACCCCACTGTTCAGGAGGAAGCTCTTGTCGCAAGCTTTCGAACTTACCTAAGAGGAACTCTTCCGAGTATCGATAAACGACATCATCCTGCAGAGAAGGCGGAATGGAGGTGATCGCGTCTGCCCTATTGCCCTTGCTCACTAACGCATCGAACATTAAGTAACATGGCTCAAGAAAATCGCGAACTATGCCCGACGATAGGTCAACAAGGGTGTCAAAGCCAGCATAGCTTTTGCGTTTCTTGGCCGAACGCAAATGCTGAAACAGTCGGGGAATCGAATAGCGGTGAACGTAATCCCCTTGTCGTCCCGGTTGGCCGACTTTCTCCCACTCAAGTGCGGTTTGTTGCTTTATCGATTCAAAAAGCTGTGCCTCTCCCTTGTCCTGTGGAAGGAACTCTATGATGTCTCCCGTAGGAAGTTTCGCTAGTTCAAGTCGTCTTTCGGAAATGAGCTTAACTTTTTCCCAGTACTCGGATTTCGACCTCGTATAGAGTTCATCCACATCAATCTCTGAGTAGTCATGGGGCTGCTCAAGCGGCGAATCATTGCGCGTCATCATGGTCTTGTAATAGTCGCGACGTGCAGAAATCTTCCAGCACACAATCGCATGATCACGATTTGCAACCCATTCATTTACTATGCTCTGCTGATCCCGTGTGAGTCGATCAGCGTCATCGAGCAGCACATACACGCTAGTGCCGCCGAGCAAGCGAAGAGATTTTACCAGGCGCAAAAACGGCAGAAGAAAGTCGTGATAACCACTTGTGGTGCCAGCATATGGCTGGCAAACTGGCTGAAGGGCGAGCGCCTTTAGGTATTTGGCAATGCTACGGCTTTCTGCATCGATGAGTGACTGAAACCAGAGAAGTGGCTCTGTTTCACACTTGTGCATTCCATCAGCAAGCTCAAGGGAAGTGGCGATAGAAGCCCGATCAAAAAGGTGCACTGCCTTCCGAACGAATTTCGCTAGGTCATTTAATTCGAAGAAACCCACGGGGAACTGCTCGCGAAGGCAGTTGAGCGTTCTGTCAGCAATCAGCAAGTTGAGCGCATGCTCACTTATGATTAACGCGGTTGATCGGTCAAGCAGTCGGAGTTCACTCCTATTAAGATGACCCTCCTTGCAGGGGCAGTAAATTGCTAGAAATGGATTTTGCGAAGCAAGAAAGGCCTGCAGGCCACCAGCAGGAATCTGCTGGCACCGAGGCTCAAGATAGCGAGCCATCATACTTTTACCTGAGCCACGCGAACCCCACGTAAATGTGTGCTTGCGCTGTTTCAGCGTCTCAATCGGGGTATGCTTGGTGATAAAAAGGGCTACTATCTCTTGGGGAGTGAGCTTTTCTGGCGTTTCGACTACGAACGGGTTATGCGAAAGCTGTGGAAACGCGCTATCTGGTGTCGTGCTGTTCATTTGGGGACTACCTCCATTAGTGCTTCGGGTTTCCACCGCTCGTGGCCTGCGAAAAAGCCGTCAAACACTCTGATCGCCGGATATTCCGTTTGCCGAAAGCCGCCATCCCCGAGGACAAACACATCGTGATATCCGTGAACCCTCTGGTTGCTGTTTGTAAGTGTCAACACAATTTCAAGTTCACGGATTTCTGAGTACCGATTGAATCGTGGAGCGCAGTATGCACGCTCGTTGTTCATCTTTTCTAGGCGGCAGATGATGTATTCAATAAGCGTAATCGAAGGTTTTCCGGTTCTCACTGCAAATTCGCGTTGACATGAGTCTGCAGTGTCCGGCGTAATAGCATACTCCCTTGGTGCGGCATCGTGCGGAACATTGACTGAGATACGGACACTTTGCCTGGCAGGGTCGGGAATAGATGCGGCAACGCATGCGGCATACTCCCAATATATTCGATTACCTATCGGTACGTTTTCTTTAAGCGCATGACTAATTCGTGCCTGGTTCTCCGACACCTCGTCTGCAAACCGAACGACTGCGGCCAGTGCCGATGGATAAACAGTGTATTGGCGGTTAGATGTAGACACATCTTCTTTTTGTCTGGCCTTGTTCAGCCCGTCATCACCTGAATGCGCGATTGCGATTTCAGCGACCAATCGCTGAATATTGGGATTCGGAAACCCGAGCTCTTTAATCTTGGCTGTCATCTCTGCAACTCTTTGCGCATGCCTCGACCGTCCATATACATTACCGACGTCATGCCATAATACGCTTGACATGATTAGGAACAAATCAAGGGTTGTAAGCTCGGAGTTTCTGCGATTTACCAAGTGCCCTCCCAGCAGTTGGCTCGCCGACTGCATTACGGAAGCTATATGCAGTTGGCCGTGATCGGTGTAGTACGGACACTGTGCCTGAATCCATGGGTAGTATTCGGTCGCAAGATATCTATTCATCGCGATATAGCGTGCATAAAAGTCGTCTGCGTCCGAATCCTTTCTCGCTCGGCTTCTTAGTTCGTCCTCGAGGCTCGGATTATCCATGTGTTATTCCACGAGAATGCGCAGATAGTAACGACTCGAATACAGCTCTAGCCAAGAGCGGTGGAACTGCATTCCCGACCTGCTGTTGCTGGAAGCCAATCGATCCCCGAAATGTGTAGGTGTCGGGAAATGATTGTAATCGTGCGGCCTCGCGCACCGACAGCCCCCGGTCTTGAGTTGGGTGGATCAACATGTTTTTCCGAAAGTTTCCAATCACCACAGATGGTTTGTCAGCATCTAGACGGTGGTAAATCCCGGTGTGGCATCGCGAGCGGTCGGTATAGTTCCTCATCAGCCGATCTGGAATGTCTTGCCAGTTTCCGCCCTGCGGAACATGGGCGTAGCGTTTGACAACGAATGCGGAGTTGCGAGTGACCAAATGGTTGCAACATCCTTCTAGGCCATTACGAAGTGCAATTGCATAATCGGTTGGATGCGATCTGCCATACTTTCGCCAGCAAGCGGCGTCGCCGTTCGCCAGAATCGGTAAGTCTCGAATGGCGTCGTCCACCGTGATTGGTTTCCTGCGGGCACTCGGAAACTTAAATGGTAGGGCATCCCTGCTGGCCACTAAGAAAAATCTTGTGCGGTTCTGAGGCACTCTGTAATCTGAGGCATTGAGCTTCGAGGAATGGATTGTGTATTTCAGTGAGGCAAGTTCATCATGTAACTGTTCAACAAATACACCCTCTGCAGTATCGACGATGCCTTGGACATTCTCAAAAACAACCCATGAGGGCTTTAGGAGTTTGACGATTCGAACAAACTCCTTGAAGAGCCAATTTGCTTCGTTTGACGTATTGCGAGTTTTGGCGTTAGACCAAGAAAAACCTTGGCACGGCGGACCACCAAATACAACGAAATCATCATGTCGACCAACCCATGGGCGTAGCATCTTTTTAGTCACTGTGCGAATATCTGCGACATGAAGTGTCGTAGAAGGATGATTGTGGGCGTATGTCTTGGCCGCGTGCGCATCTAACTCGACCGCGAACTCCACAGCAATACCGGCCATCGACGCCCCAAGGCTCATTCCTCCAGCGCCGGCAAAGAGGTCGATGCCAATCATTGGGAGCAACGTCCAAAAAATGTCATTGTTGTGACTGAAAAACTCAACATTCTATCAAGCTAGCGTGAAAAAGGAATCGCAGGAACGCCCATCTTTGTTCAGCCAAGTATTCGCCGTACTGTGATTTCGAGCACCGGCGTAGAACACCGGTGGTTTACATTGGGAAAACTAGCGAAGATTTTGACCCAAACTTGAGGGCCAATCAATCGGCCTCCAAATTTGACTTCTGCCGCACGATTTCGCCAACGCGCCTCCAAAGTCGTTTGCCCCCATTTCTCGCTGCCCGACCGCTGCCATTCTCTTGACGCTGCGGATCGTGGGGTTATCACAATGCCTTGGCTGATTCGTTCCTTCGAACAGGTGATCCATGGCAGAGTTTATTTCGTTCCGCGTCGTGAACAACGGTGTTGAGTCCCGGTACATCGTCAACCTCGCAAACATTGCAATGGTTCAAATCGAGCAAGGTTCCGTTACGCTTCAATTGCATGTCAAATTACCAGGCAACAACAACGCGGGGATTTTCACCCTATCCGGCCAGGACGCCATGAACGCCATCGACAAACTTGAGAAATGCTTGTAGTCCGGTTGCCAGAGACTGCTGCCATTCTCTTGACGCTGCGGATCTCGAAGTTATCACCAATTGGACTTGGCCGTTTCCATTTCCACGTTGAAGGGTGTTTCCAATGATGTTCAAGTTCGAGTTGGGTTCTAAGGTAAAAAGTAAAATCAGTGGCTTTCAAGGAATCGCCACATCTCGATCGGAGCACCTCAACGGCTGCCACCGTTACTGGGTCGCTCCACCGGTCGACAAGGATGGAAAATTGCCCGAGGGCTATTGGCTCGACGAGGCCGAAATCGAAGTCATTGAACCGCCACAGGTCACCCCGCAAAACACCGAACGCGGCGGCTTTCCCAGTCGTGTCAAATGACGCCCGATTTACCCAAACGACACAAACACAGCCGGCGAAAAGGCGCGAGACTTCCGCCAGGCGTTCGCTGCGTCACCAGGCCAGGTCCATTTGGTAATCCGTTTGATTCGGTAGAGCAGTTTCGATTCCTGCTTGAGATTGTGCTCGAAAACCAGCCCGCCGATCGTTCCATGCGGTGCAACTCCAAACAGTACGCCGCCATGCAAGTCATCGCCAACAAGCTCGAAGAACTTCGCGGCAAGGATTTGGCCTGCTTTTGCGACCTCGACAAACCGTGCCACGCCGACGTTTTGATTGAATTCGCCAACAAGCCGGTTACCGAATGACAAACCAAGATCGATTCAAAATCCTGAGGGCGATGCGCGATCCCGATCGTTGGGTAATCCGCATGGAGTACCAGGACGAGAAGAACATCCGCACCAGGCGAGTCATCAGCCCCATTCGCTTCACCAACGCAGCTCGCACACATTTGCTTGCGTTGTGTTTGGCCCGCGAATCCCCTCGCGTGTTCTTCGTCAACAAAATCGGCCCCCTCACCCTCGAACCCGCCGCCAACTTCGTCATGCCGTTTCCCATTCAAGAAATCACGACTTGATTTGTGTGGAGATGGCAGTAGTTCAAGTTGCCGGACGGCAAAAAGAGTCGCTACTTCGGGGAATCGGGGCGCGCATGCCTTGGTTGATACACCCCAAGTTTGCCGCCGCCGGGTAGCGTGACATGAGTTAGCAGGCCCCAACCCTGGTTTTCGATGTCGGTGACAACAACATTAATGTTCTTCATCTCCATTACGAATCCCTCGATGTCATCGCACATCAAGTAGAATTCGTGGACATCATTTCGGTCCGAAGGATGGACCGCTACTTCAGCGGGTGGCAGTCCGAAAATCAGCCAACCGCCACCGACGTCGACATTTGGAAGCTTAAGGGCATCTCGCAGGAATACGCGGTCGGCTTCCGGGTCAGTGCTAAAAATCACAGAGTGTGCGCCGTTGATCATACTTCGATTTCCTAGCAGGCTATAGGTTGCATAGAGGATCTTGCTGAAGAAAAAAGTCTCCCGGCGCATAAAAATGCCCGGCGGGGGTAATCAGCCCCCGCCGGGTCTAAATCTGTCCAGCTCGCAAAACGGCCCTAGTTCGAACCGTTAAACAGCCCTGACGAACTATTGATTCGGAGCCGGAATTGTGGCTTGAAAACCCGCTCGGTCAAGTCAATTCTGGGGCGCCGACAAAGCGAGGCGGACGGGGCTCGAACCCGCAACCTCCGGCGTGACAGGCCGGATGACGACAATTCAGAATGCCGCAAAAATGGGGATCAAATCAAAGTTGGGCCGATCGGTTGCACCAACGGTTGCCCCTGCGACCACTATTTGATTCAACTGGCAGACGACTTGCGGCAAAGGTTGAACGCCGAGAAACTCGCTCGTTTTTTGGAACTCTTAGATCCGAATTACCCTAGTAAATAGTCGGGTAACTCATTGGTTGGCGAAATTCAATATGATTTTTAGTAACACTGAACCGACTGTATTCGAAACAACCAATCACATGGACTCCAATTCTGCTCGAGCTTGGCATCAATTTCAACTTGCAAAAATGACCCTTTCGGCGCAAGTAATTGGCGAACGCCATAGGGCGGTCACGAAATTCTTCAATTATTGAAAAGCTGATGAGCACGAGACTTTTTGACCAATCAAAGCGACTCAGTTGGAGCGAAGGCAGAACGCCATCAACGCTGCCGCTGTGGGCCGGAGAGATCTTTGGGAAAAAACTTTCAGCGTTGAGGGAGGCGCTTTCGGTGGACGCGATCGAGGAACGAAACTTGGGATTCATGCAGCAGGCTACTTGACGAGTGTAAGTCGCGAAAATACGGAAATTATTGTCTTTTTACTGAACCAGGAACTAATAAAAAACCGACTCTAGTGTTCACTTCTGTCAACTGATAAAACACTAAGTTCAACGCGAAGCGCCTCAAAAGGACCTTCAGTCGGCGAAGTTCCGTATAGGCCTATTGGAGGAATCGCTTCTCCATGGTCACTGGCAGCGATGTGACCCGAGGAAGTGCGTTTAATGGATTTGCAGGCAGCGCTGACAACTTAGTTATCCGTACATTACCAAGCTGACAGGCTAAGTCGCATAACCCACTTGTAGCAATTGGATCGTAATGTTCACACTGCTCCACATCTCGGACCTTCACCGCTCGGTGGACGAACCGTTCACCAACGAAGAAATCATGTCGTCGCTAGTCGCCGATGTTGCACGATACCCCTACGGGCAGCCGACTATCTCGAAGCCTGACGCCATAATTATAAGTGGCGATTTGGTCCAAGGATTGGCTCTCGGCTCGCCCCATTATCCATCCGGTCTGGTCGCACAATACGAAGTTGCCTTCGACTTGTTGAAGCGAATGGCTGATATATTCCTCGACGGTGACCGCTCCAAGCTGGTAATAATCCCGGGTAACCATGATGTCGATTTCAACCAGTCACTATCGGCGATGGTGGAAGTGAAAGTGCGCAAAGAGAACGTGAAGGGACTGTTGTTTGGAAGTGCTCCGGACAATCCACACCGCTGGAGCTGGAACGATGGCAAGCTGTTCAAGATCAGCAACCCTACGGCATATGAAGATCGTTTCCGGTACTACTGCGAGAACTTTACCAAGTTCTATGAAGGGACCGCCCTCGCGTACCCGGTTGACCCGAGCGACTACTTCAACCTTTTCGAGCTGAACGAAAGCCAGATTATCGTAGCCGCGTTCAACTCATGCCACAGCAATGACTGTTTCAATCACGTCGGCGACATCCCCACATCTGAAATCGCCAAGTGCCACCTGAAGATCTCTCAGAGCGGAAAGCAATATCGCCTGAAAATCGCAGTGTGGCACCACGACACGACGGGACCGCCGAAGCGAAGTGACTACATGGACTCGGCCGTCGTCAAGCTGATGATCGACCGGGGCTTCCGTCTCGGCCTGCATGGCCACCAGCACAAGGCGCACGCCTCGCCAGAATGGATCTTTACGTCTCGCCGGACCTCGATGGTGGTTGTGAGCGCTGGGTCGCTATGTGCTGGGACCTTCGACATCCCGCGCGGCGTCAGCCGTGAGTACAACGTTATCGAGATTGACCCGAGCTACGCGAAGGCGAGGGTACATGTTCGAGAAGCAAGGGTCCAAAACATTTTTGCGGCGGGAAGATTCATCGAAATTGGTGACGAGTCATTCGAGGACGTGGATTGGGTTCCCGAAGAACTCGCGCAGCCATCTCCCACCGGAACAGACAATTCGTCGGTCGCTTCGGTAGCTCGCATTGAAACCCTCCTTGCAGAGGGTAAGGTAGCTGAAGCCGTTACAGAGCTGGACCGCATCTCGAATTCGCTCGGGCGACACGGGCGCAAGCTTTTGACTAAGGCGTTAATCGAAACAAAAAACTGGGCTCGGCTGTTGTGTCACCTTGCGGCACCGGAGAACGCCCAAGAGGCTGCGGTGCTTGTAACAGCCATGTGCAAACAAAAACAATGGCAGAAGGCTAGCGACTTTCTGGCCACCCCAGCTGCCAAGACGCTGTTGAGCAATTTAGAAATCACACATCTCAACAATATGGTTCAAGCCGAGAAGGAAATCTCTACATGAGCAACAAGGCGAGCCGGATACCGTTCCACGTCGAGATCAACCGCATTATCGAATTGCTGGCGAAGCAGATTTACCAGTCGCCGCTGGCCCTTCTGCGGGAGAACACACAAAACGCTTACGACGCAGTGCTGCAGAGGCTGCACCTTGGGCAGAAATTCAACCCTTTGATCGAAATCATGATCACGCTCGACAAGATTGTCGTTAAAGATAACGGCATCGGGATGACATGGGATCAGTTGGATCAGAACTACTGGAAGGCCGGGGCAAGTGGCAAGAATAACGACGAGGCGCGCGCCGCGGGTGTTGTCGGCACTTTCGGCATCGGAGCAATGGCGAACTTCGGCGCCGCGACTAAACTGGAAGTTGTTACGGAATCTGCAACGACTGGAGAGCGAACCCTGAGCCGAGCGGACAAGGAAACGCTTTCGGCGACGGCCCCTTGCATAGACATGTTGCCGCAAGAAATGACCGGAAACCCTGGGACCATGGTCACGGCGCTGATGCCGTCGGAAGGCGCGGTCAACGTTTCCGAAGCTACAAATTATATCAAGGGATTCGTTCGATACCTTTCGATTCCGGTAAAGGTCAACGACATGCTGATCAGCGAAACGCCAATCGAAAGTGGAGTGCCAAGGCAACGAAGCGATTGGGAGCGGACCTATGCCGACGTCGACCTTGCCTCAGCGATTCGAGCCGACATCACCTTGTCCATCTCGAAAACCGGGGAAATCTGGGTGCTTCTCGAAACGATCCGGCATAAGAGCGTGCCGATCGATGGTATGCTCGTCCTTAGCCAGGGCCAATTTCAAATTCAAACTCTGCGAAGTAGATTCGTCTTGGCTGGAGCGGGCGTGTCGTCTGCCTACCGATTCGGGGGAATCGCCAATCTGCCGATGCTCCAACCGACTGCTGGACGAGAGGCGATCACCACCGAGAGCATGCAGTTTCTCCAAGAACTAATGATCTCGATTGACAACTTCGTTTCGCTTCAGGTCGCCGAAACGCCGTATGTGGATTTAAACACAGACTTTATGTCTTGGGCACTGCGTCACGGGCGCATCGACCTGTGCGGGAATCTCCGAGTGAACTTCGCACCATCTGGTCAGCCCATGACACTCTCTGAACTACGAGAAAAGTCCAAGTTTGCGCCATTTAATTATTACGATGGTACTGATGCAGCAATAATCGAAACCTACGGAACTGAGGAAACGCCACTTTTGGTTGCGTCCCGATCGAACCCCAGACGACAATGTGAACAGCTGTACATTCAGTCCTACTGCAAGGTCACAGTGATCTCGAACCAACCGACTGTTCTGGACCGCGTTCCGGAAAAACATTGGACTCTCGCTCAATCGGGTATGGCGCTCCGGGTTGTGAACTCGCTTGAGGAGAACTATTTCCTACCTGCCCGCCTTACCTATGGAAAGATATCCCACGGCTTGCAAATCTTTGTTGACAGCTCAACCACCCCGATCGAAATCGTAATCGATCCTGATTGGGGAACCGTAACGACCATTCTTAGTCTCTATGATTCGGAGTTTGGGTCATTCGGCGGCTTGGTCAAGGACTTTCTAAACTTTGTGATCTTTCCCAAGGTGCAAAACCTCGTCCCAAGTAGCACACGCCAGGGGGCGGCAGCATTCCTGAAGGCGATCAGTAAGCCGAAAGACACCTTCGAGTATGGTAAATCAGACCTAAGTTCGCTGCGTGACGTGTGGGACGATTATTTGGACGGCAAGATCACCTTGGCGGAAGCGGCACGGATGTCTACGGAATTCGCAAGTTCCACCGTTCAAGTAGTGGATCGATCCCACACTAGCTCAGTTGCTCAAGTTGCTCCAGATATTTTGGAGAATCAAAGACTCCTGGAAGGTGCAGACATACCGCGTGAACCGGAGGCGCTGCCAGCGATCACGAGGCTAGAAAACATGACTCCTGCGAAACTGCTGGTCATCCCAGAGTGTGATCCAGCGCTGAAAGGCTACCGGTGCTTTCTCGCAATCACCGACCGGGTTAGGAAGGAACGAGGGGATTTCTTTCTGCAGCCCCACTGGACCGAAGTTGTTTGGGGCGGCCAGAAAGTATTGTATATTTTCCAGCATCACTCAAAGCAGTTCGGGTTGTACTACGAGATGCAGACGAAAGAACTTGTCTCCGACAAACCCAACGGTGAGCTGTTCGCTACTTGTACGATGGTACTTGGAGACACCATCTTCATCCCAGTTCCAGATGCAGTGGCCAAAGTGTTCATCCCAACCGACAGCTCTAAGAAGCGATTTGATGTACGATGCGACCTGCTGTATCCCGAAGTCGTCGTGCCAACGGAAAGTATTGTCGACGATGATTCGAATTGACAAACCGCAATTTAGGCAGAGGCGGTAGTTAGCTAACAGACTCCAGCCCGATGATATCGAGCATAACTTGGCTGTCGTCAGCAAGAAGCAATTGCCAGAATTTCAACAAGTTCTTTTAGCTTGTCCACTACCCCGTTTCGGAGGATTTTCGCGCACGTAATCGCAAGATGCAGGCATCGGAGTAAAGGCCCCTTCTCACGTAATTTGCCGATCGAGGTAAGAAGGCACAGGAAAACGTGGCCGCCAAGGTAATGTTAATTCGCGACCTTGTAAAGAAATTGTTGAAAGCCGGCGAAGATTTTGCCGATTTCTTCGGGCCGGCCGAGATCGGCAATGGCATCATGAATCGAATCATGGTACTTGAGCCGCAAAAGTGCGGTCAGTTTCGATTGGTCAAGCTCCTGCACGCCTTCGCGGACGTAATGCGACAGCACGAAAGCCAGGAAGGCCTGCTGTTTGGAATTGTAGTACTCGGAAATTTCTTCCTTAGCAACCGACGCGCGAGCCTCCCGGGTCAACTTCGGCAGGGCATAGGAAATGTAAGCGAACACATCAAAGAGATCGCTATTTTCTGCGTCAACAATTCGCTGCATTTCCTTGAGTTGTTCAGGGCCGAATCCGTTGTCGGCCAGTCCAGCCAATAGTTTGGCCCGCGTGTCGGGTGCGCTCCAAATCGTTCGCAATTCGTTTTCGTTTTTGAAAAACTCCGGTAGTTTTCCAAACAGCAATTCGAGGAACTGTTGGGCCGACATCGGTGTGCCGTCCGCATGCCAAAAAGAAGTAACCATCATATGCTGGATCGTACGGGCCTTGCCGTCCGCCAGTTTCACTCTAACTTTTCGTTTCTTGTCGCAGCTGCACGCCAGCTTGCCACAATTTGGGCACGGCTCTTTCGGACATTCACAGGGACTCTTCCCGCAATCGGCACAGGGCTGAGGTATCGATTCACATTCGCAAGGATTCTTGCCGCACTTTGAACAAGCTTCCTTGGCCTCGGGCGAGTCGGGCTCGCCATCCCAATCCGGATCGTTGAAATGATGATGGGCCTTCACGAAGTCATAGATCGTGAAATAATCCTTGCCATCATAGAGTCGCGTGCCGCGCCCGATAATCTGTTTGAATTCGATCATGCTGTTGATCGGCCGCATCAAGACAATGTTACGAATGTTGCGGGCGTCCACGCCGGTCGAGAGCTTTTGCGAAGTGGTCAGGATCGTCGGAATGGTTCTCTCGTTGTCTTGAAAGTCACGCAAGTGCTGTTCACCCAATTCACCGTCGTCGGCGGTGACTCGCTGGCAGTAGTTTGGGTCCTTACTCTTTTTCATCTGGTTGATCAGGTCCCGGACCGCTAAAGCGTGTTCCTGAGTCGCGCAGAACACCAGCGTTTTTTCGCGCTGATCAATCTGCTCCATGAAGATTTTAACGCGATTAGCTTCTCGTTCTTTGATCTCGATGATCTTGTTAAAATCCTTTTCCTCGTAGCGTTTGCCGGCCTCGATCTCACCTTCAATCAGCTTGTCGTCAGAAGTATAGACATATTCGTCGAGAGTCGTCTGAATCTGCTTCACCTTGAACGGAGTCAGAAAACCGTCGTTGATACCGTCCTTCAGCGAGTAGATATAGACAGGCTCGCCGAAGTAGGCGTAGGTATCCACGTTATCCTTACGCTTGGGCGTGGCGGTCAGGCCCAACTGTACGGCAGGTGCAAAGTAATCGAGGATGCCGCGCCAGTTGCTCTCGTCGTTAGCTCCACCGCGATGGCATTCGTCGATGATGATGAAGTCGAAAAAATCGGAAGGGTATTCGCCAAAATAATTGGCTGTATTCTCCGCTGCGAGAGCGCTCGACGGATTGGACGCCATGAACGTCTGAAAGATCGTAAAGAACAGGCTGCCGTTTTTCGGAACTTTCCCCTTCTTTCGAATGTCGTTAGGCGAAATGCGCACCAATGCGTCTTCAGGGAATGCCGAGAATGCGTTGTAGGCCTGATTGGCCAAGATGTTCCGATCTGCCAAAAACAGGATGCGTGGGCGACGTGATGGATCTCGACTCAGATTCCAGCGGCTTTGAAACAACTTCCACGCGATCTGAAAAGCAATGAATGTCTTGCCCGTACCGGTCGCCAAGGTCAACAGGATGCGATTTCGGTTGTCAGCGATCGCCTCCATGACCCGCTCCACGGCGATGTCTTGATAGTAGCGACCGGGGTGTGACCCACCCTTATCTTCGAAGGGAACTGCTGCGAAACGGTCGCGCCAGAGGTTTGCTTCTTCGAACGTCTGATTCCACAATTCTTCTGGTGTCGGGAATTGCTTTATTTCGCCTTCGGCTCCCTCCTGCATGTCAACGCCATAGAAACCTTGGCCGTTGGTTGAGTACGTAAACCGAACAGCCAACTTCTCGGCATAATTTTTTGCCTGAGCAACGCCCTCGGTCAGGGCCTCATCCCAGGCCTTAGCTTCAACGACGGCGAGTTTCGTGTTGCGATAAATCAGCACATAATCTGCCGTCAGAGCTTTCCCACGCCGGCCGAACCCTTCGAGCCGCCCCGGGGTGATTGGATACTCGCGGCGAATGCGGCTCCCCTCAACGACGCCCCAACCCGCCGCAGCAAGTGCTGGGTCGATGTGTTCGGCTCTGGTTTCGGCTTCGTTCATGACGTCTATCTATGTTTCCCCGAAATTAATCGCTTCAATCTATTGATATCACTTGGTTGCCCATTCATTCTGTGGAGCATTCGATGACAATTCGAACATACCGTCACCAGATCTTTCAAGTATGTCTTGACCTCCACGTTTAGTTTGGCTAACGGGTATATGTGGTGGCACTCGGCAAATTCGGAACCAAGTTTGCCATATTTCTTTTCAAAACCAAAACGACATATTTGGCAAATGTAATTGTCGCGGAGTTTACACTCTGTCGCGAGATAACTGCTCCGTTCTCGCCGAAGATGTGACGTAACCGACTTTCGGTTTTCGAGTCGGGGATATACTTCGGACGTTTCTTCCTTCGATTGACTATTTGGTTGTGCTCGAACTGCATCTTCAAAAAAAGACGCCGCCCGGAGAACAAACTCGCGAAGCGCTTTTGTTTTCGATCCAGTTGCGTTCTCGTAGATGCTGAAATAGCTTGTTCCATCAGCATGATTTTCTAAAACGGGATAGGTGAATTCTTTTGCCTGGAAAGCGGTCCTGACGGATAAAGTTCGGAGGTAAAAAATATCCCTTCGTGAAATCGTTCTGACGGGCAGAAGCGTTTTTGAGACATGCGAGACAAATTGGCGAATGCCCTTTCGACTGCCAACAAAACAAGCCGCGAACTTCCGTTCCCGATGTCCGGAAAATTTGTCTAACCAAACTTCCAAGCGCGGCATTCCTCGACCAAGTGATGCAATTTCTTGTAGCCACCCGCTCGTATTGGAATCAAAGTAAAATTCGGGGTGACGCACCGCCAAATTGGTACCCTTGGATTGAACATTAAGCTCTTCCACAATTGCGGCAGAGGCTTTGAAAATGTCGTTTTTCGCCCATCGAACTTCTGTTGCCATCGTAGTTCTTTCAATTCGGGTTAAGTTGATTGCGTACAACGCGTACGGTCAATTGAAAATTACCTGTTCGACATCATTATCATTCGCCGATACTGTATCTTCAAATTCCGAACTTAATATTGTGTTTCTTGATGTTGTATCGAGCCCGGCATGCTTAAATCGCATTTCGGTCAAGTGCATGATCGCCTCAGTGGTGTCAGCTGGGGCTTTCATCCAGAATGCGTCGAAAGCTGGTGGCAACGTACTTCTGATACTGCGGCTTGACGTGCTCAGACTGTGCCTTGGTGTTTTTTCCGTTGAACCAGATGGATCTCTTTCCGGTGTTCATGCCTTGTTTATTCTGATGTGACTCGTTGATGAATTCTTGGGACGACATGATCCAAATCGTTTCCATCCGCTCGGAGTAAAACACGAACCAGTAGTTATTGCGTTGTTCGTGCGTCAGGGCGGCAAACAATCCTGCATCGCCAAAGTTTACGGTCTTCGACCTCGCCTTGATCTGCACTTCCACGAATTCACCATTCGGTCGTTTGACCACCGCGTCGATGGCGTCGTCGTCGACCAACGGAAGATACACGTCGAGGCCCTCTTTGAGCATTAAGCCCACGACGTAGAACTCGATCCGCTTCCCGAACGCGGCCGAATTGCGAAACGTGTTGCTCATTGGTGTGTTCCTATTCTGCCGGTTCGCGGTGTTTCACGATGCCGATGATCAGCAGGGACAGCGAGAGGATCAGACCCAGTGCTGCGGGGAGATGACACAGTTTCACCACGGCTTCCTGCCAGGCAGTCGCCCCCGCTGCTCCTGCCTGCTTGGCCGCGATCGGGAGAATCTGGTTGGCACCCCACCAGGCATTGGCCGCCTCGGAAAACGCCATTAGCCACGTCAGCCACGCCGACACCAACATCACCCGGACCGAACCTGTGCCGGCGCGGTGGGGCACCTTGAGCAACACGATGGCCAGCACGACAAACAACATTCCGTTGGTGACAAACTGGATGTGCGCTCCGAGTGCGAGCCGGGGATACGGGGTCAGGGGCGGGAAAAAGCCCCAGACCAGCCCGGCAAGGATGAGGGCCAGACCATGAATCAGAATCTGTTTGCCGCCGCTTTGGATGCTCATGGTGTGGTTCTCGGCTTAAAGTTGCCCGCTGAAGGCTCGGTGCAGCAGCGACTTTTTCAACTCGTCGAGCACGGCGAGCTTGCGCTGGTAGATGGATTCGAGGCGTTGCGATTCGACACGCAAAACATCGCATTGGCGAACGATCTTGCCTTGTTCTTCCGTGTCCGGGTGAGCAATGTGGAACGCTTTTGCCTCTGGATAATAAATTGTCTGATGGACTGAGCCGCTCGAATACCGCAAAAACCCCTCACGACCTTCTGCCAAAAACAGATATTTCAGAAACTCTGGAATAAGTTTGTCCGAACAAACCCAGTTTACGAAGTCTTGGCTTGTTGCCATCGGTTGACCCATTACCACGACGTAACCGACCGAAGCCGTTCGTGACAAGCAAACTGTTCCTTTTGGCAATAATCTTGCTGATGAATTTGCAAGTCCCAGGTTATTGGTCTTTTGTTCCGTGTCATCAATTGTCTGACCGTGATTCTGCCTCGCATCCTTTATCCCGATCCACGGGACCGTGCCGTCCCAGTACTCAGGATGCCGTCGGCTTGGAGTATGACCTGATTCCAATCGTGCCAATGCCGACAATGGTGTCCAAGTCCAATTCTTCGATGGTCGGGAACTTGGCATTCCTACCGCCAACGCAAGTTTGGGCAGGATATGGCGTGTCGTCGCATCCCGTCCCCCGGTCTTTGTCCCCAAGGTCTCGTCTTCGGTGGTAGCGTCAATCAGCTTCCAGGCGGTTTGCAGTCGAGGTTCTTGTTCTCCGTCGCCGCGTTGGGTGAAGACGGCTTGCAGGTGGCTTTCAAACAGAGCACGGGCGTTTTGGAGGTTCTGTTCGGCGTTGGCTTTGGCGGTGGCGAGGCCCTCAAACGCTTCGTCGAGAATCCCAACAATCCGCCGCTGCTCGGACAGCGGGGGAAACGGTATTTGTAGGTCGAGAACGTCTTCACGGGAGAGCCCAGGGACAGTTGCACCGCTTCCCATCGATTGGAAATGCTCAAATTGCGAACCGAGGAAAGCATAAATGAAGCGATGGTCGCCATCAGTCACCCGTACCGCCATCAGTTGGCGGCTAATCGCAACGCTGTCCACATCCAACAGATTGATTTTGCCGACGCCAGCACCTTTCACGGTGATTAGGATGTCGCCCTGCGTTGCCAGTGCTTGTGGGTCTTCAGTCCACCGTGAGATCACTGGATTCAGTAGACCGAAGTCCGCAGGTCCAGTGAGATAGCCGATGCCTCTGGATTCTGTGTTTTGCTGCTTCGGGTCAAGGTGCCGACCAGAAATGAGCACGCATAATTCAGCTAGACTTCGCTTTTTCCATCCGTTGGTCATATCAGCCCCCGGATGGTTTGCAGGACTTCGGCACTCTCGGCGTCCAGCGCGGCGATCTCGTCCATGATCGCTTCCGGGCTGCGGTGCGTCACTTCCTCGCCGCCGTTGGGGTTCTTCACCGACAGGTCGAACGTCGTCGGGTCGAGCGTGGCGGCCTCCACGCTCCACGACTTCGGCGAGTCGGCGCAGGTCGGCTGCAACTCGACGAACTCGGCGAGGTCGTCGTTGTTGAGCGGGTTCGTCTTGCCCATGTTGCGGCCGGGGTCGAGTTGGTAGTACCAGACCTTTCGCGTCGGTGCTCCCTTCTCAAAGAACAGCACGACGGTCTTCACGCCCGCCCCCTGAAACGTGCCGCCGGGGCAGTCGAGCACGGCGTTCAGGTTGCAGCTTTCCAACAGCAGCTTCCGCAGACTCACCGAGGCGTTGTCGGTGTTGGAGAGAAACGTGTTCTTGATGACCACGCCGCC
>WBZS01001125.1_pt1 | contig 23576 bp, 19 predicted proteins | sample 5204201 | NCBI WGS metagenome assembly WBZS01 (sample SAMN12344357, study PRJNA552823) | activated sludge metagenome | biome: Activated sludge suspended growth; feature: Nitrification reactor; material: Wastewater; isolation source: activated sludge from nitrification reactor of wastewater... | reverse complement strand
CGGCGTCAGCGCTTGTTGTAGCTTTCGATCGGCTCGTCGTTGGGCTTGGCGAACAGCGCCTTCAGCTCGTCCGACAGCGGAAGGTTCAGCGCCACGTTGCGCGGCGGAATCGGCTGCATGAACCACTTATCGTAGTGCTTGGCCATTTCACCCGACGCCATCATGGCCTTCAGCTCGCCGTCCACGGCCTGCTTGAAGGCCGGGTCGTCCTTGCGGAACAGGATGGCGATCGGCTCGGACTGCAGCGAGCTGCCGGTGAGCTTGTACAGCTTGGGGTCGCGCGAGTTGGCCACTACGCCGGCCAGCAGGTTGTCATCGAGCACGAAGGCGGAGGCGCGGCCGTTTTCGACCGCCAGCAGGCTCTCGAGGTTGTCGCGCGTCTGCACCAGGTTGAGCTTGATGTCGGCATCACGCTCCAGCTTGCGCAGCAGCTGCACGGCGGTGGTGCCGGTGGTGACGGCGACGCTCTTGCCGTCCAGCTGCTTCCAGTCGTTGATGCCCGAATCCGCCCGCACCGCCATGCGCACCTGGCTCAGGTAGGTGGTCATGCCGAAGGCCACCTGCTGCTGGCGCGTCAGGTTGTTGGTGGCTGGGCCGCAACCGATGTCCACGGTGCCGTTCTGCACCAGCACCATGGTGTTCTGCGGTGTCATGGCGAAGTATTCGAGCTTGGCCTGCGGGGTCAGCTTGCGAATGATGCGTTCGCACAGCTCGACGTGGTAGCCCGTGAAGTTGCTGTTGGCGCCCAGCGCATAGGCCATGGGCGGCGAGGCTTCGCGCACGCCGATGACCGCCTTGCCGCTGCTGCGGATCTTGTCCAGCGTGCCGCCTGCCGGCGCTTGCGCCTGTACGGTGGCGCTGGCGGCAAGCAGTGCGATGGCGCCGATGGCAGCACCCAGCAGGCGGGTCGAGCGAGTCAATGTCATATCAGGTCTCCTTTTCCTTTGTTATCGAAGTGGCGGCGTGGATGATCTGGCGTGCCGCGCCGTTACTCTAGCCCAGTATCTCGTATGCGGAATAATGACACCATGACGCCGCAGGCCATCACGATCCACGCGCGCAAGCCGCGCCACCAGTTGAAGGGGCGCCAGCCAAGCGACGCCGCGCGCGCCGACGTGCGTGCCCTGATCGGCGCGCCGCCTCCAGAGGGCCACCGACGCGACCTGCTGATCGAGCATCTGCACGCGCTGAACGACCATTACCATGGGCTGTTCGAGCGGCACCTGGTGGCGCTGGCTGCGGAGATGCGGCTGTCGATGGCCGAGGTGTACGAGGTCGCCAGCTTCTATCACCACTTCGAGGTGCTGCGCGACGACCAGACCGCGCCACACCTCACGGTGCGCGTTTGCCGGTCGCTCAGCTGCCAGATGGCGGGGGCAGAAGATTTGCTGGCCCGCTTGCCCGCGCTGTTGGGCGCCGAGGTGAAGGTGGTGCCCGCGCCCTGCATCGGCCGCTGCGAGCAGGCGCCAGCGGCGCTGATCGGCCAGCACGCGCTGGGGTCGGTGACGGCGGAGGGCCTGGTTTCGGCATCGAACAAAGCGCTGGCGCACGGCCAACCTGTACAGACAGCTCCTGAAGTGATAGCGATCGACGCCTATCGCGCGGGCGGCGGCTACGCGCTGGTCCAAGCCATCGCGCGCGGCGAGCGCAGTGGGGACAGCGTGATCGAGGCGCTGGAGCACGCGGGGCTGCGCGGGCTGGGCGGCGCCGGCTTTCCGGCCGGGCGCAAGTGGCGCATCGTGCGCGGCTTTGAAGGGCCACGGTTGATGGCGGTGAACATCGACGAGGGCGAGCCCGGCACCTTCAAGGATCGGCATTACCTGGAGCGCGATCCGCACCGCTTTCTGGAAGGCGTGCTGATCGCCGCGCACGTGGTGGGTTGTGAGGCGGTGTACATCTACCTGCGCGACGAATACCCCGAATGCCGCGCCATCCTGAGAAAAGCCCTATCTGACTTGCAGGCCGCGCCAGAATTGCGCGGGCAGCTTCTAAAAATAGAGCTGCGGCGCGGCGCCGGCGCCTACATCTGCGGCGAAGAATCGGCCATGATCGAATCGATCGAAGGCAAGCGCGGCGAGCCGCGCCTGCGTCCGCCCTACATCGCCGAAGTCGGCCTGTTCGGCCGCCCGACGCTGGAGCACAACTTCGAGACGCTGTACTGGGTGCGCGAAATCCTGGAGCGCGGGCCGGAGTGGTTTGCCTCGCACGGGCGCCATGGGCGCAAGGGCTTGCGTTCTTTCAGCGTCAGCGGTCGCGTGAAGGAGCCGGGCGTCAAGCTCGCGCCGGCCGGCATCACGCTGCGCGAACTGGTTGACGAGTATTGCGGCGGCATGCAGGATGGCCACGAGCTGTACGCCTACCTGCCGGGCGGCGCCAGCGGCGGCATCTTTCCCGCGCGCCTGGCCGATGTGCCGCTGGACTTCGACACGCTGCAGCCGCACGGCGGCTTCATAGGCAGCGCCGCCGTCATCGTGCTGGGCCATCACGACAGTGCCCGCGACGCGGCGCTGAACATGATGCGCTTCTTCGCCGACGAAAGCTGCGGCCAGTGCACGCCCTGCCGCGTGGGCACGGCCAAGGCGGCGCAGTTGATGGAGGCGCCAGTGTGGGACGCGGCAACGCTCAATGACCTGAGCACCGTCATGGTCGATGCGTCGATCTGCGGGCTGGGCCAGGCCGCGCCCAACCCGATGCGCTGCGTGCAGGAATACTTCGCTCATGAGGTGCAGGAGCCGCGGACATGAGCACTTCGTTGAAGCCTGATCAGCCCCAAGCGCTTGCTGGATCAGCGCAGAACGCTATCCAATTTGAACTGGATGGCTGTGCTGTGGAAGCGCACGTCGGCGAGAGCATCCTGCAAGCGGCCGAACGTCACGGTGTTGCGATCCCGCGCCTGTGCTTCACCGACGGCCTGCGCGCCGACGGCAACTGCCGCGCCTGCGTGGTGGAGATCGAAGGCGAGCGCACGCTGGCCCCCAGCTGCTGCCGCGCCGTGCAGCCGGGCATGAAGGTCAAGGCCACCAGCGAGCGGGCGCGCAAGAGCCAGGACATGGTGCTGGAGATGCTGCTGGCGGAGATGCCGGAGCAGGGCTTTAAATGGAATGATGATCTGGCCCCTTCCCCCGCTGGGGGAAGGCGGGGATGGGGGCAAACCTCGGTCGATTCGGAAGCGGGGTCGGCCCCCACCCCAACCCTCCCCCAGCGGGGGAGGGAGCAAGAAGTCGGCCAACACGGCGAACTGACCCAATGGGCGACGCAGCGCGCCATCCGTGTGCGCAAAGCGCTACAAAAATTGAAGCGCGAGCAGCCTGCGCCGGACGTGAGCCACCCCGCCATGGCGGTGAACCTTTCCGCCTGCATCCAGTGCACCCGCTGCGTCCGCGCCTGCCGCGAAGCGCAGGTCAACGACGTGATTGGCTATGCCGGGCGCGGCAGTCACGCGCGCATCGTGTTCGACCTGGATGACGCCATGGGCGCCAGCACTTGCGTGGCGTGTGGCGAATGCGTGCAGGCCTGCCCCACGGGCGCGTTGATGCCGAAGACGCACATTGGCGCGCAGGCCGTGGACCGGCAGGTCGATTCGGTGTGCCCCTTCTGCGGCGTGGGTTGCCAGATCACCTACAACGTGCGCGATGAAAAAATCATCAGCGTCACCGGCCGCGACGGCCCGGCCAATGAAAAGCGCCTGTGTGTGAAAGGGCGTTTCGGTTTTGACTACGTCGCCAGCCCCGATCGATTGACCAGGCCATTGATTCGCAAGCCCGGCGTGGCCAAGGACCCGGCGCATTGCGAGCAGCACCCCGATTGGCGCGAGGTGTTCCGCGAGGGCACGTGGGAGGAAGCCCTTGAACTGGCCTCCGGCAAGCTGGTTGAGCTGAAGGTCAAGCACGGCCCCAAATCGCTCGCCGGTTTCGGCAGCGCCAAGGGCAGCAACGAAGAGGCGTATCTGTTCCAGAAGCTGGTGCGCACCGGCTTTGGCAGCAACAACGTGGATCACTGCACGCGCCTGTGTCATGCGTCCAGCGTGGCGGCGCTGCTGGAAGGCGTGGGCTCGGGCGCGGTCAGCAATCCGGTCAAGGACGTGGAGTTTGCCGAGTTGATCCTGATCATCGGCTCCAACCCCACGGCCAACCACCCGGTGGCGGCGACGTGGATGAAGAACGCCGCGCAGCGTGGGGCGAAGATCGTGCTGGCCGACCCGCGCGTGACCGACATCGCGCGCCACGCCTGGCGCGTGCTGCAGTTCAAGCCCGGTGCCGACGTGGCGATGCTGAACGCGTTGCTGCACGTCATCGTCACCGAAGGCTTGGTGGACAAGGACTTCATCCGCGAGCGCGCCGACAACTACGAGGCGCTGAAAACCAACGTGCAGGGCTACAGCCCCGAAGCGATGGCGCCGATCTGCGGCATTCCCGCCGAAACCCTGCGCGAAGTGGCGCGCGCCTACGCCGCGGCCAAGTCGTCAATCATTCTGTGGGGCATGGGCGTGAGCCAGCACGTGCACGGCACCGACAACGTGCGCTGCCTGATTGCGCTGGCCACCTGCACGGGGCAGATTGGTCGCCCCGGCACCGGGCTGCATCCGCTGCGCGGCCAGAACAACGTGCAGGGCGCCAGCGATGCGGGGCTGATCCCTATGATGTTCCCCAACTACCAGCGTGTGGCCGACCCGTCGGCACACGCCTGGTTCGAGGATTTCTGGGACACCAAGCTCGACGATCAGCCCGGCTACACCGTGGTCGAGATCATGCACAAGGCGCTGGCGCCTGACAGCGACCCGCACAAGGTGCGCGGCATGTACATCATGGGCGAGAACCCGGCCATGAGCGACCCCGACCTGAACCACGCGCGGCATGCACTGGCAAGTCTGGAGCATCTGGTGGTGCAGGACATTTTTCTCACCGAGACCGCCTGGCTGGCCGATGTGATCCTGCCCGCCAGCGCCTGGCCCGAGAAGACCGGCACCGTCAGCAACACCGATCGCATGGTGCAACTGGGCCAGCAGGCGCTGCAACCACCGGGTGAAGCACGGGCTGATCTGTGGATCATCCAGCAGATGGCCGAGCGCATGGGGCTGGTCTGGAGCTATGAAAAAGATAGCTGCTCGCGCCTGTTGGATGGGCGCGATGGCTCTGTTTCATCTGAAAACCATCACGGCGTGGCCGCCGTCTACGACGAGATGCGCCGCGCCATGCACGGCGCCATCGCGGGCATCACCTGGGATCGCCTGCTGCGCGACAGCAGCGTGACCTACCCGTGCCTGAGCGAAGACGACCCCGGCCAGCCCATTGTCTTCATCGACGACGTGCCGACCAAGAACGGCAAAGTGCAACTGGTGCCGGCCGACATCATCCCGCCCGATGAGCGGCCCGACGCCGACTACCCCATGGTGCTCATCACCGGCCGACAGCTGGAGCACTGGCACACCGGCTCGATGACGCGCCGCACCACGGTGCTCGACGCCATCGAGCCCGGCCCAACCGTCTCGATGCATGGCGACGACATGGCGCGCCTGGGCCTTCAGCCCGGCGAGCACGCGCGTGTGCAGTCGCGCCGGGGCGAGGTGGAACTGGCCGTGCGGCGCGACGACGGCACGCCCACGGGCAGCGTCTTCATCCCCTTCGCCTACCGCGAGGCCGCAGCCAACCTGCTGACCAACGCCGCGCTCGATCCGTTCGGCAAGATTCCGGAATTCAAGTATTGCGCGGCGCGCGTGGAGAAAGTTTGAAGCGCGGGGTGGTGCGCAACCCCACGCCATGGATCATGTGCCTGGTCGGCTGGCCGTAGTCGCCGCTTCATCGGCGCCAAGGGGCGCGCCGATGCACGGCATGCCCGGCCGCTGCGCGAAAATTCCATCGTCATGGAGATCACCCGCCGCCACGCGCAGCGCCTGCGCCTGATGTACCGCTCGGCCGGCTGGCCCATGTTGGACGTGTTGGAGGCAGAACTGATCGCCGCCGGCCTGTTGGCGCGCGAGCGGGGCGCGCTCGGCGGCGAGACGCTGCGGGTGACGGATGCCGGCGTCGCCGCCATCAGCCAGTCCGCCGCGCAGCACCGCAAGGCATTGTCGAAGCATGAAACCCTTGTGTGCCGCGTGGCCGACGAAATGGCGCGCGCCGGCCGCATCGCCTGGCGCGGGCTGGCCGTGCGCGTGCCCTTGCCACCCGTGCCATCGGACGAGAAAGAGGCTGAAGCGCCTGCCAGTCAAGCCCCTGCAGCTATCTTTAGTGAAGCGATGTGGGCCGCGGAACTCAGCCCGCCTGCGCCGCGTGCAGCCACATCCCGCGCACGCTGGCTGATCGCCTGTCCCGATGTCTTTTCGGTGCGCCACACCAGCGTGGAGGCTTACCTGGAACCCGTGGTGCACGAGATCAAGGTCAGCCGCGCCGACCTGCTGGGCGACCTGAAGCGACCTGACAAACGCGCCGCGTACTTGGCGTTGGGCGGTGCCTGCTGGTACGTGCTGGGTCCCGACGCGCGCGGCCGGCCCATCGGCAGTGCCGACGAAGTGCCGCCCGAATGCGGCGTCATGCATTGCGAGGGCGGCCGCCTGGTGGTGGCGCGTGCCGCGCCGCGCCGGGCCGTGGAACGCCTGCCCTTCGCCGTGTGGATGGCGCTGGCGCGCGCCACGCCGCTGTTGCCGCCGGACGATGGGCAGGGCGAATTGGCGGACGCAAATTAGTGCAGCCGTCGCCGCGGATTGTGTCCGCGAATTTCAGGCAAGCTAGGCCGCCAACGCGTGCTCAATGCGCGTAGGCAGCTATCAAAACCATATCAATGACTGCCCGCCAGATGCGCGGCGATGGCGCGCTTGAAGGGCGTGATGCGCTCGGCCACCCGCAAGGCGGTGTCGCGCAGCAGGCGCGCGGGCCGTGCCTCGGCGGTGTACAGCGTGGCCACCAGGCGCGTGGCTTCGTACAGCGGGCGCGTGGCCAGGCGGTGCGTGCGCTGGTAGCGTGCCAGCGGTTCGGGCGCGCCGATGTCGCGGCCGGCGGCGTGCGCGCCGAGCAGTTCGCGCGACAGCGCCTCGACGCTCAGCAGCCCCAGGTTGAAGCCGTGCGCCGTCACCGGGTGCATGCCCACGGCCGCGTCGCCCACGCAGGCAAAGCGCGGCGCGACCATGCGGTGCGGGTACACGCCCACCAGCGGATAGGCGTGGCGTGTGCTGGACAGGCGCATCGCGCCCAGGCGCTGCTCGAAGCGCTGAGCCATGTCGGCGTTGAAGGCGTCTTCGTCCAGCGCCAGCAGCGGCTCGATCTGCTGGTGCGGCAGCGTCAGCACCACCGAGGCGCGATGCGCGCCCGTGGCCGGGTCGTCGTTCATCGGCAGCAGCGCCAGCGTCTGGCCGTGGCCAAACCATTCCCACGCGGCGTGGTCGTGCGGCTGTTCATGCGTCATCTGGCACACCAGCATGCTGCGGCCAAAGTCGTGCATGGCCGCGCCGATGCCCACCGCGCGCCGCGTGGGCGAAAAGCGGCTGTCGGCCGCCACCAGCAGGCGCGCGGAATGCACGGCGCCGCTGGTCAAGATGACCTGCGCTGCGTCGCCGTTCACCCTGACCTGCGATACACCATCACCCGCCAACAGCGTAATGTCGCGCTGGCGCGCCATGCTGTCCTGCACCGCGCCCCACGCAGCGCGGCGGATCAGGTGGTTGGACACCAGCCAGCCCAGTTCGCTGCGCGCCGTGAGGCCGTGGCCGATCACCAGCGCGAACGGCGACGGCCCGTTCATCACCCTTGCATCGCGCAGCGGCGACAGCGCGGCCGGGTCGTAGGCGTGGATGCGGTCCCACAAACCCAGGCGCCGCAGGGTGTCGGTCGACGGCTGGGTGAGTGCGATCTCGCGTCCGTCGAAGGCCGGGTCGGCCAGGGCCGATGCCGCTTGCTGCTCCACGATGCCGATGGACAAGCCCTGTCCCGAAAGCGCCCGCGCCAGGCACAGCCCTGCGGGGCCGGCGCCGCTGATGAGAATATCGAATGACATGGGCGCCGAGCATAGGCAGGCGCGCGCCCGGCGGCATTGACCCCGGTCAACCGCGCTTGTTCAGGCGCCCTGCGTGGCGGCCGAGTCCGCCATGGCTTGCAGGCGCTCGCGCGTCGACGCGGGAATTGGCGTGACCTGGCGCGTCTGCCGGTCGATGAACACGATGCCGGTCTTGCCCAGCGCCACGTCGCGGCCGGTCTGCAACTCGCGCATGCGGAACTGCAGGTCGAAACCGTAGCGGTTGAAGTCGGCGGCCGCCATCTCGATGCGCAGCACTTCGCCGTGATACGCCTCCGACTTGTACTGCGCCAGCATGTCGCCCACCACCACGGCGGTACCTTCGATGTGGCCTTCGCGGTAGCCCAGCGCCTGAAAGAAGCGCACGCGCGCTTCGGACACCAGGCTCAGCAGCTGTGCGTTGTCCAGGTGACCGCCCTGGTTGACGTGGCTGATGTAGACCTGCACATCGGTATGAAATTCATAGCGCGGCAGCGCGGCGTGGATGAGGCGGGGCATGGTGGCGATTCTGCCGCAGCAGTGAAGGCGCACGGCGCGGTGCCTCGCCCCCTGCCCGTGCGCTTACCCCTGCCGGCGCACAGGTCGGGCACGCACTGGATAATGACCGCGTGACTGCCGTCGATAGTTCGTCCCCATCCAGCGCCGACCTGGCGGCGCGCCCCGCCATGCAGGTGTCGGTGCTCATGCGTCGCGTGCCCAACCATGGTGTTGCAGCGCGCTGGCAGCCGTGGCGCTGGGCGCTGGAAGACGTGGTGCCGCAGCAGCCGCAACATGGCGACGGGCCTTCGATGCTTTACGACAACGACAGCGGGCAGTGCTGGATATTCCCCGGCTTCACCGTGGCGCTGTTCCGCGACGATGCGGAAGGCTATTACCTCAATGCGACGACGCCCGCGCCTGGCTGGTTCGTGTTGTGGCGCATGCCCGAAGGCGCGACGGACGACACGCCGCCGCAGCCCGAGGCGGTGTCACTGAGCTACCACGATGCCGGTCGCTGGCTGGATGCGCAGGAAAAAGTGGAGCAGGTGCCTGCGTCGGCCGATGTGGTGGCGTGGATGAGTGCCTTTGCAGAGGCGCACTACACGCCCGAGCCCAAGCGCCGCCAGCGGCCGCAGAGCTTTCAGCCGCTGACCGATCGCTTCGGCAACCCGGCGCGCGTGTCGACCGAGGAAAAACGACGCGGCGGCGGCGGCGCGCAGTGATGCCATGAGTGACGAGCAGAACGACGGCTTTCTGGGGCGCTGGTCGCGCCGCAAGGTGCAGTCGCGCACGGGGCGGCCGGTGGAGGAGCCGCCGCAGCCAGCGGCGCCACCGGTGGTGCCGTCGGGTGTGGGTGATGCGGCTGACTTGCCGGTCAATGTGCCGCAGGCGCACACCGATGCCGCCGCACCAGCTATCGAAACAGAAGCGCCGACGCTGACGCTGGACGATGTGAAGTCGCTCACCCACGACGCCGACTTCCAGCCCTTCGTGGCGCGCGGCGTGGCACCCGAGGTGCGCAACGCCGCGTTCAAGAAGCTGTTTACCGACCCGCACTTCAACGTGATGGATGGGCTGGACATCTACATCGACGACTACAGCCTGCCCGATCCGCTGCCCGCCAGCACGCTCGCCCAGTTGGCCAGCGCCCATTTTCTGAAGCTGGTGGACGCGCCGCCACCGGACCGTGCAGCACAGGTGCCCGAAGGACCACCGGGCGACGCGCCGCCGCTGCAGGAATGCGAGCAAGCTGCAGCCGATCCAGCGTCGCCGCTGGACGACGCGACCGCTGACACGACCGACCCTGAGCGCGGTCCGGGCTCTGCCGATATGGCACCATCCGGCCCATGCAACGAACTTCAACGACCGTCCGCCGAGGGCGGAACGCAGCCCGGTCATGACGACGCTGATCTGCGACTGCAATCGCACGATGCCGCTGGACGCCAAGCGGATCTGCCAGGCGCTGGATGAGGCGCTGACGCTGCATTCCACGCTGTGCCGCCGCGAGGCGCCGGCGTTTCAGCGCGCATTGCAAGCCGGTGATCCGGTGGTGATGGCCTGTACGCAGGAGCAGCGCCTGTTTACCGAACTGGCCGATCAGACCGAGGGCGCACGCACCTCCGTCATCCGCTTCGTCAACATCCGCGAAACCGGCGGCTGGAGCCGTGACGCCGCGCAGGCGACGCCAAAAATCGCTGCCCTGCTGGCCACCGCACGCCTGCCCGACCCGGAGCCCGTGGCCGCCGTCAGCTATCGCAGCGGCGGGCGCGTGCTGATCATCGGCGTTCTGGACGCGGCCGAGCGCGCCGCGGCGCTGCTGCAGGACGTGCTTGACGTGACGATTTTCACCACTGGCCCGGGCGAGGCGGGCGGTGCCCAGGCACGGCGCTGGCCGGTGCTGGGCGGGCGGCTCACATCGCTCAAGGGTTGGCTGGGTGCGTTCGACGTCGAATGGTCGTCCGGCAACCCGATCGACCTGGACCTGTGCACGCGCTGCAATGCCTGCGTGGCTGTGTGCCCCGAAAACGCGATCGGCCTTGACTACCAGATCGACATGGCCGCCTGCAAGTCGCACCGGGCCTGCGTGGCGGCCTGTGTGGCGGCGGGCGCTATCGATTTCGACAGGCCTGCGGTCGCGCAGAGCGAGCGCTTCGACCTGGTGCTCGATCTGCGCGCGCCCGACGCCACGCCCACGTTCCTGCAGCACGCCGTGCCGCAAGGCTACGTGCGCTGGGACGGCCGCGACGCCGGCGCGCTGCTGGCGCTGCGCGATCTGGTGGGCGAATTCGAGAAGCCGAAATTCTTCGACTACAAGCAAAGCATCTGCGCCCACGCCCGCAACGAGCAGGTGGGCTGCCGGGCCTGCATCGACATCTGCTCTGCCGAGGCCATCACCAGCCGCAAGGACGAGCAGCGCATACACGTCAATCCGCACCTGTGCGTGGGCTGCGGCGCCTGCACCACGGTGTGCCCCACGGGCGCCATCGCCTACACCGCGCCGCGCGCCGCCGACATGGGCGCGCGCCTGCGCACGCTGCTGGGCGCCTACGCCGCTGCGGGCGGGCAGGGCGCCACGCTGCTGCTGCACAGCCAGGGGCGCGGGCAGGCACTGGTAGACGAACTGGGCCGCGCCGCGCAACTGAAGCTGGCGCATGGCGTGCCGCACGCGGTGTTGCCGGTGGCGCTGTGGCACACGGCCAGTGTCGGCATCGAACTGTGGCTGAGCGCCATCGCCTGGGGCGCGCAACAGGTCGTGGTGCTGACCACCGACGAGGAGGCGCCGCAATACCTGGACGGCCTGCAGGCGCAGATGGACGTAGCGCAGGCGTTGCTGAACGGCCTGGGCTACAGCGGCACGCACCTGAAACTGATTCGCGCCGCCTCGCCGCTCGACCTGGACGCCGAACTGCAACGGCTGAACCAGACGCGCCAGCGCGTGCCCACCGCGCCAGCGCGCTTTGCCGCGCTGAACGACAAGCGCAACACGCTAGGGTTGGCGCTGGATCACCTGATCGCACAGTCGCCGCTGAAGGACAGCGAGCGGCCCGAGGCCATTGCGCTGCCGGCCGCTGCGCCGCTGGGGCAGGTGAACGTCAATACCGACCGCTGCACGCTGTGCCTGTCCTGCGTCGGCGCCTGCCCGTCCGGTGCCTTGCTGGACAACGCCGAGCGCCCCGAGCTGCGCTTCATCGAAAAGAATTGCGTGCAGTGCGGCTTGTGCGCCACCACCTGCCCCGAAGACGCCATCACGCTCGATCAGCGCATGCTGCTGACCCCGCAGCGCCACCAGCCGCGCGTGCTGAATGCGGCGCAACCGTATGCGTGCGTACGCTGCGGCAAGCCCTTTGGCACGGTGCAGGCCATCGAGGCGATGCTGGGCCGCCTGGCCGGGCACGCCATGTTCCAGGGCGCGGCGCTGGAGCGGCTGAAAATGTGCGGAGATTGCCGCGTGATCGACATCTACACGGCGACCAACGAAGTCACCATCGACCAGGTGGCCGATGGTCATGGCATGAAGGGTTGGCGGCCGTGACGTGGTCGCCAGCCAGGGAGCACCGATGAGCGAATTGAGCCTGACCGACGCCGGACTGGACGAGGAAACCGCGCGGGCCGAGGTGTACGGCGTGCTGGCGCAACTCTTTCATGCGCCACCGTCGCCCGAATTGCTGGCCGACTTGCGCGTGGCCGTGACCGAGGCACCCGTGCCAGGCGGATTCCTGGAAGAGCCGTGGCGCCAGGTGGTGGGCGAGGCGCGCGCGCTGGGCGATGCCGACATCGCAGCCGAATGGGAAGCGTTGTTTGGCGGTGTCGGCAAGCCGGATGTGTTGCCGTTTGGCTCGCACTACCTGAGCGGCTTTTTGAACGACAAGCCGCTGGCCCAGTTGCGCAGCGATCTGGCCGCGTTGGGGCTGGGCCGCGACGAAGCCAGCGCGGAGACCGAGGACCACGTCGCTTACCTGTGCGAGGTCATGCGCTATCTGATTGCTGGCGACGACGTGACCGTGGCGAACCTTGCGCAGCAGCAGCGCTTTTTTGCGATGCATCTGCAGCCGTGGGTATCGCGTCTGTGCGACGACATTGCCACCCATCCGGCGGCCCGCTTCTATCGCGCGGTGGCGCTGTTCACGCAGGCCTTCATGAGCGTCGAGGCGCAAGGCTTCGATCTGCTCGACTGAACGAAAGCCGAGCGCGCGCGCTGCGCGAAATATGGCACGGCAACGTTCGCGTGCTATCAATATTGGATCGAGCCAATATGCATAGCCGCTCCAGTGCAGGGGTTATCCCGTTGGTTGGCTAAAGATCACTGGCATATGATGCGTGCATCCACTTATGCAATCGCATACTTAGGTCATCGGTCAGGAGTGCCCCCATGAACACACCCAAAATCGATCACAGGCTTTCGCGTCGCGTGTTGTTTGCCGGCGCCGGTACTGCGGGGGCTGTGGCTGCCGTCGCGTCCGCGCTGCCCTTGGTGCAGTCACAGGCGCCGGCCGCCGAAGTGCCGCGCCAGCCGCCAGAGCGCGGAGGTGGCTACGTGTTGAGCGAGCACGTGAAGCGCTACTACCGCACCACGCGCCTCTGATCGCCTCGTCTTTCGTATACCCCTGAAGAGATTCGCCATGTTGCTGACCAAGAAATCAAGCGTCGGAGCAGGTGCTCCCGTGTCTTCGTCTTTTGTGCACCGGTTGCGACATGGCCTTTCGCAGGCCGTGCCCACGATGGATCGCCGTGCCTTCCTGCGCCGTTCGGGGCTGGGGGTCGGTGCCGGTCTGGCGGCGTCGCAGCTCACGCTGGTCAAAAAGGTCAAGGCGGCCGACGGCGCCAAGAGCCTGGACGGCAGCGGTACCGTGGTGGTGCGGCGCACCGTCTGCACGCACTGCTCGGTCGGTTGCGCATCGGACGCGGTGGTCGAAAACGGCGTGTGGGTGCGGCAGGAGCCGGTGTTCGACTCGCCCATCAACTTGGGCGCGCACTGTGCCAAGGGCGCGTCGATCCGCGAGCACGGCCACGGCGAATACCGCCTGCGCTATCCGATGAAGCTGGTGAACGGCAAGTACCAGCGCATCAGCTGGGACGAGGCGCTCAATGAGATCAGCGCGAGGATGCTGGAGCTGCGCAAGCAAAGCGGCCCGGACAGCGTCTACGTCATCGGGTCGTCCAAGCACAGCAACGAGCAGTCGTATCTGCTGCGCAAGTGGATGAGCTTCTGGGGCAGCAACAACTGCGACCACCAGGCGCGCATCTGCCACAGCACCACCGTGGCCGGTGTGGCGAACACATGGGGCTACGGCGCCATGACCAATTCGTACAACGACATGCAGAACAGCAAGTGCGCGTTCTACATTGGCTCCAACGCCGCCGAGGCGCATCCGGTCAGCATGCTGCACATGCTGCACGCCAAGGAAACAGGCTGCAAGATGATCGTGGCCGACCCGCGCTTCACGCGCACGGCGGCCAAGGCGGATCACTACGTGCGTTTTCGCTCAGGATCGGACATCCCCGTGCTGTTCGGCCTGCTGTACCACATCTTCAAGAACGGCTGGGAAGATAAGAAGTACATCAACGACCGCGTGTACGGCATGGACAAGGTGCGCGAGGAAGTGCTGGCGAAGTGGACGCCCGACAAGGTCGAGGAAGCGTCCGGCGTGCCCGAGGCCGTGCTGTTCAAGGCCGCCGAGATGATGGCCAAGAACAAGCCGTCGACGCTGGTGTGGTGCATGGGGCAGACACAGCACACCATCGGCAACGCCATGGTGCGCGCTTCGTGCATAGTGCAACTGGCACTGGGCAACGTGGGTGTGTCGGGCGGCGGCGCCAACATCTTCCGTGGCCACGACAACGTGCAAGGCGCGACCGACATCGGCCCCAACCCCGATTCGCTGCCCGGTTACTACGGCCTGGCCGAAGGCTCGTGGAAACACTTTGCCAACGCCTGGGGCGTGGACTACGAGTGGATCAAGAAGCAGTACGCCAGCCCCGCGATGATGACCAAGAGCGGCATCACGGTGAGCCGCTGGATCGATGGCGTGCTCGAGAAGAACGACCTGATCGACCAGGACAGCAACATCCGCGGCGTGTTCTATTGGGGCCACGCCCCCAACTCGCAGACGCGCGGGTTGGAGATGAAGCGCGCCATGGACAAGCTGGACCTGCTGGTGGTGGTGGATCCTTATCCATCGGCCACGGCAGCGATGGCGGCCATGCCCGGACAGGCGGGCGATCTGAACCCGAACCGCGCCGTGTATCTGCTGCCAGCGGCCACGCAATTCGAGACCAGTGGTTCGGCCACGGCGTCCAACCGCTCGCTGCAATGGCGCGAAAAAGTGATTGAGCCGCTGTGGGACAGCCGCAGCGACCACATGATCATGTATCAGCTGGCGCAAAAGCTCGGCTTCGACAAGGAGCTGTGCAAGAACTACAAGATGCAGAAGGTCAAGGGCATGGACGAACCCATGCCGGAAGAGATCCTGCGCGAGATCAACCGCTGCGTCTGGACCATCGGCTACACCGGCCAGAGCCCTGAGCGCCTGAAGGCGCACATGAAGAACATGGCCGCGTTCGACATCAAGACGCTCAAGGCCAAGGGCAACGTCAAGGACAAGGACACCGGATACGACCTGACCGGCGACTATTTCGGCCTGCCATGGCCATGCTGGGGCACGCCTGAACTGAAGCACCCGGGTTCGCCCAACCTTTACGACACCAGCAAGCACGTGATGGATGGGGGCGGCAACTTCCGCGCCAACTTTGGCGTGGAAAAGGACGGCGTCAACCTGCTGGCCGAGGACGGCTCGCATTCGCTGGGTGCCGACATCACCACCGGCTACCCGGAGTTCGACCACGTGCTGATGAAGAAGCTCGGCTGGTGGGGCGAACTGACGCCCGAGGAGCAAGCCAAGGCCGAAGGCAAGAACTGGAAGACCGATCCGACCGGCGCCATCATCCGCGTGGTGATGAAGAACCACGGCTGCCACCCGTTCGGCAACGCCAAGGCGCGCGCCATCGTCTGGAACTTCCCCGATGGCATTCCGCAACACCGCGAGCCGCTCTATGGCACGCGCCCGGATCTGGTGGCCAAGTACCCGACCCACGACGACAAGAAAGCCTTCTGGCGCCTGCCCACGCTGTACAAGACGGTGCAGGAGAAGAACGTCGCCGACAAGCTGTACGAGAAGTTCCCGCTCATCCTGACTTCTGGCCGTCTGGTCGAGTACGAAGGCGGCGGCGAGGAGACGCGCTCCAACCCCTGGCTGGCCGAATTGCAGCAGGAGTGCTTCATCGAGATCAACCCCAAGGCCGCGGCCGACCGCGGCATTCGCAACGGCGATCGCTGCTGGGTCGTCACACCCACCGGCGGGCGCCTCAACGTGCAGGCGCTGGTGACGGAGCGCGTGGGCCCGGACACCACGTGGATGCCGTTTCACTTCTCGGGCCGCTGGCAGGGCGCAGACATGCTGCCCTACTACCCCGAAGGCGCCCACCCGGTTGTGCGCGGCGAGGCCGTGAACACCGGCACGACATATGGCTACGACAGCGTGACCATGATGCAAGAGACCAAGACCACGATCTGCAACGTGGAAAAAGCGTAAGGAAGCACAGACATGGCCCGCATGAAATTCATCTGTGACGCCGAGCGCTGCATTGAGTGCAACGGTTGCGTCACCGCCTGCAAGAACGAGAACGAGGTGCCCTGGGGCGTGAACCGCCGCCGCGTGGTCACGCTCAACGACGGCGTGCCGGGCGAGAAGTCGATCTCGGTCGCCTGCATGCACTGCTCCGACGCGCCCTGCATGGCGGTGTGCCCGGTCAACTGTTTCTACCGCACCGAAGAGGGTGTGGTGCTGCACGACAAGGACGTGTGCATCGGCTGCGGCTATTGCAGCTACGCCTGCCCGTTTGGCGCGCCGCAGTTCCCGAGCAACGGCACGTTCGGCCTGCGCGGCAAGATGGACAAGTGCACCTTCTGTGCCGGTGGCCCCGAAAAGCACGGCAGCCAGGCCGAGTTCGAGAAGTACGGCCGCAACCGCCTGGCCGAAGGCAAGCTGCCCGCGTGTGCCGAAATGTGCTCCACCAAGGCCCTGCTGGCGGGTGACGGCGACATGGTGGCCGACATTCTGCGCACCCGTGTGGTGCAGCGAGGCAAGGGCGCCGAAGTGTGGGGCTGGGGCACGGCCTACGGCAACGCCAAGAACGGAGCAAAGTCATGAAGACACGAGTCACGTTGTTTTGCGTGGCTGCGGCAGCCATGCTGCTGGCGGCCTGTGGCGAAAAATCGCAGGATCTGCGCGGCGCCTCGGGTGTCGCCGCGCCGGCCTACGGTGGCACGGGCGTGGCGTCCTTCACCGCGCCCGGCTGGAAGGCGGGCGATGCGCAGAGCTGGTCGCAGGAATTGCGCGCACGCGGTCAGTACGGCCAGAACGAGTACACCCGGATCATCAACAAGTGAGGCCCCTGCCATGCGCTGCATGACTCTCCTGGGCGCCGCCTTGCTGGCGCTTGCCGTGTCTGGCGCGGGTTGGGCGCAGAGCGCTTCGGCGCCGGCCGCGGCGGCCAGCTTTGCGGCTTCGCCTGCCGCGCCACCGGCAGCAACCGCCGCGCCTGCGGCGGGCGCCATGCCTGGCATTCGCGGTGCCAACGTGTTCGATCTGGCGCCCGACGCCGCGTCCGATCCCAACTACGCCAACCAGACCAATGGCGAACGAGCCCGCGTGCAACCGGGCAACAACGCGCCGATGTGGCGCGCGGTGGGCGGTGGCGTCACGGGCTACAGCAGCCTGCCCAAGTCGCAGGCGCCCGAAGCGGGCAACCTGATCCAGCCGATGGTGCAGTACCCGGGCTCGCGCTTCACCAGTGCCGGCGAGGCGTGGCGTCAGGTGCGCAACCACTGGCTCATTCCGTACGGTGCGGCGCTGCTCGGCATCGTGTTGCTGGCCCTCGGCATCTTCTTTGCCGTGAAGGGCCCACTGGGTCACCGCGAGCCGGACGGCGTGTCGCGCCCCATCGAGCGCTTTACACCGTTCGAGCGTGCCGCGCACTGGACCAACGCCGCAGCCTTCGTGGTGTTGGCGCTGTCCGGGCTGACGATGGCGTTCGGCAAATACTTCCTGCTGCCAGTGCTGGGCCTGCATTTGTCCGGCTGGCTGACCTACGCCTTGAAGACGGTGCACAATTTCGTGGGGCCATTGTTCGTCGTGTCGCTGCTGGTGATCATCATCACCTTCGTGAAAGACAACATCGCCAACTGGGCCGATTTCAATTGGCTCATCAAGCTGGGTGGCATGTTCTCGAACGAGCAGGTGCCCTCGCATCGTTTCAACGCGGGCGAAAAAGGCATTTTCTGGTGGGCCGTGACCTTCCCGGGCATCGTGGTCGTCGGTTCCGGTCTGGTGCTCAACCAGCTGGTGCCCGGCCTGCCGTATCTGCGCGGCGACATGCAGATCGCCCACATGATCCACCTGGCGGCAGGGCTCGTCATGATGGCGCTCATCATCGGCCATATCTACATGGGCACCATTGGCATGCACGGCGCCTACAACGCCATGAAGACCGGCTACGTCAGCGAGCAGTGGGCCAATGAGCACCACCAGTTGTGGTACCAGGACATTGTGGCCGGCAAGATTCCGGCCCAGCGGTCCAGCCCGCCGGCCGAACCCCAACCCCCACGCGCCCCCGTCGTGTCGACCTGAAGCAAGGTGTTGAATCCATGAAACGCGTTCTACTTCTTCTCGCGACCGCCGCTCTGTGCGGCACGGCGATGGCCAAGCTGCCGCCGCTTAGCCCCGAAGCCCAGGCCAAGGCTGCCGAGGCGGCCGCCAAGACGGCGTGGCAAGGCAAGGTGGATGGCTACAAGCTGTGCCTGGTGCAGGATCGCGTGGCGGCCCATTACCGGACTCATGTGCCGGCCAATCGACCGGCGCCGGGGGCCGTGGTCAGTACGCCGGCCTGCAGCGACCCGGGGCCGTTTGTCTATACCCCGCCCGAGACCAAGCCGCTGGAAGCCGCGGGTGCACACTCGCCGGCCACCACGGCCGCCACGCCGCCCGTGAACACACCACAGACGCAGGCCGAAGCCAAGACAGCCAATGGCCCGGCCACGGCCGCCTCTGGCGCCGCGCCGGCCGCAACCGCGGCGTCTGGTGTGGCGCCGGCAGCGTCCACGGCATCGGTCGCGGCCACGGCCAAGCCCTGACCGTCGACTGGCGGCAGGGGTCGTTGTAGACTGGGCTGTCTGCCCAGCGGCTGACCCGCTTCAGCGACGCCTTCGTGGGTCCGGCCTGTCGTTGGCGACGTCACAACCCCGTTCTGCATGAACCCTTCCTTTGCGGCGCCGCCGCGCCTGACCCATGCCAGCGCACCGCTGACCGACGAGGTCGAAGTGGTGGACGAACATGGGCAACGCCAGCGGGTGTCGATTCCCGCCGAGCGCGCGCTGACGCTGTACGTGGACAAGCGCGAGTTGGTCACGTTGATGACGCTGGGCGCGCACCCGGAATGGCTGGTCTTGGGTTACCTGCTCAACCAGCGGCTCATCGAGTCCGCTGCAGAAGTCGACTCGATCACCGTGGACTGGGCGGTGGGCGCCGCCGCGGTGCGCACCCGCGCGGGCATTGAACGCATCGAGGAACGCACCGCGCAGCGCGTGGTCACCACCGGCTGCGGCCAGGGCAGCGTGTTCGGCGACATGATGGCCGATCTGGACCGCATTCACCTGGGCGACGCCACGCTCACGCAGGCGCAGCTGTACGGCGTGCTGAACGCCATCCGCCTGCAGGAAAGCACGTACAAGTCGGCTGGCTCGGTGCATGGCTGCGCGCTGTTCGCTGGCGAGCAGATGCTGCGCTTTGTCGAGGACGTCGGCCGCCACAATGCCATTGACACCATCGCTGGCTGGATGGCCCTGCAGGACGCGGCCACGCAGCGTGGCGACGACAAGCTGTTCTACACCACGGGCCGACTGACGAGCGAGATGGTCATCAAGTCGGCGCAGATGGGCGTGCCCATCGTGGTGTCGCGCAGCGGCATCACGCAGATGGGCCTGCAGGTGGCGCGCCGCTTGGGTCTGTGCGCGATCGGCAGGGCGTTGAACCGTCGCTTTCTTTGCTATAGCGCCCCGGAGCGGCTGGTGTGGCAGCCGGAGCTGGCGGCGGCGCGCGCCGAAGCAGCTTGAAATACCGTTCGGGCTGAGGCTCAGGGCGAATGGTTCAGTGGCTGGGACACAGGGCTTAACCCGCGCCGCCCTTGCCCTCCATCGCGCGGATCAGCGCCCGCGCCTCGTCGCCTGCGGGAATGGGCCGTCCGCTGTCGCGCCACTCAATGGCCGACTTGAAGCCGTGCTGCTGCGCATGACGGCGGAACCACAGCCCTTCGGGGTTGTGGCGCGTGATGCCGTCAAACACCGTGGCCAGCGTCTGCGCCTGCTCCAGCCCCATGGTCAACATGATCTGGTTCACCACCAGCTTGTGCATGCGCAGGTGGCCGCTGGGCACGCCGGCAATGCGCGTGACCAGGCGCATCGTGGCGGCATCCAGCTCGGCCGTGGGCACGGCCAGATTGGCCAGGCCCCAGTCGGCGGCGGTGCGGCCGTCGATGATGTCGCCCGTGAATAGGAGCTGCTTGGCGCGCGTGGGGCCCAACCGGTGCGTCCACATGGCGGTGGTGGGGCACCCCCACACACGCGTGGGCATGTAGCCAATGCGGGCGTCCTCGGCCATCACCAGCAGGTCGCAGCACAAGGCGATGTCGCTGCCGCCCGCGACTGCCGCGCCGTGCACCTTGGCGATGGTTGGCTTGGCGCAGCGCCAAAGGCTCATGAAATCCTCGGTGTTGCGCTTCATGAAAGCGTAGTCCACCATCGGGTCCCACGGTTGGCTCTCCTGCTGGCACGGGTGTTCGATGTGCTCCTCGGCCGTCTCTGCCAGGTCGTATCCGCCGCAGAAGCCCTTGCCCGCGCCTTCCACCACGATCACATGGATGGCATCCTGGCTCTCAGCCCATTCCACCGCGGCGCGAATCTCGCGCGGCATCTCGTTGTTGATAGCGTTCAGCCGCTCGGGGCGGTTGAGGCGCAAGCGCGCCACGCGCGGGTTGTCTGCATCGGGTTCGATGACCAGGGTGCTGTAAGTCGGCATGCTTGTCTCCTGAAGGTTGTATGCGTCCAATTTAATGCACAAGCCGAAGCGACCACGCGTGAACTTCGCCGCGTGCACAATGGCTGCAAGCTTGGCACCCCATGACGCCAGAACGATGACGAACATTCGACCCCTTCCACTGGCCGCGGGCCTGATCCTCATGGCCGCACTGGCCGGATGCAGCACAGCGCCTGCGCCACGCGCCGACGCGCCGCGCATCGATTGCGCATCGCTGACGGGTGCCGCCATCGGTGCCGCGCGCATGGGCTTGCCGAGTGGCGACGCGCGGATCGATGCTGCGGAAAACGTAGCGGCGTCCGGCGTGGGGACCGCGGCCATGCCCGCATTCTGCAAAGTGCTGGGCCGTATCGCCCCGCGCGATGCGGCGGCACAGGCCATCCAGTTCCAGGTCAATCTGCCCGTCGCCTGGAACGGCAAGGCATTGCAATACGGCGGTGGTGGCTACAACGGCGTGCTGGTCACCGGCCTGACGCCGCTGCGCGATGCGGGACCGACCGATGCGCTGCCCATCGCCCGCGGCTACCTCACGTTCGGCACCGATTCGGGCCACCAGGCGGCCAGCTTTCCGGCCAGCGAGCCGGGCGCGTTCACGCTGAATGACGAGATGCTGGAGAACTTCGCCTTTGCGTCATACAAGAAAGTGCGCGACGTGGCGGTGGAACTGGCTCGCCTGCACTATGGCCGCGCGCCGCAACGCGTGTACTACTTCGGCGGCTCCGAAGGCGGCCGCGAGGGCCTGACGATGGCGCAGCGCTTCCCGCACGACTACGACGGCATCGTCAGCGTGGTTCCGGTCGTCAACTGGACCGGCCTGTTCCACGCCTTCGTGCGCAACCAGTTGCCGCAGTTCAACGACTGGCTGGATGCCACCAAGACACCGCGCATTGCGCGCGCCGTGGCCGAGGCTTGCGACGCGCTGGACGGCCTGGCCGACGGCGTGGTCAATCACTACCTGGCCTGTCAGCGCCGCGTGAACCTGTCGGCGCTGCGCTGCCCGGATGGCAACGACACCGGCGTGCAGTGCCTGTCGGACGCCGAGCTGGGCACGCTGGGCGCCATCCACAGCGGCTACACGTTCAGCTTCCCGCTGGCCAACGGTGTCACGCGTTACCCAGCGTGGTGGTGGGGACACGAGGACAGCCTGGACGGCCCCACGGCCCTGAACCTGGTGCGCTGGGTGACGGGGACGGCACCACCCAGCGTGCCACCCCAGCCGGCCACGGCCGCCACCCAGTGGCTGTACGGAAGCAACTGGATCCGCTACGCCATTGCGCGCGATGCGGCGTTCGATGTGCGGGGCTACCGACCTGAATCTTTCGCCGCCCGCGTGCAGCAGACTTCGGCGCTGATGGACTCCACCAACCCCGACCTGTCGGCCTTTTTCGCACGCGGCGGCAAGATCATCGTGCGCGAGAACGGCGCAGACCGCGCGCAAAGTCCGCAAATGGGCATCGACTACGTGCAGTCCGTTATTGACCGCCTGGGGGCCGCGGCGGTAGAGCGCTCGCTGCGCTTGTACGTGTCGCCGGCGTCCACGCACAGCGGCAACGGGCGTTCCGTCACCACCGGTGCGCCGGTGCCGACCATGGTCGATCTGCTCGACCCGTTGGACGCCTGGGTCACGCAAGGGCGCGCGCCCGCCGATGCCCTGGTTCAAACGGCGCACGGCCCCGCGCCTGGTTTTGGGCGCCTGGCCGAGCGGCCCATGTGCCGCTATCCGGCCTATCCGCACTACATGGGCGGCGACGTGGTGCGCGCCGCCAGCTACGCGTGTCGCGCCGGTCGACCGTGAGCGGCACCCGCTCGGGCCGACGGGTGACTGCGCCATTGCGGATGACGTGCAGCGCTTTCTTTCACTCACCGGCGCCCGCCGCCGGGCAACTGCATTCGATGTCGCGATGAATCAGACGACTTCATGGGCGCTCGGCTGGCGCAGCCTGTGGCGCGACTTGCGCTCCGGCGAATTGCGGCTGTTGATGGTGGCCGTCACGCTGGCGGTCGCCGCGCTGACCAGCGTGGGCTTTTTTTCGGACCGCCTGCAAGGCGGCTTGCAGCGCGACGCGCGGCAGTTGCTCGGCGGCGACGTGGTGGTGGTCAGCGACAACCCGCCGACCGCCGCATGGACCGAGCAGGCGCGCACGCTGGGCTTGCAGCAGACGGCGACGCTCACCTTTCCCACCATGGGCCGGGCATCCGATGCGCAAGGCGGCGCCACGCGCCTGGTGGCACTGAAGGCGGTGGATGCAGGTTACCCCCTGCGCGGCCAGCTGCGTCTGGCGCGCGACGCGCAGGACCGCGACGGCGAGCCGACGCGTGACATTCCCGCGCGCGGCACGGTGTGGGTCGACCCGGCCCTGACGGAAGCACTGGCCGTGAAGCCCGGCGACACCTTGCTGCTGGGCGACGCGGCCTTCCGCATAGCGCACCTGATCGCGCAGGAGCCCGACCGCGGCTCGGGATTCATGACCTTCGCGCCGCGCGTGATGTTGCATGCCGCCGACCTGGCGCAGACCGGACTGGTGCAGCCCGCGAGCCGCATCACCTATCGCCTCGCGGTGGCGGGCGAAGATGCCGCCGTGCGCCAGTACGTCGCGTGGGCCGAAGCCGAACTCAAGAAGCCGGACGTGCACGGCGTGCGGCTGGAGTCGCTGGACAGCGGCCGCCCCGAGATGACGCGCACGCTTGACCGCGCGGGCAAGTTTCTCAACCTGGTGGCGCTGCTGGCCGCGTTGCTGTCGGCGGTGGCGGTGGCCCTGGCGGCGCGCGGCTTTGCGGCGCGGCACCTGGACGCATCGGCCATGCTGCGCGTGCTGGGCTTGCCGCAGCGCCGCATCGCCGGCGCCTACACGGTCGAATTCCTGCTGGTGGGCGCGGCCGCCAGCGCGGCCGGGGTGCTGATCGGCTACGCCTTGCACCATGTGTTTGTGGTCATGCTGGCGGGGC
>WBZS01001123.1_pt1 | contig 23608 bp, 17 predicted proteins | sample 5204201 | NCBI WGS metagenome assembly WBZS01 (sample SAMN12344357, study PRJNA552823) | activated sludge metagenome | biome: Activated sludge suspended growth; feature: Nitrification reactor; material: Wastewater; isolation source: activated sludge from nitrification reactor of wastewater... | reverse complement strand
CCTAACCAAAAAAAAAACGGTAGCAGGGTACCAAATAAAGTCCATTTAAATTCTACCCCCGGACGTTTCCGGTTCTTGTTCAGAGTAACTTCCCCCTAAATTCACATAAATCCCGCGGCTTCACAGCCTTTGATTTTATAGATTTTGCCTGTACTACCCTACTACCCCCTTCTTTGGCGCCCAAAACAAATGTAAAATAACCGACAATTTTGCATTTTGAAGCGCATTATTATAAACCAGATTTCTTTTAAATATTACGATTAAATAAAAATTAAATACACGTTAATTTAATATTTACAGAATATAATTAATGATTTTAGACAAATAATTTAAATTTATAAAATTATATTTCATCTTATATACAATAACAAATATTTGATTTTCGTTCTATACGGCACAGTTTTTTGTGTCTCTTACATGTCAAGCGACCATAAATATTTACACCAGCTACAGTTAAAGATTGGTAATTTTAAATTGGTTGCCTTGTTTATTTTTAACATAAAACCAACCCCAATGAAAAATTTAATTTTATCTTCCTTGTTTTTGATATGTGCAGCCTCTATGTATGCTCAAACAGCACAACCCGTTAGAATTGGTTTAAAAGCGTCGGCCGGCTTATTGTCTACCCGTCCGGAAATCAGCTATCTTGGAAATAATACGGACAACTATTACAATATGGTTGAATTCTCTAAACCGACTCCTCAGACTTCTTATGGTATTTTTGCACAAAAACAGTTTGGATGGTTGTATTCAGAAGTAAATGCAATGTATTCGTCATATGGCATGGTGTTTAATGTAACTGATTATCAAACTGACAACCAGGTTTCAAGAGAATTAAAAGAATCATTCAATTATGTTGATTTACAGGTAATGGGAGGTTTAATTTCCCACGGCTTCAGAATTTCTGTAGGTCCGGTCATGCACATTCTGGCAAATCATACCTCAGAATTATCCGGTTTAGATAATTATAATGAAAAAATGAGAAAAATAAGTTACGGATTTAGTGGGGCTATAGGATATACCTTTAACAGACTAAATTTTGATCTTAAATACGACAAGGCCTTCCGTACCGTTGGTGATCACATCTATTATGGATACAAAAAATCACCTTTCCTGGAAACCCCGGATGCCATCACATTTTCAATTGGATATGCACTGATAAAATAATGAACAAATAAAGTTTCCGTTTGCGATTTAATGAAAAGCCACTTTATGTGGCTTTTCTATTTTAGAACAGAGGTCCGGCATTTCAATTTTTCCCCCATTAAACTTTGAACTATAGTTTTATAAAATGGGGTTGCTCCACCATCAATGCGACCACTTCAACTCCAAACTGTTAAAGTGCTGTAATATAAAAAACGACGGTGTAAATAACCATGCATAAAAGGGCATTATGGCTTGGACTTCTTCTCCCCCGGCTGAAGCAATTCTGTATCATTTTCCGCTTTGGCTTTGTCTACAATGGCTTTTACATCGGCAAGCATTTGTTTTGCATCGTAAATAATGCCGTCTTTAATGGTGTATTTCACACCCCCTACCCGAATTGCTTCATTGTTTTCATCTAGTTTTATGGCACCTGTTCCGTAAAGCACTTTTAAATTTGCCAACGGATTTTCTTCCAAAATAACCATATCTGCATACTTACCCACTTCAATACTGCCGATTTTATCGTCCATCCCCAAAGCTTCAGCACCTTTCAAAGTGGCTGCCCGGATCACTTCCAAAGGCAAAAATCCGGCTTCTCTCAATAACTCCAATTCCCTGATATATCCAAAACCATAAAGCTGGTATATAAATCCGGAATCGGATCCGGCTGTAACTCTGCCACCCCGATTTTTATATTCATTGACAAATTGCATCCATAAAAGGTAGTTTTGTTTCCAGGCGACTTCCTGTTCTGTTCCCCAGTCAAACCAATATGATCCATGGGAAATCCTGCTAGGCGCATAAAACTTCCACAAGGATGGCAAGGTGTATATCTTGTGCCAATCTGCCTGTCTTGCGCGCATAAAATCCCGGTTTGCATCGTAAATATTAAAGGTTGGGTCCAGTGTAAAATCAAGTTTTAATAATTCATTCATAACATAATTCCACCGGTCACTTCCGGGTTTTGCTGCCTGCTTCCACAGTTTTCCCGCTTCTTCAAACCGATTTTGCTCGTTATTATAATTATAATCTGCCGGATAGTCCTGCAGTGTCTGCCCTTCAAACAGGGCTTCAGGCAAACCATACCAATGTTCCATGGTAGTAAGTCCCGCAGCTGCAGTAGCCAGCACATTCATTCGGCCCACTTCCAGTTGAGCATGATGGCACGCTGATCTGAGTCCCAGTTTTTTATTTTCTTCCAGTGCCGCTTTGAATATTTCCGGCGCTGCTCCAAAAAATTTAATACCATCTGCACCACTTTTTGCATTTTCCCTTACCCATATTCTGGCTTCCTCCGGCGTACTGATCGTCTTTTCCCAACCAGAACCAAAAGCCGGATAACATAAAATTCGGGGCGCAGCGATCTCGTTCTTTTGACTTCTCCCTTTGTGCTCCATCGTCCATTTTACGCCATTTCCACTAGCAGGGTCCCGTATTGTTGTAATTCCATGCGCTAACCACAGTTTAAAAACATATTCTGAAGGCGTGCCTTGAGCCTGCCCGCCTATATGTCCGTGCATGTCGACAAATCCGGGCAGTAAATACATGCCCGCACAATCCAGTACCTTGTCCTCCGAACCAGCCACCGGACGATGTTTATCGTCTACAGGGCTGCCGGGATAACCCACACTTTTAATTTGTTTAATAATATTATTTTCAACAACAATATCCACTGGTCCCACCGGTGGTGCACCCGTACTGTTAATCAGAGTTACGCCTCTGATTATTAATTTGCCGAATGGGCCCATACCCTCATTTCTTTGGGGAGCAACCGTTATCTGCGAACACAGCGATTGCGATAACATGATAAGTATTGCCGAAGTACAGGTAAAAAGTGTATATTTCATGATATGCGTTATTGCGAAGTAAAATTAATAAATATTATGGAAAGTAAATTGGATTTGACAATTTGACAAATCCACAGCCAAAACCACTATCCAATTTAATTCAAAGATCTTCCGCATGCTAAAAGGGCTCAACACCACTATTAAATCCCAATGGCATCTTGTTTTATAACGGGATTAAATGAAACAGAATACCAAAACATCAATCTATACAAAGGAAAATAGAACCAATAACGCTGCATTTATAAAAATTAACACTGTAAAAGAATCTGGAGGCCATCCAGTATTTGAAATAGAATTCCTTTTAACGCTTTTGGGAAAAACATTTGACAATGAAATTAACCCCATAACTGATTTTTATCTTACAAATGTTAATTTATATTTAACAAGAGTCGGAAACTAATATTACTAAAATAGTTTCCATAGTTTTGTGGCTTAATTTATATTACTATCAAAAACAGAATTTTAGAAAAAGCCGAAGAATTAGGCAGGAAAATTGGATTCCGTGCTATTACTATGGATGAACTGGCTTCCCAGTTAGGGATTTCAAAAAAAACCATTTACCATTACTATGAAGACAAAAACAGCATTGTACACGATGTAATGACGTGCATTATTGCCAAGTCACAAAATACCTGCATGTTTAGTTCAGTACAGGCTGAAAATGCCGTTCATGAAATTTTTATTACCATGGATCAGATCAAAAATGATTTCCAAAATCTAAATCCGATCATAATTCATGATCTTGAAAAATATTTTCCGGAAACCTTTGAAATGTTTAAAGTACACAAATCCCAGTTTATCTATAAGCTGATCTATGACAATCTGGTCAAAGGGAAACTTCAGGGCCTGTACCGAACCGAACTTAATGAAGATATCATGACCAAATTCAGAATTGAATCCATCCTTTTAGGTTTTAATCAGAATATTTTCCCAGCGGAAAAATATAAACTCACGGATGTGACTTTTGCTATACTGGAGCATTTTATTTATGGAATTGCTACACCTGAAGGACATAAATTAATTGAAAAATATAAAAATCAACAATGATGTACAAATTATTAAAAAATTCGTCAATCAATGTAGTATTTATACTACTGGCTTACAATTATGCCTCTGCTCAGCAAATTTACAGATTATCTGTAAATCAGGCTGTTGAACTGGGCACAAAAAATTCTTTTGACCTGAAAAATCTCCAATTGGATTATAAAATCCAGGAGCAGAAAAATAAGGAAGTTACAGCTGCCATTTACCCAACGATAGCCGCTTCAGCCGGGATAACTTATTATACCAATGTACCACAGATTCAATTTCCTTCTTCAGACAGGTCCATTTATGAGGTGCTTAACAAAGAAGGTGTGAAAGATAAAAATGGAAACATCATTGATGTAGCCAATTCTACCTTTACAGTAAACAATCTTTCATTTATTCAGCCCTGGAATATGCAGGGAGGGATTACCGTAAATCAATTACTTTTTCAGCCTGATGTTTTTGTCGGATTGCAGGCCAGAAAATCCGTATTGCAACTGGCACAGGACAATGTCAATGTGGCCAATGATAATCTGAAAGAAAAAATATACAAAGCCTATTATGCAGTATTAATTACACAGAAGCAACTGGAAGTCCTTATTTCAACCAAACAAAGATTATCGTCCCTATTGAATGATATGACAAAAATGTATGAAAACGGTTTCGCAGAAAAACTGGATGTAGATAAGCTGCAAGTCAGTCTGAATAATACCGAAGCGGGACAAAATCAATTATATAATGTACTTCGGATCGGCGTAGCCTCCCTCAAAAGCACCCTGGGCATCAATCAGAAAGACTCCATTGAGTTAACACAAAATCTGGAGGTAAACGCTTTAAAAGTTGATTTAATGGGAGGTGACATATTTAATTATGATAAAAGGAGCGAAGTAAGAATGTTGAATACCGCTTTGGAATTACAAAAGCTCGATCTGAAACGCTACAGGCTCAGTTATTTACCAACTTTGGCTGTTTTTTACCAGTTTCAAAGGTCGGGTCAGAGAAATAATAATTTTGCTGCAATAACGGGAAAACCATGGTTTTGGTACAATACAGGTTTATTGGGACTTCAGTTAAATATCCCTATCTATGACGGCAACAAAAGAAAATACAGAATGAACCAATCGGAGTTTAACATTCAAAAAGTGGAAAACAACATTGCCCAACTAAAACAATTTATTGATCTGGAACAGGAAGTTGCAGTAAGCTCTTTGAACAATGCGGTCATTAATCTGGATGTACAGGAACGCAATATGAAACTGGCAGAAGAGGTATTTAATAAAACAAAAACCAAATATGCCAATGGTTTGGGCTCCAGTTTTGAAGTCATACAGGCAGATGCAGACCTGCAGCGGGCTCAGGGAAATTACTTTCAGGCGCTTTATGAGGGTATAATCGCAAAAACAAGCCATGCTAAAGCATTCGGCAAACTATAAATTTAATCAAATCATTTCAAAACATATGATCACTAAAATTAATAAAATCAATATCATGACACGAATTGTAATTTTCCATATTTTATTATTGTTTGCGGCGTGCACTCCGGCAAATAATAAAGATGAAGCAAAAATAAATGCTGAAGTTGCAGCAAAACAAGCTGAACTCGAAAAACTGAAGGCCGAACACAATGCCATCAACTCCAAAATTGCGCAGGTCCAGGCTGAAATTGAAAAATTAGATCCGGCCTCTGCCATAAAACCAAAGTTGGTAACCACTCAAACTTTATCTACAGAAAGTTTTAACCAGTACCTGAACTTACAGGGTATGATCAAGTCGGATAACATCTCCTATATCGCACCCCGCAATGGTGTGGGCGGTTATGTAAAACAATTGTTTGTAAAAGAAGGGCAGCTGGTAAAAAAAGGACAGCTTGTTTTGAAACTGGATGACAAAGTGCTCCGGGAAAGTATTGAAGCCACTAAAAATCAACTGAGTTTTGCCAATAATGTGTATACCAAAACGAAAGCGCTCTGGGATCAGAAAATAGGAACCGAAATTCAGCTGCTTAGTGCAAAAAACAATGTAGAGGCCCTGGAAAAACAACTGGCTGTTCAGGAAGAACAAATTAAAACGTACCTCGTATATGCCGATCAAAGTGGCGTAGCCGAAATTGTTAATATTAAAGTAGGAGAACTGTTTACCGGCATTTCTGTAGCCGGCCCACAAATTCAGATAATAAATAATAATTCCCTGAATGTTTCGGTGGATATACCGGAAAACTATATCAGTAAAGTAAAACAAGGTGCCAAAGTGGTTGTGGAAATACCTTCAGCCGGTCAGACCTTTAATACATCGATAAGTTTGATTAGTCAATCAATAAACCCATCCACCCGGGGATTTAAAGCGGAATGCAAAATACCTTCAGGTGTAAACCTGAAACCGAATATGGCTGCAATCGCTAAAATCCTTAACCACAGCTCCAGCAAGGCCATTGTGATTCCGATCAATGTGGTTCAAAGCGATGAAAAAGGAAAATATGTATTTGTTATGTCTAAAAATGAAAGTGGTAAATCGGTAGCCAGCAGAAAAATTGTAACCCTGGGAGCATTGTACGGAGAAAATGTTGAAATAATTTCAGGTTTGAGTGCCGGTGATCAATTGGTTACCAAAGGATTTCAAAACCTGTATGAAGGTCAGTTGATCTCTATTTAACCGATAGATGACATCAACACCTCATTGTACCATTGGTATCCCAAAGTGACCTCTTAAAATCGTATTCTCAAAAATTTAATGACAACATGAAGCATATAAATTATTTAAAAGATAAATTTAAGGAATTTAAACCCACCAGTTGGTCTGTCGACAATCGTACCGCTGTTTATGTAATTACGATTATCATTACCCTGTTTGGACTAAATACCTTCATCACCTTGCCTAAAGAACAGTTCCCCGATATTGTGGTGCCCACGATTTCGGTAGCTACCGTATATGTAGGCAATTCGCCAAAAGATATAGAAAATTTGGTGACCCGGCCCATTGAAAAACAAATCAAAGGGATTACAGGAGCTAAGATCAACAAAATAAACTCCACTTCACAAACCGATTATAGCCTTATAGTCGTTGAGTTTGATACCGACGTAACCCCGGAAGATGCAAAACAAAAAGTCAAAGATGCCGTAGATAAAGCGAAAACAGATCTCCCGACAGACTTAACAACACTTCCGGATGTTATGGAATTTTCATTCAGTGATATGCCGATTATGTTTGTCAATCTGAGTGGTGACTACGACGGCGTTAAACTCAAACAGTATGCTGAAAAATTACAGGACCGTTTTGAGACCCTCTCAGAAATAAATAAAGCGGATATTGTGGGTGCACCGGAAAGAGAATTTCAGATCAATGTTGACCCCCTTAAAATGGAGCAGGCTATGCTAAGTTTTGACGATGTCGCCAATGCTGTCGCTTATGAAAATGTAGACATCAGCGGAGGTCAGATCGAAGTAGCGGAAATGAACAGAGCCCTGAGATTAAAAGGACAGATTAATTCGGCGCAAGCCATTGAAAACCTGATCATCAGAACGCCAAGATCCGGAACGGTACATTTGCGGGATATAGCCACAGTAAAAGATACCGTTAAACAAAAAGAAAGTTATGCCAGATTGAACGGGCAAAATGTAATCACACTGAATATTGTCAAAAGAGCAGGGGAAAACCTGATTGATTGTGCGACTAAAGTAAAGGCCATCGTCGAAGAAATGAAAGTAAGTGAATTGCCTAAGGATCTGAATGTCGTAGTCACTGCCGATCAAAGTAAACAAGCAGCGACTTCTTTTCATGAACTGGTCAATACCATTATTATTGGTTTTATTTTGGTACTTGTCATCCTCATGTTTTTTATGGGTGTTGTCAATGCATTTTTTGTAGCCCTGAGTGTTCCGCTCAGCGTTTTTGTGGCATTCCTGTTTTTACCGGCGGCCGACCTCATCGTCGGAACAGATGTCACGTTAAATTTTATAGTTTTATTCGCCTTGCTTTTTGGTCTGGGAATTATTGTAGATGATGCCATAGTGGTCATTGAAAATACCCACAGAATTTACGAAAACGGCAAAGTACCCATCCTGAAGGCCGCAAAAGCTGCCGCCGGTGAGGTCTTTATTCCGGTACTCGCAGGAACAGCAACCACAGTAGCACCTTTTTTCCCGCTGCTCTTCTGGAAAGGCATCATAGGTAAGTTTATGATCTATTTGCCCACTATGCTGATTTTTACCCTCCTGGCCTCACTGATCGTTGCTTTTATTATCAATCCGGTTTTTGCCGTAAGTTTTATGAAACCTGAAGGAAGGGCTTATGAAGATAAAAAATCAGGCATTTTTAAAAAGTGGTTCTGGTATGCATTTATTGTGATCGGCATTATGCTGCATTTAATGGGTAATCATGGTATGGGCAATTTATCGCTGTTTTTTGCTGTAATGGGAGTTATAAACAGATACTTACTGAGAGATGCAATACACTTTTTCCAGGAAAGGCTGTTACCGGCGATGATGGCTTCCTATGAAAAACTACTTCGGTATATTTTGAAAGGATGGCGCCCGGTATACATTTTTACTTCAGTATTTTTTATGTTTATCATTTCCTTTTTGCTGCTCGTCGTCAGTAAACCGGATTTCCCTTTCTTTCCAAGTGGTCAACCCAACTTTATTTATGTTTATCTGAAATTGCCTGTCGGTACCAAAGCGGAAGAAACAAACAAGGTACTGACTGAACTGGAGACTAAAGTATATAAAACTTTGGAGAGGTTAAAACCAGGAGAAGAAGGTTCAATTGTAGAAAGTATCATTTCCAATGTGGCCGTGAATGCTGCAAACCCCATGGATAATAATAAAAGTTCACAATCCAACTTAGGTAGAATCCAGGTATCATTTGTGGAGTTTGCCAAACGACCCGATACTGAAACAAAACCGTATTTGGATAGTATCCGTACGGCGCTTAAGGGTATCCCGGGCGCTCAGATTACCGTGGAACAGGAAGGTGGAGGACCACCAACAGACCCACCGGTTAATATTGAAATTGCAGGCGACAATTTCGAAGACAATGCAAAAGTAGCCACGGATTTATACAACTTCCTGGACACAAACAGAGTGGACGGCATTGACAATCTGGCCATGGATGTAGACCTTAAAAATCCTGAAATAACGTTGATCGTAGATAAAGAGAGAGCAGCAATTGAAGGGATTAGTTCAGCACAAATTGGAATGGCCATCAGAACCGCCCTGTTTGGAAGAGAAGTGAGTAAAATTAAAGATGGAGAAGATGAATATGAAGTGCAATTGCGGTATAACGACCTGGTGAGGAATAATATCAACGAATTGATCAATATGCGATTAACTTTCCGGGATTTTAATACCGGCAGAATTAAACAGGTACCCATTAGTGCGGTTACGAGGTTTGACTTTACCACCACACCGGGTGGCATCAAAAGAAAGGACCTCAAAAGAACCATTCAGTTGCAGTCAAATATTACAGACCTGACAGCCATCACCAGAATAAACCAGGATGTTAAACAACGGATTGATGAATTTAAAAGTTTTTATCAGCTTCCTGAAGGCGTAACGATTTCACAAAGCGGCGAAAGCAAACAACAGGCGGAAACGAATGCTTTCCTGGGTACAGCATTGATTATTTCCTTAGGTTTGATTTTTCTGATTTTAGTTTTGCAGTTCAATTCCCTGAGCAAACCATTTATTGTATTGTCCGAAATATTGTTTTCAATTATCGGTGTATTTCTGGGATTTGCATTTACGGGTATGACCATGCCAACCATCATGGTTATGGTGGGTATCATTGGTCTCGCAGGTATAGTTATCAAAAACGGAATCTTGTTGATTGAGTTTACAGATGAATTGAGAAGTCGGGGTATGAAAACAAGAGAAGCCGCTATACAGGCGGGAAAAATCAGAATTATCCCTGTTTTATTGACTGCGGTGGCAACCATTCTGGGTCTTTTACCTCTGGCCATTGGATTTAATATCGACTTCGAATCCCTGTTCACCCACCTGGATCCAAAAATATTTATTGGAGGTGATTCTGTTGTCTTCTGGGGTCCGCTTGCATGGACAATCATCTTTGGTCTGATCTTTTCCTTTTTCCTGACCTTACTGGTAATACCAAGTATGTACCTGATATCGGAAAGACTTAGAAGACCAATGTCCAGATTTTTTGGTAGCAAATTTGTTGCCTTGTTCGGCTTTTTTGGCCCGCTGTTTTTTATACTTCCGGCATTCATGTACCTGATAAAATTTATCACCGGACGGAAAGTCTGGAATGGAATTCCAAAAGATTAATCCGAAATATCCACTATATTTAATAAAAAAGCCCTGACTATGTTAACAGTCAGGGCTTTTTGTTTACACCCTTTTATTTCAGGTTTCACCTGGTAATATCCAAATTAAACTTGCATCCGTCTTTTTGCTTCCCGCCAATTCAACAAATCCGGACTTTGAATTCTGCTGGATTTAATTTTTGAGGAAAAATGCCTGGATTGCCTCATCGCTTCAAGATGCGTTCCTTGGGTGTAAAAATCACGCATATCCGCCTCATTTACCCATAAAGTCATGGTGTACCATACTTTTAGATTCCAATCGCTTGTCATCTTAAACTTTTGACATTTTGAATGTTTCAACTCGTCAATTATTTTAACATTAAACTTAAAAAATTCGATAAGCTTTGAATAGGATACCAATTCGATTTTTGTGATCGATACAATCATTTTTTATAATTCATTATTTTATTTTACAAAAACCGGCAATACATTTTGCGTTCGTAATGCGACGTATATTTTGGTTAGATGTTATACCATTTTTTAATTGACCATGAATTATTCCATTCGCCGGCCAAGACAGGTATATGCTACCCAGGGTATTTTAACCTGATAACGGATACTATCCAGGTTATCATAAACATCGAGAGTATAGGTATCACACCCATTTAAATTGCAATTATCTTCACCATAATAATGAGGTGCGCTACCGCTGCGGCGTAAAATTCTACCATCGGCCTTGATGGGGTTATAGGGAAGATTTTGAACCATAATAGTATCCAAAAATGGATGAAATCCATCGGCAGAATTGCATTGACACCGGTAAGAAAAAGCAGTCAGATCGCCGGTTACCATAACTTGTTTTTGAATAATTGTATCTGCTCCCTCACACCGCTTAATACGCACGGTTACCATAAAACCGCCGGTAGTTGCATAACTGTGCGTTGTGTGATAACCGGCACCGGTACTGCCATCTCCAAAGTCCCACTGATAATCAAAATTACAGGTACTTTGACAATTTGCGGTATTAATATTTGCCACAAAATGAGATAAATCATGCACATACAACGAATCATTACAATCAATTCGAAAACCACAATGTGGTATATGATGGTGCAGTACCCAGATGCTATCTGTATTTTCTCCGTATTCATTGCCACGTTCAACGCGCAACTTGATTATATTCAGACCCGTACGTCTAAACTGATGGATGGCATAAATAGTTTGTGTAGTATCGGTTTTGGTTCCATCGCCCCACATCCAGATATATCTGTCGGAAGGAGTGTTAGTGGTGCTGAAGGTAATGTTTTCATCGTCGTATACCGTGTCGCGCTGATTGTTATTCTCCAGATAAGGCGTAAACGTATTTTTCCAGACCGGCAATGGCATGTCATCAGGTGGGACTTCCTCTTTTTTACAAAAAGAAAAAATAATGGCTATGGATAAAAAGGCAAAAACAGATATCTTTTTCACTTTATATCACAACTTTTATGGTTAAATATAAACACATTATCCTGCATATGGAAAAACGCCATACATGGAAAGTTAAATGATATAACGACTGTTGATTCAGTTTAGTTTAATAAAGAACCCTATTTTGGATCTGGGAACATTTTTAAACAGAAATAAAAAATTCCTGAAATCTATGCCGTAAGAAACTTTTGTTTTGCCCTAAAAGAATCAAATACACTTCGAAAACAGAAACTTCAATTTACTGGTTCACTATTTTTTTTTCTGAAAGCGCAGCATTTCGGGAGTCACATAATCCAGGTTGGTTAAGCTTGGGATTAAAAGTTGGTATTGCCCGAAACAGATTTTCGAATGTTTAAGAGCGTCTGAAGTCAGATTTTACCTCTGTAAATGTATACCGCGTTTGCTGAGCCTATGAAAAGCAAATTTGATATTCAAAGAAAAAATAGAGTTTAAATTTCATAAATTAACTTAATGAAATAATCCCGGCAGGAAATACAGGAATATCAAATTGATTAAGCATTCCCATCGCTTTTAGCTGTCAAATACCTCTAAATAAATTAATGATACGGCGGCAATGCTCATGATAATTAATGCTGCAAATCCAAGAAAATTGGTCAGGAGCCCATTTACGTTTCTTCCCATGATGCTTTTATTGTTCGAAATATGCAAAATGATGGCAATAAGAACTGGGGCAGTGAGTCCGTATAAAATGGCAGTATATATTAAGGATTGAATTGGTGTTATTCCTATGTAGTTTAATGATAAGCCGAGTATCAATGAAAAAGCAATGATGATATAAAAAGCCCGGGCTTCGTGAAATTTTTTATCCAGCCCCTGCTCCCATCCAAATGTTTCGGTTATAATATATGAAATGGATCCGCTGAGTACCGGAATAGCAATAAATCCAGTTCCAATCACGCCAATGGCAAAAAGAAGATATGCCAGATTCCCGGCCAATGGTTTTAATGCCATGGCTGCTTGTTCTACCGTGTCAATTTGATGAACGCCCCCTTTAAACAATACAGTGCCTGTCGTGAGGATGATAAAATACATGACCAGACCGGAAACGGTCATTCCAAAATCGACATCCTGATTTATATCGTGAATGATCTTTTTGTTTACCACCAAATGCCTCTTTCTTGTTTTCATTTCTTCCACTTCAACGGACGCTTGCCAGAAAAAAAGATATGGAGAAATGGTCGTACCCAGTATGCCGACAATGATGGCAATAAAATTTTTATCGAATGAAATGGTTGGAATAAACGTAGCTAAAAGAATTTCAGAAATGTCCTGTTTATACAAAAATGGTACAATAAAGTATACCAACATGACAATACATAAATATTTCAGGATTGAGGCTATTTTTTGATACGGCAGATAGATGATCAATCCCAATAATATAACGGTAAAAAGCACACTAAAATAATTGGCATCAATGGATGGAAATAACAGATTCCCAACAGCCCCCATGCCGGCAATGTCCGCACCTATATTCATGACAATGGCAGGAAAACTAAACACCAGCATCAAATACAAAATAGGTTTCGGATAATGTTTTTTTAGTGTCCCCGTCAAACCCTGGGTGGTTACCAGCCCGATTCTTGCACACATCTGCTGAATGGAAGCCATAAGCGGAAAAGCAATAATCGCGGTCCATAACGTGGAAAGACCGAATGCAGCGCCTGCCTGAGAGTAGGTTGCAATACCGGATGGGTCATCGTCACTGGCGCCTGTTACCAGACCCGGACCCAGCTTTTTCCAGCTATTTATCAGTTTACGAGAAAATGTTTTTTTGGATATCATTTTTTATTCCTGTAAATACGCTGCAAAAGTACAACCGGCTTCAGTAGAAAAGTAGTGTAAAGGGGTATTATTATAAAAATGGGAAATAAAAGGCAGGTTAAAAAACCAAAATCGTGTTCTCGTTTTATACTATTTTGCAATTCAACTCGAGGTAATAAGTATGCAGGTGCTTTGATGCGACAATAAACTTTCAACATTAAACTGAGAGTAATTTCGTTTTAAATGTATTTTATGCCGATATACCAGTACTATTTTTAAATATGAACACCACCGTACTACAAGCTAATATAATCATTTGATCCAATTATTCCCATACATACAAATTGATGCCGTAAAAAGATTTATATTTCAACTAAGTCTATGGTAAACCGGCACAATAACAAATAATGAGTATACACCAATTTAAAGGTACTTGTACTTATGGACCTTTTTCAACATCCAATTTAATAAAATAAGTCTGACGGAGAAACTACTATGGCAAATTCTTTATTTTAGATTAGACAGTAAACTTTTAATCGGATCAGGCTTTTAATAATAGTGCTTTTAACGGTCTGCCTAGCCCTTTCTCTTAATTTTAATTATAATTTCTAAAAGGGTATAATCAAGACAAACCAGAAATATTGCCTTTCTGGTGAAATCCTGAACGTTTTTCTTTTCAGAATGTCGGTACCAAAATCGTTTTATTTTACGATAAATTTAGAAATTAAACCACCCGCATAAAAATAATATGAACCGGCTTTTAAGCCTTCAAGCGGAAGTTTATCCGTTGGTTCATCTACATACATAACCCGCAAACCTTGCTCATTAAATATAGTAATATCTTCTAAAGTCCTGGAAAAAAACAAGGTACCGCTCCCTTCTACCGGATTTGGAAATAGAAATAAGTCCGCATCGTCTTCAGATTTGCAATTTGCCGAAATCGTTTTGGAAAAGCGTATTGTACCATCAAGGTCAGGCATTTTTAGTCTGAAATAATTAGGTTCAGTCAAATATCTATCATAATCAAAAGTATAGTCACTGACGGAAGATGTACTACCTTTAGCAGGAATGGCAGCAACTGTTTCCCAAATAACACCATCATTGCTTCTCTGTAATTCAAAAATCCGGATAGCTTGTTCCGATGCTGTTGTCCAATAAAACGTAGGTTTACATCCGTTCAATTTCAAATTAAATTGGAGCAGTTCGATTGGAAAAGTGGTGGAATTATATTCTAAAATCAAAACACTCATAGGTGGCAGTATGTAATTCCCGGAAACATCCGTTGTGGCAATAGTTTCAATAATATTTTCAGAAGTTAATCCCGAAGCTGAAAGAAGACGGGAAGCACTGATCTGAAAGCCCGCAATTCCTGTTACAGTCAATGGCACCGTCACATTCCTATCACGGTTTACCGCTATGATATTCATTTTTGAAAGGTCATTCGATACAAAGGCATTGGACCGGACAGCGTAAGGATTGCCGTTACTGGCTGGAGGTGAAGTGGTGGCAACTTGTACTGAATTATCCAAAAAAGCCGGCTTTAATATCTTGTAAAGGGCTGCTCCGGGCATCAGCGTATAACTGGCATTCGCATTTTTTCGAATAGGATGCCAAACCGCCAATGCATTGCCATAAACCCAAAAATTAGCGCGTTCAATAGTCGATTTTTGCGAAAGCATCAATAAAAAATCGCATTCCAGATTAGCCCCTTGCCATTGCATGGCAATATCCTGCTGCGGTAATGTTGCCCCATTTTGGGGATTAACACTATGCGCATAATCGCCAATAAATACTTTTATATTTTTTGTAGCAGCGGCTGTAATTAAACTACTGATAAGTCCATTACAGGCATGTACACTTGGAGATCCGGTAGATGCATCCTCGTCACCAAAATAGTGTTGCGACAGCGCATATATTTTGCCTTGTTGGGCCAAACTGGAGTTGATAACGGCGTTTGCCCACGTACCCGAACTCCCGTTTCCCGTAGTAGGCATGGTAATATGTATCGTAGAATCCACCGCCAGCATGGCGTCGACAATAGGGGCAATATCGGACAAATATGTATTGCAATTAGCGGCACTCGATCCGTATTCACCGCCTGCCCAGGGCTCATTTCCAATATTCCAGATTTTTATGTTGTATGGTTGCGGGTGCCCGTTTGCAGCCCGTAATGCCGCCCAGGGATGCGCCCCATCATTGGGACTATTGCAATATTCTACCCAGTCTGCATTGCTCTGTATAACATCCGGTATAGCGGCAAGAAGCTGAGTTGAAGTAAGGCCGGAATTGCTTGAATCATAAATCGGAACCATGATTTGAATTTCATTTCCGGTCAAACCTCTCTCTTCACACATGGCCATAAATTCATCAAAACCAAAATTGACAGGTTGGGGCCCACCTAGACTGCCTAATAAATCCTGATTGGGACGGCTTCCGGGGGTACCTATTGATTTTTTCCATTCAAATCCTACTGCGATTCCATTGCCCGGATATCTAACCGTTGTGAATGGGAAATCATTAAAAATAGAATCTACTTCAGGAATGATAGAACCATTTGACTGGTGATATCCTATTTGCCCGGTAGCGCCACTTCCGGTCAGACTACTCCGCGCATCAAAAGTAATTCCAAACAGCATTTTGGTATTTGACATAACAGGATTGCCGGTACTGGTAATATGTATAGTAGCTACTTGTGCATCAGTCAAAAAAATACGAAACGAAAATGCTACAATTAAAAGGAATGTTTTGTTTGTCATGACAGTAATTTTTATGATTCTAATTCGAACCCAATATCACAAAACTCCAAAAAATAAATAGTGGAGCACCGATACCTAAACCTGCGTTTGCGCACTACGTCTTCACCGTAATTTGGTCATTTCAACATACATCCCTAAACCCCATTTGTGGAGAACAGCAGGATTTTAATTCAAATATAATTAAAATAATTTAATGTAGAAAGAATTTTATGGTTTTCAATTGTCCCTGAACATTTTAAAAGACTAACCCTTTTGTGAAAGTTGGTCGGAAAAACCTTCAAGACATAGAAATAAAATGGCTTCCCCGATTATATATTTACATTTTTTGACGGGAGAATTCCGGATGAACTAAGAATGAAACATTGGGTTTTTTAACGATATGGAAGACAAAAAAGAGCATTAAAAGCAATATATTCAAAGCAGAATGCTAATATCTATAATAATTAAATGATATTCCTTCCAGCATCTTTTAAATGATTTAAATGGCAAAGCATTTTTGCATAACCCTAATTTGAAAAACAAAAAAATAGTTCAACAGGTAGAACTCTTTTAAATATAACCGGGACGACTGGAATCTATTGAAACCTTACCTCGTATACAAATTATCTGTTGTAGCGTCTTCACCGCAGTTACATGCCTTTTCCCGGTTATCTATAAATTGAGTTCTATATGTTTTGAATTGTAATCCTTCTGTTTTCTTTAAGTGATTTAAAATGTGTCGGCGTTAAACCGGTAACTTTTTTAAATTGGGTCGATAAATGAGCAACACTGCTGTAATGCATTTTATATGCTATCTCAGACATCGTGTCTTCACCAAACAAGATCAGCTCCTTTATTCTTTCAATTTTTAAAGCGATTATAAACTGCTCAATGGTCGTAGCCTCCACTTCTGAAAAGAAATTGGCCAGATAAGTATAGCTCAAATTAAGGTGCTCACTGAGTAATACCGAAAATTTGATATTCGGTTTATCATCCGAATTGTACACATATTCTATCAATACTTTTCTTATCTTCTCAATTAAAACGCCTTGTTTTTTTTCAAGCAGCTCTAATCCCGCACTTCTAATTTTTCCGTTTAGACTTTTTTTCTCCTCATCTGAAACATCTTCCTTGGTTTCAATTTCACCCAATTCCACTTTTACCAAAGCAATACCAAGTTCCTCCAGCGCTTCTTTTACAACCACTTTACAACTTTCGCAAGCCATATTTTTTACGTATATCTTCATTAAAATTTTATTTTATTTATTAATTAGACGGTTTTCGGCGCTTTCAATTAACCCTAATCTTGTAATAGTCTCTGTTACAAGAGTAAAAAGAACAAAATAGTTGTGAATAACGATTTTATGCCCACCGGTACCACATAAAATACTATAAGGCACAGAAAATAAAAGAAAATTCCAGGGAGGAATTCATATGGTCATCAATCCATCCTCTCTTCGTCAAATTCGTCGGTAATAAAGTATCACTGCACCGGAACCAAATAATTTAGTTTTTACAAGTTTTAAAGAGATTTGTTCATTCATGTTTTCAAATAGCTTCAGACCTTTTCCGGCAATCACAGGATGTACACAAAATTGGTATTCATCGATCAGATTAAGCTGCATCAGTTGTAAAATTATACTACGACTGCCTACTAAAATATCTTTGCCTGCTTGTTGTTTCAGCGCTGTAACTATTTCACCCGGTGTGTCTTTTGCATGACTTGCCGTGTCCCAGTCAACGTCCTCCAGCGTATTGGAAAAAACAATTTTTGGTATAGCATCTATGGCCACTGCAAAGTCGTCCATTGATTTTTCACCCGAAGGATTATTTAAAAACGGTTTCCAGTATTGCATCAGTTGGTACGTTATCCTGCCATATAGAATGATGCCTGAATTCGCTAAAAGTGTCGTGTAGTGTTGATGTATTTCTTCATCCGGATCAATAGCGGTATGATCGCAAAATCCATCCAGGGTCATATTTATTCCGGCAATGACTTTTCTCATTTTTGATATATTGAAATTCAATTTAATAAATATAGGGTTACCTCATGTTTTTCTTATCTAATATGTTCATTTGTGTCTTCAAAATTTAGAACTGCCGATCGTTTTTTTCTTTATGCTTTTCGCGTATTTATTTTTAAATTCCTCCGTTGCTGCGCGCATCATAATATCAGCTGTAAATATAAAAGCAATTTTAAACACATAACGGCTTGACGGGTGGTCTGTTTTGTCCACCATTTACAAGTAACTCAGCCACCATTTGTTTTTATTAGCTTGTTTATACGCATCAAACTTTTTACAGAGGGGATAAAGCAAAACAATTACTACGACCCAAACGGCATAAACAACCCAAAGCGGAAAACCATACCCTTTTAATTTGGGCGATTCAGTCACCCAATCCTGCAATATCATCAACTTCCAGCCAAACCCGGATAATTCTGCAAAAAGCAACGCCAGTAGATGGATGAGATACAAATGAAGGATATAATAAAAAAAGGGAACCCGGCCAAAAGTAGTAAAAAAAGTCACCACCTTTCCCTTTAACTTTTCAGCATTTGCTAGAAACAAAAGGGCACATCCCAATGTCATCAATAAATACAATAAGGAGGGTGGATATTTTGAAGGATTAAAAAATGAAATCAGATCCTGATAAAATGCCGGATAATGTTTAAAAGGTATCGGATCGCCATATACATTACTGTATCTTAAGATGACAAATATGGCAATCGCAAAAATTCCTGCCTGATTAAATATTTTTTTTCTTTTTAAAGGGTCATATGTATTCTCATAAAATACCCCAAAATAATAACCCAATGACATCACGGCAACCCATGGAATAATGGGATACAAAACTGCAAATTCAACATCATCAGCGATTTTGAAAAAAGCAAATTCGTGAAGGATTGACCAGAACACACTTCCATTATAATGGATGTTATCCAGAAGGTTGTGCCCCGCTATGATCAGCAGGCTAAATACCAAAATAAGTTTTCTGGGTAAATGCACAATTGCCGCTAAAAAAATCATGCTGATTCCCAATGACCAAATGACAAGCAATCCCGGACTTTTAAAATAAATATCAAAATACCAGGCAAAATTAACCACGGTCATTTCGATAAAAACAAGCCAAAGCCCGCGTGTTAAAAGGAAAACGGACAATTCGGATGTCGGCTTCCTTTTCCCAACCAGAAATGCAGAAGTACCGGCAAGAAAACAAAAGATTGGTGCACAAAAATGGGTAATAAATCGGGTAAAAAAGATCGGTAGAGTGCTTTGCGTTGGATCCCCCGGGTCAAAATAAAAAGCGGAATAATGAAAATAATCTCTGGTATGGTCAAGCGCCATGATGACCATCACCAGGCCCTTTAATATATCGATGGATTCGATTCTGGTTTTTACAATTGCTGTCATAATTGTTTTGATTTATATAGGTTCACATGTAAAGGGTGCCGCTTAAAAATTGATACTGTTCAGATGTCTTACGGATACCCTGTCCCCTTTTTCGTCCTGCACCGTCAAAAATAAATAAAAGCTGTGACAATCTTGTTACAGCCCTGATCAAAAATGGTTTACGGCTTTTTCTTACGTACACCAACCCCCATCTTCTCTTTTTATTATTGAAAGCACCCAAAGATAATGATCCCCAATTCACGCTGGACTTTGTTTCATGAGAAAACAGGATAAAAGAGTGGTGTAGCCCTTAATCTTTTGTGGACCGCAGCAGGATTCGCTAAATGGTGGTCGAAAATACGGGTATGAAATCAACAGGTGGATCTGTTCAAAATACAATCGGAAACTTCAAGGTAAAATCGAGAAATGGAAATTACAATTATAACAAGCTGTATAGCTATGATTACCCCCGGATACCGCTTCATAAAATACGTCAATACATTAATGAAAGGTGTCCCAACATAGCCAGTCAGCATCATCGGCATGATTTGCTTTTAGGACGATTAATTACCTGACAAATTATCAGGAGTTATGCTTTAATAAATCGACCTGTCCAGGTCTTTCCTTTGTCGAAGCTGACTTTTATAAAATAGAATCCGTTGGCTAATCCGCCTGTTTGGAGAGTGGTTTCCTGACTTCGAATATCTGCCGCTTTTACAAGCTGCCCCTGAAGGTTATAAATTTCAACCCGCGAGATGAAGTCTTCCGCTGCTATATTGAGATTTTCATGGCTGGGGTTTGGAGAAATCTGCACATGTACATCATGGTGTACTATATCATCACTTCCCGTGGGTTGGCATTGCAGGTCATTGACATATTCCCAGATGGCATCGTTCAGTAAAAAAGGAACAGGCAAATTATTGGGTGCCTCCCCCATCCTGATCCAAATCAAATTTTGACTTGGCACCACATTTAAGAACTGCCCGTTTTTTCCCATTCCCGAAATCATATCGTCAGGCGCATGCGGACATACGGACCCCTGAAAAACAAATTGTGACGAAGGAACCATATAGGATTGTTTTCCATTAAGCCACCATAAATAACCATACGACTTGTTGATCAATTGAGAGGTATTGGTCATTTGCCTGAAGTAAGAAGTATCTGTCATGATCTGTTGGCCATTCCAATTCCCCTTGTTTAATATCAAAAGTCCGTAACGCGCCATACTCCTGGCATTACTGAAATACACGTTGTCATTTTCAACAGGTACAAATGTTCCGGTCATACCTGTTGGATTTTTTAGCTTTTGAGCATGGTATTGATTGAGTGTTAAACCTGTGGCCGCCTTGATTACCTGGTCAAGTAACGTGTAAGGCCCGTTATGATACGCCCAGCGGCTTCCGGCGGCTGCTTTGTATACTAGGCAGGTGTCCAGGGTGCAGGAATTATCATCGACGCCATCATCAAGTCCCGTCGTCATGGTCAGTTGATTTCGGATGGTAATTTTTTCCTCCTGGTCGGATGTACAACTGGTCCATCCCTGTCCAAGATATTTGGATGTAGCATCAGTTAGTCGTAAATGCCCCTCCTGCTGAGCCATACCTGTCAAAAAAGATGTTATGGTTTTGCCGGCAGAGGCCCATTGCCAAAGCGAACTTTGAGTTTGCCCTCCAAAATACTTTTCCAGAACTATTTTGCCGTCCTTGAGCAACAGAAAGGCCTTGGTGTTATTATTGCCTAAAAAGGTATATAAGCTGTCGATCTTTTCTTGGCAATATCCTGTTGCTGCCGGAGAGATAGTATCCCAGGCATTTCCTGTAAGCGGCGGAAAATAAAGCGATTGTGCATTGATTTGCATTGAAGTGACCAGCACCATCGCGAATACATATATTTTTCCCATTTATTTTTTTCTTTTTATGACACCTAAAGCTTTCAAAGGTTTAACAATGTTCCGACTTTTTCATTTTACCACCGTGTCATGCATTACTTCAAAACCAATGGGATGTGATAAAATGTTGGTCATACAAAAAGTGGCATACCCCACTGCAGCTTACCTTATACCCCCTTTTATAAGTGTTACAAATTGCTACCTGACTTTAAAAAAACATTTGTTGTAAAGGTGACCGTCTTCAAAATAACAAATATTGATTTATTGATCAATTCATTTTCCATAGGTTATCCTTTTTGTTTCAGGCAACTTCAGTTTGTTCAAAATCACTGAATTTTGCTTCAAAAGCAAAATAAAAACGTCCCATGCAGATACGTCCGAAGCAACTTTTATTTTTAAACATGAAAATCGAAATCAGAATTTAAATGCCTTTAATTGGATTGAATGAATCGATGCGGCTCGACCCTATATAAATACCACTAAATAATCGGGAGGTCCAGTATCACTGGTATATCCAGGTGGTCTCATCGTTTGGGACTGGCAATAGCCCGGGTTTCGGACGAGGCACCCATTAATGCGACTTCCACCTCCAGCCACAAATATTGGGACAAAACAAAACGCAGAATTTTAACGCACATTAAAATTATGTCTTTATCATAGTCTGCCGCACGGAAAGGAAAAACTATTCCAACATCATGAAATTTATCAATAATACTGGATCACAAACCGGAAAAGACGGAGGAGCAGCAACAATTTGTATTTTTCCGTCAAATCTTTGCCTCGAAGATAACGTAGTTCATGTCAGAATAAAATACCCGGACGCACTACCTGTCAAACGCTTTATAGTCAATAGAGGGGTCATAGTCGTTTTTGGTCCTCAAGGAGTGTAATTCACTTTCTGGTCTGTCTGACCGTATAATTGGAAACATCAGCTGGACATACCAGGGCTCCTTTACTTGATTCCATGCACCAAATTTGGTGGGATATTTTCTGGAAATCTTCGCACTTCCAAAAATAATATCCCAAATAAAAAGTAAGTTGCCATAATTTCCATTTGGATGCGAAATGCCATCTTCGGCAGTAAGTCCGTGATGCGCAAAATGGGTGCTGGGTGTAGAAATTAATCTTTCAACAACCCATGCTACAGGGTTCAGGAATTTGTATTTATATAAAAATTTGTCCCATTTTGTTTCACTGTGTGCAAGTAGAATAACGATCAGCTTGATGGGTAAATAGAAAAGATACACGTATCCCATTCCTAAAAATATTAAACAAGCCGATAGCCAGATTCCAGGCATCAAAGCATAATAAAGTATAGCATTTCTGTAAGTTACAAGTACCCCCATTTCTTCCACAACATGATGAGGTCGGTGCAATTTCCACATCATTCGGTTAGAATGTGAAAATCTGTGCCACCAGTACTGCGTCATATCATCCAGTATTAAAAATGCCAGCACTTGCAATCCTATTGCCGAATTCACAAAATAATCTTCGTATTGAGGCAACCAGTTTTTGCCTGCCCAAATGGTTAAAGTAAAAATCGCAGGTTGTACGATGGTGGGCAAAGTGAACAAGCTAACCAATTCAATTGTCCAGTCATTTTTGCTTCTCCTGTCAGCAAAATACAATCCTCCCATAGCTTCCATAATTCCTAAAACCAGAAGCATCAGAACAGGTATTGATTTACTGATCAATTCATTTTCCATAGGTTATCCTTTTTGTTTCAGCCAACTTCAGTTTGTTCAAAATCACTGAATTTTGCTTCAAAAGTAGATAAAAACGTCCCAAGCAGATACGTCCGAAGCAACTTTTATTTTTAAACATGGAAATCGAAATCAGAATTTAAATACTGTTAATTGGATTGAATGAATCGATGCGGTTCGCTGCTATATAAAAACCACTAAATTATCAGGAGGATCAGTATCAGCGGAACATCCGGGTGTAGCCTTGCGTAAAAATCGGACAGTTTAAAAATAAACAATTAAATTAGCCGTATGAAAAGTAGTAAATTTACCGAGAGCCAAATTATCAAGGCTTTAAAAGAAAATGAGAATGGGAAATCTGCG
>WBZS01001122.1_pt1 | contig 23623 bp, 21 predicted proteins | sample 5204201 | NCBI WGS metagenome assembly WBZS01 (sample SAMN12344357, study PRJNA552823) | activated sludge metagenome | biome: Activated sludge suspended growth; feature: Nitrification reactor; material: Wastewater; isolation source: activated sludge from nitrification reactor of wastewater... | reverse complement strand
CGCGCTCACTCGACCTGGGGGTTTGGGTCAGCGGGTGTCGCTACCCCCGCCGGAGACGGCACGACCTGCTTCCAGGCGGGCGACGGGGACGCGGAACGGCGAGCAGGACACGTAGTCGAGCTTGCGCTCCTCGAAGAAGTGCACCGACTCCGGGTCGCCGCCGTGCTCGCCGCAGACGCCGACCTTGAGGCCCGGTTTGGTCCGGCGCCCCTCGTCGGTGCCGATCCGCACGAGGCGGCCGACGCCGACCCGGTCGATCGTCTCGAACGGTGACACGCCGAGGATCCCGGCCTCCATGTAGCGGCTGAAGAAGCTCGACTCGACGTCGTCGCGGGAGAAACCCCACGTCGTCTGGGTGAGGTCGTTGGTGCCGAACGAGAAGAAGTCGGCGGCCTCGGCGATGTCACCGGCCGTGAGGGCGGCCCGCGGCAGCTCGATCATCGTGCCGACCAGGTGGTCGAGGTGCACCGAGTGCTTGACCCGCGCCTCGTGCGCGGCCTCGGAGATCTCCTCGCGGATGTTGCGCAGTTCCTCGACGGCCCCGACCAAGGGGACCATGATCTCCGGGAAGGCATGGCCGCCCTGCTCGGTGACGATCGCGGCGGCCTCGAGGATCGCCTGGCTCTGCATCTCGAACAGGCCGGGGATCGCGATCCCGAGCCGGACGCCGCGCAGGCCGAGCATCGGGTTCTGCTCGTGCAGTCGGTGGACGGCGGCCAGCAGCTTGGTGTCCTTGTCGATCGCGTGACCGGTGACCTCGGCCACGGCCACCTTCACCGAGAGTTCGGTGAGGTCGGGGAGGAACTCGTGCAGCGGTGGGTCGAGCAGCCGGATCGTGACCGGCAACCCGTCCATCGAGCGGAAGATCTCGATGAAGTCCTCGCGTTGCAGCGGCAGCAACTCGTCGAACACGGCCTGCCGCTCCTCGGCGCCCTCGGCGAGGATCAGGCGCTCGACCAGTTCGCGACGATCCCCGAGGAACATGTGCTCGGTGCGGCACAAGCCGATTCCCTCGGCGCCGAATCGCCGCGCGCGAGACGCGTCCTCGGCGTTGTCGGCATTCGCCCGCACGCGCAGACGGCGCCGGCTGTCGGCGATCGCCATGAGCCGATGCACCGACTTCACGATCGGGTCTCCGTTCTCGGCGGCGATCGAGCCCTCGAAGTACTGCACGACCGGGGAGGGTTTGACCGCCACCTCGCCGGCGAAGATCTCGCCGGTCGAGCCGTCGATCGAGATCGTCTCGCCCTCGGTGATGACCAGGCCGGTCGGGGTCGTGAACCGCTTGGCCTTGGTGTCGACGTCGAGTGCCTCGGCGCCACAGACGCAGGTCCGGCCCATGCCCCGGGCGACCACGGCCGCGTGTGAGGTCTTGCCGCCGCGGGAGGTCAGGATCCCCTGGGCGGCGACCATGCCGTGCAGGTCGTCGGGGTTGGTCTCGCGCCGGACGAGGATGACGGGGATGCCGTCCGCGGCCTTGGCCACGGCCGTGTCCGAGTCGAAGACCGCGATACCGACGGCGGCACCGGGGGAGGCGCTCATCCCCTTGGCCAGCAGGGCCCGAGCGCCGGTGTGGTCGAAGTGCGGGAACATCAACTGCGCCAACTGGTCGCCGGTGACGCGCTGGAGCGCCTCGTCCTCGTCGATCAGGCCCTCGTCGAGCAGGTCGGTCGCGATCCGGAAGGCGGCCTCGGCGGTGCGCTTCCCGACGCGGGTCTGGAGCATGAAGAGCTTGCCGTCCTCGACGGTGAACTCGATGTCGCACATGTCCTTGTAGTGCTTCTCGAGCCGATCCATGATCGCGACCAGCTCGTCATACGATGCCTGGTCGATCCGCTGGAGGTCCTCGAGGGTCATCGTGTTGCGGATGCCGGCGACCACGTCCTCACCCTGGGCGTTCTGCAGATAGTCGCCGTAGACGCCACGGGCACCGGTGGCCGGGTCGCGGGTGAAGGCGACGCCGGAGCCGGAGTCCAGGCCCCGGTTGCCGAAGGCCATCGCCTGCACGTTGACGGCGGTGCCGAGGTCGGCCGGGATCCGCTCACGGCGCCGGTAGAGCACGGCGCGGTCCGAGTTCCAGGAGTTGAAGACCGCCTCGACCGCCCCGAGCAGCTGGGCCGTCGGATCCTGCGGGAAGTCGGCCCCGCTGCCGTCCCGGATGATCCCCTTGTAGGCGGTCACCAGGGCGCGCAGGTCATCGGTGTCGAGATCGAGGTCGCCGGTGACCCCCTTGCCGGACTTGATGGCGTCCATCGCGTCCTCGAAGTGCTCGCCGTCGAGTCCGAGCACGGTCTTGCCGTACATCTGGAGCAGGCGGCGGTAGGAGTCCCAGGCAAACCGCGGGTTGCCGGTCTGCGCGGCGAGCCCCTCGACGGAGGCGTCGTTGAGCCCGACGTTGAGGACCGTTTCCATCATCCCCGGCATCGAGAACTTGGCCCCGGAGCGGACCGACACGAGCAGCGGATCCGCGGCGGCGCCGAGGGTGCGCCCGGTCTTGCCCTCAAGGGTCGTGACGTGTTCGGCCACCTCGGCGGCCAGCCCCTTGGGCATCGTCCCCGCGGCGAGGTACGCGCGGCAGGACTCGGTGTCGATCGTGAAGCCGGGCGGGACGGGGATGCCGAGATTGGTCATCTCGGCGAGGTTCGCCCCCTTGCCGCCGAGGAGGTCCTTGGCCTCCCGGTTGCCATCCTCGAAGTCGTGGACGAAGGGCGCCATGGGTTACCTCCCGGAGTTGCAGTTGTCACCTCCGACCCTAGTACCGGTGGGGGTATGCCTCCTGCCGGGTCACTCCTGCGGAACGAGGAGTTCCCAGTGATCTCCGACACGGGTGAAGCCGAGTCGTCCGTAGTAGGGGTCGACCATCCCGGCCGGCGTGACGATCCGTTGGAAGCCCTTCGCGCGGAACAGGCCGGACTTGCGGTGCACGAACTCACCCGGCGTGAAGTCGCGGAATCGCGGTGTCACGTAGTCCAATTCGATCCGGGCCGCGCCGTCGCCGACGTCTCGGATGATGACCACACCGACGGTCTCGTGCCCCTTCTGGACCAGGTATGCCGTCCGCTCGGAGGAGTTCCGCAGGCCCGCGAAGTTCGGGAAGGTCCGGGCGATCTCGGCGCCCTCCACGGAGAGGAAGTGCTGGAGATAGGTGTCGTCGTCGGCGACCTCGAGCACGGCATACGTGTGGTTGTCGGTGCGCTCCCGGAGCAGCTTGGTGATGAACCAGATGTTGATCGCCAGGAGCACCAGGTTCATCGCCACCATCGGCCAGATCCCGAGGACCGCGTTGAACGCGGTGAGGATGGTGCACGCGACGGAGTTGAGCACCCGGAAGCGCAGGACGCGCGCCTGCATCAGGGAGAACACGAGCAGGGCGGAGCCGAACCAGCCGAGTGCGTCGAGCCATGTCATGGCCGAACCCTAGGGGCAGCGGCCGCCGAAGTGGTCGCGTGTGGCGCGGGTCGGATTCAATGGCGCGTATGACGTCCCCCTCGCCTCCGCTCGGGCCCGCCGGCGTTCGACGGATCGCCCTGCTCGTCCTGGGGATCGCGGTGGTGGCGCAGTGCTGGGTGCTGTACGTGCCGCACCCGCCGGCCGCGCCTCCCTTTCCATATTCCGACAAGGTGATTCACGCCATCGTCTTCGCGGCGCCGGTCTTCCTGGCGCTGCTCGCCGGGCTACCTTCGCGGCTGTCCGTGCTCCTCCTGGCGGCCCACGCCCCGGTCAGTGAACTGATCCAGCACTTCTTCCTGGTCGACCGGTCGGGGGACGTGTGGGACGTGGCTGCCGACCTCACCGGGGTCGTCCTGGGCGTGGTCGCGGTCCGTGGGTTGGGGAGGCTGCTCGACCGGCGGGCGTCCGGGGCGTGAGCGCTGCGCTGGTAGACTCGATGCGTTCTGCCGGCGCCCGTCGGCAGCCATGACGGCGCACGAAGGTCTCGCGCCCCTCGTGAAGACTGGTCCTTCCGGGTCTCCCGGTGCGTGACGCACCCGTTGAACTGTTGGTGGCTCTCGACTGGTCTTGAACTGTTCCTGACCATCGAAGGTGAGTCACCCCATGCCCAAGAAACCCGACCCCGCCAAGAAGGCGCGCTGGAGCGCGGCGAAGAAGGCCGAGAAGAAGTCCGGCCCGGCCAAGAGCGGCGCGCCGAAGAAGCCCCATCACCGCGGTCAACCCGATGGTCCGACGAGCCGCCGCGGCGATGCCGCGGAGGGCAAGCGTCCGCGCTCCGAGCGATCGGCGCGTTGGGACGAGCAGGATCCCCGCCGTTCCGCGCGTCCGGTCCGCGCCGGCAAGCGCGTTGCCGGCGAGGTCCGTGCTCCCCGCGCCGATCGGGATGACCGGCCGAAGCGGTTCGATCGGGATGAGCGGCCGAAGCGGTTCGATCGGGATGAGCGGCCGAAGCGGTTCGATCGGGATGAGCGGCCGAAGCGGTTCGACCGCGATGACCGTCCGGCGCGTTCGTTCGATCGGGATGAGCGGCCGGCGCGTTCGTTCGATCGGGATGAGCGGCCGAAGCGGTTCGATCGGGATGACCGTCCGGCGCGTTCGTTCGATCGGGATGAGCGGCCGAAGCGGTTCGATCGGGATGACCGTCCGGCGCGTTCGTTCGATCGGGATGAGCGGCCGAAGCGGTTCGATCGGGATGACCGTCCGGCGCGTTCGTTCGATCGGGATGAGCGGCCGAAGCGGTTCGACCGGGCTGACCGTCCGGCCCGTTCGTTCGAACGGGATGACCGTCCGGCGCGTTCGTTCGATCGGGATGACCGGCCGAAGCGGTTCGACCGCGATGACCGTGCCCAGCGCGACGACCGCGACGGGCGGCCGCAGCGTGCGTTCGGCAGGGACGATCGCCTCCGCCGGTTCGACCGGGATGATCGCCCCCGCCGGGACCCGCGCGTCGCCGACCCGATTCGTCGGGACCGACACGAGGGCCGTCACCTGACGGAGGCCCCGTACGCCCCGCACTCCTTCGAGGACGCCGAAGCCGAGCGCGCCGAGGCCGACACCTGGACCCACTACACGTCCAAGGCCAAGGGTGGCCCGGCGTCGGTCGAGGCGGACAACGGCTTCGCTCCACTCGGGGTGCCCGCCGTCCTGGTTGAGCGGCTCGCCCGCGACGGCATCACGCAGCCGTTCCCCATTCAGGAGGCGACGATCCCGGATGCCATGGCTGGTCGGGACGTCCTCGGTCGCGGCCGGACCGGCTCGGGCAAGACGCTGGCCTTCGGGCTCCCGACGATCACGCGCCTCGCGGACGGGACGAAGCGCGAGAGCAAGCGCCCGCGGGCGCTCATCCTCGTCCCGACCAGGGAGCTCGCGATGCAGGTCAGCGACGCCCTCGAGCCGCTCGTCCATGTGACCGGGCTGCGCCACAAACTGGTGGCCGGCGGGCTCTCGTACGACAAGCAGATCGATGCGCTCACCAAGGGCATCGACATCCTCGTCGCCACGCCCGGTCGGCTCGTGGACCTCATGGACCGTGGCGCCGTCGACCTCGGGTCGGTCACCATCACGATCCTCGACGAGGCCGACCACATGGCCGACATGGGCTTCGTGGAGGAGATGACCGCGATCCTCGAGGCGATCCCCGACGGTGGCCAACGGATGCTGTTCTCGGCCACTCTCGATCGGGGCGTCGACACCCTCGTCGAGAAGTACATGGTCGACCCGGTCACCCACTCCACCGACGACGCCCAGGCCTCGGTGACGACGATGAGTCACCACGTGCTGCTCATCGACCCCCAGGACAAGAAGGCCGTGACGGCCGAGGTCGCCAACCGCCGCGGGCCGACGATCATCTTCGTCCGCACCCAACTCGGTGCCGACCGGATCGCGATGGAGCTGCGCGAGCGGGGCGTGCTGGCGGCCGCCCTCCACGGCGGCCTCTCGCAGGCCGTCCGCAATCGGGTGCTCGGGGCGTTCCGGGAGGGCAAACTGCCGGTGCTGGTGGCCACCGACGTCGCCGCCCGCGGCATCCACGTCGACGACGTGGGGCTGGTGCTCCAGGTCGACCCGCCGCGCGATCACAAGGACTACCTGCACCGTTCCGGTCGCACCGCCCGCGCCGGGGAGTCCGGGGCCGTGGTCACCCTGGCCCTGCCACATCAGAAGCGGATGATGCAGCGCCTCCTCGATTCGGCCGGTGTCGACACCGAGCCGGTGCGCGTCAAGCCCGGCGATGCCACGATCCTGGCGACCGGCGGCTCGGCCCCCTCGGGCAACCCGGTCCCCGACGAGCTCTGGCGCCCCATCCTCGAGGGCGGACCCAAGGCACGCCGTGGCCGGGTGGGCGCTCCGCGGCACCGCGGCGACCGACCCGACAGCGGCGGGCGAGGCGCACGGCATACCGATCGGTTCGGCGACCGTCCGCGCGGTCGACGGGCACAATGAGGTAGATGAGGGACAGCCTGACCGGGCAGCTCCTGGTGGCGACCCCGCAGATCGAGGACGGGGTCTTCCACCGCAGCGTCGTGCTGCTCCTCCAGCACGACGCCGGGGGTGCCCAGGGAGTGGTGTTGAACAAGCCGCTCGAGGCCGACGTCGACGTCGTGCTGCCCGGGTGGGGCGACGAGGTCACCCCGCCGGGTCTGCTCTTCCAGGGCGGTCCGGTGCAGCTGGACTCCGCCCTCGGGCTCGTCGTGCTCGGACCCCAGTCCCCGCCCGGGGTGCAGGAACTCTTCGGCGGACTCGGGCTGGTCGACCTGGACGCCCCGCCCGAGGTCGTCGGTGACGGGGTGGTCGGGCTGCGGATCTTCATCGGGTATGCCGGGTGGTCGCCCGCCCAGCTCGAGGCCGAGATCCGGACCGGCAGTTGGTATGTCGTGCCACCCGACGTCGGCGACGTGGTGGCCGAGGACCCGGGCACCCTGTGGAGCGCGGTGCTCGCGCGCCAGCCGGGGCGATTGCGGGCGGTGGCCCTGCTGCCCGAGGATCCGTCCGTCAACTGAGGGACATGGCAGAGTTGGGTCATGCCCGAGCCGCACGCAGCACCCCAGGACCCCGACGGCCCGCTGACCCAGCCCTCGACGTCGACGGCCGTGCTCGAGCGCGAGGAGACGATCCCCCAGCTCCAGGAACCGGGTGACCACGAACGGTTCAGCCATTACGTGCGCAAGGAGAAGATCCTGGAGAGCGCCCTCTCCGGTGAGCCGGTGGTGGCCCTGTGCGGCAAGGTCTGGGTGCCGGGGCGCGACCCGAACAAGTTCCCGGTCTGCCCGACCTGCAAGGAGATCTACGAGGGATTGCGGGCCCCCCAGGACGGCGAGGACTGACTCCGGCGCCCTCAACACGCGCGGCGTTCCCGTGCGCGCCATCGATGAATGGCGGGTCGTTCGACGAAGTGCCAGGAGCTCCAGGCGAAGGGCATGGTGACGGCGACGGACGTCAGCGCGAAGACTGCGGGAGGCACGTGGTGCGCCAGCCCCGCCCACGCCAGCAGTTGCTGCGAAGGAAAGGCGTAGATGTACAGACCGTAGGAGACATCGTTCACTTTCCCCCAGGTCAACGGGCTCCGGGCTCCGAGACTGAGAACCAGCAAGGCCACCGGGAGAGCAGCCAGGGTGCGGAACTGGCCAGTCGCGATCACGGCTGCCAATCCCAAGACGCTCAGGAGCACGGTCCGCCACGATGCCCGGATGCGCGATCGGACGGCCCAGATGAACACACCGGCAGCGAAGAAGTACGACAACCACGCGGCACGACCGGCGTAGATGCCCCACACGGAGGAGGCGGATGCCGGCAGGGCGAAGGCGGCCAACGCACAGCTCATGAACAGAACCACGGCGGTCAGTCGCGGACGGCGCCGCCCGAGCCCGACCGCCAGTCCGAAGGCCGCGTAACAGAAGGCCTCGAATTCCAGCGTCCAGAGTGAACCGTTCCATGCGCCGTCGACGGGCGACGGTGTGATGGTCGCTGGGATTCCAGCCACGGTCACATGCAGACTCGCGTTTCCCACGATGTAGCGGACGGCCGACCGAAAACTCCAGTCTCCCCCTCCGACGAGAACCGAGAGGGGCGCGATGAGGAGTGCCGTCGTGATCAGGCAAACCCAGAATCCTGGATAGATGCGGGCAGCTCGCCGACCGATGAACGCCCCGAGGGTGGTACCGCTTCGAGAGCCCGCGATCAGGTATCCCGATGCAGCGAAGAACCCACCAACGGCCCACGTTCCCAGAGTTGCGCCGCCGAATGCCGGGTCGGGGCCATAGCCGCCGAGGGGCCATGTGTGACTGGCAATGACCATCCCGGCCAGGATCACGCGGACGAAGTTGAGGCCGTTGTCCCGGCCACCCAACCTCTCGCCGATCGTCACGGGCGCAGGCTACCTGTCAGCATGCCCCGGAGCGCACCGTCGACAACCACTGCTCATCGGAGCCCGGATGGATGGTGGAACGAACATGGGTGCGGGGTTGACCTTCTCTTGGGGATGTGGGGCGAATCCTGACGCAACTCTGATCGCTGGCATGCCCTCTTCGCGCGAGGGTCCTTCTACTCTCGACGGTGTCCGGCGCCCTCACCCGGGGGGTGCCAACGATCGGTGGGCCCGCTGTGCTTCGTCGCTCGCTCCCCGCACTGTCCGCCATCGTCCTCGCCGCCGCCGGCCTGACCGTGGCCGCCTCCAGCGCCCAGGCCCGCCCGCTGAGCTCCTCGGCCGGCGCCTCCGCGGCCTGCTTCACCCCGCCCTCGGTCGCCGGTCGCGGCCGCGACGGGGTCAAGGACCCCAACGACGTCTCCGACGCCCAGGCCAAGGCCATGGAGGCGGCGCTCGACAGCGCACTGGCGGCCAAGGGGCTGCACCGCGGCGGTGACGGCTCGGTGCGGACCCCCGGCGGCACCGCGGCCTTCACCTCGACGACGGTCAACGTCTACTGGCACACGATCACCGACGGCGCCAAGGGGGTGCCGCTGCCGGGCCAGATCACCAACCAACTCAACGTCCTCAACGCGGCCTACGCACCGGCCAGCGTCTCGTTCGCCCTCGTCTCCACGGACACCACGGACAACGCGACCTGGTACAACGGCCTGACGAACGGCTCGACGGCCGAGAAGGCGATGAAGACCGCCCTGCACAAGGGGGGCAAGGCCGACCTGAACATCTACACGGCGAACCTCGGCAACAGCCTGCTCGGCTGGGCCACGTTCCCCAAGTCCACCGTCGACCCGATGGACGGCGTGGTGCTCCTGGACCAGTCCCTCCCCGGCGGCACCGCCACGAACTACAACCTCGGCGACACCGGGACCCACGAGGTCGGTCACTGGATGGGGCTGTACCACACCTTCCAGGGCGGCTGCCGGGGCAATGGTGACTACGTCTCCGACACCCCGGCCGAGTCCAGCCCGGCGTACGGGTGCCCGGCCGGTCGGGACTCGTGCACGAAGGCGGCCGGACTGGACCCGATCCACAACTTCATGGACTACACGATCGACTCCTGCATGGACCAGTTCACCGCCGGCCAGATCGCCCGGATGCAGACCTCCTGGACGACCTACCGAGCCGGCTGACCCCCAGCCCTCCCCAGGCTGTCGAAGGCCTCGCCGACCCCAACGGCGAGGCCTTCGATGGGTCCTGCGATAGCACAGAGGGCAGGCCCGGCCGGCGCGTCCGGGCCCCGGGCATGTCGCCTCCGGATCTCGGTTATCGTGACCGGGCTCATGAGTACCTCGGCCGCCCACCACCTTCCCCCCGCCTTTCCCGAGCGGGCGGCTTGGGGCACCGCGACGAAGCTGCGGGCCTGGCAGCGAGAGGCCCTCACGGCATACCTTGCGGCCTCCGCCGACGGACGGCGGGACTTCCTCACCGTGGCGACCCCCGGGGCCGGCAAGACGACGTATGCCCTGCACGTGGCCACCGAACTGCTGGCCCGCGGCCTGATCACTGACGTGACCGTCGTCGCGCCGACCGAGCACCTCAAGCACCAGTGGGCCGATGCGGCCGCCCGGGTGGGCATCCACCTCAACCCGGCCTTCGCGAACTCGCTGGCCGTCCAGTCCGGCGAATACGGCGGGGTCGCCCTCACCTACGCCCAGGTCGCCAGCCGACCGGACCTGCACCGCCGTCGGACGCAGGCCGCTCCTACCCTCGTGATCCTCGACGAGATCCACCACGGCGGCGACGCCAAGAGCTGGGGGGACGCGATCCGGGAGGCCTTCGAACCGGCGACCCGCCGCCTGGCCCTGACCGGCACGCCGTTCCGGTCCGACACCAGCGCGATCCCGTTCGTGCGGTACGAGATGGACGAGGCCGGCATTCTGCGCTCGGCGAGCGACCACAGCTACGGGTATGCCGACGCCTTGCGTGACGGCGTCGTCCGGCCGGTGCTCTTCCTCGCCTACGGCGGGGCGATGCGGTGGCGGACGAAGGCCGGCGACGAGGTCGCCGCCCGGCTCGGTGAGCCGATGACCAAGGACGCCACCGCGCAGGCGTGGCGGACCGCACTGGATCCCAAGGGGGACTGGATCCCCTCGGTGCTCCAGGCCGCCGACACCCGGCTCACCGAGGTCCGTCGCCACGTCCCGGACGCCGGCGCGATGGTCATCGCCTCCGACCAGACCCAGGCGCGGGCCTACGCCCGCATCCTCGAGGAGCTGACCGGCGAGAAGCCCACGGTCGTGCTCTCCGACGACTCCGGGGCCAGCGCGAAGATCGAACGGTATGCCGGATCCTCCTCCCGCTGGTTGGTCGCCGTCCGGATGGTCTCCGAGGGCGTCGACGTACCGCGGCTGTGCGTCGGCGTCTACGCGACGTCGACCTCGACCCCGCTCTTCTTCGCCCAGGCCGTGGGCCGCTTCGTCCGGGCCCGACGCCGGGGTGAGACCGCCTCGGTCTTCCTGCCGAGCATCCCGGTGATCCTCGAGCACGCGGCGACCATGGAGGTCGAGCGCGACCACGCCCTCGACCGGCCCTCGACACTGGAGGAGGAGGCCTCGATCTGGGCTGAGGAGGAGGGGCTGCTCGCGCGGGCCAACCGCACCGAGCGCACCGTCGGCCTCGACGAGGCGACCTTCGAGGCGTTGGAGTCCGCGGCCCACTTCGACCATGTCCTGTTCGACGCCCAGCAGTTCGGCCTGCACGCGGCGGTGGGGTCGGCGGAGGAACAGGACTACCTCGGCCTGCCCGGCCTTCTCGAGCCCGATCAGGTCGCGACCCTGCTGCACGAGCGGCAGGCCAAGCAGTCGACCTCGACCGGGCGCGCCGCGCGCCCGCCCGCCCCGGTCTCCGCTCATCGCGCCCTGGCCGCGCAGCGCAAGGAGCTCAACGCCCTCGTCGCCGCCTGGGCCCGCCGGACCGGTGCACCGCACGCGCAGGTGCACCTGGAGCTGCGGCGCGCCTGTGGCGGCCCCGAACTGGCCCAGGCGAGCAGCACCCAGGTCGAGGAGCGGATCGAGCGGATCCGGCGGTGGTTCGTCGGCCGCCGCTGACGATTCGGATCAGGGCGTGCGCTGGTCGGCGGTGGCCTGGACCAGCGGTCCGGTGCGGTGGTCCAGGTGCGAGACCAGACACATCGACGTGTTCGCTCGAATGACGTGGACATCGTCGATGATCTGGTCGATGACCCGGCCGAGGTCGGCGTTGTCCCGGGCCACGACCCGCACGATGAGGTCACCCACGCCGGTGATCGAGTGGATCTCGAGGACCTCGGGAATCGCGGCCAGGTGCGCGACGACCGGGGCGTGACCTTGTCGCTGGCGGATCTCCAGCGTGCAGAACGCGGTGACCGGGTAGCCCAGCGCACGGGGGTCGATCTGCGGCGCGAAGGACTTGATCACGCCGCGGGCCTCGAGTCGGTCCAGGCGAGCCTGGACGGTGCCCCGGGCCACCCCCAACCGCCGGCTCGCCCCGAGCACCCCGACCTGAGGGTCCTCGGTGAAGAGGGCGATGATCCGAGCATCCAGCGCATCGATGCTCTGTCCAGTGGCCATGGTCACATTGTCAGGACCTACCTGCATGTATGGCAAGTCGGTGAGCAGCGTGCCCAGCGGGCCGGCATACCGTTGCGCACTTTCGCCAACTCGCCCAGAGTGACGCCTCATGAGCACGACGATGACCGGACATGTGGCCCTCACCGACCAGGAGAAGGACGCCGGACTCAACCTCCAGCAACTCAAGGAACTGGTCGGCCTCGTCGACTACGACCAGAGCAAGGACCCCTTCCCGGTCACCGGGTGGGACGCCGTCGTCTTCATCGTCGGCAACGCGACGCAGGCCGCGCACTACTACCAGAGCGTGTGGGGCATGGAGTTGATCGCCTACTCCGGCCCCGAGTTCGGCAACCGCGACCACAAGGCCTTCGTCCTGAAGTCCGGGTCGATCAAGTTCGTCGTCAAGGGTGCCGTGAGCCCGGACAGTCCGCTCATCGCCCACCACGCCAAGCACGGGGACGGGGTCATCGACATCGGCCTCGAGGTCCCCGACGTCGACCGGTGCATCGCCCAGGCTCGACGGGCCGGGGCGACCATCCTCGAAGAGCCCTATGACGTCGAGGACGAGTTCGGAAAGGTCCGGCTCGCCTCGATCGCGACCTACGGCGAGACCCGGCACACCCTCGTCCAGCGGGTCGTGGACGGCGTCACGTATGCCGGGCCGCACGTGCCGGGGTACGTCCCGCGCTCCTCGGGGTACGTCAAGCGGGAGGGTTCACCCAAGCGGCTGTTCCAGGCGCTCGACCACGTCGTGGGCAACGTCGAGCTCGGCCGGATGGACGACTGGGTCGCCTTCTACAACAAGGTCATGGGCTTCGTGAACATGGCCGAGTTCGTTGGGGACGACATCGCCACCGAGTACTCCGCGCTGATGTCCAAGGTCGTCGCCAACGGCAACCACCGGGTGAAGTTCCCCCTCAACGAACCGGCGATCGGCAAGAAGCGCAGCCAGATCGACGAGTACCTCGACTTCTACGCCGGCCCCGGCGCGCAGCACCTGGCGCTGGCGACGAACGACATCCTGCGGACCGTCGACGAGCTCGCCATGGAGGGCGTGGAGTTCCTCGACACCCCCGACGCCTACTACGAGGACCCGGAGCTGCGGGCCCGGATCGGTCAGGTGCGGGTGCCGATCGAGGAGCTGCAGAAGCGCAAGATCCTCGTCGACCGCGACGAGGACGGCTACCTGCTCCAGATCTTCACCAAGCCGCTGGGGGACCGGCCGACGGTCTTCTTCGAGATCATCGAACGCCACGGGTCGCTCGGGTTCGGCAAGGGCAACTTCAAGGCGCTCTTCGAGAGCATCGAGCGCGAGCAGGACAAGCGCGGCAACCTCTGACGGGTCGCCATCGTCTGCTCCCCGCCGCCATCCGCGCGCTGAGTGCGTGAAGAACTGTCGCGATCGCGACACTTCTTCACGCACTCAAGCGGGTATGGACGGCGCGCACCGGCGGGCGTGACACGATCGGGTCATGTCCACACCTGAACAACCGAGCACGGCGGGTTGGTTCGACGACCCCGACGACCCGGGTCAACTGCGCTACTTCGATGGTGTCCTGTGGACCCGCCACGTGACGCCCCGGCAGACCCGGGTCGCGATGCCGCAGGAGGGCGACCTCGGCTGGGCGCCCCCGGCGGCGATGACGCCGGTCCAGAATCCGTATGCCGGCCAGGAGCGTCCGCCCGCCGGCGGGTTCGGTCCGGCCCCGGCATACACCCAGGGGTGGGCCACCGCCCACGGACCGACGGGACCGCACGGCGCGCCGCTGGCCGCATGGTGGCAGCGTCTGCTCGGCTGGCTCATCGACTCGTTCGTCACGAGCGCCCTGGTCGCCGTCGTCGGCTGGACCTGGCTCGCGCCGATCGTCTCGCTCTACTCCGACTTCGTCAGGCGCACGTTGGACGCCGCGGCGGCCGGTACGACTCCGCCTCCGGCGGAGTCGTTCATGACCGAGATCGCGGCCTATCTGGTGCCTCTCTCGCTCGTGTCGCTCGGCGTGGGGCTGGTCTACACGACCGCCCTCCTGGTCTGGCGGGGCCAGACCGTCGGCAAGATGGTCATGGGCACGAAGGTGGTGCGGCTCGATGGGCAGGCCGGGATTCCGCTGGTCACCGCGCTGCGGCGCCAGGTGATCCAGGTCGTCGCGTCGGCGCTGGGCCTCGGGCCGTCCGCGATCGGTGCCATGGGCAGCGTGCTCGCGCTGGCCGATGACCTGTGGCTGCTGTGGGACCCACGGCGGCAGTGCCTGCACGACAAGGTGGCCCAGACGGTCGTGGTGCGGACGCGATGAGTTCGAGCGAACCATCCGGCCCCCCGCAGCAGGCGGTCTACGGGTTCGAGACCCGGCCGGAGATGGCTCCCCTGATCCCTCGTGAGGCACGATCGGCCCTCGACGTCGGCTGTGCCGAGGGTGGCTTCTCCACCACGCTGCGCGCCGCCCTCGGGTCGTCCGCGCGCCTGGTCGGCATCGACGCCGTCCCGGAGGTCGCCGAGGTCGCCCGGCGACGAAGCGAGTTCGACGAGGTGCTCACGGGCTTCTACCCTGACGTCCTCCTCGAGACGCGGGAGTCGTTCGACCTCGTCGTCTTCAATGACGTGCTTGAGCACATCATCGACCCGTGGGAGGTGCTGCGCCGGACCAAAGACCTGCTCACGGCGGATGGCCGCGTGCTCGCCTCGATCCCCAATGTCCGATTCCTGAGCGTCCTGGTGGGTCTGGCGCGCGGGCGGTTCGACTACGAGGAGACCGGGGTCCTCGACCGGAGCCATCTGCGGTTCTTCACGAGGCACTCGATCGAGGAGATGTTCCGCGGCGCCGGGTTCACGATCGAGGTCATCACGGGGATCAACAACGCCACCGCCATCTACTCGCGCCGTTTCCGCGGACGCCGCGCGGCACTGCGGCACCTCCTCGGCGACGCGCAGTGGCAGCAGTTCGCGGTCGTGGCCCGCAAGGCCTCGGGCTCGGTGCAGCCCGGGGAGCGGAGTGCTGGCCCCTGACGCAGCCCTCGGGGTTTCGGCCGGCGCCGAGGTCAGCCGTGGGACGTCCCTCGGCTCCTGACCCTGCCCCTGATCGAGCCCAGCCGCCGCCCCAACTCGGAGCGCTGGCGCCCGATCCAACGCCCAAGACGGTGGGCGTCGCCGTACGGGTCGGAGCCGGCGTACTTCGACTGGAAGGCACGTGTGTCCGCCTGCTTGGCCGCGCTGAACTGTGGCGCTGACGCGGTCGTACTCATGTCGGTGCTCGCCACCAGGCCGTCGACGACGTAGTTCGTCTGCACCTGGTGTCGGAAGAGCCAGTCGTCGCCGTACCAGAGCACCAGGTCGTCCGGGATCGGGACGTACGAGGCGCGACGCATCAGCATGCACACGCCGAACTGGTAGGGCATGAAGTAGACGGCCCGAAATCTGGGCCTGGAGTGGGTCAAGCCGCCCCGGAACGACGCGGACGAGATGGCGATGATGCCGGCGCCCTGATCGAGGCGTTCGGCGGCCAGGGGCAGCACGAGGGGGTCGAACTCCGCGTCGTCGTTGAGGATCGCCAGGTTCGTGCCGATGGCCTCTCGAACCCCGAGGTTCCAGGCCGGGTTGACGCCCAGGTTCGGCCCCGAGTAGATGACCCGCACCTTCTCCCGTCCGTCGGCAAAGGGCGCCTCACTGTTGTTGATGACCAGGATCTCGGACACGAGTGGGTGCCCGGCAAGCGTGTCGAGCAGAGCGGGCAGGCGGGACGAGCGTTGCATCGTGGGAATGATCACCGAATACATGGCGGGTGCCGTCCATCGCGGTGGTCAGCGGTCGGATGATCCGGCGACGGGCCACGGGCTCCGGGGGACTCCCCGCAATGGCCGCCGCGTCCGTTCAAGAGGGTCGGCATCGGTCAGGCTCCGTTTCTGTCCCCCAGACAGTACGCGGGGGTCCGGGGCGCCGTGGTGTTTCCTCGGCCCGATTCTGCGGCCGCCGCGCAGGGCCGGGACGGCTCTCGCGCCGGCGACGCCCAGCGGCTCAGCGGCAGCCCAACCGAACGGCCACGATCGGCTTGGGCCTGAGGATGACCAGTGATCGACCCGGTCGGACGGTCGCCGCGACGGTGTAGTCCTCCGTCAGATCCACGCCCAGATCGGTGAGGGCCTTCGACAACTCACCCTTGACGTGGGGATCGTGCAGCAGCATCGCGCGGGCCAAGCGGCGGCACTCAGCGCCAGCGAGGCTGTCTCGGGTTGCCGTGAGGGAACCGGGAAAGGCGGCGTAGAACGCGAGGCGGGGGAAGGGGCGAGCCCCGGTCTCGTACAGGATGAGGTGGTCCTGCCCCAGGAGGTTCACCAGATCCGTCGACGGGGTCAGGCCGGCGTGTCGTGCGGCCGATCGAACGTCGCCGAGGAGGGCCGCGTCCGCCGGGGTGACCTGCAGGGTGCCGGCGCCGACGCGGCTCGGGATGGTCATCACCCAAGGGGGCACCACGGTGCCCGAATGCACGATGCCCCCGAAGGTGAGGATCACCCCCAAGGAGGCGAGCACACTGGCGTTCGCCAAGGCGAGTGGGGCGATCAGGCGCTCCGGGGTTCGGATGAGCAGCGGGACGACCATGCCGAGCGCGGCCAATCCGCCCATCCGGCCCATGGTCATCGTGAAGAAGGTCGTGGTGCCGACGGTGAAGAGGTAGGGCGAGGCGACGAGCAGGGCGGCAACTGCGGTGGCTGCACGGGTCCGATCCGTCGGAGCGGGGGAGGGCGCGGCCCCGCGTCGAGCCAGGGCGAGCCACATGAGGCCGGGTATGCCGGGCAGGAGGAGCCCGAGGGCTAGGCCCTTGGCACCGAAACTGTGAAACGCGGTGTCGGAGCCGAGGGCCAGGCAGAAGGTCACGGCGGCCAGGGCGCTGGCCACGGAGGCAACGGCAGCTCCACGCGTCGCGAGGGCCGCCGATCGCGCGCAGGTCAGGGCCAGTCCGGCCGCGATGAGGGCGAACACGCCGATGACCGGGACCATCGCCGACTGGACGACGAACCGGGCACCGATCCCCAGGCCCGCGGTCAGGTTGCCGTCGGTGACGGCCAGCATGTAGGCCGCCCCCTTGCCCAGATAGTCGACCAGGCCAGCGGGGGTCAGCCCCATACCGACCAGGAGCGCGATGCCGAGGGTCGCGAGCGTGACCGCCATCGACGCCATCGTCCGGGCCCGCCCCGGTCCCCTCACCCACGTGACCCCGCCCATGATCAGCAGGAGAACCAGCAGGCCGGCCTGCGGCCGGCCGCACCCCATGAGGAAGGCGCCGAGCCCCAGCAGGGCACCCGTGAGCCACGGTCGGCCGCCCGCCGAACCGGTGAGGCCGATGACGCAGACGAGCAGACCCTGGTGCAGCAGTGAGTAGTAGCCCGGCGAAGAGTGCAGGAACACGGCCGACAGTGGGGTCCAGACGAGTTGCGCCGCGACCAGGGTAGCGGTCACCCAGGGCCCGAGCGGGGCGCCCCTGGCCACGCCGACCACCCGGAGCGCGCGAACGGTCGCGATGACCGTCAGGGTCGCGGTGACCAGCCAGGTCACCATGCGCAGGAGGGTGATGTCACCGCCGAGGGCCGAATGCAGGGGATGCAGGACGAACGCGAACACCAGGTAATCGCCCTGGGGGATGGTCACCCATGGATCTCGTTCGGCGAGCAGGGCGACGGCTTCGTCGTTGAAGTCGACGCCGCGGGGGAGCAGGCTGACCCACAACGCAGTGGCCAGCCCCCCGAGGGCCAGGGCCGGTAGGGCGGCGAGAGCCCCTGCACGGCCGGCCTGCGTGCGCATCGGTCAGACTCCGTTCCTGTTCCCCCCGCCGACACGTGGACCGCCGGTCCAGCGGGGTGGCACTTCGGTCGGGTGCCCGGGCGCGACACTACGCTGGAGGCGGTCCTGCAGCGGCCATTTCACCACGTCGATTCGGGAGCAGCCAATGGGCACCACGGAGGACGGCTCGCACGCCCATCCGCCCCAACAGGGCCACTATCACCACGTGCCCCGGTTGGAGGTGGCCCCCTTCGTGCCCCGCGACGCCCGATCGGTGCTCGACGTCGGGTGCTCGAGCGGCGCCTTCTCCGGCACGTTGCGCGATGTCCTCGGTCCCCGGGTTCGGCTCGTCGGCATCGAAGCAGTCCCCGAGGCGGCCGAACGGGCCCGGACCATGGGGTCCTTCGACGAGGTGCTCACCGGCTACTTTCCCGACGTCCTCCCCTCCGGCGGCGAGGTCTTCGACCTCATCTGCTTCAACGATGTCCTCGAACACGTCGTCGATCCGTGGCAGATGCTCCGGGACACGCGGACGCACCTGGCGGCCGGCGGGCACGTGCTCGCCACGATCCCCAACATCCAGTACGCCGAAGTGCTCTGGGATCTGCTCCGGGGTCGCTTCACGTATCAGGACCAGGGCGTGTTGGATCGAACGCACCTCAGGTTCTTCACCAAGTCCTCGATGGTCGATCTGTTCGCCGATGCCGGCTACCGGGTGGCGTCGATCACCGGGGTCAACAACGTGGTCCGGGCCCACCCGCACGCCTGGCGTGGTCACCGCCGCAAGGCGCGCCACCTCTTGGGCAATGCCCAGTGGACACAGTTCGTCGTGGTCGCCGCACCCGTCCCCTGACGGGCGTCACCGCGGGCGACGCGGGTCTCTCGCCCTGATCACGGCGCCCATGCCTGCCCAGGCTGACGCGGCCCGGGTCAGCGGCTCCGTCGATCGGAGCCGCAGCGCGAGGGCCCCGCACCAGGCCGTCTCCAGCGCGGCCCCGCCCGCTCGCGCGACCAGGGACCGACCGCGCCGCCTCGTCGTTCGGGCGTAGGTCCGCTGGGCGTACACGTCCCATTCCGGGGTGCGGTGGGCGCTCGAGGTCCCCCCCTCGTGCCGCACGGCCACCGTGGCCACCGACATCACGGGCACGCCAGCTCGGTGCGCCCGCCACTGCAACTCGACGTCCTCGCCATACATGAAGAACGCCTCGTCAAAGCCACCCAACGCCCAGAAGATTGCGGCGGGGACGAACAGCGCGGCGCCCGACACCCACTCCGCGGGGCTGTCCGCGTCACTCGCCACCCGGCCGTCGAACCAGCGGTAGCGCTCGAACCACCCGAACCTGGCCAAGGCCGGCACGAAACCCAGGGTGCCCACCAGCTCGCTGCCGACGGTGGGGAATCGTCGGCCGGTCGGTTTGGCCGGGCCGTCGCCGGCGGCGATCATCGGGCCGAGGATGGCCCCGGGCCAGGTGCTGGCCGCCCTGCGGACCTCGGCCAGGAAGGTCGGTCCGACCCTCAGGTCGGAGTTCAGGATCACGAGCAGTCCGTCGTGGCGGCCACGGGCACCGGCATTGACCGAGGACCCGAAGCCCCGATTGGTGGCCTGGCGCACGATGCGAACGCCATCGCCCGGGCACGCGAACGGAACGGGGGATGCGTCGTCGACGACGGTTACGTCCACCTCGTCGTCGAGGTGTGCTCGCAGGTCGTCCAGGAGCGACAGCGTGGGCGTTGGATCCCCGTAGTGGGGGATCACCACGTGCAGCCTCACCGGCGCGGCGCCTCGATCCGACCGACGCACTCCCCGAGACCCAGGGCGGTGCCGTGGGGGCCCGGTGCGGTGGCTCGCAGGACGACCGTGTCGCCGTCCTCGAGGAACGTCCGGGTCGTTCCGTCGGCGAGCGTGACCGGCTCCTGACCGCTCCAGCTGAGCTCGAGGAACGACCCCCGGGTGCCCTTGTCGGCTCCGGAGATCGTGCCCGAACCGAACAGGTCACCGGGGGCGATCGTGGCCCCATTGACCGTCATGTGGGCCAGCATCTGCGCCGGGGACCAGTACATGTCGCGATACTCCGGGCGGGACACGACCGTGCCGTTCCAGTCGACCTCGTAGGAGATGTCGAGCCCGTATGCCGTGGACGCGCCATCCGCCGTCGGCTCACCGCACAGGTAGGGCAGGGGCTCGGGGTCCTGCCCCGGCAGGGGGACCCGGGCGGCCCGGAGGGCGTCCATGGTCACCACCCAGGGTGAGATCGAGGTGGCGAACGACTTCCCCAGGAACGGGCCGAGCGGCACGTACTCCCAGGCCTGGATGTCGCGGGCGGACCAGTCGTTGAGCAGGACCACGCCGAAGAGGTGGTCGTCGGCCTCGGCCAGCGGCACCGGGTCCCCGAGGCGGGTCGGCGCTCCGCCGACGACGAATCCGAGCTCGGCTTCGATGTCGAGTCGCACCGAGGGCCCGAAGACCGGCAGGGGTTCGCTCGGTGGCTTGCGCTGCCCGCAGGGGCGGACGATCGGCGTGCCGGAGACGACGACCGTCCCGGACCGGCCGTGGTACCCGATCGGCAGGTGCTTCCAGTTCGGCGTCAGGGCCTCTCCGTCGGGTCGGAAGATCCGCCCGACATTCGTCGCGTGGTGCTCACTGGCATAGAAGTCGACGTAGTCGCCCACCCGGAAGGGCAGTTCGAGGGTGACCTCGGTCAACGGGATCAGGTGCTGCTCGATCGTGGAACGCTCATTGCCGTCCCCGACCAGCGCGGTCAGCCAGGTTCGAGCGGCGGTCCACGCCGGCCGGCCCAGCTCGAGGAAGGCGTTGAGCGACGGGGTCGCCCAGGCATCGGCGTACGGGGCATCCGGCACCGAACAGAGGTCGAGCACGCCATCGTCGAGCCGGACTCCGACCCGGGACCGGCCGACGTGGGTGAACACGCCGTAGGGCAGGTTGTGGACCCCGAACGGGTGGTCGGCGGGCAGGTCGAGATGCGTCATGGTCTCTCTCCCGGGTGATGGTCAGGGGGCAGCAGGCCCAGGTCGGTCAATTCGCGCAGTGGGTCGGTCACCTCGCAGCAGCCAAAGCTGGTGAACGAACCCCGCACGGCCGCAACGATGCTCGCCGGCCACTGAGACACCTCGTCGGCCATCGCCCGCCCGTCGCGCCGGGCCAGGAGGCCGGCGACCTGGGCGCCCGAGGCGCCGCGCCGCGCAGCCTGCGTGGCGAGCAGGACATTGAGCACGCCATGGTTCTCCTCCGCGGTCCCGCCCACGGTGTAGCGGCCGCGGACCGCGTGATGCAGCCCGCCGGTCAGCTTGAACGGCACCCCGCCCGCGGCGCTCAGGAGGAAGTCGGCCAGTTCGGTCTCGTCGGGCCAGGCCCAGGTCGGCGTCGGGCCGGTGCGGAACTTCGCCACCACCGGAAGGCCCTCGCGGTGGGCGCTTCGAGTCTGGGCGAGGGCCGGATCCGCCGCTGCTCCTCGCGGGATCTCCACGGCCACGGCGAGCCGACCGCCGAGCCGACCGCCGAGCGTGTCGTCCCAACCATCACACCAACCTGTCTCGGCACCCGCGACCTCGACCGCGGCAGCCTGCTCGAGCAGGTCGACGGCCTCGAGGACGGCCTCAGGGTCGGTGCCCGGCCGTCCGATCACGCCGACCCGCAACGGCTCGCGAGCCGGAGTCGCGGTGACCAGGGCGACCAACTCGCCGGCCGCGGAGGCCGGGACGAGCAGCGGACCGACGCACCCGGCATACCCGGCCTGCCGGTGACCGCGGTGTCGCCGGAGCGCGCCGTCCAGTGCAGCGTTGCCGGGCGGGAAGACCGCGGCGTCGTCGACGAACGCGGTGAAGAGTCCCGGCGTCGACGACATGCGCCCACCCTAGCCATCGCCCGGGGCGGGTCCCCGCCCCCGGCGGGGCACTGCACACTGTGCCCACCTACCCCCGGGTCGACCCCGTCTCAGTGACCAATGTGGCGACCGCTGGGGCGCCGCGGTGTCGCCAGCCCGGGCGGACGGCATACCCTGCAGCGACCGACCGGACCCGACCACGACGAGGTGAGTTGAGCAGTGGCGTTCTACACGGCCATGGGGAGCATCCCGCCCAAGCGCCACACCCAGCACCGCCGGCCGCGCAACGCCCCGCCCACCGGTGGCGTCGGCACCGGGACCGGGGCGCTTTACCACGAGGAGCTGATGGGCGAGGAGGGCTTCTCCTCGGACTCCTCGCTGCTCTACCACCGCAACATTCCCGCCACCGTGGTGGGTGCCCGGGAGTGGACCGTCGGCGACGTCTCGACCACCCCCAACCACCCCCTGCTGGCCCGGCACCTCAAGCCGCACCTGCTCTTCGCCGACGACAGCGTCGTGCGGGCCACCGACGCGGTGACCGGACGTCGGCTGCTGCTCGGCAACAGTGACGTGCGCCTCTCGTATGCCGTGTGCGGCCAGGACTCGCCGTGGTACCGCAACGCGATCGGCGACGAGTGCATCTACGTCGAGCGGGGCAAGGGCCGGGTCGAGACCGTCTTCGGGTCCTTCGAGGTCGGCGAGGGCGACTACGTCGTCATCCCCCGGGCGGTGACCCACCGGTGGCTGCCCAAGCGGTCCCGCAAGGACCCGCTGCGCCTGATCTGCATCGAGGCCAACAGTCACATCACGCCCCCCAGGGGCTACCTGAGCAAGCACGGTCAGTTCCTCGAGCACAGTCCCTACTGCGAACGTGACCTGCGCCTGCCCCTCGGCCCGCTGCTCGCCGAGGACATCGGCGAAGACCCGGAGGCGGTCACCAACGTCCACATCAAGCACCGGGGGAATGCGCCCGGGGGAGTCGTCGGGACGATCCACACGATCCCCTTCCACCCGCTCGACGTCGTCGGGTGGGACGGGTGCCTCTACCCGTACGTGTTCAACCTCGCCGACTTCGAACCGATCACGGGGCGGGTCCACCAGCCCCCGCCGGCGCACCAGGTCTTCGAGGGGTGGAACTTCGTGGTCTGCAACTTCGTGCCGCGCAAGGTCGACTACCACCCGCTGGCGATCCCGGTGCCCTACTACCACTCCAACGTCGACTCCGACGAGGTCATGTTCTACGTCGACGGCGACTACGAGGCACGCAAGGGCTCGGGCATCGAGCGTGGCTCGATCTCGCTGCACCCCGGCGGCCACGCCCACGGTCCGCAACCCGGCGCCTCAGAAGCATCGATCGGCAAGGAGTTCTTCGACGAGACCGCGGTCATGGTCGACACCTTCAAGCCGCTGGAACTCGGCGAGGGCGGCGCGGCCTGCGATGACGGTATCTACCAGTGGAGTTGGGGCGGGCGAGCCTGACCGCCCCGCCCGAGGGAGGCCGCACGGCATACAGTGCTGGGGTGTCCATCGCTCCGGTCGAAGAGGAGGTCGTCACGACCTCTGGTGACGTCGCGGTTGACGTTCCCTGGATCACCCTGGTCTGGAACGACCCGGTCAACCTGATGTCCTACGTGACCTATGTCTTCCAGTCCTATTTCGGGTACTCACGCGAGAAGGCCGAGCGGCTGATGCTCGACGTCCACGAGAAGGGGCGGGCCGTCGTCGCCACCGGTGCCCGCGAGCAGATGGAGATCCACACCGAGGCCCTCCAGGGCTTCGGCCTGTGGGCGACCTTCCGGAAGGACGCCTGATGGCGCGGGCCTTCCGCCGCAAGGGGAGCGGACCAGACCTTCGGTATGCCGCGCGGCTCGATCCGTTCGAGCGTCTCCTCGTCGTCGGGCTGATGGAGCAGGTGCGCGAGCTTCTCGACCCGCCCGCGGCGACGACCGGCTCGGCGTCCGAGGCAGGCGACTTCGAGGCCATCGTGGCCGGGCTCGGCGGCCTGGGCGTCTCAGTGGCTGCCGAGGACCAGTGGGGCGAGAGTTCGCCGGTGCCCGCGGACGCCCGCTCCTTCGGGGACCTCGACCCCGCGCTG
>WBZS01000773.1_pt1 | contig 23642 bp, 14 predicted proteins | sample 5204201 | NCBI WGS metagenome assembly WBZS01 (sample SAMN12344357, study PRJNA552823) | activated sludge metagenome | biome: Activated sludge suspended growth; feature: Nitrification reactor; material: Wastewater; isolation source: activated sludge from nitrification reactor of wastewater... | reverse complement strand
TGCGTACGGATGGATCCTCGGTGTCGGCGGCCGCCATCGCTTCCCAAGGTGCGGGATCGCTTGGATCTTGGTCCGCCGGTTGAAACACGACGGGCTCATCGAGTTGTTCGACGGGTTCAGGCGCTCGCGCGGAGGGAACGGTAACCATCGGACGAGCGGCGCCTTGAGGGTTGCCAGATCGGTTGCCTGGCCACTTTTCAGAATGAGCCGTCTTCGAAGGAGGCGGCGTTGGCGGCGCGGTGTTCTCAGGGGAAGTCTCGGCCGGCAACGACGGCATCATCGGGATGTTGCCGTAAACCGAAGATTCGCCGACACGAGGTCGATTCGCTGGCGGCAGCGACGGTGGCGCGGGGATGGGCGAGGGACCCGGACGAGGCGTCTGCGGTTTGACCGATCCCGGACCGCCACGTGGCGAACCCGTGAGCGAAGTGGGATTCGACGATGGCTTGCCCGGCACGCTGGGCGATGGTGCGCCCGATGCCTGCGTATTCGGCGATGGAGTTGGTGGCGACGCCTTGCTCGGTGCAGCCATGCTTTGAGGTGAGTTCGCAGGTTTCGCGGTAGGCGTTCCCTGTTCGGTCTTCACCACGGCTGTATCGGGAGTCGGATCGCTGGGCATGATGCCCGTGGCGGCGGGACTCAGGGAAGGCATTTCGGAGATGGGCGGCGGACCGATTGGTTGGCGAGTGAAAGGTTCAAGGGCCGTCGCGACCTCGCCTGGAATCTGAAAACGATGGCTGGGTTCCTTGGCCATCATCTTGAGTGCGATCGCACTGATTTCCGCCGGCACGTCTTTTCGATACTCCGTGACCGGTTTAGGCATGCGGGTCTGATGCCAAAGCAGCTTCTGCGCGACCGTACCTTCGCCAAACGGAGTTCGTCCGGTGAGAAGGAAATAAAACGTGGCACCCAGGCTGTAAATGTCGGCGCGAATATCCACGCCATGGCTATCGAGCGCCTGTTCGGGAGCAAGGTAATCCGCGGTTCCTAGAACGTTTTCGTCATACTTCTTCGTCAGAATATCTTCTTCGTCGTTAAAGAAGCGAGCGAGCCCCATGTCGAGGATCTTCACGCCTCCGGTGCGATCGACAAGGATATTACCGGGCTTGATGTCGCGGTGTACCAAACCAGATTCATGAGCATGTTCGAGTCCCAGGGCCGTCTGCCGAATATAATGGCATGCCCTTAGGACATTCATCGGTCCCGACCTTTTGATGATGTCTTGAAGGTTGGAACCGTCCACGTACTCCATGACCAGGAAATGAAGCGAATCGTCCTGATCGATATCGTAGGCGTGTACGAGGTTTGGATGGTCGAGCGCCGCAACGGCGCGTGCCTCGCGATAAAACCGTTCGAGCGAAGAGGGATCCGTGGCTTTGGCGGCGGGTAATACTTTGACCGCGACGCGCCGGCGCATCAGCTTATGTTCGCAGAGGTAGACGCTCCCCATGCCCCCCGATCCAAGCCGTTCGAGGACTTTGTATTTCCCAATGTTGAACCGCCGCCATTTTCCCTGAAGAAGTTGCTCCGCCTGAAAATGAGTGAGCAAGCCATCTCGCACGAGCATGCCGGCGAGCTTGTTGGGTTCATTCGGAAGGGATTGGTTCGTGCTCAAACGCTGCAAATAGGAATCGAGGCGCTTTTCATCCGCGACGCCGCTTCGCCGAATCAGGTCCAACAGATCATCCACACTAGCCGGTGCGGCCATCGACGTTCCCTTAGTGCCAGCAAATTCTCGGAGCCGAGAAGATGGTGTAGCGCGAACAAGGGGCTGAAGGGTATTCTACCCTAATATAGGTCACCATTTCCGCTTCGGGGAAAAAACCGTGAATTCCGAATTCACGGCGTGAATCAGATAGGCGAATTCTACCAACGGCATGAACTCGCACGGTATTGACGCATGCGGGTTGAGACCGTTGCCGAATGTTAACATTTTCGACCCACCTCATCTAACCTGATTACCATTTTTTTCGCTAGCTTTTTTCAGCGAAATTCAGATTCCACCATGATTTTTCGAGCCGGGAAATGTCGGATTTTCTCCTTCTACCTGGGGGAACGTTCCTTATAATGGGCTTTGTCTCGCGAAGCCCCAGCTTGGCAAACGCCATCAAGGATGGTTTTATTCCAGCGGGGACACGTCCCTGCCCAGGCAACGCTGGCTACGCGACAATTTTACGGTCCTGACTCCCTTAGTCAGAGCTATTTAGGATGGAAGTTTCCCCATGGATGAATCGGTGGATCCGCTGAAACCAAAGTATAAGCGTATCGTCTTGAAGCTTAGCGGTGAAAGCTTCATGGCTCCCGGCAAAAGCGGGATCAGTATCGACGAAACACTGAAAATCTCGCGCCAAATCCAACGGATTCACCAGCGAGGTGTCCAAGTCGCGATTGTTAACGGTGCCGGGAATATCCTCCGTGGTACCCAGTTTAGCGCGGGCGGTGAGATAATCAAGGAGTCGACGGCCCATTACATGGGCATGCTTGCCACCGTCTTGAACGGATTGGCTTTACAAAGCGCGTTGGAAAGTTTGAATGTACCAACGCGTGTCATGACCGCGTTGCGGATGGATCCTGTCGCTGAGCCCTACTTGCATCGTCGCGCTGTCCGCCATCTCGAAAAAGGACGGGTCGTGATTCTGGTGGGCGGTACGGGAAATCCTTTCGTCACGACGGACACCGCCGCTGCCTTGCGTGCGCGGGAGATCGATGCGAATATCTTGATGAAAGCCACCAAGGTGGATGGCGTTTACAGCGAAGATCCAGAAATCAATCCGCATGCAGTGCGTTATGAACGTCTGAATCATCAACAGATCCTCCGAGACAATCTTCGCGTGATGGATGCCTCCGCCATCGATCTATGCAAGTCGGCGAAATTGCCGATCCTGGTGTTCAATTTCAATAAGGAAGGCAACATCGAACGTGCCATCGCCGGCCACCCCATCGGGACGTTGGTGGAATAGCGAACACCGCCTGCCAAACGTAATGGCGTACGAGATGGCGAGCGGCCAAAGTTAACCGGCAGGCTCGCAGTTTCAAGGCCCGGCGGCATAAGGGCCACGCGTTCCAACAAAGCATGGCACGCGATCTTCATTGAATTGCTGAAATCTGGTCGCAAAAGATAGGAGAAACGCTTTATGTCCTCCGACGAGATTTTGATGGATGCCGAGGAGCGAATGGAAAAGGCGGTGGATGTGTTCCGCGAACAACTGCGCGGTTTACGCACGGGTCGCGCCACGCCCGCGTTGGTGGATCACCTTCGCGTGGACTATTATGGATCGCCGACTCCATTGAAACAATTGGCACAGATCAATGCTCCCGATCCCCAGTCGATCGTGATTCGTCCCTTCGATGTCGGAAGTTTGAAAGACATTGAAAAGGCCATTCGCTCCAGCGATTTGGGCATGGCGCCCAATAATGATGGCAAAATGATTCGTTTGCAGGTTCCCGCAATGTCCGGCGACCAACGGAAAAAGCTGGCGACGCAGATCAAGAAGTCGAGCGAGGATTCCAAGGTTTCCTGCCGCAACATCCGCCGCGATGCCAACAAGCACTTCGAACAGGCCGAGAAAGATAAAGAAATGACCGAGGACGATCGTGACGCTGGCAAGGAATCCGTTCAAACTTTGTTGAAAGATTACGAAGGAAAGATCGAAGAACTTGCGGAGAAGAAAACGAAGGAAATTCTCGAAGGTTGAGAAGTCAATCGCACGTGCTTGATCCATGGTCTTGCACGGTGACGTAAGTTCGAAGACAATCTTTTGAAGCGAAAGCCCAGGGAAAGTTTCCCTGGGCTTTCGTATGTACGATCTGGCCCTAGGCGAACGCTGCTCAGGAAATTCTCATGCTTTCGATCAACGAATTACTGAAAACCGTTCCAACCCACTTCGAATCGGGTTTGGATTCTGCGGCGGTCGAACGAAGTCGGCAGACGTTCGGGCGAAACGTCCTGACGCCGCTCCCTCACGAACCTATCTGGAAAAAATTCCTCGAGAAATTCGACGAGCCGATCATCAAGATCTTGTTGGCGGCGGCGCTCTTGTCGATGATCGTTGATCTCTTCAAGGTCAATCCAACCGAAGGTGCCGTCGGCACCGGAGCGATCGTTCTTTTGCTGGTCGGAGCGTGGATCACCAAGCAAGGAAGCTGGATTCCTTCGCTCATGTTCGTTTCCGCGCTCGTTCTATTTTTCGTCGGGCTCGCGGGGGGCCATTTCCTCGTCGAAGGCTTGGCGGTCATGATCGCGGTGGTTCTTGCCACGGGCGTTGCGTTTGCCAGCGAATTCAAGAGTGATCGGGAATTCGAGATTTTGAACGCCAAAAAAGATTCGCTGCAAGTCAAAGTCCAACGCGATGGGCGCGTTCACTCGATCCCGATGGAAGACGTTGTCGTCGGCGATTTGGTGTTAATGGAAACGGGCGATGAAATCCCCGCCGACGGACGGGTTGTCCGTGCGGTCGAATTTCTCGTGGATCAATCGCTGATGACCGGGGAATCCGAGGCGGTGAAGAAGTCGGCTCGACCTTATGACGACACTGCAGACGGTCCCGACCAGCCCGCATGTCTTTACCGGGGAACGCAAGTCGTGGATGGCACCGCCACCATGTTGGCCGTGGATCTGGGTGACAATACCTACCTAGGCCAAATCGCCCGAAAGCTGTCGGCTGAGGACATCGACGAAGGCGAGGAAGTCCCCGAGGGAGGCGATGAGAAAACCCGCGTCAAACGCAAGCTCACCATGTCGAAGGAGCTGACGCCTCTCCAACTCAAACTCACCAACTTGGCGGATTTGATCAGTAAAGTCGGGTATGTGGCGGCGGCCCTCATCTTCGTGGCTCAGTTGATTCGTGGCATCATCGTCCACGAGATTTACATCCCGACCGACGGTGCACAGGCGCTCAACGTCGCCAGCGAACTGCTCGGCTACTTCGTGACGATGGTCATCATCATCGTGGTCGCCGTGCCCGAAGGCTTACCGATGAGCGTCACGGTTTCGCTCGCGCTGGCCATGCAGAAAATGACCCGCGCGAACTCGTTGGTTCGCCAACTGGTAGCCTGCGAGACCATCGGTTCCGCCACCGTGATCTGCTCGGACAAAACAGGAACGCTGACGCAAAACAAGATGCAGGTCGATCGTGTTTCCTGGGAAGGCACGATCGCGTCCCGAGGCGAAGCCGACTGGCCCAAGTTCGCCGGCATCACGCCGCTGCGCCACCCAACCAAACCGGTCGAATGGATCGCGCTGATTTCCGCCCTCAACTCGACCGCGAATCTCGACGAAAAAAATGGCAAGACGATCACGATCGGCAATTCCACCGAAGGCGCGTTGCTGCAATGGCTACGGGAAGCAGGGCTCGAGTACGGCGAGGCACGTCTTGAGTATGAAGCGCTCTACCAAATCCATTTTTCGTCTGAACGCAAACGGATGACGACGGTCGTGAAAAATGGACATGGCCTGGTCGCGCTCGTCAAAGGCGCACCCGAAGCCCTGATCGAAAACTGCCAGCGGTATCAAACCGCCGATGGCCAACTTCGTGATCTAGATGCGGGAATGCGTCAGTCGATCCAGGGACGTTTGCAGCAGTCGGCTGCGCAAGCGATGCGCACATTGGCGTTTGCCTACGCGATTCTACCGCCAGGTACCCCCGAAGATGAAGCTGGGCTGCACGAACTGCGTGATTCGCTCGAACATGGATTGGTCTACGTCGGTTTCGTGGCCATTCGAGATCCGTTGCGGCTCGACGTGAAAGATGCCGTGGGTGAATGTCGACGTGCGGGGATCGAAGTGAAGATGATCACGGGAGACAACGTTGAAACGGCCCGGGCGATCGGGCATGAGATTGGTCTCATCGAGCGGGGCGACGAACCGATCGATACACCAAATGCCCGTGTCGTGACGAGCAAGCGATTCAACGAAATGAACGATGACGAATTGAAGCAGGCGCTTCCCAACCTTCGCATCGTCGCTCGAGCGAGGCCACTGGATAAATTTCGGATGGTCCGCTTACTCCAAGAGCTTGGCGAAGTCGTCGCCGTCACCGGGGACGGAACCAACGACGCTCCCGCACTGAAAAAAGCCGACGTGGGATTGGCGATGGGAATCGCGGGAACGGAAGTCTCCAAGGAGGCGAGCAAGATCGTGCTACTCGACGATGCGTTTTCGACGATCGTCAAGGCAGTTCACTGGGGAAGGTCGCTTTACGAAAATATCCAGCGGTTCATTCAATTCCAGTTGACGATCAATGTCAGTGCGCTGACCATTACGTTTTTGGGCATTTTGCTCTTTGGCGTCAAAGCGCCTTTCACGGTGCTGCAACTGTTATGGATCAACGTGATCATGGACACCTTGGCGTCGATCGCACTGTGTTCCGAACCGCCACGCGAAGGGTTGATGAAGGCTCCACCCAAGCGGCGCGATGAAAATATTTTAACGCCTACGATGGTACGAACGATTTTTATCACGGCCACGTTTTTCGTCGTTGTCATGCTAGGCATGTTGGTGATGATGAAGGGCAGTCCCTCTTCGCCCGGTTTGTGGGCCGGGAACGGGAATTGGTCGGTCGAGGCGGCGGGGAACCGTTACGAAGTTCCCGCGAGCGACCTCAAAGTCAACGCGGAAGGAAAATGGCACGTCGTCGAGGCACACCCAAATCCCACGCTCCGCAATCAAGAAGTCTCCATCGCGTACACGGTCTTTCAGGTGAGTCTGTTCTTTTCGGTCTACGTGTTTTTCCAAGTTTGGAACCAGATCAACTGCCGTTCGCTGACGCCTGAAGCCAGCGGCTTGACAGGAGTTTTGAACAATCCCACGTTCCTCTCGGTTGCCGCGATCGTGGCGATTGGCCAAATCCTGATCGTCACGTTCGGCGGCCCCATCTTCAAAGTGGAACCGCTGCCATTGCACGTTTGGCTTGTGGTGATCGGCGCCACGGCGTCCGTGCTCCTGTTCGCGGAAATCGCCCGCCGCGTGCGCGTGGCGAAATAGACGATTTCCAACAAGGTCACTTGCTGAATCGGTGTTACGAATAAACGTATACTATTAAGTGATTGTGCGTAGGGTGAGTGAAACGTACACGTGGAACCCACCGCCGCCAGGACATCGGATCCGCTTCAGGACCATGAAGCCGGGAACGGAAATTGGATTTTGCGAAAAATAAGGCTCATCCGAGAAAGGCGAGCGTTGGTAGTTTTCTGACGCCCTAGGCGTCCGCCCGATGGCGCTTTGCCCAGTTGCGACGGGCATGTCGGATGAAAAGTTTCCTTGAGAGGGCAAGTGCGTTCCACCGTCGTTTTTCTTGGTGAAAGGTTGCCTACGGGAGCGTACGTCTTTCGCCCGTTTGGACGCTCAAGACCGTCCGTGCTCCATGAGCTTGGTTGCGGAAGCTTTTCCGATGAAGCGCCCGGGATCAAGCTCATGGAGCACGGACGACCTAAGCATTTAGCCAAACATGTGGCTCAAGCTCCCGAAGGCAACCTTTGAACCATTAGCCCGAATGAGATCGACCTACCTTCTCAAAGAAACTTTTCATCCGTCACGCACTCAGTTGTTATCGAACAAATCTGCGATCAGACCAAAGCTCGCGTATCCCGTAAGAGCGAAAAAAACGGTGAGGGCGATCGCTAGGGTGACGGTATACGCTCCACTACCTTACGAACTACGGGCTTTCTGGTAGCGTCACGCACGCACCGTCAATTCTTCAACGTCGGTGCCAAGACCACCCGAAATCCTCGGTACGCGTTGGCGTTTAAGTGGTGGAGCCAGCGCCAGTAACTTGATGCCTCGCCGGTACCCAGATACCAGGCGCCACCTCGCACGACGGCTCGATCTCTTTCGTTTTTGACCGGGTGATGCGGATCGACCGTGACACCCACTTTGCCTTTCGGCAAGTTGTACCAGGCATCGCCACACCATTCCATGACGTTGCCATGCATATCGAAAAGGCCCCATGCGTTGGGTTCGAGCATCGCGACTTCATTTGGCGATCGCTTGCTCTTGGTTCGATCCCAGATCTGGTCCTCGGGCAAGGAAAGATTCGCGTCTTGTCCGGCGCGACAACAGTATTCCCATTCTGCTTCCGTCGGCAAGCGAAACTCGTACCCCTTGAACAATCGACCTGCTTTACGCTCGATGTCCGTCAATTTCTTGCAAAATGTCACGGCTTCCGGCCAACTCACCCAGTCCACCGGAAGATAGGGCGAACCTTTGATTCGGCTCGCATCCGTTTTCATGACTTTTCGATATTCCCGCTGGGTCACTTCGGTTTGGCCCATCCAGAAGCCTTTCGAAATTTGGACGAGGTGCCGCGTTTCGCCTTCAGGCCCAAAAGAAAACTCTCCTTTCGAGATCCACGCCAGGGGCGTCCCTGTCGTGGGAACGAGGAACGGCGAACCGGTTTTTGCAGTCTTAAGATAACCCGCGCTGATCTTGGCGAGCCTTGCTTCCGATGCTGCCGGGTCACCCTGCACGGTGGTTACAGGCATTTGAAACTCACAGGCTTTGCAATCGTCTTCGGTGATCGGCCGCAGGGAAAGCTCGCGGACAACCACGGGGTTCGTGTTTGTGGTTTGAATGCGAAGCCAACAATCGGACGGCCAAGAGTCGCCGAGACCAAGCGCGCGTTCGCCGTTGAGGAACGCGTAGACGCTGCCGTCCCCCACGACGACTTTGAATTTGATCTTATCTTCGACCTTGAACGGGCGACCTCCCGCCCAGGCCCAATTCCCCTGTTGGTACCGAACGAGCCTTGACTCTCCCATATTGTTCTTAGGGCGCATCCAAAAGTCGAATTCAAAGGTATTTGCTTCATCTCCTGAATGGATGATTAAGTGAAAATCTTCGGAGACGATGTCGATATGCCCTTCGATAACGTATCGTGTTTCCGCAATCCTTGGATACCAGAGGAATGCAGCCGAAGTTGGTCGCAGAAACTCCCCTTTCGAGGACCATGGCTGCGGCGACAGTGCCTTGCTCTCAAAATTCGCATCCGCGGTAAACTTAATCGCGTCGATGTATTGCTTGCCACCTAATCCATTCGTTGCGAGGCGATAGGGCTTTGCGCTCAACACAGCAGGCGTCAACGGTTCCGTTGTCTTTTTCGTCGGCCTCGTTGGCTCCTCGGCTACGGTGTCTTCCGACGGGGGTCGTTTCAACGTGCGTGGAATGTCCGCGTAATTCGCGAGCGAGGCCAAGGCCAAACGCACGCGCGTCTTCTGCGGGTGCGTCTCCGTTTGCTTGAACCATTCGTCGTAGGCGGCGCGAGCCCGAAACATCAACGCGGCTTGTTCCTCCGTGTTGGTGACGACTTTGCCAACCGCCTGCAGCGCGTCGCCTTTTTCCAAGCCATTCGCTTTGGGATTCGCCAGCGCTTTGGCCAAGGCTGGGAATGCGGTCCCCCCACCTTTCGCCAACAAAGGAACGGCCTTGTCCAGATCTTTTTCCCACAGAAAGCGGTAGATCCCCGCCGCCGCGTTAGCTTCCGCATCGGTTGGCGACGTCTCCAGCTTGTTCTGCGCTTTCGCGAAACGCACGAACGCGTCGTGGAAGGCTCGTGTCATCTTGTCGTTCGCGGTCACGACTTCGCTGAGTTCCTTATTTGCGGGCACGACCATCGAAAGCGATGCCTTGGCTTTATTGGCGCTTGCCCAAGCTTTATCGTACGCGTTTGCCTCGAATTGCATCTTCGTAAGATCAAATAACGCCAAGAGAAGTTCAGTTGTGGTGGCCGAACGTGCGGGGCCCGTTTCGGTTCGTGCTAACCGATCCAACAGCGTCGTCATTTTTTCCAGACGGCCAGCCTTCGCCTTATCGCTCTTGATCAGTTCCCGATGCTGGTCGATGGCAATGCGGTATCCCTTGATGTCCGCCTCGGCGAAGAACGCGGCTCGTTCCCTGAGGTATTGTTTGACCTCAACTTCGTTATCGTCTGCGGCCTTGATCAGATCGACGAGTTTCTCCGCGAATTTCACTTTGGCTTTTGCATCGGTCGATTTAGCAAGCTTGTCGTCCTCCGCCCCCACCAACTCGCGGTAAAGCGCCGGCTCCTTCGATGTCTGCGCGTGCGAGGTCAAGCCAATCGCACCGACGATCCATACGGCAGTCGCGATCCCACTCCAAGCAGCAGAAATCCTTCGGACCATCGCTCACCTCATCGCCCATGGACATGGAACGGTTCACATTCGGATTAGAAACGGACAAGCAATTCACGTAGTGTGGGTGTAGCGTAATCGCGCAACCCACCGTGGCTTGACATCCAATCTACCGCATCGGACACTAACAAACCAGGAACCGCATCCGAATCGAGGCGACGGTGGGTTTCACGAGTATGTTTCATCTGCCCTACGCAAAATGATTTGTATATTTGATTGTATTCGATCTGCTTGAGACATGCGGACATTGGTGGCGACGCAATGGCACGGAAAAGCATCATTCTTTCTTGATGTTGTACGCTTTGATCTTTCGGTCCAACGTCGAACGTTCGATTTGCAGAATCGTGGCGGCTTGGCTTTTGTTCCACTCGGTGTGGTCGAGCGTGGCCAAGATATGGCGTTTTTCCATTTCTTCGATTGAAATCGGCTGGTAAACGTCCGAGGCGGTATGCGGCGCTTCCAACGACGATAGCCAAATATCGCCGAGGTCGAGAATCGGTCCTCGGCCCAGCGCGACGGCGCGTTCGACGACGTTGCGTAGCTCGCGGATGTTGCCGGGCCAATCGTATTGCTGCATCTTTTCGAGCGCTCCAGGGGCGAAGCCGCGCAGCTTCCTCCCGGTTTCACGCACAAAACGTTTCAAGAAATGCTCGGCCAACAATGGCACGTCCGATTTTCGATCGCGTAACGGCGGGACCGTGATCTGCACGACCTGAAGGCGATAGAATAGGTCCTTCCGAAATTTTCCTTCTTGGATCGCCTTCTCAAGGGGTTGATTGGTGGCGGCGACCACACGGACGTCCACGCGAATCGGCGTGCTACCGCCCACGCGTTCGAACGGATGCCCCTCTAAGATACGCAGGAGCTTCGCTTGCGTATTGACCGCCATCTCGCCGATTTCGTCCAGAAAAATCGTTCCCTGGTGCGCGGCCTCGAACTTGCCGATCTTTTTGTCGGTGGCGCCGGTAAATGCGCCGCGTTCGTGGCCAAAGAGTTCACTTTCCAGAAGTGTTTCCGTGATGGCGGCACAATTCAAGCAGACCATGGGGCCGAGCTTGCGTAGGCTGGCTTGATGGATCGCCCGCGCCACGAGTTCTTTCCCCGAACCGCTCTCGCCACGCACGAGCACGGTCGCGTTGGTCGGGCCGACGCGTGCGATCTGATCCAGGACGCCTCGCATTGCGGAGCTGGTTCCCACCAACTCGCTTTCCACGCGAAGTTGATCACGCAACTCTCGATTTTCAAGGGAAAGCAGATCCTGCCGCTGCATCTGTGCGACGACGATGCCCATATGTTTGGCGACGGCGACGGTGAATTCCAGATCATCCGTCGATAGGGATCGCATCGGATCCGTGCAATAAAGGTGAATGAGCGCCAGGATCTTGGACTCGTGCATTACCGGGGCGCAGATCAGGCTGGTCGCGCCAAGTTGGGTTAAACTCTCACGCTGGCTAAGGTACTTGTTTCGTCCTACGTTCTCAGCCAGCACGGCTTCGCGCGAACTCATGACTTCGTTGGTCACGAATTCTGAAACGGGAGAGTAGGGGCGTTGTGCCGGGTCGCTCGGACGGACCGCCGTCACTTCCAAGCTGCGCCCTTCTTTCAGCGTGAGGATCGCGCCGACTTCGGCGGACACACCTTGCAGTAAGCCATCGAGCACGACTTCGCAAAGTTCCTCGTACTGGGTCGCGTTTCCCATTTCCAGGCCGAGGTGGTAGAGCTGGGCAAGGTCGTGACTCAGCTTTCGCCGCATCGACGCGTCGTAGGTCGTGGTGGTTTCAGGTGGGGCATCCTCGGGATGGGGCGTCAAGAAACGTGAGTTGCTCATTCGCTTCCGGATCGCTAACGCATCGGCCGGGCCTTGCAGCGGAACACTGGGCAACTCTTCGATATGTTCGACGAAAAGATACTTCGATCGGCCAATCTGAAACTCATCGCTCGAAACGAGTTCCTTTTCACCCTGAAGCGCCATCTGATTGAGCCGAGTGCCATTCAGGCTCTTAAGATCGCGCAAACGCCAACGATTTTCAGCGAAAAAAACTTCGGCGTGTTCTCGGCTGGCGAGTTCGTCTTTGAGAACGATCCGATTGGTGTTGGCGCGGCCAAACGTGTAGCGTTGGCCGGCCTGGAGAGGAATTACATCTCCATAACCGTCGTCGCGTCGAACCACGATATAGGGTCCCACGGCGTTGGCCATGATGCTTTCTTTCGCCAGTGTCAGCCGGATTTCCCAGGTTCATGCCTTGGGCAGCGGCAGGACGTGTCGACCTGGAGTCCTTTCTTCCGATGAACCTAAGATACCGCGATTGTTCGGCGAAGGAAAGAGCCTCGGCTCCATTCGCACTTCCCACCGCCGCTACCTGAGTGTATCCCACGAAGCCAATCTACGCCTCGTTCCATCCATCGGAGGTTCACGCGTTCATATAATGTTGAAGGGCATCGAAGTCGGCCTTAACAAAAAGAACGGTAAAAAGTAACGTAGGGAAACGAGTTACGGCCTTCAGTAAAAAAAACGCCTGTGGACCTCCCTCAGTGCGGTCCTCGTGATTTGGAATGCAGTCTGGTTTTCGCTCGTTAAGGGTATTCGGGAGACGGAAATGGCGCAAGGCAACGGTTGGTATCACGATGTCGACTCGGAAGAAACGCGGGATTGGCTCGAATCTCTGGGAGGCGTGCTGCAAACGCAGGGGCCAGACCGCGCAAAATACCTGATTAGCCAAATCAGATACAAAGCCCATCGCAACGGAGTCGACACCAGCGGCAACCTGACGACGCCTTACATCAACACGATTCCGGTTGAGCGTCAAACTCCATTCCCAGGCGATCGCCTGATCGAACGCAAACTCAAAAGCATCAATCGCTGGAACGCGATGGCGATGGTCCTTCGGGGCAACAAGAAAAGCGACGGCCTGGGCGGCCATATCGCCTCGTATGCCTCGTGCGCCACGCTGTATGAAATTGGTTTCAACCACTTTTTCCGCGGGCCGGAGGCGCCGGGTGGCGGCGACATCATTTATTTCCAAGGCCATAGCACGCCGGGCATTTACGCTCGAGCGTATCTCGAAGGCCGACTCTCGGAAAAGGTCCTCGATAATTTTCGCCGAGAGTTGGCGGAAGGAGGAGGGCTTTCCTCCTATCCGCATCCTTGGCTGATGCCCGATTTTTGGCAGTTTCCCACCGTGTCGATGGGGCTTGGCCCCATCATGGCGGTCTACCATGCTCGCTTTCTCCGCTACCTGCAACATCGAGGCATCAAAGACACGAGCCAAATCAAAGTCTGGTGCTTCATGGGGGACGGCGAATCGGACGAACCCGAATCGCTCGGCGCGCTCTCGATCGCCGCACGCGAAAGCCTCGACAACCTGATCTTCGTCGTCAACTGCAACCTGCAACGCCTCGACGGTCCGGTACGTGGCAACAGCAAGATCATTCAAGAGCTGGAAGGCGTTTTTCGCGGTGCCGGCTGGAATGCGATCAAGATCATTCTGGGCAGCAATTGGGATCCGCTCCTGGCGGCCGACACGACGGGGCACCTCAAGAAACTCCTCGAAGAAACCGTCGACGGCGAGTTTCAACGCCTTCGTGTGGAAACGGGTGCGTACATCCGCGAGCATTTCTTCGGCAAATATCCCGAAACGCTGAAACTCGTCGAAAACATGAGCGACGCCGAACTCGAAGGCTTGCGTCGCGGCGGCCATGACCCAATCAAAGTGTACGCCGCGTATCACGCTGCGGTGCATCACAAGGGTCAACCCACCGTCATCTTGGCGAAGACGGTGAAGGGATACGGGATGGGCGTGGCGGGCGAAAGCAAGAACATCGCTCACCAGGCCAAGAAGGTAGAAGACGACGCACGTCGCGCCATGCGGGACCGGTTTCAGTTGACATTGACGAACGAGCAGATCCTCGAGGCTGCCTACATCAAGCCCGACGCGGACAGTCCCGAGATGAAGTATCTTCGGGATCGCCGAGCCGCGCTGGGTGGTTCGATTCCTCAACGCCGCGTTCAATGTCCGTCTCTGCCACCCCCCAGCGACGAGATGGTAAACAAGTACATTGAAACGAGCGTGGGCCGAACCGCGTCGACCACGATGGTCTTCGTCGATTTCCTTCGCCGACTCCTGGATGATAAAACGTTGGGGAAATGGATCGTACCGATCATTCCGGATGAAGGTCGCACCTTCGGCATGGATGGTCTCTTCACGAAATACGGCATCTACTCGGCCGTGGGCCAGCTTTACGAACCGGTGGACGCGAAGTTTCCCAATTACTATCGGGAAACGAAGAACGGCCAAATCCTCGAAGAGGGGATCGCGGAAGCCGGCTCGATGTCGTCGTTCATTGCGGCGGGATCGGCGTATGCGAACGTGGGCGTGCCTACGATTCCTTTTTACACCTACTATTCCATGTTCGGGTTCCAACGTGTCGGCGATTTGATTTGGGCCGGCGCGGACATGCGTACCCGTGGTTTCCTCATGGGAGGCACGGCTGGGCGAACGACCTTGAATGGCGAAGGCCTACAACACCAAGATGGGCATGGCCACCTCGCCGCCGCCACCGTTCCCAACCTTCTCGCGTATGATCCTGCCTTCGCCTTCGAATTGGCCATCATCATCCAAGAAGGCATTCGGCGAATGTACACGGAAGGTGAAAGCATCTTTTATTACCTCACCATCTTCAATGAAAACTACAAGATGGAGGCGATGCCTGCCGGATCCAAGGAAGGCATTCTCAAGGGAATGTACAAGTTCCGCCCCAGCTCGCTCAAATCGAGCAAGGTGAAATCCAAGATCCACTTGCTGGGGTCCGGATCGATCATTCAGCAAGCCATGGCGGCACAAGAAACGTTAGAGAAACAATATGGCGTGGCGGCTGACGTCTGGAGTGTGACGAGCTACAAGGAACTTCGGCGCGATGCGTTGGAGTGCGAACGCTGGAATCGTCTGCATCCCAATGACAAGCCTCGCAAGAGCTACCTCGAAACCTTGCTGGAAAAAGAATCCGGGATCTTTATCGCCGTCAGCGACAATATGAAGTTTTTGCCCGAGTTCGTTCAAAGGTGGGTGCCAGGCGGCTTGATCCCGCTTGGGACGGATGGTTTCGGGCGAAGCGAATCCCGCCAATCCCTACGCCGTTTCTTCGAGATCGACGCGGAATGCGTGACGTATACCGCGCTGGAAAATTTAGGACGCCGTGGCGAGATCCCCATGTCCGAAGTAGCAAATGCACTCAAAGATTTGGGAATCGACCCGAACAAGCCGGACCCGGTCTCGGTGTGATAAATCGGATACGTGTGGTGCGAGCGGCGTGCATCAACAATGTTGTTCGCCGTTTCGATGCACCGATTCGAGAATGGATTGAAAAACAAATCCGCGTGGAATTCGCCCTTCGATGGGCGAACTCCACGCGGATTTGTTTTTTGACGTCTTGGCGAGCCAGGTTTCACAAGAACCGTGAGCACCAAGAATCGCTTAGGCGTTCGGCAGGAAAGAATCTACCATGGGCGAGCCGCCCCGGTCAGGGGGCGGGGGGGCGTAACCAAGGTCCACCGGCAAGCTTTTTCGTCGGGGACCACGAAACCTGACGCTTCACAGCGCCGGCTCGACTGGTAATTCAACATTTGCCGCTCGCCTTAAAACTCAGGCCGTTGCGGTGTCGGCATCGGCTCCTCGCGAGGTGCCACGCCGACGGCGCCTCCCGCCGGCATACGCCGCGGGAAGCTCGCGGGTTGGACCAATCGTGGATTTGAGGGATCCGGAACGGCCGCCAACGGGATCGGCGAAAGTTTCATACCTGGCGCCAACTCCAAAGGGGTCGGCTCCGTCGCCGCCTTGGGAGAAGGTGCTGGATCGCCGGAGGGCGTTGCCGGAGCCTCGGGCGCGGCGTTGTTGGCGAGATTTGGTGTTTGGCTCGAATACCCCGCCAAATAGTATTTCAACAACGACGATTTCGCACTCAGCCGAACGCGCCAATTTTCATCATGTTGGGCCGCGGATTCGAGCGTCTGACCTGCCGTCTGCGAGATTGGCCGAATCCTCGATAAACTCTTCAACGCTTCCAGTCGGACGGATACGTCACCGTCGTTTTGTGCGGCGTCCGAGAGCACGGCCACGATTTCTCCGAATCGCGTCACGTCATATTCGGCGAGTTCCTCCGCCGCGATTCGTCGTCGGCGATCCTCCGTATCGGTTTTCAACATGAGGATCAGTTCCGGCACCCTTTGGGCGGCGTTTGGCCGGGTGCGCTTGGCGAAAAAGAACTGAGCCTGTACCGGAGCGGTCAATGACCACAACCAGAGTGCCAAGAGCACGGGAACGATGCGTTTCATGGTTGGGCTCTCCCTAGAGAATTGAGACGGTCCTAGATGCGCTGCGGATGCCCGTCCGTGAGAAGTCTTCGCAGTTATTCATCGGCTCCGCAGATATCGAGCCTAAGGCTACCGGTGGAATAATTTTTTGGAAACTCACTCAAGAATCCGGCAGATCGCTACAACTGCTCAAACGTTAAGCAACGCTTCCCGTGGAAACTAGGTGAAGTTTTCCGATCCCGTCGACTCTCCAGCCGGCTTCCCAGTTAGGAACGATCAGATCCCGGATTCTGTCTCCAATTCGTTGTCGGAATCCGTACAACGCCTTTTTTCGTCTCCATGCATCAACTTTGTTTTTTCGGAAAAATTTGAAGAATCCGCACACCTTGATTGGCGTTCGAAAGAAATGCGTGCATGAATATTTGGGCCCTGATCTTTTGGCTGTTGGGATGGTGGCCTCTTGGTGTCGCTTGGTGGCGCCTTTGGAGTACTAGCCTATGCCATGCGCTCGGTTGGGCGGCAATCGCGTGGCTTGCATCGGGTGCGGCCCTTTTGTTCGAACCACAGCCCAGTCCCGGATGGTCCGTTTACCGCTACACAAGTCTGTGTTTGATGGGAGCGACGGCAGTTGCGGTTCTCGGCGCACGCAGGCCCCACGTCGAGGCGTGGAACTTCGTTCTATTGGGGCTGCTTGGCGTTATGTTTCTCCCGGTATTCGAAAGCTGGATCCTGCGAACAAACCCTGCCGACCCGCTTCGAATCCTGTTTCTGACCGCGACACTCGTCGCGGGGATACTCAACTACATCTCCTGGCTCCACTTCCCGGCTAATCTCGTTTTCGCAGTTTTTTGTGGTTGGGAAATCGTTCGCCTCTACGAACTCAACGAAACGGTTTCCGCTGCGAACGTTCCGATTGGGGAAATCAGTTTGCTGTCCGTTCCGTGGTTGATGTTGGGTCGACTTCAATCGCTCCGGCCCGAACGGTATGAAGTCAATCGTATATGGCGAGATTTTCGAGTTCGTTATGGGATGTTCTGGAGCCTGCGCGTTCGGGAACAGTTCAATAACTCGTTGCGGCATGCCGGAATAGCCGTCGAATTAGCATGGCACGGAATCGAGGGCGCCGCGGCAGCGTCTTTCGACCCCGCCTTGGACGCGGAACTTTCCCGGATCTTACGTGCCACGCTAAAGCGTTTTCTTCCCGAATGAAGAATCGTCCGCGATTTGACTTCATGGCTGGGCCAAGCGCCGTTCACTTTGTTCCCGGCTTGGCATCGGTGCTCCATCGAAATCGGTTGACTTCCCTTCCGAGGTGTTTATCCTGGAAACCACCTCCCATGAAATCCCTTCTTGATCCGTGACGCCTTCGAGGAACGAGAGCATGCGATACTGGTTGCCCCTGATGTTCGGGATGTTGGCACTTTCGGGTTTGCTCGCCCAGAACGTTGCAACGAAAAAAAGTCCAACGGGAGATAGTGTCGACAAAGATTACGCCGGCGAATTGCCTCGCATTCCGCGAAAGTCCCTTGCGGAAGCTCAAAAAGCGATCCAGGTGGCGCCGGGCTTTCAAGTTGAACTTGTCGCCGCGGAACCGGCGCTTCGGTCGCCAGTCGCAGTGGATGTCGACGAGAATGGCCGGATGTTCGTGGCTGAATTTCCCGAGTACAACAATCACCGTACGCCCGGATTTAAGGAAAAAGGCTGTATTCGCCTACTCGAAGATCCGGACGGCGATGGATCGTATCGTTCGTCCCGCATCTACGTCGACAACCTCGACCAACCCGTCGCCGTCGCGTGCTGGGACGGCGGCGTGTTCGTGGGAGCGGTCCCCAATGTCTTTTACTTCAAGGATTCCAAGGGTGATGGCAAAGTCGATGTGAAAAAAACAATCTATACGGGTTTCCTTTCCGACAAAGCCGGCGAGGCGATGCTCAATTCCTTCCGTTGGGGGCTCGAAAACCGGTTCCATATTTCCACGAGCTTAGCTGGGGGCGTCATCAAAAAGTCGGTCGACGACAAAGATCGAGGCACGGATGTTCGTGGCATGGGTTTTCTTTTTAATCCCGTGAACTACGAGTTCGAAGTTGCGTCTGGCAGCGGTCAACACGGGATGACGATGGACGATTTTGGCCGAAAGTTCGTGTGCGGCAACAGCGCGCCGGGAAACATGGTCGCATACGATGGCCGTTACCTTTCCAAAAATCCCTATGCCGACTCCCTGCCACCGACTCCGAACATCTTTCCCAAGGGCGCCCAAACCAAGCTGTATCGACAAAGCCCCAACGAACCCTGGCGCATCGTTCGTACTCGACTTCGCACCCAAGGAATCGTGCCGGGTTCAAACGAAGGTGGGCAGGTCTCTGGATTTTTCACGGGTGCCACCGGCATCACGGTGTATCGGGGCGATGCATTTCCGCCGGAGTATCGGGGCAACCTCTTCGTCGGCGAAGTTTCAAATAACCTCGTCCATCGCGCCAAACTGGTTTCCGACGGCGTCGTTTTCCAGGCCCAACGCGCCGACGAAGGCCGCGAATTCCTCGCCTCGACGGATTCCTGGTTTCGGCCCTGCCAATTCGTGAACGCACCCGACGGAACGCTTTGGGTGCTGGATATTAGCCGAGAAACGATCGAAACGGTCGAATCGATACCGCCTTTGATCTTGAAACACCTTCATCCTGAATCAGGCGTGGATACGGGGCGGATTTGGCGCATCGCGCCCGTCGGACACAAACGCCGACCGACGCCGAAGCTTGGCTCCGCTTCCGTTAAAGAACTCGTCGCCTTGTTGGAACATCCCAACGGTTGGCATCGCGACACGGCTTCAAGGCTGTTGTTTCAAAGGCAAGACACCTCGGCGGTGGGGCCGCTCCGCTCGTTGATGCAATCCTCGAAATCGCCGCTCGGTCGATTACACGCCCTGTACGCATTGGACGGGCTTCAAGCGTTGACCGAGAAACAAGTCCTGTCGGCGCTAAACGATCCGGAGCCTGGTGTCCGTGAACATGCGTTGCGCTTGGCGGAACGATTCGCCGATTCGCCGGAGGTTCGGCGTGCGGTTTTGGATGGCAAGGACGACCGTGATTATCGCGTCCGTTATCAACTCGCGTTCACGTTGGGCGCTTTTCGAGGTGGCGACGCGAACCGGAAGATCGTCGATCTGGCGCAAATGGAGGGTGAAAGTCCCTGGTTTCGCATGGCCCTTCTGGCAGGCGCCAAGGATCGAGCAGGCGAGCTGCTGGTGGGCATTCTGAAGACGGATCGATTTCGGTCGTCCAACGCGGGGCGAGCGTTTCTGACTTCGTTAGCAAGCCAAATTGGCGCCTCACGCCAACCTGCGGACCTCGCGATTCTCTCCCGCGCGATCGACCAACTTCCCACGGACGAGAGCGGATTGGGGAAAACGCTGTTGAAAAGTGCGCTCGCGAAACTGCCTCCCGCCGAGCGCGTGAAATTCCAACAAACGGGTAAATCCGCTGCCCTTTTCGAGGAAATGTTGGTTCAAGCCCGCAAGACATTCGCCGACGTTCAAGCCAAGCCGGACGACCGAGCCGGTGCCGTTCGCGCCTTGGGGTTGGCGGAGTTTTCGAAAGCTGACGCGATCCTGAAGGAGGCGTTGCAAGTGCGCCAACCAGAGAGCGTGCAGAAGGCGGCACTCGAAACCTTGGCGAAATTCGAACACGCCAACGTGCCTGGACTGGTGATCGACGCTTGGCCCGGATTAAGCCCAAAGGTCCGCGCCACGGCTGCTGAGACGCTGTTTGCTCGCCCGACCTGGATTCACACGTTCCTTGATGGTGTGGAAAAAGGCCGAATCAAACCCAGCGAAATCGATCCGGCTCGAATTGCCGTTCTCAAAGCGACAGGAGATGCCACACTCAAAAGCCGTGCCGAGAAACTTTTTGCGGGGTCCACGTTGTCGAAGCGGCAGGACGTGATCTTGGCTTATCAAGGCGCCTTAAAAAAATCAGGGGACGCGGTTCAGGGCAAGGCGTTATTCAAGCAGCATTGTTCCGTTTGCCATCGTTTGGAAGGCGTGGGAGACCAGATCGGTGCGGAGTTGAACGGGATCAAGGATAAAGGGAACGACGTGATTTTGCTGAACATTCTTGATCCCAATCGCGAGGTGTTGCCGAAGTTTTTGAATTACGTTTTGGTCACCGACCAGGGAAGACTGATTACGGGCCTTCTGACGAGTGAAACCGCGACCAGCATCACGCTTCGGCGAGCCGATGGCACGAGTGAAACCGTGTTGCGGGTGAATATCGATGAACTTCGAAGCACGGGAATGTCGTTCATGCCCGAAGGCTTGGAAAAACAGATTCCCGTTCAGGGCATGGCGGATCTATTGGCATACCTACAATCGATTCAGTAGAGAAACCGGCAGGTGCATTTTGCATTTCGCCGGTCCATAAACGGGAGGGAGCGGGGACATCTCGCCGCACGGGTGAATTATTTCCTCGACCCTTCACGGTCGTGGCTCGTTCACGAGGTTTGTCCGCGGCCCGAGAGCGGTTAACGACGGAATTGTATACAAGAAAACGATGAGGAAAGTTGCCGTAGGGTGGGTGGAGCGAAGCGCAACCTATCGTCGCCTCGAACTCGAAGGTGCACCACGGGCCCGAATCCTGGTTCTGACGGGGGATTTGGGCAGAAACGACACGCGGCATCCTATCCGAAGCGATGGTGGGTTCCACGACTACGTTTCAATCACCCTACGGCTAGTTACTCGTCCGTATGCGATCCGTTCGTTAAACGCTCTAAATGTTCGCAATGATTCTGGGGGGAAAGATGTATCAAAAGATTTCGATCGCGATCTTGGGGTTGTTTGTTTGCATAGGAACGGTGCATGCCCAGGATGCAAAATGGCATGCGGGAGTCGCGAAGACGGCAATCACGCCGACGACGCCCACGTGGATGTCGGGTTATGCCGGACGTGACAAGCCCGCCGAATCGAAAGTCCATGACCTTTGGGCCAAGGCGCTGGTGCTCAAGGCGGCGGACGGCAAAAAGATCGTTCTCGTTACACTGGATCTCGTCGGCATCAGTCGAGGCGTCAGTGTGGAAGTTACCGAAGGGATTCAGAAAAAGCTCGGCGTGGCCCGCGCGGACATTTGCCTGGCTTGCTCACATACCCATTGCGGACCGGTGGTGGGGAATAACCTGGCGGCCATGTACTTCCTCAACGAGGTCCAACAAAAACGCGTCGACGATTACCGAAAGGAACTGGTGGGGAAAATCATCGACACCGCCGTTGCCGCGGACGCGACATTGTCGCCCGCCTCGCTCAGCCATGGGGTGGGTTTCGTCACTTTCGCCACCAATCGTCGGAATAACAAAGAAGACCAGGTTCCCATCCTGCGAAAGAAAGGATTACTGGTTGGCCCCAAGGATCATGATGTTCCTGTCTTGGCTGTCCGCGAGCCCAATGGCAATGTGCGAGCGGTCGTGTTCGGCTACGCATGCCACGCGACGGTCCTCAGCTTTTTCCAGTGGTGTGGCGATTACCCCGGTTTTGCCCAGGCGGCGCTTGAAGAAGCGTATCCCGGCGCGACGGCGCTTTTCATGGCTGGCTGCGGCGCCGACCAAAACCCCTTGCCACGCCGAACCGTGGAACTCGCGAAACGCTATGGCGATGAACTCGCACGAGGCGTGATCTCGGTCCTCGACGCACCCATGAAGGCCCTCGAGCCGAGCATCCAAACTTCGTATAAGGAAATTGACTTGGCGCTGGGTGATCTTCCCAATCGTGAGGAAATCGTCAAGGATCTGAAGAATTCCAACAAATACATCGCCGCGCGTGCCGGGTTGCTGCTCGATGAACTCAAGAAAGCCAGCTCTTTACGTGCGAGTTATCCCTACCCAGTGCAAAGTTGGCGGCTTGGAAGGGATTGGACCTGCATTCCGCTCGGCGGGGAAGTGGTCGTCGATTATTCCCTCAGGCTCAAAAAGGAACTTGGCCCCGCGTTCGTCGCCGGTTACTGCAACGACGTGATGGCGTATATTCCGTCGCTGCGCGTGCTCAAAGAAGGCGGATACGAAGGTGCCTCGTCGATGATCTACTATGGCCTTCCAACGGTTTGGAGTCCGAAGGTTGAAGAATCGATTGTCGCTGAGGTTCATCGCCAGATGGCGGAGATGCGGCGTTCGAAATAAACGTGCGGCGATCGGTATCCGACGTTTCCCAGCAAGCCGAGCTCCGAAAGGAGCCGGGTTAAGATTTCCAAAATAAATGCATTCCCCGGCTCCTTTCGGAGCTCGGCTTGCCACGGAGATTTTTTTCTTTAGGTCCTACGCGGGATGCGCCGCCTTGTACATGTTCAGCGTGAGGTGGGCTTGGCCCTGGTGATGGGCTTCGTGCCAGCTCAACATTTTGACCCATTCCCGATACGTCCACGGAGCTTGGTCGTTGGGCTTCGTGTCGAGTTTCGCGTCGTCGATGGAACGAAAGATCGCCGTCAGCTCCTGGCGCTGGGCCGCCAGGTAGGCCTTGATTTCATCCAGCGTCGGGATGTTGTCATCGACGGTGCTTCCGCCGGCGAATCGGCGAACGTACTCCGCGTTTTGAGGATCACCGCCTTGAATGCGCACGTGAGCGTGGCGATCGTCCGTGGCTCCTAGGTGCATGATTTGCCAGGCGATATGGGCACGCCCTGGTCCAGGCCGCCAACCGAGCACCGCTTGAGGGTTGGGCATTTTCGCGATCGTTTCCAGAAACGTTAGCGTGCGGCCTCGGTTGTATTCAAAGCCTTCGAGCAAGATCGACATGGACATGAAAACCTCCCTAGAAAAAGGAACCATCCTTTAGACGTTGGCGGCGTTTTTTTCAGCCCGGGAAGGCAAAAAGTCGACGAGCGTTGGCCGTGGTTTCGCTCGCGAGCAACTCTGCCGTGATGCCTTGTGCTTCCGCTAAACAAGCTCCGGTATGCAGCACGAAACTAGGCTCGTTGGTTTTTCCGCGGAAAGGCACGGGAGTCAAATACGGGCAATCCGTCTCGACGAGCAATCGGTCGCGAGGCACGGTGGCGGCGACGCGCCTCAACGCGTCCGCGTTTTTATAAGTGAGCATGCCGGCGAAGGAAATGTAAAGCCCCATGGCCACGCATGCCTCTGCCATCGCTTCATCGCCGGAAAAGGAATGCATCACGCCTCGTAAGGGGCCGTGGCGATCGAATTCATCCCGAAGCATGGGCAG
>WBZS01001121.1_pt1 | contig 23652 bp, 20 predicted proteins | sample 5204201 | NCBI WGS metagenome assembly WBZS01 (sample SAMN12344357, study PRJNA552823) | activated sludge metagenome | biome: Activated sludge suspended growth; feature: Nitrification reactor; material: Wastewater; isolation source: activated sludge from nitrification reactor of wastewater... | reverse complement strand
CTCGGAAAATCAATGATTTTTAGTGACTACAAATATGAACCAGAAAAAGGCCCCGAGGGGCCAAAATAGTGAAGCGCAGCAAGGACTTGCAGTCGACGGCGCGAGGGGGGTGGGCAGGAACTTCAGCTTAGATCCAGAGGGCGAGACCTCCAGGTACAGACCGCCGGAATCGGCCAGGCGCACGCGGGGCCTAGCCGCATCGCAACTCGCGTTCTTGCACTGCTTGTCGGTGAGCATGGGGGAACAAAACGTCAAATGGCTGCGAACACGCCATTTGTTCCCCCAGATGTTCCCCCAACTCCGCTGCGCTGCCGCGGGACGGCAGGCGACTTCCTGACCCAAGCGACCGGCTAAGTCGTTGATTTGGCGGGAAGTTCGGTCCGGCATCGGACCTGATGAAGCGCTGGGATGGGGTGGCTGATGGGACTCGAACCCACGACGACCAGAATCACAATCTGGGACTCTACCAACTGAGCTACAGCCACCGCTGAACCGGAAAGTATAGCCCGCCGACCGCTTGCGCGGCCGCGCGAAGGGTCGGCCTAACGCCGGCCGCCACGCGACGGCGCGCCCGGCGCGCCACCGTCCGCTGGCGCGGCGGGCGGGTGAACTTCTACCTTGAAGCGCTGCTTGAGCGCGCCGTAGTAGGCCTGCGCTTCGGCATTTGCCAGCGCCTGGGCGTACTGGGTGCGCAGCGCCTGGTCTTCTTCGGCGCTGGTTTCGCGGCCCTGCACCTTGTCGATGCGGGCGACGAAGAATCCTTCGTTCGGCAACGCGACGCCCAGCACCGCCGGCAGCTTGGTGGCGTCAGCCGCCAGCACCGCGTCGAGCGCGGCGCGCGACAGGCCTTGCATCTTGCCGCGCGACACGGTGGCTGCGCTGGCGCCGGCCAGCGCATCGTCGCCCGGCGTGGCCTGCAGCTTGGCCAGGCGCGCCTGGCCTTCCTTGCGCGCCAGTTCCTCGGCCTGCACCAGCGCCACGCGTTGGCGCACGCGGTCGCGCACCTCGGCCAGCGGCAGCGTGCGTGCCGGCTGGTACTGCACCACCCGGGCCGCGGCGAGTTGATTGGCGCCGACCTCCACCGCGTCGGTGTTGCGCTTGTTCTTGACCGCGTCGTTGCCAAACACCGCTTCGAGCAGCTTGGCCGAGGCCAACGCGCCGGTGGCGCCGGAGGCCGGGGTGCGCCGCACCAGCGCGGTCTTTTTCTCCAGCTTGAGCTTGTCGATCACCGGCTGCAGGCTGTCGGACTGCTCGTAGACGGTGTTGGTGAACTGCTCGGCCGCCTCGGCCCAGCGCTTGCCGGCGAGCTGCTTGCGCACCTCGTCTTCGATTTGTGGCCGCACGCTGTCAAAGGGCTGCTTTTCGCCGCCGCGCACCGCTTCCAACTGGATGATGTGGTAGCCGAAGTCGCTCTGCACCACCGGGCTGATTTCGCCCGGCTTGAGCGCAAACGCGGCGTCTTCAAACGGCTTGACCATCGCGCCGCGGCCGAAGAAATCCAGGTCGCCGCCCTTTTCGGCCGAGCCCGGGTCGTCGGAGTTTTTGCGCGCCAGCTCGGCAAAGTTGCCGGGGGTCTTGCGCAGCTCGGCCAGCAGCGCCTCGGCGCGCGCCTTGGCCTTTTGCCTGACGTCGGCCGACGCGTCCTTGTCGGCCTTGATCAGGATGTGGCGCGCGCGGCGTTCTTCGGCCACCGTGTAGCGGCTGGCGTTTTCGGTGTAGTAGCGCTGCAAGTCCTCTGCGGGCGTGGCGATGCCTTTTTTCAGGCTGTCGAGGTCGAGCACCACATACTCAACCGTTGCCTGCTCGGGCGCGCGGAAGTCGGCGTCGTGGGCCTTGTAGTAAGCCTCCAGCTCGGCGTCGGTCGGGTTGACCTTGGACAGGTAGTCCTGGGCGTCGAAGCGGGTGTAGCGAATGTCGCGCCGCTGCAGCCAGGCATCGAGCGCCTGGCCCAGGTCGCTGCGCGCGACCAGCGCCGAACTGGTGATGCCGCCTTGCACCTGCTGCAGCGTCAGGTCCTGTCGCAGCCGGGCGGCAAAGCTGGCCGAAGTCATGCCCTGCGCGGCCAGTACGTCCTTGTTGACCGAGCCGTCGGCGTTGCGCAGCACGGCAAATTGCGGGTCGGCGGCAAAGACGCGCTGCAGCCGCTCGTCACCCACCGTCAGGTGCAGCTTGCTGGCGGCGGTGAGCAGCACGCGCTCCTGCACCAGCGCGTCCAGCGTCTGCGCGCGCGCCGCCGGGCTGTCGAAGAACTTGGCGTCGGCGTTGGGCATTTGCCGCCGCGCGCGTTCGACCTGCTGCTGGTGGCTGACTTCCCACTCGGCCTGGGTGATGTTGTGGCCATCGACCTTGGCCACCGGGGTGTTGCCGCCTTCAGTGAAGCGCGAATAGCCTTGGATGCCAAACACGACAAACGAGGGCAGGATGAGCACCAGCAGCGCCAATTGCAGCAGCCGGTTGTGCGTGCGCACGAATTCAAACATGGTGTGGTTTGCCTGGAGCGGAAAGGCCGACGCGCGGCTTGGCGCGCGCAAGAAAATTCGAAGGCGAAGTCCGCGTTCGCCTTCTGCACTGCATGCGCGGGTGGAGCCAGCGGTGCGGCCGACACGGCGCAACCCGCCCCGTCACAAACCGCGGATTTTAGGGCTGCGTCGGGTAAGGCTTGCCGCGCGCGCCAGTGCCGGCCTGAGCGGTGGTGGGTGCTGAGGGGTTCGAACCCCCGACCTACGCCTTGTAAGGGCGCCGCTCTACCAACTGAGCTAAGCACCCGCTCGGAAAACGCCGCACCGGGGTGCGGCTCGGCAAAGGTTTACTTCAGGGCATCCTTGAAGCCCTTGCCGGGACGAAACTTTGGCACCTTGGCGGCCTTGATCTTGATTGGCGCGCCGGTGCGCGGGTTGCGGCCGGCACGCGCCGCACGCTTGGTGACGGCAAAGGTGCCGAAACCGACGATGGACACGCTGCCGTTCTTCTTCAACGTTGTCTTGACGCCGCCGATCACTGCCTCAAGGGCCCGCGTGGCGGCGGCCTTGGACAAATCGGCCTGCTTGGCAATGTGTTCGATCAGTTCGGCTTTGTTCACGAAAGGGTCTCCCTCTGGCGTGCAGAGCGACGGTGTGTTGCGCCATGCGCTTTATTGGCAGCCGGACTGCCGCGATGCCACGCCCGGCGCGCTGACCACTTTCCCAATAGCGCCCGCCACCGGGGTCACAGTAGGGATGGCGCGACAAGCGGATCGGGATTAAAGCGACCGCCACGCCAACGTGTCAAGCGCAAGGCGCGAATTCTATGTCCGGCCTCAAGCCAACACCTGCCGGCAACAACCGCCAGCGCGGCGCGCAACGTCTGACTCAGCGCGCTTTGGAGCGGATTTCCGGCAGCGCGCGGCGCAGGTAGTAGACCATCGACCAGATCGTCAACACCGCAGCGATGTAGATCAGCGCGGTGCCCCAGAACCGCGTGTCGACGACGCCGAAGGCAAGGCCGTCGTAGAGCAGGAACGGAATCGCCGTCATTTGCGTAAAGGTCTTCAGCTTGCCGAGCATGTGCACCGCGACACTGCGCGAGGCACCGATATGCGCCATCCATTCGCGCAGCGACGAGATGGCGATTTCCCGGCCGATGATGACCAGCGCCACCATCGCCTCGACACGGCCCAGCTTGACCAGCACCAGCAACGCCGCGCAGACCAGGAACTTGTCGGCCACCGGGTCCAGGAAGGCGCCAAACGACGAGGTCTGGTTCAGCCGCCGCGCCAGCCAGCCGTCCAGCCAGTCGGTGAGCGCGACGACGATGAACATCAGGGTCGCGGTCAGGTTGCGCGCGCCGGCATCCAGCGGCAGGTAGAACACGCCGATGATCAGCGGAATGGCCACGATGCGGGCCCATGTCAGCAGCGTCGGCAGCGTCAGGAACATGCAACGATTGTGCAGGAGCGGGTTTAGCCAGCGCTGAACAAGCCCCGCGCCGCGCGCAACGCTTGGGGACTATTCAGCGTTGCCGTCGTCAAGCGCCAGCTCGACCAGCAATGGCAGGTGGTCGGACATGCGCGCCCAGCCCTTGCCGCGCGGCACGGTGGCCGAGACGCAGCGCAGGCCGCGCACGTAGACGCGGTCCAGCGCGAACACCGGCACCCGGCTGGGAAAGGTGCGCTGCGCCAGCACCGGCCCGGCGGCCGCGCGGCGCAGGCCGATCGCGGCCATCGCCGGGTCAAGCTTTTCGCCCCAGTCGTTGTAGTCGCCGGCCACCAGCAGCGGCACATCGGCCGGCACCTCGGTGGCAATGAACCGCGCCAGTCGGTCGACCTGGCGCACCCGGCTGCTGTGCACCAGCCCGAAGTGCGCCACCACCGCATGCACCGCGATGCCGTGCCAATGCACCGGCACATGCAGCAGGCCGCGCTGCTCGAAGCGGTGGTCGCTGACGTCGTGGTGGCCGACCTCGCCGATCGGCCAGCGCGACAGCAGCGCGTTGCCGTGTTCGCCGTGGCGCGTCACCGCGTTGCTGCGGTAGGCGACGTCGTAGCCCTCGGGCGCCAGAAACTCGGCCTGCCCGGCGTCGGGCCAGCCGAGCAGGGTGCGCGCAAAGTGGCGCGCGTCGCGCTGGTGGTAGAGCCTGACTTCCTGCAGGCACACCAGGTCGGCGTCCAGCGCCTCGATGCCCAGACCCAGGTTGTGAATCTCCAGCCGGCGCCGCGGGCCGACACCGCGCACGCCCTTGTGGATGTTGTAGGTCGCCACGCGCAGCAAGGGGCCGGCGTGGCTGCTGCGCGCGGCGGGCTTCACACCGGCAGCGGGTGCTGGCCGCCCAGCCGCGGCAGGTGCAGCACGGCCTCGGCGTTGCTGGGTGAAAAGCAGCGGTCGGCGGCCTCGCGCCACGGCAGCCAGACGTGGTGCAGGTGCTCGCGCGGGTTCAGCCGCACCGCGGTGCCGGGCGGCACGGTCAGGCCGAAGACATGCTCGGTGTTGTGCGTCACGCCGGCCGCGTAGCGGTGGCGCCAGACCGGGTAAATCTCGTAGACGTTGCAAAGCGCCCAGTCGCGCAGCGCGGCCTGCGGCACGGCGGCCGAGCCGATCACGATGCCGGTTTCTTCTTCGACCTCGCGCACGCAGGTCGCGCGCAGCGGCTCGTCGGCGCGGTCTTTGCTGCCGGTCACGCTTTGCCAGTAGCCGGGCCGGTCGGCACGCTCGATCAGCAGCACGTCGAGCGCGGCGGTGTGGATCACCACCAGCACGCTTTCCGGGATTTTTTCGCGCCGCGGCGCAGCGCCGCCGTTCACCGCGCTGCGCCCGCTGCGTCATGCGCGGCCGCCGCCGCAAGCGCGCCGGCCGCACGCCGGCGCCGACGCTCGCGCACCGCCTGCGCCAGGCGCTGCAGCAGCGGCGCGGTGTCGTCCCAGGCTATGCAGGCATCGGTGACCGAGACGCCGCGCGCCAGTGGCCGGTCGGCACGCAAGTCCTGCCGGCCTTCGTGCAGATGGCTTTCGACCATCACGCCGACGATGCGCGCGTCGCCGGCGGCGATGCGTTGCGCCAGGCCGTCGGCGACCTCGATCTGGCGCCGGTGCTGCTTGGCCGAGTTGGCGTGCGAACAGTCGACCATCACCCGCTCGGCCAGGCCGGCGCCGCGCAAGACCGCGCAGGCGGCGTCGACCGCCGCGGCGTCGTGGTTGGGCTGGCGGCCGCCGCGCAGGATGATGTGGCCATCGGCGTTGCCGCGGGTCTCAAAGATGGCCGCCACGCCCATCTTGGTCATGCCCATGAAGCTGTGCGTTGCGGCGGCGGCCAGCAAGGCGTCGGCGGCGACGCGCACGCTGCCATCGGTGCCGTTCTTGAAGCCGACCGGGCAGCTCAGGCCCGAGGCCAGTTGGCGGTGGCTCTGGCTTTCGGTGGTGCGTGCGCCAATGGCGCCCCAGGCGATCAGGTCGCTGACGTATTGCGGGCTGAGCAGGTCAAGAAACTCGGTGCCCGCCGGCAGCCCGAGGGCGTTGATGTCGAGCAGGATTTGCCGCGCCAGCCGCAGCCCCTCGTTGATGCGAAAGCTGCCGTCCAGCCGCGGGTCGTTGATCAGGCCCTTCCAGCCCACCGTGGTGCGCGGTTTTTCGAAGTACACCCGCATCACCACCAGCAACGCGTCGTGCTGCTGGTCGGCCAACTGCTTGAGCAGCCGCGCGTAGTGCAGCGCCTCGTCGCGGTCGTGGATCGAGCACGGGCCGACGACGACGATCAGCCGGTCGTCGCGCCGGTGCAGCACGTCGGCAATCGCCGCGCGGCCGCGCTCGACCAACTGCTCGACCGCGGCGGTCGCCGGCAGCTCTTCGAGCAGCAGCGCCGGCGAGACCAGCGCGCGCACCGCGGCGATGCGCGTGTCGTCGGTGCGCGTGGTGTCCAGCGTCGCTGGCGTGGCCTCGAAGTCGAGGCGGGTGCGGGAGTCGATGGGCATGCTGGTGGCGCCGCTAAACAACGTTCAACCTGCTGGCTGGGCGTTGCGCAGCCGGATGTGCAGTTCGCGCAACTGTTTTTCGTCGACCGGCCCGGGCGCGCCGGTGAGCAGGCATTGCGCGCGCTGGGTCTTGGGAAAGGCAATCACGTCGCGGATGCTGTCGGCGCCGGCCATCAGCGTGGCGATGCGGTCCAGCCCGAAGGCCAGCCCGCCGTGCGGCGGCGCGCCGTACTGCAGCGCGTCAAGCAGGAAGCCGAACTTCAGCCGCTGCTCGTCGGCACCGATCTTCAGCGCGTCAAACACCTTGGCCTGCACCTCGGCGCGGTGGATACGCACCGAGCCGCCGCCGATTTCCCAGCCGTTGAGCACCATGTCGTAGGCCTTGGCCAGGCAGCGCCCGGGGTCGGTGGCCATCAGCTCTTCGTGGCCGTCCTTGGGCGCTGTGAACGGGTGGTGCACGGCGACCCAGCGGTCGTCCTCGGCGTCGTGCTCGAACATCGGGAAGTCGACCACCCACAGCGGCGCCCAGGCGTCGACGAACAGCCCGTGGCTGCGGCCGAACTCGCTGTGGCCGAGCTTGACGCGCAGCGCGCCGAGGGCATCGTTGACCACCTTGGCCTTGTCGGCGCCGAAGAAGATCAAGTCGCCGTTGACCGCGCCGGTGCGCGCGACGATGGCCGCCAGCGCGGCGTCGTGCAGGTTCTTCACGATCGGGCTTTGCAGCCCCTCGCGGCCTTTGGCGGTGTCGTTGACCTTGATCCAGGCCAGCCCGCGCGCGCCGTAGATCTTGACAAAGTCGGTGTAGCCGTCGATTTCACCGCGGCTCATTTCGCCGCCACCGGGCACGCGCAGCGCGGCGACGCGGCCGCCGGGGTCGTTGGCCGGGCCGGCGAAGACCTTGAAGTCGACGTCGCGCATCAGCTCGGTCAGCTCGGTGAACTCCAGCTTGACGCGCAGGTCGGGCTTGTCCGAGCCGTAGCGGTGCATCGCCTCGGCGTAGGTCAGCAGCGCATAGTCGGGCAGCTCGACGCCCATCGTCTTGCGAAACACCGCGCGCAGCATGGCCTCGGTGATGGCGCGGATCTCGGTCTCGTCGAGGAACGAGGTTTCGATGTCGATCTGGGTGAACTCGGGCTGGCGGTCGGCGCGCAAGTCCTCGTCGCGGAAGCACTTGGTGATCTGGTAATAACGGTCAAAGCCAGCGACCATCAACAACTGCTTGAACAACTGCGGCGACTGCGGCAGCGCGAAGAACTGCCCGTCATGGACCCGGCTGGGCACCAGGTAGTCGCGCGCGCCCTCGGGCGTGCTCTTGGTCAGCATCGGCGTTTCGATGTCGATGAAGCCCTGTTCGTCGAGGAACTTGCGCACCTCGATCGCCACGCGGTAGCGCAGCCTCAGGTTCTTCTGCATCGTCGGGCGGCGCAGGTCGAGCACGCGATGCGTCAGCCGCGTGGTTTCGCTCAGGTTCTCGTCGTCAAGCTGGAACGGCGGCGTGACGCTGGGGTTGAGCACCTCCAGTTCCCAGCACAGCACCTCGACCTTGCCCGACACCAGGTTGGCGTTTTGCGTGCCCTCGGGCCGGCCGCGCACCTTGCCGACCACCTTCAGGCAGAACTCATTGCGCACGCCCTCGGCGACCTTGAACATCTCCGGCCGATCCGGGTCGCAGACGATTTGCACCAGCCCTTCGCGGTCGCGCAGGTCGATGAAGATGACCCCGCCGTGGTCGCGGCGGCGGTGCGCCCAACCCATCAAGGTGACGGTTTGGCCGAGCAGCGCGTCGCTGACCAGCCCGCAATAAGTGCTACGCATAAAAGGAAGTCTCCTGAGGGCATTCGGGGTCGAGGTGTGGCGGGTCTGATGTGCCGCGCAGGCCAGGGTCGGTGTCGGGCAAGGGCCGGCCGCGCGCGCAACCGGTCGACCCGGTCGATGGACCGGACGCGCGTCGGCGCGCCCGGCCGAATCAATTTCGCGGATTGTTCACCGTCACCGTTGGCAACGTCGGGGTCGGCGCCGGCTTGGCCGCGACGTGCGGCGGCGGCGCCACCACGCCCATCGAGATGATGTATTTCAAGGCCTCGTCGACGCTCATCGCCAGTGGCCGCACCTGTTGCCGCGGCACCAGCAAAAAATACCCCGAGGTCGGGTTGGGCGTGGTCGGCACGTACAGGCTGACATGCTCGGTGTGCAATTCGGCGGCCACCTCGCCACTCGGCCGGCCGGTGACAAAGGCGATGGTCCAGGCCTCAGTGTGCGGGTACTGCACCAGCACGGCCTCGCGAAAGGCGTTGCCGCTGCTGGAAAACAGCGTGTCGGAGACCTGCATCACCGAGGTGTAGATCGACTTGACGATCGGAATGCGCTGCATCAGGTGGTGGTAACGCCGCACCCACCACTGGCCAAACATGTTGGTCACGAAGACGCCCGACAACACCAGCAGCGCCAGCATCACCAGCACGCCCAGGCCCGGCACATGGCGCAGCCGCTCGATCGATGCATCCAGCCCCGACGGCAGCACCGCCTGGGTCAGGCTGAGCAGCCAACTGAACACGCCGTCGAGCAGCCCGAGCAGCCAGGTCAGCACCCAGACCGTGATGGCCATCGGCAGCCAGACCAGCAGCCCGGCGATGAGGTACTTTTTCACCTGTGCGTCCCTGACCAGGGCAAGGCCCGCGGCCGGGCTGTCAGTGGCAGGCACATGAAGCACCGCAGCCGCCACCGGCCGCGGCAGCGGCTGCCGGTGCCGCCGCGGCCGCCGGCACGTCGGACTTGGCCGGCGCCGGCGCATCGGTCGCTGCTTTGTCGGCCGCCGGCTCAGACGCCGGCCGGGCCTTGTCGGCGGCGCCGTTCTTGAAGTCGGTCGCATACCAGCCCGAGCCCTTGAGCTGGAAGCCGGCGGCGGTCAACTGCTTGGCAAAGCTGGCCGCGCCACAGGCCGGACAATCGGTCAGCACCGGGTCGGAAAGCTTTTGCAGCACATCCTTTTGATGGCCGCAGTCTGAACAACGGTAGGCGTAGATCGGCATGGCCAAACCCTTGACGCAAAACAGAAAATTATAGCCAGCCGGCACCACAGCGGGCCACCGGCAACGTGTGGCCAGAGTTTGCGTTCAGTCATTCAAGCCACGCACATGGTGGTCCAGGTCGTGCCGCACACGCAGCCACTGGGGCGCCAACGAGCCGAATACCATGCCGACCAGCGCCGCCACCAGACCAGCCAGTTGGGCCGGAAAGGCCTCGGCCAGCAGCGGGCTGATTTGCGGAAAAAACAACACCCACACCGAAACACCGGCGCTGACCGAAAAAATCGCCCCCTGCGTGGTCGCGCGCGACCAGTACAGACCGAACACCAGCGGTACGAAGGCGCCGACCAGCGTGACCTGGTAGGCGGCAGAGACCAGGTCATAAATCGGCGTGCCGCGCATCGCCACCGCATAGGCCAGCACCACGCCAGCGAAGGCGATGATCGACCAGCGCATGGCCAGCAGTTGCTGGCGGTCGCCCATGTGCGGCCGCAGGTTCTTCAGTATGTTCTCGACAAAGCTGGTCGCCGGCGCCAGCAGCGTCGCCGACGAGGTGCTCTTGATCGCCGACAGCAGCGCGCCGAAGAACAGGATTTGCATCAGCAGCGGCATGCGCGTGAGCACAAAGGTCGGCAGCAGGCGCTGGTAGTCGTCCTTGGCGATGTCCATCGCCTGCTGGCCCATCACCAGCACCGCGCTGGCGACGATGAACATCGGCACGAAGGCAAACGCGATGTAGCAGGCGCCGCCGATCACCGCGCCGCGGCGCGCGGTGGCGGCGTCCTTGGCCGACATCACGCGCTGGTAGACGTCTTGCTGCGGAATGCTGCCCAGCATCATGGTCAGCGCCGCGGCGACGAACAGCGCCAGGTCCTTGAAGGTCGGCTCGGGCAGCAGCCGCCACAGGTCTTTGTCACCGACCATGGCCAGCACCTTGTCGCTGCCGCCGGCCAAGTCGGCCGAAAACCAGGCGATCACCGACAGCCCGAGTACCAGCACGATCATCTGGATGAAGTCGGTCCAGGCCACCGCCAGAAAGCCGCCGACCACCACATAAACCAGCACCGCCAGCGTGCCTATGACCATGCCGGCGGTCTCGCTCAGCGCGCCGTTGGTCAGCACCGAGAAGACCACGCCGAGCGCGGTGATCTGCGCCGCCACCCAGCCCAGGTAGCTCAGGATGATGGCCGCCGAGCAGAACACCTCAATGCCCTTGCCGTAGCGCTGGCGGTAGAAGTCGCCGATGGTCAGCAGGTTCAGCCGGTACAGCCGGCGGGCGAAAAACAGCCCGACCAGGATCAGACAAGTGCCGGCGCCAAACGGGTCTTCGACCACCGCGATCAGCCCGCCCTGCACGAACTTGGCCGGAATGCCCATCACCGTTTCGGCGCCGAACCAGGTGGCGAAGGTGGTGGTGATGACCATCACCAACGGCAGGCTGCGGCCGGCGACGGCAAAGTCGGCCGAGTTCTTGATGCGCGTGCCGGCCCACATGCCCACGGCCAGTGTGCCGATCAGATACAACACGACAAAGACGATCAACGTGGTGTTCATGCCGGCGGCACTCCTCGGGCCTTGGGGCGTTGGACGGTTGTATCAGTTGCTGGTGCGGCGGGCCTGGCTCAACGCGGCCAGTGCACAAAAAGCTGGGTGCCGAGCACGCCGGCGATGAATCCGAGCACCGCGTAGGCCAGCCCCTGCAGCCATTGGTTGGTGCGGCGCTGTTCGGCCAGCAGTGCCAGCAGCACCGGGTCAGGCTGCCGGCTGGCGGCCAGCGCCTGGTGCGCCAGCCGCGGCAGCTCGGGCAGCAGTTGGGCGTAGCGCGGGGCCTCCTGCTTGACGCGCTCGACCAGCCCGCGCCAACCAACCTGCTCGTGCATCCAGCGCTCCAGAAACGGCTTGCCGGTGCTCCACAGGTCAAGCTCGGGGTCGAGCTGGCGGCCCAGGCCTTCGATGTTCAGCAGCGTCTTCTGCAGCAGCACCAGTTGCGGCTGGATCTCGACCTGGAAGCGGCGCGAGGTCTGGAACAGCCGCATCAGCACCTGGCCGAGTGAGATGTCCTTCAGTGGCCGGTCGAAGTGCGGCTCGCAGACCGTGCGCACCGCCGATTCAAGCGCGTCGACCCGGGTCTGCGGCGGCACCCAGCCGCTTTCTATGTGCAGCTCGGCGACACGCTTGTAGTCGCGCCGGAAGAAGGCCAGGAAGTTCTGCGCCAGGTATTCCTTGTCCGAATCGGTCAGCGTGCCGACGATGCCGAAGTCCAGCGCGATGTAGCGGCCAAAGGTCGCCGGGTCGATGCTGACCTGGATGTTGCCGGGGTGCATGTCGGCGTGGAAAAAGCCGTCGCGAAAGACCTGCGTGAAGAAGATCGTCACGCCGTCGCGGGCCAGCTTCTGGATGTCGACGCCGGCCTCGCGCAGGCGCGCGATCTGGCTGATCGGCACGCCGTGCATGCGCTGCATCATCAGCACGCTGGAGGTGCAGTAGTCCCACACCATTTCGGGCACCAGCACCAGGTCCAGCCCATCCATGTTGCGCCGCAACTGGCTGGCGTTGGCGGCCTCGCGCACCAGGTCCAGTTCGTCGTGCAGGTAGCCGTCGAATTCGGCCACCACCTCGCGTGGCTTCAGGCGCCGGCCGTCGGGCCACACCCGCTCGACCACCCGCGCCACCTTGTGCAGCAACTGCAGGTCTTGCTCGATGACTTCGAGCATGCCCGGGCGCAGCACCTTGATCGCCACCTCGCGCGCCGCGGCACCATCGGCGCCCGGGCGCAGCAGCGCGAAATGCACCTGGGCGATCGACGCGCTGGCCACCGGCTCGGGGTCGAAGCGTTCGAACAGCTCGTCAATGCGCCGCCCGTAGGCCTTCTCGATCAGCGCCAGCGCCTGGCTGCCGGGAAACGGCGGCACGCGGTCCTGCAGCAGGGCCAGCTCGTCGGCCACGTCCAGCGGCAGCAAGTCGCGCCGGGTGCTCAACACCTGGCCGAATTTGACGAAGATCGGGCCCAGGTTCTCCAGCGCCATGCGCAACCGCGCGCCGCGCGAGGCATCGGCCAGCCGACGCCGGCGGCCCAGCGTGGCCAGCCGCACCAGGCGCTGCACCCAGGCCCGGCGCACGCCGGAAAACGCCACCTCGTCCAGCCCGAAGCGCAGGACCGTGACGCCGATGTAGATCAGCCGGAAGAACTGCCCCATGACCGGTGCGGCGCGACTGCGGTGGCGAGGCGACGAGGCGACCGTCGGCGGCCGCCGCTCAACGGCCGCGCACGCGTTCGGCCAGATCGGCCGTGCCCAGCACGGCGCCGCGCAACGCCTTGCCCAGCGCGCTGCCGAACTGCTGCAACTGCCCGGCCACGGCCGGGCCGAACAGGCGCTGCAAATCGTCGGCAATGTCCCAGCGCAGGTTCTTCAACAACCAGTCAAGGTCGGCCGCAAGCTGCGCGTCGCCCTCGATCTGCAGCGCCGGCTGGCGACCCCGCAGTGCGTCCAGCGCCAGTTGCGCCGGGTTGGACACATCCCATTGCACGCGCAGGTCGGGCGCGGCGGCGTTGCCCGACCATTCCAGCAAGCCGGCGGGGGTGATTGCAAAGGCCAGCGGCAGCGCCTGGTCAAGCTGCTCGGCAAACAGCCGCGGCGCGCCCTGCGGGTGCAGGCGCAGCACCTTGCCGGCGTGCATGCGCAAGCGCGCGGTGGCCTGCGGCTCGCGCTGCAATACATGGTTGGCCAGCAGAACCAGACGCTCCATCACCGCCGGGGCCAGCCACGACGACCAGCCGGCGGCCCCGGATGCCGGCCAACCGGACGGCAATCGGGCAAGAATTTCGTGCGGGAGCGGCAACATTGATAAGGATTGTAGGCAGCGCCTCCCGGCCGCCGCTGGCGCTGGCTGCGAATTGGTCGAAAATGCGCCGCGCTGAGCAGTTGGTCCGCGGCAGGGGTCGCGGGCTGCAGCGTGTCCAGGGCGCTGGTGCATCCAGCGACTTTCGGCGCGGCGGGTGAACTTCGACCGTGCATAACCATTCCTCGGATCGGCCGACTGGCCGACACCGGTGGACCAATCGTCTGATGTTCGACACCCGATCCGACCGCGTTTTCCAGAGCGCCCCGCAGTCCATCACCGCGTTCGTTGCGGCGCTGTTGGAGCCGGCCGTCACGGTCGCGGCCTACCTGGTGGCCGCGCGCTGGCATGACGAGCCGCTGGTGCGTGCCGACTACACGCTGCTGATGCTGGTCGTGACGCTGACCTTTCCGGGCGTCAACCGCTTCCGCGACCGGCTGTCCAATGCCGCGGTCGACATCACCGCGGCCTGGCTGGGCGTGCTGGCCATCCTGGTGCTGTTCGGCTATGCCACCAACAGCTTTGGCCTGTTCAACATTCAGGTGCTGGTGGCCTGGGCGGTGGCCACGCCGATCGTGCAATTGCTGATGGTGCGCTGGGGCAACCGCGTGCTGCGGCACAACGCGGCTGAACCATCGAACCGCCATGCGGCGGTGGTGATCGGCGCCGGCACGCTGGGTGAACGCGTGTGCAGCAAGATTGCCGGCGCGCCGGCGCAAGGCCTGGACATGGCGGGTTACTTCGACGACCGCACCGACCAACGCGTGTCGCCGGCCGCGCACACCCAGCGCCTGGGCACGCTGCGCGATGCCGCGCCGTACATCCGTGCGCATGGCATCAAGAACGTCTTCATCACGCTGCCACTGGGTTCGCAGCCGCGCATCATCGAGCTGCTGGAAGACCTGCAAAGCACCACCGCGTCGATTTATTACGTGCCCGACGTGTTCGGGGTGACCATCATCCAGGGCCGGCTGCAGGACATGAACGGCATGCCGGTGGTCGGCATTTGCGAGACACCGTTCACCGGCACCAACCGGCTGATCAAGCGCTTGAGCGACATCGTGCTGGCGGTGCTGATCCTGGTGCTGATCTCGCCGCTGCTGCTGGGGGTGGCCATTGGCGTCAAGCTCAGCTCGCCCGGGCCGGTGATCTTCAAGCAGCGCCGCAATGGCCTGGACGGTGAAGAAATCATCGTCTACAAGTTCCGCTCTATGCGCACCATGGACAACGGCGCGGTGGTCAAGCAGGCCACGCGCGATGACCCGCGCGTGACGCCTTTCGGCGCCTTCATCCGCAAGACCTCGCTGGACGAGCTGCCGCAGTTCATCAACGTGCTGCAGGGGCGGATGAGCATCGTCGGCCCGCGGCCGCACGCGGTCGCCCACAACGAGCAGTACCGCGAGCTGATCAAGGCCTACATGGTGCGGCACAAGGTCAAGCCGGGCATCACCGGCTGGGCCCAGGTCAACGGCCTGCGCGGCGAAACCGAGACCGTGGACAAGATGCAGGCGCGGGTCGAGTACGACTTGGCCTATATGCGCAACTGGTCGCTGACGCTGGACATGCAAATCATCCTGCGCACCCTGAAAACCGTGTTTGACGACCGCAAGGCCTATTGACATGGTCGAGGTCGGCTTGGCCGGTGCCTGCCGGCCAGCACCACCGCGCACACCCTGAGAGCCGCCATGCCCAGCTGCCGCCACCACCCCGCTGCCGCCGTGCCCCGCACCGGCGCTAACGCCGCCGCTTGTCTTCGCCCAGCCCCACGCCGCAGCGTCGGCACACCGCTGCTGCGGCTGGCGGCCTGTTTGCTGGCTGCCGGCGCGGCCGCACCGTCGCTGGCCGAAACCAACCCGTGGTACCTCGGTATTTCCGAGAACATCAGCCACGACTCCAACCTGTATCGGCTGCGCGATGGTCAACAGCCGGCCGGCATCGCCAGCCGCGGCGACACGGTGTTGAGCACCGCGTTGATTGGCGGCATCGACAAGCCGTTTGGCCGACAACGCCTGCGCGGCAGCGCCTCGCTGCGCAACAACCGCTACCAGAACAACGGCGGGCTCAGCTTCAACGGCTACGGTACCGACCTGGCGCTCGACTGGGCCACGATTGAGCGCGTGTCCGGTACGGCGTTTGTCAACCTCGACCGCTCGCTGCGCCGCTTTGACAGCGCCGAAAGCAATACCCTGGAGCGCAACGTCGTGACCTCGACGACGCTGGGCCTGACCGCCCGCGTCGGCGTGGTCACGCGGCTGACCGCCGAAGCCGGCGTGCAGCACAACCGGGTCAGCTATTCCGCGGCGGCTTACCGTGGCTGGGGTTACCGATCCAACCAGATCAACGCCGGGCTGCGCTGGCAGCTCGGCGGCGCGTTGACGCTGGGCATCGGGCCGCGCATCAGCCGCCTCAACTACGACGCGGGCGGCGGTTACAACCGGCGCGACCTCGACCTCACCGCGAGTTGGGTGCCGCGCGGCTCAAGCCGGCTGAACGCGCGCGTGAGCCTGACCAACGTGGGCTACGACAGCGGCAAAGGGCGCGACTACTCGGGCACCACCTGGGAACTGCGCGGCACGACGCAGCCCACCGGCAAGCTGACCTTCGGCGCCGCGATCTGGCGCGACACCGGGCTGGCGTATTCGACCTATTTGGTCGGCCCGATTGGTGGCGTCGCCGATTTCAACCGCAGCACCGACACCCTGCGCCTGACCGCCGACTACGCGGTCAGCGCCAAAGTGTCGGCCAACGCCGCGCTGCAGTGGTCGCGGCGTGACCTGTCGACCGTGCTCGGCGGCGTCTTGCCGCTGGGCGGCAGCGACACCACCACGCAGGCCTCGCTCGGCGCGCGCTGGGCACCGACGCGCGCGCTGCTGTTCGGCTGCAACCTGGCGCATGAGCAGCGCAGCGCCAGCAGCCAGGTCAGCTCGCCCTACACCAGCAACACCTTCGGCTGCTACGGGCAGGCGACGATCCAATAGCTCCATGGCCACCATCCTGCTCACCGGGGCGACCGGCTACATCGCCTCGCACACCTGGCTGGCGCTGCAGGCGGCGGGCTTGCGTGTCGTCGGTGTCGACGACTTTTCCAACAGCTCGCCCGAGGTGTTGAACCGTCTGCACGCGCTGTCGGGCCAGGCGCCGGATTTCGTGCGCGCCAACGTCTGTGATCCAGTTGCGATGCAGGCGTTGTTCGCGCGCCAGCCGATTGCCGCGGTGGTGCACTTTGCGGCGTTCAAGGCGGTCTACGAATCGACCGCGCAGCCGCTGGTCTATTACCGCAACAACCTCGACGCGCTGCTCACCGTGTGCGAGGCGATGCGCGCCAACGGCTGCCGGCGGATGGTGTTTTCCAGCAGTGCCACGGTGTACGGTGACCCGGTCCGGCTGCCGATTGCCGAGGACTTTGCGCTCTCGGCCACCAACCCGTACGGCCAGACCAAGCTGATCGGCGAGACCATTCTGCGCGACCTGGGCGCCGCCGACGCGCAATGGCAAACCGCGACCCTGCGCTACTTCAACCCGGTCGGCGCGCACGCCAGCGGCCGCATCGGCGAAGACCCGCGCGGCACGCCGAACAACCTGATGCCCTATGTCGCCCAGGTGGCGATCGGTCGCCGGCCGCGCCTGGCGGTGTTTGGCAACGACTACCCGACGCCCGACGGCACCGGCGTGCGCGACTACATCCATGTCGACGACCTGGCCGCCGGCCATGTCGCCGCGCTGCAGCGGCTGCTGGCGACGCCCGGCTCGTTCACCGTCAACCTCGGCACCGGCCGCGGCCACAGCGTGCTGGAGGTGGTCGCCGCCTACCAGCGCGCCAGTGGCCGCGAGGTGCCGTACGACATCGTGCCGCGGCGGCCGGGCGACATCGCCGCCTGCTGGGCCGACCCGACGCTGGCACAGCAACTGCTGGGCTGGCGCGCGGCGCACGGCCTGGAACGCATGTGTGCCGACAGTTGGCGCTGGCAAACCCAAAACCCGCAAGGCTTTTCCGTATGACGCTGATTCAACCCGTGGTGATGGCCGGCGGCTCGGGCACGCGGCTGTGGCCGCTGTCGCGCGCTGAACACCCGAAGCAGTTTCTGGTGCTCTCAGGCGACCGCAACGAGCGCTTGAGCCTGTTCCAGCTCGCCGTGCAGCGGCTGCGCGCGGTGGCCGGTGACGGCATCGCGCAACGGCCGCCGTTGGTGGTTGGCAACGATGTGCACCGCTTCATGGTGCTTGACCAGTTGCGTGAGATGGGCGTCGAGCCGGCGGCGCTGCTGCTGGAGCCGGCCGGACGCAACACCGCGCCGGCGCTGACGCTGGCCGCGCTGGCGGCGCTGGACGGCGACGACGACCCGGTGCTGGTGGTGACGCCGGCCGACCAGACGGTGGCCGACGGCGCCGCGTTTGCCGCCGCGGTCGGCCGCGCGGTGCGCGAGGCGGCCGAAGGGGCGATCGTCATCCTCGGCGTGACGCCCGACCGGCCGGAGACCGGCTACGGCTACATCCTGACCGGCGCAGTCGGCCTGAACGGCGTGGCAGCGGTCGAGCGCTTTGTCGAAAAGCCCGACCTGGCCACCGCCCAGGCTTACCTGGCCGACGGCCGCTATGTGTGGAACGCCGGCATGTTCGTGCTCAAGGCCAGCGTCTGGCTGGCGGCGCTGCAGCGCTTTCGGCCCGACATCGCCGACGCCACCCGCGCCGCCTGGGACGCGCGCCAGGTCGACGCCAAGTTCGTGCGGCCGCACGCCGAGCGCTTTGCCGCGGTGCCGGCCGAATCGGTCGACTACGCGGTGATGGAGCGCTGCCCGGGCACCGGGCTGGCGCTGCGCATGGTCGCGCTCGACGCCGGCTGGAACGACCTGGGCGCCTGGGAGGCGGTGTGGCAGGTCACGCCCAAGGACAGTGCCGGCAACGCCCAGGTCGGCGACGCCATCGTCAAGGACTGCAGCAACACGCTGGTGCATGCCACCAGCCGGCTGGTCGGCGTGGTCGGCGTCGACAACGTGGTGGTGGTCGAAACGCCTGACGCGGTGCTGGTGTCCAGCCGCGAGCGCAGCCAGGACGTCAAGCTGATCGTCAACCAGCTCGGCGCCGAGCAGCGCGGCGAACACGCGCTGCACCGCAAGGTCAGCCGGCCCTGGGGCTGGTACGACAGCATCGACGAAGGGCGGCGCTTTCAGGTCAAGCGCATCCTGGTCAAGCCCGGCGCCAGCCTGAGCCTGCAAAAGCACCACCACCGTGCCGAGCACTGGATCGTCGTCAGCGGCACCGCCGAGGTCACCAACGGCGACCAGGTCAGCCTGCTGACCGAAAACCAGAGCACCTACATCCCGCTCGGCGCGGTGCACCGGCTGGCCAACCCGGGCAAGGTGCCGCTGGAAATCATCGAGGTGCAGTCGGGCACCTACCTCGGCGAGGACGACATCGTGCGCTACGACGACAGCTACGGCCGCGGCTGACCGCCCAGTTCGCCCGCGCCCACCATTCCCCTCCCAACGTCCATCATGACCGTACTCATCACCGGCGGCGCCGGCTTCATTGGCAGCAACTTCGTCCTCGACTGGCTGGCCCAGCGTGATGAACCGGTCGTCAACCTCGACGCGCTGACCTACGCCGGCAACCTGGCCAACCTGGACGCGCTGCGCGACGACCCGCGCCACGTCTTCGTGCGCGGCGACATCGCCGACCGGGCGCTGGTCGATCAATTGCTGGCCACGCACCGCCCGCGTGCGCTGCTGCACTTTGCCGCCGAGAGCCATGTCGACCGCAGCATCCACGGCCCGGGCGAGTTCATGCGCACCAATGTGCAGGGCACGTTCACGCTGCTTGAAGCCGCGCGCGCGCACTGGGCCACGCTGGACGGCGACGCGCGCGCCGCCTGGCGCTTTGTCCACATCAGCACCGACGAGGTCTTCGGCAGCCTGGCCGCCGGCGCCGCCGCGTTCAGCGAAAGCCATCCGTACGAGCCGAACAGCCCGTACTCGGCCAGCAAGGCGGCCAGCGACCACCTGGTGCGCGCCTGGCACCACACCTACGGCCTGCCGGTGCTGACCACGCATTGCAGCAACAACTACGGCCCCTACCACTTTCCCGAAAAGCTGATTCCGCTGCTGATCGTCAATGCGCTGGCCGGCAAGCCGCTGCCGGTGTACGGCGACGGGCAGCAAATCCGCGACTGGCTGTACGTTGGCGACCACTGCAGCGCGATACGCACCGTGCTAGCCCAGGGCCGCGTCGGCCAGACCTACAACATCGGTGGCTGGAACGAAAAAGCCAACCTCGACATCGTGCACACCGTCTGCGCGCTGCTCGACGAGCTGCGCCCCGACCCCGCCGGGCCCTACCGGCGGCTCGTCACCCACGTCACCGACCGCCCGGGCCACGACCGCCGCTACGCCATCGACGCACGCAAGATTGAGCGCGAACTCGGCTGGCGCCCGGCCGAAACCTTTGACACCGGCATACGCAAGACCGTGCAGTGGTACCTGACCAACGCCGACTGGGTGGCCAACGTGCAAAGCGGCGCCTACCGCGACTGGGTGGCCAGGCACTACGCCTGAAACTGCGCCTAAAACCCGGGCCGTACCACCCATTCGAACTTCACCCGACCCCGCCATGCACGCCCCCCTCCCCCGCAAAGGCATCATCCTGGCCGGCGGCTCCGGCACCCGGCTGCACCCGGCCACGCTGGCGATGAGCAAGCAACTGCTGCCGGTCTACGACAAGCCGATGGTGTACTACCCGCTGTCGGCGCTGATGCTGGCCGGCATACGCGACATCCTGGTCATCAGCACGCCGCAGGACACGCCGCGCTTTGAAGCCCTGCTTGGCGACGGCGCGCGCTGGGGCCTGAACCTGCAGTACTGCGTGCAACCCAGCCCGGACGGGCTGGCCCAGGCCTTCATCCTCGGCCGGCAGTTCATTGCCGGCGCGCCGTCGGCGCTGGTGCTGGGCGACAACATCTTCCATGGCCACGACCTGCAGCCGCTGCTGCGCCGCGCCAACGCACGCGACAGTGGCGCGACCGTGTTTGCCTACCACGTCACCGACCCCGAGCGCTACGGCGTGGTCGAGTTCAACCGCCAGCTCCAGGCGCTGAGCATCGAGGAAAAGCCGGCCGCGCCGAAGAGCAACTACGCGGTCACCGGCCTGTACTTTTATGACCAGCAGGTCTGCGACATCGCCGCCTCTATCCGGCCGAGCGCGCGCGGCGAGCTGGAGATCACTGCCGTCAACGCCACCTATTTGCAGCAGCAGCAACTGGCGGTCGAAATCATGGGCCGCGGCTACGCCTGGCTCGACACCGGCACCCACGACAGCCTGATGGAAGCCGGCCAGTTCATCGCCACGCTGGAAAAACGCCAGGGGCTGAAGGTCGCGTGCCCGGAGGAAATCGCCTTCCGCGCCGGCTGGATAGACGCCGCGCAACTCGAAGCCGCGGCCCAGCCGCTGCTGAAAAACGGCTATGGCCAGTACCTGATGCGGGTGCTGCGCGAACGCGCGTTCTGACCGCGCCGACCGGGCGCGCCCATCCATACCAAAGCGCCGTCACGCCCGCCCGGTGGCAACGAACGACGGGTTTTCAAACCCCGGCTTGCCATAGGCCAGCGGCTGGCCGTCCAGCGTGCGCACACCGCCACCGGCGGCGGCCAGCACCGCGTGGCCGGCGGCGATGTCCCATTCCATGGTCCGCCCGAGTCGCGGGTACAGGTCGGCCAGCCCTTGCGCAATGCGGCACAGCTTGAGCGACGAGCCGGCGCTGGCCAGGCTGCGCACACGGTAGCCGGCCAAAAACGCCTGCAACGCCGCCGGGTCGTCGTGCGAGCGGCTGGCCAGCACGTCCAGGCCGAGTGGTGACGGTTCGCGGCAGGCGATCGCGCGCCTGCCGCTGGCGTCTTCGCACCACGCGCCCAGCCCTTGCGCGCCGGCCCACAGCAGCCCATCCGGGCCGCCGACCGCCGGCGCAAATACCACCCCCAGCCGCGGCCGGCCGGCCTCGACCAGCGCGATGTTGACCGTGAACTCGCCGTTGCGCTGCACAAATTCGCGCGTGCCGTCGAGCGGGTCGACCAGCCACCAGCAGCCGCCGGGCTCCACGCGCGGCGCCGCGCCGCCGGCCACCGCCTCCTCGGCCACCACCGGCCACTGCGGCGCCAGATGCGCCAGCGCGTCGACGATCACCGCTTCGGCGCGCAAATCGGCCTCGGTCACCGGCGAGGCGTCGGCCTTGCGCCTGGCCTCGAACCCAGCGGCGTAGACCCGCATCACCTCGGCGCCAGCGCGGCGCGCCAGCTCGGCCAGGGACTGCAGCAGCGCGTGGTCGTCGGTCATCGGCGGCATTCTTCACCACCAGTCGGCCGAACCGTTGGCCGCGTCGGGCGGCCGATGGCACGCCGGCCCGCCGACAATCGCCGGTTTGTCAGCCCACGTCCCTTGCCCAAGCGATGACCGCCCAATCCACCCGACCCAGTGTCCATATCGTCGCCGGCGCGCGACCTAACTTCATGAAGATCGCGCCGCTGGTGCGCGCACTGCGTGCCGATGGCCGGCTGGCGTGGAAGATCGTCCACACCGGCCAGCATTTCGACCACAACATGAGCGACGTCTTCTTCGACGAGCTGGGCATCCCCAAGCCGGACGTGCATTTCAACTGCGGTGGCGGCTCGCACGCCTCGCAGACCGCGCGCGTGATGGAAGCCTTCGAGGCGCACTGCAACGCCGACCGGCCGTCGGCGGTGGTGGTCGTCGGCGACGTCAACTCGACGCTGGCCTGCGCCATCGTCGCCAAGAAGGCCGGCATCGCGCTGGCCCATGTCGAGGCCGGGCTGCGCAGCGGCGACATGGCCATGCCCGAGGAAATCAACCGCATCGTCACCGATTCGATCAGCGACTGGTTCTTCGTCACCGAGCCCAGCGGCGTCGAACACCTGCGGCGCGAGGGACACGACGCAGCGCGCATCTTCCACGTCGGCCATGTGATGGTCGACAACGTCATCTACCAGGCACGGCAGCTCGAAGCCGCCGACCGCAGCGCGCTGCCGACGCAGGCCATCAAGCAGCGCCTGGGCCGCTACGGCGTGGTCACGCTGCACCGGCCGTCCAATGTCGACGACCTGGCCACGCTGGCGCCGATTGCCGGCGCACTGAAAACCGTCGCCGGGCAACTGCCGCTGGTCTTTCCGGTCCACCCGCGCACGCGGCGCAACATCGAGGCGCTGGGCATCGAACTCGGCCCCCACATCCACCTGATGGAGCCACAGCCCTACATGAGCTTTCTGAACCTGTGGAAAGACGCCACGGTGGTGCTCACCGACTCCGGCGGGCTGCAGGAAGAAACCACCGCGCTCGGCGTGCCCTGCGTCACCATCCGCGAAAACACCGAACGCCCGGTCACCGTCGACGAAGGCAGCAATGTCGTCGTCGGCACCTCGCCACAAAAAATCATCGCCGCGGCACAGGCGGTGCTGGCCGGCCACGGCAAGGCCGGCCGCCGCCCGCAGTTGTGGGACGGCCACGCCGCGCAACGCATCGCCGCGCAACTGGCTGCGCTGCTGGGCGTGGCAGCCTGACGCCGCGGGTTGACTGGTTCATCCCACGAGATAGAGGTGGCCGGGCACATCGGCACCCGACTTTCCCGGATTGACCAGAGTCGGAAGCAGCCAGACCAACTTCCGAAGTGAGTTCTGCGGACCGTGTGGCTGACGGCGCCAGTGACCACGGCGCCAATGCGCAGCAGGATGGCTATCTGAACCGTTGGTCGCGGCTGCTTGGCGCTCAAGTTCAGCGGCCAACCGACGCCCGCAGATGTGCACTGGCGTGAATCCCTGCGATGCGAGCTTGGCCTGAATGCGCAGCCGCTCATTGCGGTTGTCGGTCTTGCCCAGCTCCTTCAACAAGTGCGCCGGTGCATTCACCGGCCACTGCGTCTCAATGTCTTTGGGGTACGCTGTCAGGTACGCCAACGAGTTGACGATAAGCCTGAGCATCTGCAGGTACGACTGGTGCTGCGGGGCCATGTTCTGCAGTTCTTGACTGGCACGCTTTGCCTGCGCAGAGACCAACTGCACACCGTGCTCGGCGGCAAGTCGCTTCGTCTCCTCATCAAGCTTCGCCATTGGCTCTTCGGCAACCTGCTTTCGTAGTTCGTTCAACTTTTCGGCGAGCACGACCTCGACGGCCTCACCGAGTGTCATCTTCATCTCCTTCGGTCCGATCGCCTGTGTGTACACCGGCTCGATGTTGATGTCGAAATCGCGGTAGTCCTCCAGATTGCTGGGAGCAGACACGATGCAGAACTGGAGCACTCGGTCTCCGTCCCCGGCCACTCGCATGTCGTAGACATATGCGCCTTCAGGCGTCC
>WBZS01001120.1_pt1 | contig 23732 bp, 22 predicted proteins | sample 5204201 | NCBI WGS metagenome assembly WBZS01 (sample SAMN12344357, study PRJNA552823) | activated sludge metagenome | biome: Activated sludge suspended growth; feature: Nitrification reactor; material: Wastewater; isolation source: activated sludge from nitrification reactor of wastewater... | reverse complement strand
CGCAGATTTGAAAGTGAACAGGAAAGTCAATGAAATCAACGATCTACCAACACCACCTCCGCGCCAGTGCTAGCTTTTCGTACCGTCACTTATTGCACTGAAAACGAGGAGACCCCTCCCCCAGCGGGGGAGGGGGCAATAGCCGTCCACGCGTCTCCTGATCATGGCTCACTATTGAAAGAGGAGCTGCTCGCGCACGTCCTGCCTGCAGCAGCGGCACTTTCTTCTCACAGCCACCACCCGGTGTCGGTGGCCATCGCCCAGGGCTTGGTGGCGCAGGGCGTGCAGGCCAGCGCGCTGGCGCAGTTTGTCGATCAGCCCGGCAGCGGCGTCGAGGGTGTGGTGGCCGGCCAGCGGCTGCGCCTGGTCAGCGCGCGGGGCGTCGAGGCGCTGGGCCTGATAAGCACGGAGTTGACCGAGCGTCTCGCCGCCCACCAGGCACAAGGCCGCAGCGTCTCGCTGCTGTTGTCCGACACGGCGGTGCTGGCGCTGTTTGCCGTCGCCGACACGGTGAAAGACCACGCGCCCGAAGCCGTGCGCGCGCTGCACGCGCTGGGCGTGCAGACCGTGATGCTGTCGGGCGACCACCCCGCCGCCGCGCAAGCCGTGGCCCATGCCGTCGGCGTGGGCGCCGCGCACGGCCAGCTGCTGCCGGCCGACAAGCTGACGCGCATCGCCGAGCTGCAAGCCCAGCACGGCCCGACCGCGATGGTGGGCGACGGCATCAACGACGCGCCCGCGCTGGCCGCCGCCGACATCGGCATCGCCATGGGCTCGGCCGGCACCGACATTGCCATGGAAGCCGCCGACGTGGTGGTGATGAACGACGACCTGCGCCGCCTGCCCGCGCTGATCCGCCTGTCGCGCCGCACGCACGCGGTGCTGTGGCAGAACATCGCCCTCGCGCTGGGCATCAAGGCGGTGTTTCTGGTGCTGGCGCTGGCCGGCAGCGCGACGATGTGGATGGCCGTGTTCGCCGACATGGGGGCCAGCCTGATCGTGGTGGGCAATGGCTTGCGGCTGCTGCGCGACCGGGCGATAGAAAAGCTATCGTAAAGATAGCTACCGGCGCTGGTTGAATCAGCGCTGGAGGCCGATTGGACGCTGATTCGTCAGCCGCGCCCCATCATCCAGCCGCTGGCCGCCTGCGTGCCTTCGACCTCGTCTACCAGCCGGAGCAGCGGCGTCAATTCGCGGTAGCGCCCGGCCGTGTGGCGGATGTAGTCGATGAAGCGCGGCGCATCGGCCAGGTACTTGGGCTTGCCGTCGCGCAGCGTCAGCCGCGCGAAGATGCCGGCCACTTTCAAGTGTCGCTGCAGGCCCATCCACTCCACGGCGCGCCAGAAGCTGCCAAAGTCACTGTGCCAATCCTCGAAGTCCATCAGCCCGAGCTTGCGGGCGCGCTCCCAGTAGCGCACCGTGATGTCGAGCACGAACTCCTCGTCCCAGGTCAGGAACGCATCGCGCATCAGGCTGGCGATGTCGTAGCTCGCGGGGCCGTACAGGGCGTCCTGAAAATCCAGCACGCCGAGCGCGCCGCCTTCGCTGGTGGGCAGCATCAGGTTGCGCGGCATGAAGTCGCGGTGCACGTACACACTGGGCGCGGCTAGGTTGCGGGCGACGATCAAATCGAAGGTCTTGTCCAGCGTCTCGCGCAGCGCGCCCTGCACGGCCACGCCGCGGTGCTGCGCGAGGTACCAGTCCGGAAACAGCGCCAGCTCGCGCCGCAGCACCGCCTCGTCATATGCGGGCAGCACGCCGGGGCGCGAGGCCTGCTGCCAGCGCAGCAGCGCGTCCACCGCCTGCTCGTACAGCGGGCGATTGGCTTCGGGGTGGTCGGGGTCGATCGCGGCCATCATGGTCTGTGCGCCCAGGTCGGTCAGCAGCATGAAGCCGGTCGGCTCGTCCCAGGCCAGCACCTGTGGCACGTTCAGCCCGGCCGCCTGCATCAGCCCGGCCACGTGCACGAAGGGCGCGCAGTTCTCGTGCGCGGGCGGCGCGTCCATGACGATGCGGCTGGCGCCATCGGTGGTGTCGATGCGCAGGTAGCGCCGGAAGCTGGCGTCGGCCGAGGCCACGCGCAGGCTGGCGGGCTGCAGGGATTGCGGCGTGACCACGTCGGCCAGCCAGCGGTCGAACGCGGCATGGCGGGCCGGGTCGGCCCAGGTGACTGCTTGCGCGGATGCGCCCGCGGCGGAAACGGAAGGTGACAGTGGGGCCGGTGTCGCGTCGCTCATGGATAATCGATTCTAGAGCGAGCCATCGCCCCGACCGCGCAAGCGTGCCCCGCACGCCGCCACCCGGGTCGCGCGGGCTGGCCGCCCATTCCGACCGATCCGCAGTGCAGGCTCCGCCGCTCCTCCTTTCGTTGTGTCACGTGCCTTTCCGCGGCGGGCTGCGCCCCGTGGCCTGGGCGGTGCTCGCGCTGCTGGCGGGCCCGGTACTGGCACAGTCCGAGCCGCTGACGTTGCGTGCCACGCCGCTGCTGGCTGAAGACCTGCCCGAAAACGCCAACCCGCCCGCCGTGGTGTACGGCGACCGCATCACCGGCCGCACCGAACTCGAAACGGTGATCGAAGGCCAGGCCGAGCTGCGGCAGCCCGGGCGCGTGGCGTTTGGCGACAAGCTGGTGTACGACCAGACGGTCGACACCGCCCACGTCACGGGCGACGTGCGCGTCAACGCCGAGGGCGACCGCTATACCGCCACATCGGGCGAGTTGAAGCTCGATGCCATGGAAGGCTTCCTGCTGCAGCCGACCTACCGCTTCCTGGCCACCGGCGCGCACGGCCAGTCCGAGCGCATCGACATGCTGGACCGCGACCGCTCGCGCGTCTGGCAAGGCACCTACACCACCTGCGAGCGCTATGGCGACGGCGCCGACTGGCGGCCCGACTGGCTACTGCGCGCCGACCGCATCGACCTGGACCGCGAGGACGACGAAGGCCGTGCCTATGGCGCCGTGCTGGAGTTCAAAGGCGTGCCCATCCTGCCGGTGCCGGCCATGAGCTTCCCGCTGGGCGAACAGCGCAAGTCCGGCTGGCTGCCGCCGCTGCTGGGGCTGGACAACCGCAGCGGCCTGAACCTGTCGGTGCCCTATTACTGGAACATCGCGCCCAACCGCGATGCCACCCTCACGCCCGGCATCATGACGCGCCGCGGGGCCGACCTGCGCGGCGAGTTCCGCTACATGGAGGCCAACTACCAGGGTCGCGTCAACGCCGGCTGGATGCCCAATGACCGCCTGCGCGACGGGCTCAACCGCTGGGGCTACTTTGTGCGGCATAACGGCACGCACGACACCGGCATCGACGGCATCGGCAATGTGGGCGTGGGGCTCAACCTCAACCGCGTCAGCGACAACGACTACTGGCGCGACTTCACGCGCAATGGCGTGGCGCTCACCACGCGGCTGCTGGCCAACGACGGCGCGCTGTCGTGGGGGCGGGGCGACTTTTCCTTCAGCGCGCGCGCGCTCAAGTGGCAGACGCTGCAGGACGTGACCGCGCCCATCGTGCCGCCCTACGACCGCCTGCCCCAGCTGGTCGCGCGCTGGGGCCGCCTGAACGACCGCGGCTTCGATTATTCGGTGGTGGGCGACTTCACGCGCTTTCAGGCCGACCGCCTGCTCACGCGCCAGGTCAACGCCGACCGCGCCTTCGTGCAGGCACAGGTGTCGCGGCCGTTCACGCGCCCGTGGGGATTTCTCACGCCCAAGGTGCAGCTGCACGCTACGCAGTACAACTTCGACGGACCGATCTCCGACGGCTCCACCAGCGCCAGCCGCGTGCTGCCCACCTTCAGCCTGGACGGCGGCCTGGTGTACGAGCGCGACGCCCGCTACTTCGGCCGGGCCTTCCGCCAGACGCTGGAGCCGCGCCTGATGTACGTGTACACGCCGTACCGCGACCAGAGCCGCCTGCCGGTCTACGACACCGGCGCCTACGACTTCAACTTCGCCACCATCTGGGCCGAAAACGCCTTTGCCGGCAACGACCGCATCGTCGACAACAACCTGGTCACTGGCGGCGTGACCACCCGCCTGCTCGACCCCGAGAGCGGCGCCGAAGTGGTGCGGCTGGCCATCGCGCAGCGCTACCGCTTCAGCGGCCAGAACGTGGTGATGCCGGGCGGCACGCCCACCACACCCGGCTGGTCGGACCTGATGCTGGGCGCGTCCATCAACTGGACGCCACGCTGGGGCCTGGACACCGTGGTGCAGTACAACCTGGACACCCGCACCAGCACGCGCACCACGGTGCAGGCGCGTTACTCGCCCGGGCCCTATCGCACCGTCAGCGTGGCCTATCGCCACCAGCGCGACCTCAACAGCGAGTCGGTCGACGTCGGCTGGCAATGGCCGCTCAGCCAGCTGGCCGGGCGCCGGGGCGAGCTGGGTTCCAGCGCGCGCCGGGGCGGCGGCAGCTGCGGCCGCAGCGACTGGTACAGCGTGGGCCGCCTGAACTACGACCTGCAGGGCCGCCAGCTGACCGAAGGGCTGCTGGGCATCGAATACGATGCCGGCTGCTGGATCGGCCGCCTGGTGGTCGAGAAGCTGCACAGCTCGCTCACATCGTCCACCAAGCGCATCCTGTTCCAGATCGAGTTTGTCGGCCTGTCGCGGCTGGGCTCCGATCCGCTGAGCCGGTTGCGCAACAGCATCCCGCGCTACCGTTACCTGCGCGATGATGTCACCCCGCCGAGCCGTTTCACGGAATATGAATGAACCCCGCGTCCGGTGCAGTCTCTTGGCACGATGGCCGGGGCGGCTCGTGATGCGAGCGCTGCGTTAAGGAGATAGCTGATGTCCCGCGTTCTTTTCCGCCTTGCAGACGCCCGCTGGCTCGCGGTGTCCGCGGCGTGCCTGGCGCTGGCGTGGCCTGCGCAGGCGCAGACCGATGGCAGCGCCAGCCAGCCTGCCGCGTCGTCCGCCAAGCCGTCTGCCCGCAAACCCGCCGCCAAAAAGCCCGCGGCCCGGAAGGCGGTGCCCAAGTCCGCGGCACGCAAGACAGCGCCCGCCGTGGCGCCGGCCCCGGCGTCCGCCGCCGCGCCTGCCGCACCGGCCCTCACGCCGACGCCCGCACCGGCGCGCGCGGCGACCAGCGCCGGCCCGCGCGAGGCCGACTACATCGTGGCCGTGGTCAACACCGAGCCCGTCACCAACAACGAAGTGCGCGCCCGCATGGCGCGTGCGCAGCGCCAGATGGCCGAGCGCGGCGTGCCGGTGCCGCCCAGCGACGAGCTGCGCAAGGAAATGCTGGAGCGCCTGATCGCCGAGCGCGCGCAGCTGCAGTACGCGCGCGACAACGGCCTGAAGGTCGACGACGCGGCGCTGACGCAGGCCGAGTTGTCCATCGCGCGCCAGAACCAGCTGGCCACCGTCAAGGAGCTGCACGCCCGCATCGAGCAGGACGGCATCGCCCTGAAGGACTTCCGCGACGACGTGCGCAACCAGGTGCTGTTGGCGCGCCTGCGCCAGCAGGAGATCGAGCCCAAGCTGCGCGTGACCGACGCCGAGGTCGACGCCTTCATCCGCGAGCAGACCGGCGCGCGCGCCGGTGCGGTGGACCTGAACCTGGCCATGATCCTGGTGGCCGTGCCCGAAGGCAGCAACGCCGCCGAGCAGGCCCGCCTGCAGGCGCGCGCCGACGAGGTGGCGCGCCGCGCCCGTGGCGGCGAGGACTTTGCCAAGCTGGCCACCGAATATTCCGACGCCAACAACCGTGGCCGCGACGGCGGCGTGCTGGGCCTGCGTCCGATCGAGCAGTACCCCGATCTCTTCCAGCGCAGCGTGCAGCGCGCGCGCATGGGTGACGTCGTCGGCCCCGTCAAATCCGATGCCGGCTACCACGTGCTGAAGGTGCTGGAACGCAAGCAGAACAACGACCTGCCCGAGGTAAAGATTCCGCAGACGCATGTGCGCCACATCCTGCTGCGCACCGGCCCCGCGCAGAGCGAGCGCGTGGCGCGCGAGCGCGCGGCCGACTTCAAGCGACGCATTGCCGCCGGCCAGGCGAGCTTCGAGCAACTGGCGCGCGAGTTCTCGCAGGACGAGAGCGCGCAGGAGGGCGGCGACCTGGGCTGGGTGCCGCCGGGGCAATTCGTGCCCGAGTTCGAGCAGGCCATGAACAACCTCAATCGCGGTGAAGTCAGTGACCCGGTGGTGACGCGCTTCGGCGTGCACCTGATCCGCGTCGACGGCCGGCGCGAGCAGGTGCTGACGGCCGCCGAGCAGCGCCAGCTGGCGCGCAACATGCTGCGCGAGAAAAAGGCGCAGGAAGCCTTCGAGACCTGGGCGCGCGAAGTGCGCGGCCGTGCCTATGTCGAGTACCGCGACCCACCCCGGTAACTCGCGTGCTTAGTGACGAGGTGCACCGGGTCGCGAGTTCCATTGCGTCGTTTGGCGCGCTGTTTCTTCGTCCGCAACGCGTGAAGGTGCCAGCAAACAGAGGCCGCGGAGCAGGCCATGCCAGCGAACGCCGTTGCCGGACCTGCGCCGGCAACTGGCGTTGTCCCCCCTCGCGCAGCGGAGGGGGGAAGGCGCCGCAGGCGACTCAGGGGGGTGCCTCATGAGGCACGTTGCGCGCAAACGCTTCGGGCAGCACTTTCTCAGCGACCCGGCCATCATCGACGCCATCGTGCGCGCCATCGACCCGCGCCCCGGTCAGGCGATGGTCGAGATCGGCCCCGGCCTGGCGGCGCTGACGCAGCCGCTGGTCGAGCGGCTGGGTCGCCTGACCGTGATCGAGCTGGACCGCGACCTGGCCGCGCGGCTGCGCGCGCACCCGCAGCTCGATGTCATCGAATCCGATGTGCTGAAAGTGGACTTTGCGCAGATTCAGTCAGCGTTGTCAGCTATCAAATTGAGAGTTTGCGGCAACCTGCCCTACAACATCTCCAGCCCCATCCTGTTCCATCTGCTGCCCTACGCGGCGCACATCCAGGACCAGCATTTCATGCTGCAGAAGGAAGTCATCGACCGCATGGTGGCCGCGCCGTCCACGTCCGATTACGGGCGCCTGTCGGTGATGCTGCAGTGGCGCTACGCGATGGAAGACGTGCTGTTCGTGCCGCCCGAGGCGTTCGACCCGCCCCCACGCGTCGACTCGGCCGTGGTGCGAATGATCCCGCGGGCCGACTTCGCAGCGGTCGACCCCGCCCTGCTGTCCGAACTGGTGCAGGTGGCCTTCAGCCAGCGCCGCAAGCTGCTGCGCCACACGCTGGGACGTTGGCTGGAAGCACGCGGGTTTTCAGGCGATTTCGACGTGCAGCGCCGCGCCGAGGAAGTGCCGGTGGGCGAGTACCTGGCGCTGGCGCAAGCGCTTCAGTAGGCTTCGGCGCTTTTCCGATGGCCGCGGAGCAGGCCAAGCCAGCGAACGCCGTCGCCGGACCTGCGCCGGCGACTGGCGTTGTCCCCCCTCGCGCAGCAGAGGGGGGAAGGCGCCGCAGGCGACTCAGGGGGGTGACCCTAATTCAACGCCATCGACAACTTGCGGCGGTAGCCAGACAGCAGCTCGGACTGCGGGTCTTGCGCGGCAGCCGCAGCGGCCTTGCCGGTCAGCTCGATGCCGCCGGCGCTCTTGCCGGCCGCACCGGCGCCCGGCTTTTGCGGCGGCGGGGTCAGCAATTCCAGGATTGCGACATAGGTCTTGCGCGCGGCCTCGTCGTTCCACTTCTTGTCGCGCATGATGATTTCGAGCAGCTCGTCCATCGCCTGCGTCCACTGCCCTTCGGCCATCAGCGCCTGCGCCTTCTGGTAGCGCGCGTCGAAGTCGCGCCGGTTCTGCGCGATCAGCTCGTCAAACTGCGGGATCGGCCAGTTGCCGCGCTCGTGCTGGTGCACGAAGCGGATCGCGTCGAGCCAGTGGCGCAGCGCGTCGAAACGCAGCGGCCGCGGCACGCGCCTGAGGGGCTCTTCGAGCGTGGCGGCGGCTTCGTCCACCGCGCCGGTGGCGATCAGCAGGCGCACGTAGTCGGCGCGCGCATCGTCGTTGCCCGGGTCCTGCGCCAGCGCGTCGGCCAGCTTGGCCAGGGCGGCGTCGGTGTCGCCGGCTTCCAGCAGCGCCTCGGCCTCGTTCACTTCTTCCTCGGCCGCCAGCGCGCCCTCGGTCGGCACGTGCTTGTCGAGAAACTGGCGGATCGTCGCCGCCGGCTGCGCGCCGACGAAAGCATCCACTGGCTGGCCGCCGGCAAACATCACGCACAGCGGAATGCTGCGCACGCCCAGCATCTGCGACAGCTGGCCGGCAATCTGCGGCACCTTGTCGGCGTCCAGCTTGGCCAGCGTGAAGCGGCCGCCGTATTCGGCCTCCAGTTGTTCCAGCGTCGGGCCGAGCTGCTTGCAGGGGCCGCACCATTCGGCCCAGATGTCCAGCAGCACCGGGGTGTTTATCGAAGCTTGAAGCACGTCGGCTTCAAAGTTTTGCAGGGTGACGTCGATCATCGTGTTCAGATGCGGGCAAAATCGGGATAACCAACAGCCATTGTGCAAGAAGCCACATGACGAGTCCCATCGTAGGGGTGGTCATGGGTTCCAGCAGCGACTGGGACACCATGCAGCACGCCGTGCAGATCCTTGAGCAGTTCGGCGTGCCGCACGAGGCGCGCGTGGTGTCGGCGCACCGCATGCCGGACGACATGTTCGCCTACGCCGAAGCGGCGGGCGCGCGCGGCCTGCAGGCCATCATCGCCGGGGCCGGCGGCGCGGCGCACCTGCCGGGCATGCTGGCGGCCAAGACGGTGGTGCCGGTGCTGGGCGTGCCGGTGGCGTCGCGCCACCTGCAAGGCGTCGATTCGCTGCACAGCATCGTGCAGATGCCCAAGGGCATTCCGGTGGCCACCTTCGCCATCGGTGCGGCCGGCGCGGCCAACGCGGCGCTGTTTGCGGTGGCGCTGCTGGCCAACCGTGACGCCGCACTGCGCGCGCGCCTCGAAGCCTTCCGCGCCGAGCAGACCGCCGTCGCCCGCGCCATGGCGCTGCCGCCGACATGACGAGGCACCCCCTGAGTCGCTTCGCGCCTTCCCCCTTCCAGGGGGACAGCGCCGGTGCCCTATGCAAGCCCGGCCACGGCGTCCGCTGGTAGGGCCTGCTCCGCAGCCTCCTGAAATTATTGTCATGCCCACCCCCTTTCCCCTGTTGCCCGGCAGCCTGATCGACGGCCGCCCCGTCATGCTGGGCGTGCTGGGCGGCGGCCAGCTGGGCCGCATGTTCGTGCACGCCGCGCAGTCGCTGGGTTATGAAACGGTGGTGCTGGACCCCGACCGCGCCAGCCCGGCGGGGCGGATCAGTCACCATTTCATCGAAGCCGACTACCGCGACCCCGACGCGCTGCGCGAGTTAGCGGCGCGCGCTCTGGCCATCACCACCGAATTCGAGAACGTGCCTGCTGAGGCGCTGGCCACGCTGGCCGCCGCGCGCCCGGTGGCTCCCGCCGCCGACGCCGTGGCCATCGCGCAGGACCGCAAAGCGGTGTGCCGCCGGCGCCGCATGCGGTGATCGAGACCGAAGCCGACCTGGACGCGGTGGACGCCGCCCTGCTGCCCGGCATTCTGAAAACCGCGCGCCTGGGCTACGACGGCAAGGGCCAGGCCCGAGTGGCCACGCGCGACGAGCTGGTCGCCGCCTGGCGCGACATGGGCCGCGTGGCCTGCGTGCTCGAGCAGATGCTGCCGCTGGCATTCGAATGCTCGGTCATCGTCGCGCGCGGCCGCGACGGCCAGGTCGTCAGCCTGCCCGTACAGCGCAACCTGCACCGCGGCGGCATCCTGTCCGTGACCGAGGTTTATGAAGGAAATGTGCCGCCAGCGCTGGCCAGTCAAGCGCAGAGCGCTACCATTGATATAGCAAACCAGCTCGGGTACGTGGGCGTGCTGTGCGTCGAATACTTCGTGCTGCAGGACGGGCGCCTGATCGTCAACGAAATGGCGCCGCGCCCCCACAACAGCGGTCACTACACCGTCGACGCGTGCGACAGCTCGCAGTTCGACCTGCAGGTGCGCACCCTGGCCGGCCTGCCGCTGCCCGCGCCGCGCCAGCACAGTGCGGCCATCATGCTCAACCTGCTGGGCGACCTGTGGTTCGACGCCGGCGGCGCGCCGCGCACCCTCCCTTGGGGCGACGTGCTGGCATTGCCTGGCGCCCACCTGCACCTGTACGGCAAGACCGACGCGCGCCGCGGGCGCAAGATGGGCCACCTCACCTTCACCGGCCCCGACGCCGCCAGCGTGCGCGACCGCGCCGCTCGCGCGGCGGCGTTGCTGGGGCTGGAGGCGTTTTGACGCTCCGCGCTGCCGCCTGAGCGCCTTGACAGTTGTAGCCAACATGCCCATGATTTGCATCATGGACATGAAAACCCTCCCCTCGCGTGAAGTGCAGACCCGCTTCGGTGCCGTGCTGGACGCCGCCAAGCGCGAGCCGGTGACGGTGACGCAGTACGGGCGTCCGGTGGTGGTCATGATGGGCGTCGAAGAAGCGCTGGCGGGCCAGCGCGCGCTGGCCGCGCGCCGCATGAGCGACTTCCTGCGCCGACTGGAGCGCGTCGAGGCGGCCGAGCAACTGGGCGACGACGACATCCACGCATTGGTCGATGCGCTCCGGTGACCGCATCGTGCTGGACACCAGCACGCTGGTCAGTGCCCTGCTTAAGCCGCAATCGCTGCCAGCGCAAGCGCTCGGCTGGGCCGGGCAGGTCGGCCAGCCCATTGCATCGGACGAGACGCTGGACGAACTGGCGCGCGTGCTGGGGCGCGCGACGCTCGACCGCTACCGCGCGCCGGACGACCGGCAGCGCTTCCTGCAGCTTTACCGGACGCTGTGCGAAATCATTCCCGTCGGCGTTTCGGTGCAGGCGTGCCGCGACCCGAATGACGACAAGTTCTTGTCATTGGCGGCCGCCGGTAGGGCCCGTGTGCTGGTCACCGGCGACCAGGACCTGCTGGTGCTGAAGCGGTTCCAGTCCACCCTGATCCTCACGCCGCGCGACTTTGTTCAGTTGTGCGTTTGACGCTGCACCCATGATGCTTGACGGCCAATCTCCCGCTTCCATCGCCGCCGCGGCCGACGCCCTGGCGCGCGGCGATCTGGTGGGCCTGCCGACCGAAACCGTGTACGGGCTGGCTGCCAACGCGGGCAGCGACGCAGCGGTGCGCGGCATCTTTGCGGCCAAGGGCCGGCCGGCGGATCATCCGTTGATCGTGCACGTCGGCGGCGCGGCGCAGGTGGGCGAATTTGCGGCCGAGGTACCGGCATTCGCGCAGCGGCTGATCGACGCCTTCTGGCCGGGGCCGCTGACGCTGATTCTGCCGCGCCGCCCCGGCGTGGCCGAGGCGGCGGCGGGCGGCCACGCCACCGTCGGGCTGCGCTGCCCGTCGCACCCGGTGGCGCAGGCGCTGCTGGCGGCGTGCGCGGTGCGCGGCGTGCGCGGGCTGGCGGCGCCGAGCGCCAACCGGTTCGGGCGTGTCAGCCCCACCACGGCGCAGCACGTGGCGGCGGAATTCGGCGACGGCCTGCTGGTGCTGGACGGCGGCCCGTGCGCGGTGGGCATCGAATCCAGCATCGTCGACTGCACGCGCGGCGCGCCGGTGCTGCTGCGGCCGGGCCAGATCGCGCGCGCCGACATTGAGCGGGTGGCGGGTCAGCGTTTGCTATCCAAACAAGAGCTGGAACAGCCCGACCCGCAAGCGCCCGGCACATTAATGGCGCACTATGCACCGACGGCCCGCGTGCGCCTGATGGACGCGCGCGAGCTGCGCGCCGCGCTGGACATGCTGGGCGCCGACGCGCGGCACATCGCTGTCTGGTCGCGCGCGCCGCTGCGTTCCGCGTCGGGCGCGCTGCTGGTGCGCCGCATGCCCGACGACGCGGGCGAGGCCGCGCGCCAGTTGTTCGCGGTGCTGCGCGACTTCGACGCTGCCGGTGTGCGGCTGATCTGGGTCGAGGCGCCGCCGCCCGACCCGGCCTGGGACGGCGTGCGCGACCGCTTGCAGCGCGCCGCCGCCGCAGCCTGAGCCCGCAGGCGCATCGCGCGGCGCGTCGTTAAACTACGTGGCCCCGCTATAGGAGAAGTTTTTCATGCACGCATCCTGGTTTCGCCGCACCGCCCGCGGCCTGGCCTGCGCTGGCGCCCTGGCGCTGCTGGCCGCCTGCGGCTCCGGCTCGGTGGTGTCGAACCTGCAGCCCAAGCGCTTCATCACCGTGGGTGACAGTTTCATGGACGTGGGTCAGTCCGGCACGCTCTACACCGTCAACGACGGCTCCACCAACTGGGTGCAAGATTTGGCGGCCCATTACAGCCAGACCATCAGCCCGGCCAACGGCGGCGGCTGGGGTTATGCGCAAGGCCACGCGCGTGTGACGGCGGCTGACCCCGCCGGCGCGCCCAGCGTGCAGGCGCAGATCGACACCGTGCTGGCGCGCACCACGCTCAGCGCGACCGACGATGTGTTCATGATCAACGGCGGCATGCACGACATCGTGGCCGCCGTGGCCGCCACCGGCATCTCCGACGCCACCACCCAGGCCGCCAAGGACGCCGGCAAGGCGCTGGCCGACCAGGTGCGCCGCGTGGTCGCCGCCGGCGGCACGCACATCACCGTCACCGGCGTGCCGCTGCTGGGCAACACGCCCTGGGGCCGCTCGCTGGTCAGCGACCCCACGGCCATCAACAACCTGTCGGTCGCCTTCAACACGGCGGTGCTGTCCAACATCGTCGACCTGGGTCAGAACGTGCTGTACCTCGACGCCGCGTTCTTCTTCTCGCTGATGTACGGCAAGCCGCAGAACTACCAGTTCAACAACGGCCTGGACCCCGTCTGCACCACGCCGGATGCGTCCACCTGCAACCCGTCCACCGTGGCGGTGACCGACTACAACACCTACCTGTTCGCCGACGGTCTGCACTACACGCCCCGCGCGCAGCACCATTTTGGCGCCGACAACTACGCCGAGAACGCCTACTACCGCTTCAAGACCCGCTGGTGAATGGGCGCCCGCGGCGCCACCCACGAAAAAGCCGGCCCGCGGGCCGGCTTTTTCGTGCACGCGGGGCGCGGCGCGTTACAGCCAGTTGTTGCTTTCCAGCAGCTTGATCACCTCGTCGCCGAACAACTGGTGGCCGTAGGGCGTGGGGTGGAAGCCGTCAGAGAAGAGGTAGCGCTGCCACCAGCCTGTGCCGGCGGGTGCGCCCGGCGGTGGCGTGGTGGCCGACAGCGCGCTGGCCGTGCATTGGATGAATGCACGTTGGGGCACTGCCGTCACCCATTCCGCGCCGCACACCGGCAGCGTGACGTTGGTGAGGCCGTACTTGGTGGGGTTGGTCATCTGGTCGGCAAACTTGCCCGCCAGGTCGAACACCTTGACGCGCGATTCGCTGGCGAAGTTGGTGGCCAGCTTCTGGTTGAAGGCGTCCACCCAGGCCTTGAACAGCCCCTCGGCCTGCGCCCGCGCCGTGGCGCCGGCCGTGCCGCCGCCCGCGGCTGCGGCGATCTGGTCCAGCACGTTCTGGAACAGCGGGGTATAGGTGATGGGCGGCACGTTGGACACCAGCACGTACTTGGCGCCCTTGTCCAGCGCCTGGGTGCGGATGGCGGTGCTGAAGTTGTCGGCCAGCGCCTGCATGTATACGCCACCCGCGTTTTCCGGCCCGTTCGCACCCGCCAGCACGGCCTGCAGCGTCGCCGCGGGCAGCACCGTGGCCAGCAGCGCGCTGTAGGCGGCGCCCTTGTCGGTGGCCGCGCCCAGGTAGGCCCGCACCAGGTCGGCCGCGTCGTTGCCCCCGCCGTCCACCAGCACCAGGTCCTTGTCGCTCCAGCCCTTGGTGGCGGCGTCCTGCAGCTGGCGCACCACCGAATAGGGCGTGCCGGTGCCGCCCGCCGTGGCCGGGTTGTTGATGCGCGCACCACCGACGGCGTAGTTGGTGCAGCCGGCGGTGCTGTTGCGTGAGAATTCGGTGCCGTTGAACTTGTAGACCGGGCACAGCGGGTTCAGGTCGTACGATTTGGCGACACGTTCGACCCAGATCACGTTCGGCTCGTCGGCCGACCCCTGCACGCTGAAGATGCGCGGGCCGCCCTGCATGGCGGTGAACGTGCCGCTGTCGCTGAGCGAATCGCCGATCACCTTGACGGCGCTGAGGCCCTGCGGGTTGTTGTCGCTGCCGCCGCAGGCCGACAGCGCCACGGCCACCGCCAGGGCGGACAGTTTCCAGTTCAGATAGGGTTTGATGTGCACGAATGACTCCTCGGATGTGAACACGCCATCGTAGGCACGGCGCGGCGCCAGCGGACTAGGGATTACCCACGCGGCGTTATGCTTGCCGTTCCCAGGAGCCCCCATGAACAGCCCCACCCCCCGCAAGCATCGCATCGCCGTCATCCCCGGCGATGGCATTGGCCAGGAAGTCATGCCCGAGGCACAGCGCGTGCTCGACGTGGCGCAGCGCAAGTTCGGCTTTGCGCTGCAGGCCACGCCCATCGAATGGGCCAGTTGCGACCACTACGCCCGCACCGGCCAGATGATGCCCGACGACTGGAAGGCGCAGCTCGAAGGCCAGGACGCCATCCTGTTCGGCGCCGTCGGCTGGCCGGCCACCGTGCCGGACCACATCTCGCTGTGGGGCAGCCTGCTCAAGTTCCGGCGTGAGTTCGACCAGTACATCAACCTGCGTCCGGTGCGCCTGTTCGAGGGCGTGCCCTGCCCATTGGCGGGCCGCAAGCCGGGCGAGATCGACTTCCTCGTCGTGCGCGAAAACACCGAGGGCGAATACACCAACCTGGGCGGCGTGATGTACGCCGGCACCGAACGCGAGATCGTGGTGCAGGAGACGGTGATGAGCCGTTTCGGCGCCGATCGCGTGCTCAAGTTCGCCTTTGAACAAGCCGCCGCCCGCCCGCGCAAGAAGCTTGACGTGGCCACCAAGAGCAACGGCATCGCCATCAGCATGCCCTGGTGGGACGGCCGCGCCGATGCCATGCACCAGCACTACCCGCAGATCGCGGTCGAAAAGCACCACATCGATATCCTGACCGCGCGCTTCGTGCTGCAGCCGCAGCGCTTTGACGTGGTGGTGGCGAGCAACCTGTTTGGCGACATCCTGAGCGACCTGGGCCCGGCCTGCACCGGCACCATCGGCCTGGCGCCTTCGGCCAACCTGAACCCCGAGCGCAAATTTCCCAGCCTGTTCGAGCCGGTCCACGGCTCGGCGCCCGACATCGCCGGCAAGGGCATTGCCAACCCCGTGGCCATGATCTGGTCGGCGGCCATGATGTTGCAGTTCCTGGGCGAGCAGGCCGCACACGACGCGATCCTGAAGGCCATCGAGCACGTGCTGGCGCACGGCCCGCGCACGCCCGACCTGGGCGGCAAGGCGTCGACCACGGAGATGGGCGAGGCGGTGGCGGCGCGGGTGGCAGCGCTCAGTCCGCTGTGATGCGGTTGTCGCGCACCACCTTGCCGAAGCGGTCAAAGTCGGTGCGGATGCGGGCGGCGGTGTCGGCCACGCTCATGTAGCGGGGGTAGCAGCCCGCCTTGATCAGGCGCTCCTGCACATCTGGCTCTGCCAGGATGGCTTTCATTTCGGCGTTCAGGCGTTCGACGATGGGTGCAGGCGTGCCCTTGGGTGCCAGCAGTGCGCCGAATGGCTCGGCGCTGAAGCCGGGCACGCCCTGGTCGGCGATGGTCCTGATTTCCGGCAGGCCGTCGATGCGGCGCGGCGCGCCCAGCGCGATGGCGCGCAACCGGCCGGTCTTGAGGTGTGCCAGCGCGGCGATCAGGTCCGAGAACATCACCCCGATCTGACCGCCCAGCAGGTCGTTCATGGCCGGCGCCGAGCCTTTGTACGCCACGTGCTGCATCTCGAAGCCGACCTGCTTCTTCAGCATTTCCATCGTGAGGTGCCCCACGCTGCCCGGCCCCGACGTGGTGTAGTTCAGCTTGCCGCCCTGCGCCCGCGCCTCGGCCAGCAAGCTCGGCCAGTCCGTGATCCTGGGGTGCACGTTCGGGTTGACGACGATCACGATCGGCAGGTCGTACACCATGGCCACCGGCGCGAAATCGTTGGCTGGGTGATAGGCCGCGCTCTTGTAAAGGTGCGGCGCCAGCATGGCCGGGCTGCCCAGCATGTTCAGGACGTGGCCGTCGGCAGGCATTGTCTTGAACGCGATTTGGCCGATGCTGCCCGACGCGCCAGCGCGGTTTTCAACCACCACCGATTGCTTGAGCCGCTCACCCAGCGCCTGCGCCGTGATGCGCGAAGCGGTGTCGGTGGGCCCGCCGGGTGGGAACGGCACGATCAGCTTGATGGGCCTGTCGGGCCAACCCGACTGTGCGAAGCCGCCCAGCGGCAGCGACGAGGCGGCGGCGGCAACGATAGCCTGGCGGCGGGTGATGGTGGGTGAGTTCATGGGCGGTGGCTCCGTGGATGGCGCAAAGACCCTTTCTAGCACGGTGGCACGGGCGGGGCTGCGAGCACTGGCATAAGCTATTGAAACAGTAGCTATCTGCGCTTGTCCAGCAAGCGCAAGCGGGAGATTATTCTGAATTCCCTGTGCGTCAGGGCGTGTCCCGCACCGCCCATTCCACCAGCCGGTCCAGCGCCGGCCGCGCCGCGCCGGCATTGGGGTGGTTGATGATGCCCACCACCGCGTAGTTGCGGCCCGACAGGCCATAGGCGTAGCCCGCCACCGCCGCCACGTCACGCAGCGTGCCGGTCTTCAGGCGCGCGTTGCCAATGGCCTGCGAGTGGGGGTTGCGCGCGGCCATGCGGCGCACGGTGCCGTCCACGCCGGCTATCGACAGCGACTGCTCGAACGCGGCGCCATTCGGGTGCCCCGCCGCCTGCTGCAACAGGGCCGCCAGCGACGCGGCGGTGGCGCGCTCGTTGCGTGACAGGCCGGAGCCGTTGTCGATCACGGGCGTGGTGCGCAGCCCGAAACGGTCGCGCCACCAGCGGCGCAGCAGGTTGCGCGACTCGGCAAAGCTGGCATGGCCGTCGCGCGCCGACAGCGTGAGGAACAGCTGCTGCGCCATCACGTTGTTGGAGAACTTGTTGATGTCGGCGATGACGTCGACCAGCGGCAGCGAGATGCCGGTGACCAGCGGCTGGCCGGTGACGGGCTTGTCGGCCCACCGCACCTGGCCCGTCAGCTGGCCGCCGGCGGCGCGCCACATGGCCTCGATCACGCGCGGCGCATAGCTGGCCGGCGCCGGGTAGGCGATGCCCCAGCTCTGTTCGCCGCAGGCCGAGGGGTAGCTGCCGGCGAAGACGATGGCGTCGGGGTTGCTGAAATCGGCCGCCAGCCGGCCGCGCCAGTTGCCGCAGGCGCTACTGGCGGCCGGCACGTCGGTGGGGATGGCGACGCGGGCAATGGGCGGCTCGGTGTCCACCCGCACGCGGCGGCTGGCCGGGTCGGGCACGAACTTGAAGATCAGCGCCTTGAAGTTGATCAGCAGCCCGTCCGGCCCGGCGTTGTAGGGCCGCAGCGGGTCGTCGTCGAACGCGGCGGCGTCGTGCGCGGGCAGGCGGAAGATGCTGTTGTCCAGCACGATGTCGCCGTCGACCTGGCGCACGCCCTTGTCCTGGATGGCGCGCAGCAGGTCCTGCAGGCGCTCCAGCACCAGCTTGGGGTCGCCCCCGCCCTGGATCATCAGGTTGCCGTGCAGCGTGCCGTTGCTGACGTGGCCCTGGGTGTAGACGCGGGTGCGCCACAGGTGGCCGGGGCCCAGCAGGTCGACGCCGGCGTAAGTGGTTACCAGCTTCATCACCGACGCCGGGTTCATCGGCACATCGGGCTGCCACGCCAGGCGCGGCGCGGGCGCGGCCAGGCTGGCGGGCGCCGGGGCGGGGTTGCGTTCGCCGCCGGGGTTGACCGGCTCGGGCGCGCGCGTCACGGTGCCGGGCGGCGGCGGCAATGGCGCCACCACCATCGACACCGCCGTGGCCGGCACGCCCGCGCGCGCCAGCGCCTGGGCGATGTCCGAGGGCAAGGCGTCCTGCGTGGCCAGAGCAGGGGAGCTGGCCACGCAGCCCAGTAGAACAGTGAAGGCGATGGCCCAAAAGTGCATTGAGCGGAGTCTACCGATTCGGATTTGCCTGCTGGACCAACGCCGCGTCCAAATGCCGTAACCGAACGGGTGTTTGCACGGCACAACATGCCCAAGGCAGCGTGCATTGTCATTCGCAGCAAAATGTTTCAAACTTCTGATCACTTAAGTTTTAAGCACTACACACACCCAAGGGAGATCGAGAAATGCTGAACAAAGTGATTCCTATAGCGCTGGCCGCAAGCGGCTTGGTCGCGCCATGCGTGGCATCTGCGGAGCCAATCGCCCCAGGATCAAGCAGTTTTGCAGGCGTCGTCATCAAGGGAAATGATCGGATCGCCGCTTCGACATTGCGCATGCGCGGGCCGGCCTCAAGTTGCGCGCAGCCGAAGCGCACGCCAGTGCCGTTGCCGGCTGATGGTTACTACACCGACGTCTCAAACCAGTGGGTCAACGATGGCCCGGAGCAATGCGTCAAGGTCGATGTCGAGGTGCCAGGTGGATGCTCGACGTACCTTGAGAACAATCCAGCCGCGATTTCGCTGGTGGCATATCTGGACAGCTTTGATCGCGACAATCCTGGCGCCAATTACCTCGCAGACATCGGCACGGCGCTGACCAACCCGGATCTCCCCGAGTTTGAGCCGAGCAAGGCATCCATGAGCTTCGTGGCGCCTGCAAACAGCACCATCCAGTTCGTGTTGTCGAACCTCATTTCTGCCGGATACTCCACCGGTGGGTGCCAATACAAGTTCACGGTCACCAGGGTGGACGCTGGTACCGGCCAACCCGTCTCCGTGCCGACCCTGGGCCAGGGGGCCATGTGGGGCCTCGCGGGCGTGTTGAGCCTGTTGGGTGTGGCGGCCATCCGGCGGCGCAGCTGACGCCTTCGGTGCTGGAACACAACGGCCTGACCTTCGGGCCATGGTCGGCGGCGTCATCGGGGCGCGCGCGACACCCAAAATCCGCGCGGGCCGGATAATCGGCCCATGCCCCTCGCCCCCCGCACGGTCGGCATTGCGTCGGCCGTGGTCACGGTGGCGATCTGGACCGGTTTCATCGTCATCGCGCGCGCGTCCGCCGGGCGCACGCTCACACCGTTCGACATCGCGCTGTGCCGCGTGATTGGCGCCAGCCTGGTGCTGTTGCCGTGGGCGCTGTGGCTCACGCGTGGGCCGGGCGCACGGCGTCGGACCGACGCGCCGGAATACGCCTATGGTGGCCTATCGCCGCTGCCATTGCGGCAAACGGCATTGGCCGGGCTGTTTGGCGGCCTGTTGTATGCGGTGTTGGCGTACACGGGCTTTTTCTATGCACCCGCCGCCCACGCTTCGGTGCTGATGCCGGGTAGCCTGCCGCTGTGGACCACGCTGCTGGCGGCGCTGATGCTGGGCGACCGCATCACGCCGGCGCGCGCCGTGGGGCTGGCGTGCATCGTGGCGGGGGACATGTTGGTGGGCGGCTCCAGCCTGCTGGCGGCGTTTTCGGGGGGCGACGTGTGGAAGGGCGACGTGCTGTTCATGACGGCCGCTTTCTGCTGGTCGGTGTACAGCGTGCTGGCGCGCCGGTTCGGGTTGGATGCCGTCCGCGCCACCATGGCCATCACCTGCTTGGCCTTCGTCACGTATGTGCCGGCGTTCGCGCTGCTGGCGCAGGCGGGCGTTCTGACCACGCACCTGCCCCAGGCGCCGTGGAGTGAAATCGCGTTTCAGACACTGTTCCAGGGGGTGGGTTCGGTGGCGATTTCCGGCATCACGTTCACGCAGATGATCCGGCACTTCGGGCCGGTGCGTTCAACCATGATCACGACGCTGGTACCCTGCCTGTCGGCGCTGGGAGCGGTGTTGCTGCTGGGCGAGCCGCTGGGCTGGAACCTGCTGGCGGGCCTGGTGCTGGTGACAGCGGGCATCCTGTTCGGCGTGCGGGCCGCGCGCCAGAATACTATTAAAACCGTAGCTGTCGGCGCAGAACAGACAAGCGCCAGCGCGCTGAAACACCCATGAATTCCGGCACAGACAACCTGCTGGCCTTCGACACCAGCACCGAACAGCTCTCGGTCGCCGTGCAGCGCGGCGCGGACGGCCAGCGCTTCGCGCACACCGGCGCAGGGGGCGCACAGGCGTCGGCCACGCTCATCCCCACCGTGCAGGCGCTGCTGGCGCAGGCCGGGCTGGCGCTGGCCGACCTGCGCGCCATTGTGTTCGGGCGCGGGCCGGGCTCGTTCACCGGGCTGCGCACGGCCTGTTCGGTGGCGCAAGGGTTGGCCTGGGGCGCGGGCGTGCCGGTGCTGCCGGTCGACACGCTGCTGGCCGTGGCCGAGGCCGCGCGCGCAGCATACCCGGCGCCGCACGACGCGCTGCGCGTGCTGGCCGTGCTGGATGCGCGCATGGGCGAGGTCTACGCCGCCGAATTCGCCTGGTCGCCCGCCGTCGGCTGGCAGACGCTGGCCGACGCCGCGGTGCTGCCGCCCGAGGCGCTGGCCGCGCCGCCCGCCGGCACGTTGCTGGCCGGCAACGTGCCGGCCGTGTACGACAACCGCCTGCCCGACGCCGTGCGTGCGTTGCCGCGCGCCGACGTGCTGCCCACGGCCGACGCCCTGCTCACGCTGGCGCCCGCGCTGCTGGCCGCGGGTCGCGCGGTGCCGGCCGAACAGGCGCTGCCGCTCTATATCCGCGATAAAGTGGCGCAGACCACCACTGAACGCAGCGCCGCCGGCCTGGCGCGCTGACGCCGATCGCGCCCCCCTTTGTCATGAACGCCGTTCTCTCGTCCACCACCCTGTCCGCCTGGCTGCCCGTCGCGCCAGCGGTCGAGGCACGCTTCGAGCCCATGACGCCCGAGCGGCTGGACGCCGTGCTGGCCATCGAGCAGTCCGTCTACAGCCACCCGTGGACGCGTGGCAACTTCGCCGACACGCTGGCGGCCGGCCACAACGCGCTGTGCCTGATGGCGGGTGACGAACTGCTGGGCTACTTCGTGGCCATGCCCGGCTTCGAGGAGGTGCACCTGCTCAACATCACCGTGGCGCCGGCGTGTCAGCGCCAGGGCTGGGCGCTGGTGATGCTGGACGCGCTGGTGCTGTGGGCGCGTGCCCAGCGCGCCGAATGGCTGTGGCTGGAAGTGCGTGCCAGCAACACGCGCGCGCAACAGGTGTACCTGCGGCGCGGCTTTGCCCGCGTGGGCCAGCGCAAGGCGTACTACCCGGCGGGCCACGGGCTGCGCGAAGACGCCGTCGTCATGAGCCTGCGCCTGGTGGACGCGCCATGAGCCTGTCGCTGGACGAACGCCACCGCGCCATGCTGGCCGAGATGGGTGTCCGGCTGTGGCTGCCCAAGGCGGCTTCTACGGCGGTCGATGCTTCGAAATTGGTAGCTGAAAAGACGGGCCCAGAAAGCGCAGAGGGCCGATTTGATGCCGAACGTGCGCCCGCAGCCACCGCCCGCCGCGCCATCGACGCGCCCGCCGCGGCGCCCGTGCCACCCCGCCGCGCCGCGCCAGCGCCGCGCGTCGCCGATGCGCCCGCCGCACCCGTCCTCGGCCCGCGCCCCGAAGGCGTGGCCGACATGGACTGGGCATCGCTCGAAGCCACGGTCGCCGCCTGCCGCGCCTGCGGGCTGTGCGCCGGCCGCACGCAGACCGTGTTCGGCGTCGGTGACCGCGGGGCCGAATGGATGGTCGTCGGCGAGGCGCCCGGCGAGAACGAAGACCGCCAGGGCCAGCCGTTCGTCGGCCAGGCCGGCAAGCTGCTCGACGCCATGCTGGCCGCCATCGGGTTGTCGCGGCGGGCTGGCGATACTATTGAAACGATAGCTGCAGACGCGCCAGTGACAAGCGCTGGTAGCCCAAAAGACGCGCAGCGCGGCGTCTACATCGCCAACGTGCTGAAATGCCGTCCGCCCGGCAACCGCAACCCCCAGCCCGACGAGATCGCCCAATGCGAGCCCTACCTGCGCCGGCAGGTCGCGTTGGTGCGCCCGCGCATCATCCTGGCCATGGGGCGCTTCGCCGTGCAGTCGCTGCTGCAGACCAGCGAGCCCATCGGCCGCCTGCGCGGCCGCGTGCACCAATACCAGGGCGTGCCCGTCATCGTCACCTACCACCCCGCCTATCTGCTGCGCGCGCTGCCTGAAAAAGCCAAGGCGTGGCAGGACTTGTGCCTGGCGATGGAGGTGATGCGCGGCCAGCCGCCGCCCGGCTGACGCAGCCCCAAAAAAAACCGCGCCGGCCAGCCGCGTGCGCCGCAAAATCGCGGGCTGGAGGAGCTTTGTCATGAACCTGCTGGCCATCGCCCGGCGCCCGCTCGCGCGGGTGTGTCTTGTCCTGACCGCGCTGGCGCTGGCCGGCTGCGCCACCGCGCCCAGCCACCCCACGCTGCAGGCGGCGCAGGCCGACGCGTCGCTGGCGCCGCTGGTGCCCATGCGCCGCTTCGTGGCCAACGTCGACGCCCACGGCGGCTTTGCGCTGTCGCCCGACGGCCAGCGGCTGCTGTGGTTCCGCGTCGTCGGCACCGACGCTGGCCTCGCCGCGCGCGAGGTCGATCAACCCGAAAGCAGCGCGCGCCGCTTTGCCACCGGCCACCTGGCGCGGCGCGACCTGGAAGGCGGCACCTACGGCTGGCTGCCCGACAGCCGCCACGCCTATTACGTGCGTGACCCGCGCGGCGACGAGGCGACGCAGATCCACGTGGTCGACACGCGCACGCCGGGTGCTACGCCGTGGCCGGTCACGCCCTGGCCGGGTGCGCGGTCCACCGTGGTGGCGCGCGGCGAGCCGGGCAGCGCGCGCTTCTTCTTTGCCAGCAACCGGCGCGACAAGGCCACCTTCGACCTGTACGAGGCCGACGCTGCCACGCGCACCGTGCGCGAGGTGGCGCGCAGTGACGGCCGCGTGACCGGCTGGCTGATCGGCACCGACCGCCAGCTGGCCGGCCGCTGGCGCAAGCTGGGCGCCGACGACGGCTCGGACGGCATGTTCGAACTGGCCACGCCCGGCGGCGGCTGGCGCGTGCTCAAGACGGTGGCGCCGTTCGAGTGGTATTCGGTGCAGCGGCTCGACCCGCGCGTCGGCAAGGCCTGGGTCGTGCATCGCCTCGACCGCGACAAGGCGGCGCTGTTCGAGCTGGACCTGGCTACCGGTCAAGAGAAACTGCTGGCCGAGGACAGCGTGGTCGACCTGCAGTCCGGCGTCTACCTGCAGGGCAGCGGCGGCCCGGTCGCCGCGCTGAGCGAACCCGGCCTGCCGCGCGTGCAGTGGCTGGACGCCGCGCTGGGCGCCGAGGTCGAAGCCGCCGCGCGCCAGGCGCTGAACGCCGGGCTGATCGCCCGGCCGCCACGCGTGGTGCAACTGCAAAGCTCGCCCGACGACCACCGGCGCCTGATCGTGCGCACCACCGACGACTTTGACGCCGCCGAACTGCTGCTGGACCGCGCCACTGGCCAGGTCACGCGCCTGGACCGCGCCGACCCCGAGGCCGCGCAACTGCTGGTGCGCGACGAGCCCTTCAGCTTCACCACCAGCGACGGCCGCACCGTGCACGGCTACCTGATGCGCCCGCGCGGCGTGGCCGGCCGCGTGCCGCTGGTGGTCAACATCCACGGCGGGCCGTGGACGCGCGACCAGTGGTCGCGCGCCAGCTTCGGCATGGGCCAGATGCTGGCCAACCGCGGTTACGCCGTGCTGCGCGTGAACTACCGCA
>WBZS01001119.1_pt1 | contig 23743 bp, 18 predicted proteins | sample 5204201 | NCBI WGS metagenome assembly WBZS01 (sample SAMN12344357, study PRJNA552823) | activated sludge metagenome | biome: Activated sludge suspended growth; feature: Nitrification reactor; material: Wastewater; isolation source: activated sludge from nitrification reactor of wastewater... | reverse complement strand
CAGCGGCCACCGCCTCCAGGGCGAGGCCTCGGGAGGCCTTCACGAGGATCACGTCGTCGCCACCGGTGGTGGCGCGCAGGTAGGACGCGAGCTCGTCCTTGGTCCCAAAGTAGCGACCGGCGCCACCGGCGGACGCGAAACCGGCGACGACGTCGCCGCCGAACCGCCCGACCGCCACCACCTCGTCGACGCCGAGCCGGGCGGCGTGGGCGCCGAGCGCGTGGTGCTCGGACGCCGACGCCTCGCCCAGCTCGAGCATGTCGCCGAGCGCCGCGACGAGGCGTCCGCCGCGGCGACGCAGCCCCACCAGCGCGCCCAGGGCGGCCCGCATCGAGTCGGGGTTGGCGTTGTAGGCGTCGTTGAGGACGGCGAGCCCGTCCGCGCGCTCGGTGAGCTCCATCCGCCAGTGCGACCGGGTGCCGGCGGACGCCAGGGCCGCGGCCACGTCGGCCACGCCGAGCCCGGCGGCCAGCCCCACCGCCGCGGCGGCCAGGGCGTTGGCGACCTGGTGCTCGCCCAGCCCGCGCAGCGTGACGGGCGCCGCGCCGGTGGTCGCCCCGGCGGCGTTCAGGGTGAAGGAGTAGCGCTGCAGCGCGTCGGGGGCGACGTCGGTGGCCCAGACCCGCAGTGCGGCGTCCGCGGGCTCGCCGCGGGACGAGAAGGCGGCGATGCGGGCGCGCGTGCGCGACGCCATGGCCGCCACCAGCGGGTCGTCGGCGTTGAGGACCGCCCAGCCGTCGGCGTCCAGGGCCTCGACCAGTTCGCCCTTGGCGGCGGCGATGCCGGCCACCGACCCGAACTCGCCGAGGTGGGCGTGGCCCACGTTCAGCACCGCGCCGATCGTCGGCCGGACGACGGCGCACAGTTCGGCGATGTGCCCCTCGCCGCGGGCCCCCAGCTCGCTGACGAGGAAGCGGGTGCCGGCGTCGACGCGGCACGCGGTCAGGGGGGCGCCGATCTCGTTGTTGAACGACCCGGGCGGGGCCACCGTCGGGCCGGCGGGCTCGAGCACCTGCGCGATCAGGTCCTTGGTCGAGGTCTTGCCGCTCGACCCGGTCACGCCGACGACGACGAGCCCGGCGGACGTGGCCCGCGCGACCACCTCCCGCGCCAGCCCCCAGAGCCCGGCCAGCGGGTCGGCGCAGACGACCTGCGGCACGTCGGCGTCCACGACGCGGGCCACGAGCGCGGCCCCCGCACCGGCACGGGCGGCCGCGTCGACGAACGCGTGGCCGTCGGCGTGCTCGCCGGGCAGCGCCACGAAGACGGCGCCCGGGGTGACCAGGCGGGAGTCGACGACAACGTCGGGGCCGGCGGGTGCGCTCGCGTCGGCGGCGCGCTCCAGCCGCCCGGACGCGGCGTCCGCCAGCTCGGCCAGACTCATGGGCTGCATCAACAGACCCCTTCCTGCCACACGGCGCGGACCACCTCGACGTCATCGAACGATGTCACGACTCCGCCCACGTCCTGGCCCGTCTCGTGGCCCTTACCCAAAACGGCGACCCAATCGCCGGGCCCGGCCAGCCGCAGCGCGGCCGCGATGGCCGAGCGTCGGTCGCCGCCTTCGATCACCTCGGCGGCGCCACGGCGCGCGCCCGCGAGGACGGCGGCCCGGATGGTCGCCGGGTCCTCCCCGCGCGGGTTGTCGTCGGTCACCACGACCACCGCGGACGCCTGCGCGGCGGCCAGCCCCATGGGTCCGCGCTTGCCGGGGTCGCGGTCGCCGCCCGCGCCCAGCACGGCGATGCGGCGTCCGTTCGGCGGCAGGGCGCCCAGCGCGGCCGCCACCGCCTGGGGCGTGTGGGCGAAGTCGACCACGACGTGCGGGGCGCCCTCACCCAACTCGACGCGCTGCATGCGGCCCGGCACCTGCGCGTCGGCCAGGCCGGACGCCGCGGCGTCCACGTCGCCGCCGGACGCACCGACCAGGGCCAGCGCGGTCACCGCGTTCGCGACGTTGAAATCGCCGAGCATGGACACGGTGAAGTCGGTCACCCCGCCCGGGTGCGCGAGCCGGACGCCGCTGCCCCCGCCCGGCAGAGGCTCGGCGGCGAGCACGCGGTAGTCGGCGTCGGGGGCCAGGGTGGTGACCAGCGGCGTCCGGCCTTCGGCGGTGACGAGCCCGGCCAGTCGGCGCCCCCACGGGTCGGCGGTGTTGACGACGGCGACGCGGGCGTGACCGCCCTGGAACAGGCGGGTCTTGGCCTCGAAGTAGGCCTCCTCGGTGAGGTGGAAGTCGAGGTGGTCGGAGCCGAACATCGTGAAGCCGGCGGCGGCGAAGGTCAGCCCGTCGACCCGGTGCAGGGCGAGCGCGTGGCTGCTGACCTCCATGGCGACGGCGTCAACGGCGTCCTCGGCCATGGCCGCCAGCAGGGCCTGCAGGTCGGGGGCCTCCGGGGTGGTGATGGTCGAGCGGGCGGCGTCCCAGGGGCGTCCGGCCACCCGGAACCCGACCGTCCCGATGGTGGCGACGCGATGGCCCAGGGCGGTGAGGGCGGCGTCCAGGAGGAACACGGTCGACGTCTTGCCGTTGGTGCCGGTCACGCCGAACAGGCCCAGCCGGTCGCCCGGACGTCCGTAGACGTCGGCGGCGATGGCCGCCATCGCGGCGCGCGGGTCGGCGACGGCGAGCACGGGGACGCCGAGGCCTGCGGAGAGCTCCGCGCCGTCCGCGTCGGTCAGCACCGCGACCGCCCCGGCCGCGACGGCGGCGTCCGCGAACCGCGCCCCGTGCGTGCGGTGGCCCGGCAGGGCGACGTACAGGTCGCCGGGGCGCACCTGGCGGGAGTCGAGGGTGACGCCGGTGGCGCGCCCGGAGGCACCAGGCACGAAGCCGGCCAGCGGCACGCCGGGCACCCGCCGCGGCCTCAGCACCTCGTCGGCACTCGGCATAGCGTCCGCCTCACTTCACCAGCGGCAACAGCGTCGTGGGCACGCTCGAGCTGGGCCGGATGCCGTAGCGGGGCAGGGCCAGCGCCATGAGGTCGGAGTACACCGGGCCGGCCATCCCCAGCCCGGCGCCGGCGGTGTCGGGGCGGGCGATGAGTACGTACACGAGGATCTGGGGGTCCTCCACCGGGGCCACGCCGATGATGGACGCCACCTGGCCGGAGTAGCCCCCGGTGGCGCTCGACAGGCGGGCGGAGCCGGTCTTCGACCCGGTGCGATAGCCCGGGACGCCGATCTGCTCCATGTTGGCGATGGTGCGCTGCTCCATCATCTCGACGACCTGGTTGGCCGCCTGCTCGGAGATGACGCGATGGGTCTCTGGGGCGGGCGCGGCGGTCACCGTGCCGTCTGCGGTCGACGTCGACCGGACGACGGTGGGTGCGGTGTACACGCCGCCGTTGGCGATCGCCGCGACGGCCGCCGCCATCTGAACCGAGGTCACCGCCAGACCGTACCCGAACGCCATGGAGTCGGCCTGGTAGCTGGGCATCCCGGCCCCGGGGACGCTGCCGTTCGCCTCGCCGGGCAGCCCCAGCCCGGGCTTGGTGCCGAGCCCGAACTTGAGCATGTACTCGCGGAGGTGGTCCGAATCCATCGCGCGGGCGGCGGTGATGGCCCCGACGTTGGAGCTGCGCACCAGGATGCCGCGGGTGGTGATGTCGATGTCGCCGTGACTGAACGCGTCGCTGACCTCGTGATCCCCGACCTTGACCGTGGGGCCGATGCTGTAGGTGCTGTCGGGGGTGGTCAGCCCGGCGTCCAGGAGGGACGCCAAGGTGAGCAGCTTCTGCACCGAGCCGGGCTCGTAAGCGGCGGTCACAGCGCGGTCGCCCATGTCGGCGGTCTTGCCGCTGCCGGGGTCGTTGGAGTCGAAGCTCGGGTAGTTGGCCAGGCTGAGCAGCTCTCCGGTCTCGACGTCCATGACGACGGCCACCCCCCAGCTGCCGCCGACCTCGTCGACGCGGGCGGCCAGCCGGCGCTCGACCATCCACTGCAGGTCGGTATCCAGGGTCAGCTGGACGTCGACGCCGTGGACGGCGGGGGTCAGCACCTGGTCGCCGAGCGGAATCTTGCCGTTGGGCGACGTCTCGTACACCTCCCGGCCGGGCGTTCCGGCCAGCGAGCTCTGCAGCGCGTACTCCAGGCCGCCGAGTCCCTTGCCCTCGCTCATGAAGCCCACGACGTTGCTGGCGACGGTGCCCATCGGGTAGACGCGCCGCGGGTTGGACTCGCGGCTGATGCCCACGTAGTCGCCCTTGTTCAGGGCGGCGATGAGGTCGACGTACGCGCTGGCGGGGATCTGCTTGGCCAGCACCTGGTAGCGGCTCTCCGACAGGCGCAGCCGGCGCTCGGTCTCGGCGGCGTCCACCCCGAGGCGGGCGGCGATGATGGCGGCCATCTCCGCGGGGGCCTTCGCCGCCTTCGCGCGGTCAGCGTCGCGCATCGCCTCGGGCTCCTTGCCGTTCGTGGAGATCGCCTTGGGATCGGCCACGACGTTGACCGTCGTCTCGGTGAACGCCAGCACCGAGCCGTCGCGTCCGGTGATGGCGCCGCGCGTGGCGGGGACGTCGCGCGCGACCGTCATCTTCTCGGCGGCCTCGGCCGCGATGGCGTCCGCGCTGAGCACCTGCACCTGGATCGCGCGCGCGCCCACGATGGAGAACAGGATCGCGACGGCCAACATCAACACCCGGACGCGGAACGCCGACGACGCCAGCGGCACGCGCCGGGTACGGCGCGCCGTCCGGCTCACGGGGCGACCGCCGGGGCCGTTGCGGGCGGGGCCGCGTCCACGGCGTCCGGTGCCGGGGTCACGACCGGCGCGGGCGGCAGCACCCGCAGGCTGGGGATCTCGTCGCCCCGGACGGCCGCAGCTTTGCCGACCACCGTGCCGCTGGCCAGGTCGATGAACACCCCGTTCGGGTTGGGCACCATGCCCAGCTCGGTGGCCCGCCGGGCCAGCGCGATCGGAGCCTTGGCCTGGGTGACCTGGGCCTCCAGGTCGGAGACCCGGTAGGCGAGCTCGGCCGCCTGCCGCTGGGCGGTCCGGACGGCGAAGGCCTGCGTCTGCAGCTGCGTCGTGAGCAGCAGCATGCCGACCATGCCGGCGGCCAGCAGCACGACGACCAGGGCGGCGAACGGCACGGTGGCCAGGCGCCGGGCCGGGCTGGCGAGCCCGCGCAGGCGCGGCCGTTCGGCGGCGGCGCCGAGACGCTTCGGCGCCTGGATCAGGGCCTCCCAGGCTGTCATGGCGTGCCTTTCAGTCGTTCGGCCGCGCGCAGCCGGGCGGACGCGGCGCGGGGGTTGTCGGCCTGCTCGGCCGCACTCGGTCGTTCGGCGCCGCGGGTCAGGAGCCGGAACGTGGCCCGGTACTCGGCCGGCACCACGGGCAGGTCGCGCGGCGCGCGGTCGGTGGCGGCCTCGCGCAAGGCGTTCTTGACCGGGCGGTCCTCCAGCGAGTGGTAGGCCAGCACGGCGATGCGGCCACCGGGGGCCAGGGCGTCCAGCGCGGCCGGCAGCAGCCCCTCCAGGGCCTCCAGCTCGCGGTTCACCTCGATGCGCAGCGCCTGGAAGCTGCGCTTGGCGGGGTGCCCGCCCGTGGCCCGGGACGCCGCGGGGATGGCATCGCTGATCACTGAGACCAGCCGCGCGCTCGTGGTGAACGGCTCGTCGGCGCGGGCGGCGACGATGCGCCGCGCGATGCGGTCGGCGAACCGCTCCTCGCCGTAGGTGCGCAGCACGCGGGCCAGCGCGGGCGCGTTGTAGGTGTTGACCACGTCGGCGGCGCTCGGGCCGACCGACGGGGTCATGCGCATGTCGAGAGGGGCGTCCACCGAATAGGCGAACCCCCGTTCGGTGCGGTCTATCTGCAGCGAGCTCAGCCCCAGGTCGGCGAGCAGGGCGCGCACGGGCGGGCGTCCGGCCTCTTCGAGCACGTCGAGCAGCTCGTCGTAGACGGCCTGGAACAGCCGCACCCGGTCACCGAAGGCGGCCAGCCGGTCCGCCGCCAGCGCCAGGGCGTCCGGGTCGCGGTCGATGCCGACGAGGTGGGCGTCCGGGCAGGCGTCCAGCATCGCGACGGCGTGCCCGGCCAGGCCGAGCGTGCAATCGACGTACGTGCCGCCGCCGGCGAGCGCCGGGGCGAGGAGGGCGACGATGCGGTCGCGCATGACCGGAACGTGTCCGGTCACCGCCGCTGCAGCCATCGCCTCGCCTTTCGTGGTCCGTGTCGGAGAACGGGGTTTCGATCCGGGAGGACCGCCTGGCACCGGGGAAGTGGTGTCAGGGAGTCCAGCCGGGTCGAAGCCTCACCCTCCGCCGGTCCCCGGGTTGATGGCGGCGTCCAACGCCGAGAACTCCGCGTCCTGCACGGCCTGGTGCGCCTCCCACGCCGCCAGGTCCCAGACCTCCACCCGGCTCAGCGCGCCGATCACGGCGATCTCCTTGTCCAGCCCGGCGTACGCGCGCAGCACGCCCGGGATCGTCACCCGCCCCTGCTTGTCGGGCACCTCCTCCGACGCCCCCGCGCCGAAGCTGCGCTGGAAGTTGCGGACGTCGCGCAGGGTCGCCGAGCCAGCCGTCGCGGCGCGCGCCTGCTCGGTGAACTCGGCGACGGTGTAGATGGCCAGGCAGCGCTCCTGGCCCTTGGCGATGACCAGGCCCTCGGCCAGCGCCTCGCGGAACCGGGCCGGCAGGAAGAAGCGGCCCTTCTCGTCGAGCTTGGGGGTGTGGGTGCCCAGAAACATGCACCAGCCCTCCCCTCGGCGTCCGCTTGCTCCACTTACCTCCACATTAATCCACATTCCTCCTCTGGAGGCAATGCGCGACGCCCAAACGGCCCCGGATTGGGGCCCAGGGGACTACGTCTCGGCCTTGGCAGCCCGGCTAGGGTGGCGAGCGTGACATCCACAGCGGTCGACGTCTCCGAGGTGACGTCGCTGGTCGGCCGGCTGCGCTCCGGCGTGGGGTCGGTGATCGAGGGCAAGGCAGACACCGTCGACATGGCGCTGGTCGTCCTGCTCGCCGGCGGGCACCTGCTCATCGAGGACGTGCCGGGCGTCGGCAAGACGATGCTGGCGCGCACGCTGGCCCGCTCCATCGACTGCACGGTTCGGCGCATCCAGTTCACGGCCGACCTGCTCCCGAGCGACATCACCGGGGTCTCGGTGTTCAACCCGCAGACCCGCGGCTTCGAGTTCAAGCCGGGCGGCGTGTTCGCGAACGTGGTCATCGGCGACGAAATCAACCGGGCGTCGCCGAAGACACAGTCGGCGCTGCTGGAGGCGATGGAGGAGCACCGGGTCTCAGTCGACGGCACCACCCACACGCTTCCCGACCCGTTCATGGTGTTCGCCACCCAGAACCCCATCGAGATGCAGGGCACCTATCCCCTGCCCGAGGCGCAGCGCGACCGATTCATGGCGTGCATCTCCATGGGCTACCCGACGAAGGCGTCCGAGATCGATCTGCTCGACCATCACGGCGCCGCCAACCCGCTGGACGTGCTGGAACCGGTCACCACCGCCGAGGGCATCCGTTCCGCGCGCGCCATCGTGTCCGGCGTGTACGTCCATCACGCCATCAAGGACTACGTGGTCTCGATCGTCTCGGCCACCCGAGACTCCGACAGCCTGCGGCTGGGCGCGTCCCCCCGGGCGAGCCTGCAGTTGCTGCGCGCCGCGAAGGCCCGGGCCGCCATGCAGGACCGCGGCTACGTCATCCCCGAGGACGCCTCGCAGCTGGCCGTGGCCGTGCTCGCGCACCGCATCCTGCTCGGGCACCGCGCGCACACCGCCCAGGCGACGGCGGCCGACATCGTGGCGCAGCTCGTGGCAGGCGTCCCCGTCCCTCGGCGCACCTGAGCCCGGTCATGGGGTCGTGGCCACGTCCGACGTCCCGCGGCCTCGGTTTCCTGGCCGCCGGGTCTCTGCTCATGGCCGCCGCCTGGCTGTTCGGCCAGCAGGACCTGGTCTGGCCCGCCCTGTTCCTCGTGTTCCTGCCCCTGGCCGCGCTCGCCGTCGTGGTCGCCGCGCGGCCCCGCTTTCTGCCCACCCGGACGGCCGCGCCGCCCGTCGTGGGGGCCGGCGAGCCTTCGGACGTCGTCTTGGAGGTGACCGCCGTCCGCCCGGTCCCCGGAGGGGCGGTCGTCGCCGAGGACGACCCTGGCCCCGGCTTAGGTGCCGCGCATCGGTTCCGGGTGGCCGCGGCCCGCACGGGCGACCTGACGCGCGAGACGTACACCGTGCGGCCCCGCCGACGGGGGCGGTACTCCCTGGACGGGTTTCGCTACCGCTTCGGCGACCTGCTGGGTTTTTGGGTCTACACCCGCCGGGTACCAAAGCCGACGCCGCTCGTGGTCACGCCGACGGTCGTCGCCCTGCCGCGCACGGCGGCGCGGGCGTACGGGCAGACGGGCGAGACGCCGATCCCGCAAACCTCGGTGTCGGGTCCGGACGACGTCATGGTGCGCGAGTACCAGGCGCGCGACGACGTGCGCCGCATCCACTGGCCCTCGACGGCCCGCGCCGGCACGCTCATGGTCCGTCGGGAGGAGGCTGCCTGGGACCCGACGGCCTGGGTCGTCGTCGACAGCCGCGCCGGCGTCCACGCGCCGGGTCACGGTGAGCACCCGACGTTCGAGTGGCTGGTCTCGGCGGCGGCGTCCATCGGGCTGCGGCTGCTGCAGGACGGCTACACGGTCACCCTGGCGGACGCCGAGGGCGCCACCCGCGAGGTCACGCCCGGGCGGCCGTCCAGCATCTCCGAGTGGCTCGACCCGCTCGTCGACATCGACCTGACCGGCGCCGACGACCTGCACGCGGCGACGACGACGATCGCGCGGGCGGCGTCCGAGCATCTAATCGTCGCGCTGCTGGGCCGCCTGGACCACCAGACGGCCGACCTGCTGGCCGGCACGACCGGTTCGCGGCAGCAGCGGGTCGCGCTGGTCGTCGCGCCGGACGCCGACGCGCGCGCCGACTTCGACAGCGGTCGCGGCGTCCTGGCCGACCACGGTTGGAGCGTCGTGGAGACGGCCGGCGGCGACCTCGCGTCCTCGTGGGCGGCCGGGCTGGGGCTCGGGTCGGGGGCGCGGCGATGAGGACGGACTCCCGACTCGCGCTCGCCCTCGTGGCCGGCATCTGGCTGCAGTTGGTGCCGTGGGTGCAGCTGACCCGCGACGCCCGCGCCCTCGTCCTGGCGGGCGTGGTGGCCGCCGCGGTCGTCGGTGCCGGCTGGGGATCGCGCCGGGCGCGGCTGGCCCCCGGCGTGGTGGCCGGGGTGCAGGCGGCGGTCGCGGCGGCGTCCGTCCTGATCGGGCTCGTCGTCTTGCACGGTCCGATCACGCTGGCCCGCACGCCGTTGCCGGAGCTGGCGGCGTCCGGGGTCGACGTCATCCGCGGCAGCGCCGCCCCGCTGACCCCGCATCCGGGGGTCACGCTGCTGATCGGGCTGGGCCTGGCGCTGGTGGCGCTGCTGGCCGACACGGCGGCGGCGACGCTGCGGCGTCCCGGGCCGGCAGTCGGGGCGCTGGTGCTGTTGTACGGGGTGGTCGCGGTCGCCCTGGCCACCCCCATGTTGTTCAGCGAGTTCGTGCTGCTGGCCGTCGGCGTCGCGGGGGTGCTGTTCGCGGCCGGGACGCCGGCGTCCGGGCGTGGGACGATCATCCGCCTGGCCGCCTGGGCCACGGTCGTCGCGGTCACCGCGTCGGCGATCGCGGTCACCTGGGCGGTGGCGCAACTCGTGCCGACGCTGCAGCCGCTCAAGGTCAACGAGCCGCTGCAGATGAGCGACCCTTCGGTCGATCTCAAGCGCAACCTCGTCCAGGGCGGTGACGAGGTGGTGATCCGCTACACCACGGACCGGCCCACCGGCGCGTACCTGAAGCTGGCGTCGCTGCCGCTCTTCACCACCGCCGGGTTCGGGCTGGCGGACGTGCGGGTGGCGACCGGACGCCTGCCGGCGACCCCCGGGCTGACGGGCGGCGGGGTCACGCGCAACACGGTGATCGAGGTCGGTGCCTTCGACAGCGAGTGGCTGCCGGTGCCGTACGCGCCCGCGGAGTTCCGCGCACCCGGCAACTGGGGCTTCGCCCTGGACACCCTCGACGTGATGGCCATGGCCGGCCCGACGCGCAAGACGGCCACCCACGGCATCAGCTACGAAGTGCGCAGCGTGGACGTGCGTCCGGCCGCGGACGCCCTGGCCCGGGCCGGGTCGGCGGGCGGTCCCAACCGCGAGCTGCACCTCGCCATGCCGGCGGAGGTACCCCAGCGCGTGCGCCAGCTGGCCCGGGAGATCACCGCGGGCGGGGCGACCGCAGGGGCCAAGGCGCAAGCCATCGAGCGCTACCTGTCCTCGGACCGGTTCACCTACAGCACCGCCCCCACCGTTGGCCAGGGCGACGGCATCTCCACGATCGACGACTTCCTGTTCCGCTCGCGGCGGGGCTACTGCGAGCAGTTCGCCGGAGCGATGGCCATCCTGGCGCGCGAGGTGGGCATCCCGACGCGCATGGCGGTCGGCTTCACCCCCGGAGCGAAGGTGGGCGACGCGTGGGAGGTCACCGCACGCGACCTGCACACGTGGCCCGAGCTGTGGCTCGACGGCTACGGGTGGGTGGCGTTCGAGCCGACGCCGTCGCGCGGCGTCCCGAACGCGCAGGTGGACCCGACGACCGACCCCAGCGGCGCCGAGACGCCCGTCGACGGCGGCGAGGAGACCATCGAGCCGACCAGCGAGTCGTCCGAGTCGGCCGAGGCAACGCCCACCGTGGAGGCTTCTCCTACCGACGGAGGCGGCATCGGCGGCGTCGGCGGCTGGCTGGGCTGGGTGGTGGTCGTGGCGTTGGCGGGGCTGCTGGCGACCGGGCTGTTCGTCGGGCCGCGCGCGCTGCGCGCCCGGCGCCGGCGCCTGCGGCTAGCCGGCAGCGGCGACCCGCGCGCGGACACGGTGGCGGCCTGGGACGAGGTGCGCGACACGGCCGGCGACTCCGGCATCGCGTGGCCGGCGGGTTCGCCGCGGTTTGCCGCCGAGCGGCTCGCTGGCCGGCTGGGCGACGACGAGGCGGCCGTCGCTGCCCTGCGCAGCCTGGCCGTGGCTGCCGAGCGCGCGATGTACGACCGGTCCGAGGCCTACGACGGGCCGGGGGCGTGGTCCGAGGAGGTCATGGCCGTGGTCGCCGCGTTGGAGGCCCTGCGTCAACGCAGCGCTCGGTACCCATGGCGGCGCTGAGGCGAGCCGGCGGCTGAGCGTGGAGAGATCCCTGGGCGGCTGAGCCTGTCGAAACCCCGGCGGCTGAGCTTGTCGAAGCCCACTCAGCTGAGCCTGTCGAAGCCCCCGCAGCGGAGCGTCTCGAAGCCGTCATGGTGCAATTTCGGTTCTCGATTCCGGGGCGGGAAGAGCCCGTTTCGCTGACAAGGGGCGATGCGCGCCATCCCCCGTGCTGCAGAAATCGAGAGCCGGAAGAGCACCACGGAGCGCCAGCCTCTGCCCCGGTACCAGGGCCGCTGGTTCGCCTCGGGAGGCCCGAACAAGCAAACGCCCCGCGGCTCGTCGGCAGCGGGGCGTGAGTGACAAGGGGAGCGTGGGCTCAGATACCGTCGTCGGTGCGCCGGCGCCAGCGATCCTCGATGCGATCGATGAACGCGCCGTCGCCGCCCGGAGCGCGGGGCGACTGGGGACGCGGCAGGCCGGGACCCTCGACGTGCTTCCACGACGTGAGCGCGACGATGGTGGCGGCGAGCATGACCACGAAGCCGACGATGCTCAACCCCCACCCGATCTGCATGCCGGCGACCAGGGCGACGACACCGAGCACGAAGCCGACGCCGGCAAGTGCGGCGCGGCGGCGGTGGAGGGTGCGGTGGCCCGTGCCCCGCAGCGTGTTGGCGAGCTTCGGATCCTCCGCGGCCAGAGCGGCTTCCAGCTGTTCGAGCAGTCGCTGCTCTTTGTCCGAGAGTGCCATGGCCGCCCCCTTTCTCGGTGTGAGAATACCCGCCCGTGAGCGTGTGAATCAGTGTAGGCGGCAGCGGTCTCAAACGGAACTGCGCCGACGGGTCAATGCCGCCCGTGAGACCGCGTTCGGGCCGAACCTGGCGATGGCGGCATCCGCGGCCCGTTCGGCCTCGCGCCAGCCCCGTTCAGGCTCGTCGAGGGTGGGCTGGGTGGTGGCGCGGTCGGCGTCCAGCAGGCCCTCGACCCGGATGCCGACCCGGCGCAGCCGCGGGCGTTCCAGCCGGAAGGCGGCCAGCAGTTTCAGGGCCGCCGCGTGCACCTCGTCGGTGCCGTCGGTGGGGTTGGGCAGGGTCAGGGACTTCTGGGTGGTGCGGAAGTCGGCGAACCGCAGCGACAACGTGACCGTGCGGCCCAGGACGCGGGCCAGCCGCATGCGCGACGTCACGCGCGCGCTGATGCGGAGCAACTCGGTGGCGACGAACGCCAGGTCGTCGGTGTCGCGGTCGAACGTCTCCTGGCTGCCCACGCTGCGCTCCCCCGCGGACGCCACGACGCGGCGCCGGTCGATGCCCCACGCGAGCTCCCACAGCTCGCCGCCAGCCCGGGCGCCGAACGCGCGCTGGAGCGTGGACTTGGGGGTGTGCGCGATGTCGCCGACCGTCCGCAGGCCGAGCTTGTGCAGGTGCCCGGTGGTGGACGGCCCCACCCCCCAGATCTTCTCGACGTCCAGGGGGTGCAGGAACTCGACCACCTCACCGGGGCGGACCTGGTACAGCCCGTTGGGCTTGGCCCGGTTGGACGCCATCTTGGCGATCAGCTTGGTGGGGGCCAGCCCCACCGAACACGCGATGCCCTGCTCGTCGGCCACCAGCGCCCGGATCAACTCCCCGACCTGGGCCGGCTGGCCGAGCAGCCGCCGCGTGCCGGTGATGTCGAGGAACGCCTCGTCCAAAGACACCCGCTCCACGAGCGGGGTGATCGCCTCGAAGATCGCGAACACGCCGTCGGAGACGGCCTCGTAGGCGTCGTAGTCGGGGCGGATCGCCACGGCGTCCGGGCACAGCCGGCGGGCCCGGGTGGATGACATGCCGCCCTCGACCCCGTAGGCGCGCGCCTCGTAGGACGCCGACAGCACCACCCCGCGGGTGGCGCCGCCCACCCACACCGGGAGCCCGTGCAGGTCGGGGCGCTTGCGCAGCTCGACGGACACGTAGAAGGCGTCCATGTCGACGTGGCAGACCACAGGCATGGCTCACCTCCCCGACGAGCCGGGGCTGGAGTGCCACAGCTTGCGGCCGGGGTCGGTGAACTGTTTCGGGATGGCCTTGGGCGACTCCCCCTCCGGCGCGACGTCGGTGTACGGCGACTGGACGAACCCGCTGGGGTGGATCAGCACCCGCCGCTGGCCCATGCCGCCCGCCGCCCCGGCGTGCTCGGTGTCGGCGCGGCGCCCCGGGCTTGGACGGCCGTCTTCCCCGGCGCTGTCGTCGTAGGCCGCCCTTGCGGCGGACTGGCGGGCCTGGGCGTCCGCCTGTCCGGCGAGCGCGGCGTCGATCACCGCGCGGACCGCCGCCACCGCCCGGCCCTCGTCGCCGGTCGCCTCCAGCGTGGACTGCCACAGGCCGCGCAGATGCAACAGGTCCCACGCGCCGAGCGCGCGCAGCGACACCCCCCGCGGGCCGGTGCGGCGCAACTCCCCCACCCCCATCACGAGCCAGGAGTTGAACACGGTCGTCGCGAACGGGCCCTGGGCGTCCTCGAAGAAGGTCAGGTCGACCGGCCCGGTCGTGTCGTCGAGGGTGAGGAAGATCACCCGCCGCCCGGACTTGATCGGCGGCGTCTGGGTCGCCACCTTCACCCCGGCCACCAGCAGCCGGCTGCCGCTGCGCCGCTTCAGCAGCTGGCCCGACCACGTGACCCCGACCGAGTCGAGGAACGCCAGGTGCTCGGTCAGCACGTGCCGCGTGGCGTCCAGGCCGAGGACGGCGAGCTCGGCCTCCATGCGCTCCTGGGCGGTCATCTCCGGCAGCCCGGACGCCACCACGTCGGGTGGGCCCGGGGTGTCGGGGGTGCCGAGGGTGTCGGGGGTGCCGAGGGTATCGGGGACGCTGGGTGTGTCGGGGGCGCCCGGGGTGCCGAGGGCGCCGCCCGGGCCGGCGGGTGGCCCGGCGAGGTCGAGCGACAGCTGGACCGCCTGGCGTCCGGTGGCCACCTGGGCGCCCAGGCCGCGGGCGCGGCGTCCGGACGCCCTGGCCTGGGCCCGGGCATCGACCCGGTCGGCGCGGGCCAGGTCGGCCAGGGTGAGCAGCAGGTCGCGGCGCGTCACCCGGCCCCGCACGCCGACCCGCCGGGGGGACCCGATGCCGTAGAGGGCGTCGAACGCGCCGGCCAGGACGAGGTGGTCGGCGACGTCCGAGCCCGGCTGGGCGCGCTGCCAGAAGTCGACCAGCCCGGCGTACGGCCGGCCGGCGGTGATGCGTTCGACCTCGGCCTCGCTGATGCCCTTGACGTCGGTGAGCGCCAGCCGGATGCCGAGGGCGCCCCCGGCCGCGCCGCCGACCTGCTCGACCCGGTAGGCCGCGTCGCTGTGGTTCACGTCCAGAGGCAGGATCGGGACGCCGACGCGGCGGGCCTCCTCGAGGATGAGCCGCTTGGGGTACATGCCCGGGTCGTGGGTGAGCAGCCCGGCGATGAAGGCGGCCGGATGGTGCCACTTCAGCCACGCCGACTGGTAGGTCGGCAGCGCGAAGGCGGCGGCGTGCGCCTTGCAGAAGCCGAAGGACGCGAACGACACCAGCACCGCCCAGACGTCGTCGATCAGCCGCTCGGGGTAGCCGCGCTCGCGGGCGGCGGGGCGGAACCAGCGCCGGACGTCTTCCTGGCCCTGCGTCGAGCCCAGCGCCCGGCGGGCCTCGTCGCCGTAGGCCAGCGAGCAGCCGGTCATGACGGCGACCAGCTTGATCACCTGCTCGTGGAACACGACCACGCCCTTGGTCTCGGCCAGGGCCGGCACGAGGTCGGGGTGGAGGTAGGCCGCCTCGTTCCACCCGTTGCGGGCGCGCAGGAACGGCACGACCATGTCGGACTTCACCGGCCCCGGACGGAACAGGCTGATGTCGATGACGAGGTCGTTGAACTCGGTCGGCCCGAACTTGCCGACCAGCTCGCGCTGGCCGGGCGACTCGATCTGGAAGCAGCCGATGGTCTCGGCGCGGCCGATCATGGCGTACACGTCCGGATCGTCGTAGGGGGCCAGGGCGTCCAGGTCGACCCGCTCGCCGGTCACGCGGGCGATCTCGTCGACGGCGTGCGCCATGGACGACTGCATGCGGATGCCGAGGATGTCGAGCTTGAGCAGCCCCAAGTCCTCCACGTCGTCCTTGTCGAACTGGCTCATCGAGTAACCCCCGAAGGAGGCCTCCACAGGCGTTCGGTCGTGCAGCGTGGCGTCGGACAGGATCACCCCGCAGGGGTGCAGGGCGACGTGGCGGGGCAGGCCGTCCAGCGACTCGACCAGCTCGAACAGCACGCGCAGTTGCTCGTCGCCCAGGTTGGCCCGGCGCAGCTCGGGCAGCTCGCGCAGGGCGTGACGGACGTCGCGCGCCCGGATGTGCGGAAACGACTTGGCGATCGCGTCGATGTCGCCGGGCGGCAGGCTCATGGCGGCCCCCACGTCGCGGATCGCGTGCCGGACGCGGTATGTGTCGAGCATGGCGACCGCCGCGACCCGGTCGGCCCCGAACTCGGCGAACACCATGTCGTAGACCTCCAGGCGGCGGGCCGACTCGACGTCGATGTCGATGTCGGGCAGCGCCCGGCGCAGCGGCGACAGGAACCGCTCCATGATCAGGTCGTAGGCGATGGGGTCGACCCCCGAGATGCCGAGGCAGTAGTTGATCAGGCTGCCGGCCCCGGACCCGCGCGCCGCCACCCGTATGCCGAGGCCCTTGATGCGGTCGACGACGTGGGCGACGGTGAGGAAGTACGCCGCATACCCCATCTCGGCCACGACCCCCAGCTCGTCGTCCAGCCGGTCGGACACGGACGCCGCGGGTGCGCCGTAGCGGGCGGCCAGCCCCGCCTCGCAGCGCTGCCGTAGTTCGGCGAGCGCGTCGCCGCCCGCCCCGGCCAGGGCGCCGACGCCGAACTCGGGCAGGTGGAGCTCGCCCAGGCCGAGGTCGGCGTGGGGGTCGAGCCGGCAGCGCAGCCCCAGGTGGCGGGTCTGGCCCAGCAGCCGGGCGGCGTCGCGGCGTCCGGCCAGGTGGGCGACCTCCTCGGCGGCGGCGAGCATCTCCTTGCCCGACTTGAGGTAGCCCTCCGCGTTGCGTCGGTCGACGTTGCGGACGTCGAGCGGGACGAGCCGGCGCGCGGCGTCCAGCACATCGGCGACCGGCGCGTCGGACCGGTTCGCCATGCGCGCCGCGTTGGTGAGGACGCCGACGAGCCCGTGGGAGTCGGCGAACGCGAGCATGCGCCCGGCGAGGCGGGCCGAGCCGGGCCCGGACCCGGCGAGCTGATGGTTGGTGACGCCCACGACGAGCTGATGCGCGTCGAGGACGTCGAGCCAGGACGCCAGTACCCGCCGCGCCCGGGGCTCGTCGGCGTCGGCGATCGCCGCGCCCAGGTCGGAGTCGGCCCCCAGCACGACCACCACGTCGTCGCGCGAAGCGCCGACCAGCGCCTTCGTCGTGACCGGACGGCCGCGCTCCCCGCGGGCGTGAGTGGCGCTGACCAGCCGGCACAGCGACGCCCACCCGCGGCGCGACTCCGCCAGCACCACCGCCCGGGACGCCGGGGGCCCCGCCCCCGCGGACGCCCCACGCCCGGGCGCGGGTTCGACGGCCAGGTCGGCCCCGATCACGGGCGCGACGCCGCCGGCTAGGCACGCCTTGGCGAACCGGACGGCGCCGTAGAGGCCGTCGCGGTCGGTGAGGCCGAGGGTGTCCATCTCGTGGCCGGCGGCCGCGGCGACCAGCGCCGAAGGGTGCGACGCCCCGTACTGAAGCGAGTACCCCGACGCCACGCGCAAATGGACGAACGGGTCACCCATGGCGCGCGCCCCCGCGACCCCGGTACCACCGCGCGGCGTCGGCGAACGCGCGGGCGTCGCGCACGAGGTCGTCGGCCTCGCGCGTGCTGACCAGCGCGAACGCGCCCGCGGCCACCGCCTGCCGTTTGAGCTCGAGGGCGCCGAAGTAGGCGGCCCACTCGGCCAGCTCGGGCGCGATCGCGGCGACGACCTCCCAGACGCCGGGACGGCGCCCGCGCAGCCGGGCCTGCCGGGACGCCAGCACCCACGCCGCCACTCGCAGCGCCGCCCGGTGCGCGGCCACGTACCGCTCGGCCGGGAGCACGGCGTCCGCGGCCGCCGCCAGCGCGGCCTCGATGTCGTCGCCGGCCTCGACCCCCCACACCTGGGCGGGGCTCGCCTCGGCGGACATCAATCCACCACCGCGCGCAGCACCCAGCGGTCGCCGGCCACCGGGTGGACCAACTCGTACACCCCCGCCCGGGCCGTGCGCCCGGACGACGCCACGACCCGCCACACCTCCGACTCGGCCAGCAGGTCGTCGCCCGGCCGCGACCACCAGTCGGCCGTCTCCTTCCAGCGGGTCTCGACGCTCAGCACCCGCCACAGCGCGCGGCGCCACAGGAACTGGATCGGGCCGATCGCCCCGTCGACCTCACCCGAGCGCACCTCGATCGGTTCGTCGTAGCGCCGCATCGCCCCTCCTTTTATCGAACAGGTGTTCGAGGAGTCACCACTATAGGAGTGCCCGCCGACAGTTCGTCAAGAGCGTCCGCCCCTGGTTCGATAATCTGTGGACAACGGATCGGGAGGGCCATGGTGGAGGACGGTTCCGGTGGCGGCGCCCCGCGGCTGCGCGAGGCCGTCCGCGCGTTGATCGTGGACTTCGAAGACCGCGTCCTGCTGGTTCGCCTGACGTTCGCGGGCGTCTCGTTCTGGCTCAATCCCGGCGGCGGCATCGAGCCCGGCGAGGACCGGCTCACCGCCCTGGCGCGCGAGTTGCGCGAGGAGGTCGGCGTCGTCGTCGACGCCCTCGGCCCGGAGGTGTGGACGAAGACCGCGCACTTCACCATGGGCCCGTGGGACGGCCAGGTCGATCACGTCCACCTCGTCCGGATCCCCCACGTCGAGCCGCTCGGCACGTTCAGCCCCGACGAGTTGCTCGCCGAGAGCCTGGACGCCGCCCGCTGGTGGTCGCGCGAGGAACTGGCGGCGTCCGGCGACGTCTTCGCGCCGCGGGAGTTCCCCCGGCTGTACGCCGACCTGCTCGACGGCGGCGTCCCGCCCGCTCCGATCGTGCTGTGGGGTTACTGACCCCCGGCAGGCCGCGCCCACCGCGTCCGCCCTCGACATCGGCCACGGCGGTGAGGAAGAACCACGAGATCGCGCTGAACCACGGCCAGGGCGACCGAGATCGAGACCCGCTGCAGAACGGCAGAGCGCGCGTGGGAGCGCAAACCCGTTAGGGTCGTGTCGTGAGCGACGAGCCAATCCCCACCGCGGACGACAGCGGGTCCGACGAACCGACCTTCGTCGACCTCGGCCTGGACGAGCGGCTGCTCCGCTCGCTGCGCGACGTCGGGTACGAGAGCCCGACCCCGATCCAGTCCGAGACGATCCCGCTGCTGCTCGCGGGCCGCGACCTCGTCGGGCTCGCGCAGACCGGCACGGGCAAGACGGCCGCGTTCGCGCTGCCGATCCTGCAGCGGCTCGAGGTGAAGCAGAAGGCGCCGCAGGCGCTCGTGCTGGCCCCGACGCGCGAACTGGCCCTGCAGGTCTGCGAGGCGTTCGAGAAGTACGCCGCCCGGCTGCCCGGCCTGCACGTGCTGCCCGTGTACGGCGGGCAGGGCTACGGCGTCCAGCTGAGCGCGCTGGCCCGCGGCGTCCACGTGATTGTCGGCACGCCCGGCCGCATCATGGACCACCTCGAGAAGGGCACGCTCGACCTGACCCACCTGCGCTTCCTCGTCCTGGACGAGGCGGACGAGATGCTCAACATGGGGTTCGCCGAGGACGTCGAGACCATCCTGGCCGACACGCCCGCGGACAAGCAGGTGGCCCTGTTCTCCGCGACCATGCCGCCCGAGATCCGGCGGCTGTCGTCGAAGTACCTCAACGACCCGGCCGAGATCACCGTGCGGGGCGAGACGGCGACGGCGCCCAACATCCGGCACCGCTTCCTGATGGTCTCGTTCCCGCAGAAGGTCGAGGCGCTGACGCGCATCCTCGAGGTGGAGAACTTCGAGGGCATGATCGTGTTCGTCCGCACCAAGAACGACACCGAGACCCTCGCCGAGAAGCTCCGCGCCCGCGGCTACTCGGCGATGGCGCTCAACGGCGACATCCCCCAGGCGCAGCGCGAGCGCACCATCGGCCAGCTCAAGTCGGGCAAGCTCGACATCCTGGTCGCCACGGACGTCGCCGCCCGCGGCCTCGACGTCGACCGCATCAGCCACGTCGTGAACTACGACATCCCCACCGACACGCAGTCCTACGTGCACCGCAGCGGCCGCACCGGCCGGGCCGGACGCAGCGGCGAGGCCATCTCCTTCATCACCCCCCGAGAGCGGCACCTGCAGCGCGCGATCGAGAAGGCGACCCGTCAGACGCTGAGCCCCATGGGCATGCCGACGGCCGAGGACATCAACGCCACCCGGCTCACCCGCTTCGACGACGCGATCACCGAGGCGTTGACCGCCAAGGACATCGACTTCTTCCGCGAGGTCGTCGGGCACTACGTCAACGAGTACGACGTCCCCGAGGCGGACGTGGCCGCCGCCCTCGCCCTCGTCCTGCAGGGCGACGAGCCGATGCTCCTCGACCCGGACCCCGAGCCCGTCCCCGATCGCGGACGCCCACGCTCCGACCGCGACGGACGCGGCCCGGACGCCGGACGTCCCGACCGTGGTGACCGCGGTGACCGTCCCGACCGCGGCCCCCGCGGGGAGCGTCCCCCGCGAGCCGGCTCCGGCGGCAGGCTCGCGACCTACCGCATCGCCGTCGGCAGGCGGCAGCGCGTCCAGCCGCGCCAGATCGTCGGCGCGCTGGCCAATGAGGGCGGCCTGCAGCGCCAGGACTTCGGCCACATCGATATCCGCGCCGACCACTCGCTGGTCGAACTGCCCGCGGACCTGCCCCAGGGGGTGTGGGACGCCCTCCGCTCCACCCGCATCTCCGGCAAGCTCATCGAGCTGGCCCAGGACAGTCCTCGCCGCCCGGATCACAAGGGCAAGGGCAAGGACCGCCCCCGGTCGTAGGCTTCGCCCATGGCCCTCGCCCGCACCCGCACGGCGCGCTACGCCCGGCGGCGCCGCCGCCGGCTGGCGCTGCGGACGCACGACCTCACCCCCGCCGAGTGGGCGCGCCTGCAGGACGCGTGGGGCGGTTGCGCCTACTGCGGCGCCACCGGGACGCCGCTGCAACGCGACTGCGTGCTGCCGATCTCCCGCGGCGGGCGGTACACCCTCGACAACGTGGTGCCCGCGTGCGGTCCGTGCAACGCGAGCAAGTGCAACGCCGAGGTGACGGGCTGGCTGCGCCGCAAGCGCCTCGACGAGCGCGCCTTCCTCGCGCGCTTCCTGGAGATCTCGCGCGCGCTGACGCAGCAGCCGCCCCCGGTCGCCGAGTGCAGTCCTTGCAGAGACTCGTCTCGGGGGACGAGTGGTGCTTTGTCGGCTCTCGATTGACGAGCCACCGCTCGACCCAACCCCCAAAACCCCTTGACTAGGCGCGATGCTACGAGTCTCGTTCGTCGCGAAGAAACGAGAGTCGAAAAAGCACCACGGCGGTCATCTCACCGCCGTGGGGCCAACCGCCCGGACTCCTCGAACCCCAACACGAGCGACGATCCGCCGCCCGTCTGCGGACCCTGGACCGCCGACAGCACGTACGTGTACCGGCCCGGCGACAGCGGCAACTCGCCCACGTAGTCGGCCGGCCGCAGCGACTGGGTGGTCCCGTCGGCGTAACGCACCTCCAGGGCCGCGTAGCGGTACCACTCGCCCGCGGGTAGGTGGGACTCACTCGAGGCGCCGGCGGCCAGCCAAGGCGCGGCCGAGCAGGCTCGGACGGATCACGTCGCCCTCGCCGAATCCCTGGACGCGCCGCTGTACACCTGCGACGAGAAGCTCGCCGGCGGCGGACACACGGCCGATGTGCGGGTGCTGGATCGGGCTCGCTGACGGAGCGCGAAGGGGTGGGCTTACCGCGGCGCCCGGACCGGCCGGGCGAGCCCGAGCAGGGCGGCGAGCGACCCGCCGGTCAGAACCAGGATGATCAGCGCCATCGGGACGGCGGTGTGCTCGCCGCCCAGCCCGGCGAGCGGCGCGATGAGGCCGGCCATGCTCCACTGGAGGAACCCGAGCAGCGCCGACCCGGTGCCGGGGTGCTCCGGCACCTCCTCGGACGCCAGCGCCCCGGCGTTCGGGCCCACGAACCCCTGCGCGGTCATGAGCAGGAAGAACGCGACGAGCGATCCGAGCAGCGGGGTGCCGAACCAGAGCGCCCCGACGAGCAGCAGGACGCCGGCCACCCCCGTACCGACCAGGCCGCCGGCCACGACGAGCCGGGTCGGGACGCGTCCGGCGAGACGGGCCGCGACCAGGGTGCCCACCGCCAGCCCCACCGCGTTGGCGGCGAAGTCGACCGAGTACTGCAGCGGCGTCAGCCCGTTCATCGACTGCAGGATGAACGCGGACGTCGCCACGTACGCGAACGTGACCCCCATCGAGAACGCCATCACGATCAGGTAGCCGACGAAGCGGCGCCGCGCCAGCACCTGCCGGATCGGACGCGCGAGCTGGGTCAGCCCGCCCGAGTGCCGCCGGTCTGCGGGCAGCGTCTCGGGGATCCCCACCGCGACCGCGAGCAGCATCACGGCGGCCAGGGCGGCGACCGCCCAGAACGACATTCGCCAGTGGGTCAGCTGCAGGATCACGGCCCCCAGCAGGGGTCCGGCGATGGGCGCGATGCCGCCGACGCCGGCGACGAGGTTGAGGCTGCGCACCAGCCCCGCGCCCTCGGCGACGTCGACCACGATCGAGCGCGCGATCACCATGGCCCAGCCGCCGCTGAACCCCTGAACGAGGCGCGCGGCCATCATCCACCCGATGGACGGGCTGAACGCGCACGCGATCGACGCGAGCGTCAGGACGCCCAGCGAGACCAGCAGCGGCGTCCGGCGTCCGCGGGCGTCCGAAACCGGCCCACCCACCAGCTGTCCGAGCGCCATGCCGACGAAGAACGTGGTGAGCGTCAGCTGCACCTGCGTGGCGGTGGCCTGCAGGTCGCCGCTCACCAGGGGAAACGCGGGCACGTACATGTCGGTCGCCAGCGGCGCGATGGCCCCGACCAGCACGACGGTCGCGAGCAGCGAGACGCTCAGCGGCACCGACGGCCTGCGGGCGGACGCCGCGGGTGCGGTGAGGCGGGAAGTGGACGTCAGGTCGTTGGTCACGCTTCGATCGTCGCGCCTGGGATCGGGGCGGAGAAGTCACGGTCTTGAGGTGTAAGGGCAGGGCATCCCACGGCGCCGCGTCCCCAGGCCCACGAGCGCCGCGTCCCCAGGCCCAGCAGCACCGATCTCCCGGCATGTCCGTCCCGACGGCAGCTCATCCTCCCCCGCACCCCGCCTCCCGGCAGCTCGTCCTCCCCGCACCCCGCCTCCCGGCAGCTCGTCCTCCCCGCAGTCCGTCCTCCCGGATCCGCGTCACCCGGGTCGGACGCCCCGCACCTGCTCCTCGCCCGCCCTTGCCAGGGGTCCGGGCATCACCGGGCGCTGACTTGGTGGCACGTCTGTGCTGCATTCCCGGGCCTGCCACCCCCGGACTGCCACCCAGAAACGCCACCACCTCCTCCACGTCTGGACCCTGCGGCTCGTGGTCGTTTGACCACCACCGTGCTGGCCGTGCAGCAGAACCCAGCTGACGCTTGTCAAGAGCCTACGCGCGATTTGTGGATAACTATTGCTCCCAAAGTTCCTTGCAGAAGAGCGGGTTCTCGTACGAAAACTGTCAGAGGCGCGTTCTAGCGTGGTCGGTATGGGAACGGGATTGGCCGGACTGACGGGCAGCGAACTGCTGGCCGTCATGGACGCCGCCCTGGACGCGCTCGGTGATGGACGGCTCGCCCTGGAGTCGGACGCCGACCAGTTGCGCCTGTTGGTGGCCGGGTTGCGGGTCGAGGCCCGCTTGCACGCCTGGCAGACCCTATTGACCGCCCGGCTGGATGCCCGTGCGGTGGCGTCGCGGGCGCACGGCACGTCGACGACCACCTGGCTGGCGGATACGGCCACGATGACCGGCCGCGAAGCCGGACGACTCCTGGCCCAAGGACGCCAGTGGGAGCGATTCCAACAGGTCGCGGACGCTTCGCTGGCCGGCACGGTGTCGCCCGCGCAGGCGGACGCGATCACCGGCGTGTTGGACAAACTGCCCGCCGACTTCTCGACCGAGGTGGTGGACCGGGCCCAGGCGTTGATGGTGGGTTTCGCTGCCACCCACAACAGCACCGAACTCCGCCGGCTGTCCCGGCACCTGCTCGACGTGGTGGCTCCCGACCTGTGCGACCAGTGGGAGGCCGAACGGTTGGAGCGTGAGTACGCCCAAGCCCAACGCGACCGACACCTCACCTTCAAACCCGATCACCACGGGTCGGTGCTGATCAAAGGCAGCCTGCCGGTGTGTGAGGCCGAACCGTTCATCCGGATCGTCGACGCCTACGCCGCCCACCTCCAACGCGCCGACCAAGAAGACCGACAGGCGAACGGCGAGACGGCAGCCGAACTGGTGACGCCGGCGATGCGCAGGGCCG
>WBZS01001117.1_pt1 | contig 23774 bp, 21 predicted proteins | sample 5204201 | NCBI WGS metagenome assembly WBZS01 (sample SAMN12344357, study PRJNA552823) | activated sludge metagenome | biome: Activated sludge suspended growth; feature: Nitrification reactor; material: Wastewater; isolation source: activated sludge from nitrification reactor of wastewater... | reverse complement strand
CCCACAGAGCGGTTTCCGATCGGCTCAGCCCAGTTGCTTGTCCACGACGAAGGAGTCCATCCATGCGCACGTCCCTCCCCATGGCTTCGCTGGCCACCGCCGCCAGCCTGGCCCTCGTCCTCACGGGGTGCTCGTCCGGCACCTCCTCCGCTCCGGCCGCGAGCGGGGCCGCAGGCGACAAGATCACCCTCACCGTGGCGACCTTCAACGAGTTCGGCTACGACAACCTCTACGCGGAGTACATGGCGGCCAACCCGGGCATCGTTGTGACCCAGAAGAAGGCCGCCACGAGCAACGAGGCCCGAGACAACATGACCACGCGCCTGGCGGCCGGCTCGGGTCTGTCGGACGTCGAAGCCGTCGAGGTGGACTGGCTCCCCGACCTCATGCAGAATGCCGACAAGTTCGTGGACCTCAAGTCGCCGGACGTCGACGGCCGCTGGCTGGACTGGAAGACCAAGGCGGCCACGACCACTGACGGTCGCCTCATCGGCTACGGCACGGACATCGGCCCCGAGGCCATCTGCTACCGCTCCGACCTGTTCGCCAAGGCCGGTCTGCCGACCGACCGCGAGGAAGTCGCCAAGCTGCTGACCGGCGACTGGGCCAACTACTTCGCCATCGGCAAGCGGTTCGTCGCGGCATCCGGTGGCGTGGCCTGGTTCGACTCCGCGGGCGGCGTCTTCCAGGCTCGGCTCAACCAGGTGGCCAACCCCTACTCGTCCACCTCCGACAAGGAGACGTTGATCCCACTGGCCGACAACGCCGCGATCAAGGACATCTACACCACCACCGTCACCGCCGCCACGACCGACAAGCTCTCGGCGAACCTCGCCCAGTGGAGCAAGGACTGGACCAGCGCCTTCCAGAGCGGCAAGTTCGCGACGATGCAGTGCCCGGGCTGGATGCTCGGCGTCATCGAGGGCAACGCCGCCGGCGTCAAGGGCTGGGACATCGCCAACGTCTTCCCCGGCGGCGGCGGCAACTGGGGTGGCTCCTACCTCACCGTCCCGACCCAGGGCAAGCACGTCAAGGAGGCCCAGAAGCTCGCCGCCTGGCTGACCGCCCCCGAGCAGCAGATCAAGGCGTTCAAGGCCAAGGGCACCTTCCCGAGCCAGGTCAAGGCGCTGACCGACGCGCAGCTCACCGGCGCGACCAACGCCTTCTTCAACAACGCCCCCACCGGCAAGATCCTCGCCGACCGGGCCAAGGCCGTGACGGTGCAGCCCTTCAAGGGTCCGCACTACTTCGCGCTGACGACGATCATCTCGGACGCCATCACCCGGGTCGATGTCGACAAGAAGGACTCCATCGAGTCCTCGTGGACCAAGGCCGTCGAAGAAGCGGGCGCTCTCAAGTAGTAGCCCCACGCACGTCGCTGTGGGCGGGTGTGACCCACCTGCCCACAGCGACCCCCGGGGTATGCCGTCCCGCCCCCTTCGCGTACTCAGGAAACCTTCCCTGCTGCCCCCAGGAGCACCAGATGGCGAATGCCGTGCAGCCCGCCTCCACGTCCACCACGGAACAACTGACCTGGCGCCAGCGGGTCTGGCGCTTCGAGGCCAAGTCGGCCCCCTACCTCTATGTGGCGCCCTTCTTCATCATCTTCGCCGTCGTCGGCCTCTTCCCGCTGATCTACACGGCATACGTCTCCACCCGTGACTACTCGCTCGTGCGAGGTGACCTCGGCGGGGTGGGCTTCCAAAACTTCGCGTTCGTGCTCAGCCAACCGCGGTTCGGCACCGCGCTGCGCAACACGTTCAGCATCTTCCTGCTCTCGTCGGTGCCCCAGCTCATCATGGCGATCGGCATCGCCTACGCCCTGCACTCCAACCTGCGGGCCAAGACCTTCTGGCGGATGGGGGTGCTACTGCCGTACGTCGTCGCCCCCGTAGCCGTCTCGTTGATCTTCGGTCAGCTGTTCGCGGACCAGTCCGGCACGGTCAACGCGTTCCTCACGCAGATCGGCCTACCCGCCATCGGTTGGCACAGTGACACCTTCGCCAGCCACCTGGCGATCGCGACGATGGTCAACTTCCGTTGGACCGGCTACAACACGCTGATCTTCCTGGCCGCGATGCAGGCCATCCCCGGTGAGCTCACCGAGGCGGCCGTCGTCGACGGTGCTAGTCGCTGGCAAGTGTTCCGACATGTCACCCTGCCGATGCTGCGCCCGACGATGATCTTCGTCGTCATCACCTCCACCATCGGCGGCCTGCAGATCTTCGACGAGCCGCGACTGTTCGACGTCGCCGGGACGGGCGGATCGGACCGGCAGTGGATGACCGTGACGATGTACCTCTACGAACTCGGCTGGGGGTCCCAACGTGACCTCGGCCGCGCGTCCGCGGTGGCCTGGCTGCTCTTCGTCATCGTCGTCGCCATCACCCTCATCAACTTCTTCCTCACCCGGCGGATCGCCTCCTCGGACTCCGCACCGGCTCGTCGCGGAGGCCGCTCATGAATGCTTCTCGTCGCCCTCGTTGGCTCACGTATGCCGTGCTGTCAGTCGTCTTGGTGGTCAGCGCGACGCCCCTCTACTACGCGCTGTTGCTCGCGTCGTCCACGGCGACCGAGGTGGCCCGCAACCCGATCCCGGCCCTCTTCCCCGGGGGAAACCTGCCCGACAACCTCGGCCGGGTGGTCAACGCTGGGATCCAGTTCTGGCCGGCCATGATCAACAGCATCATCGTCGCCGTTGTGACGTCGGTGGCCGTTGTCTTCTTCTCCACCCTGGCCGGCTTCGCCTTCGCCAAGCTGCGCTTCCGGGGCCAGAAGTGGCTGCTCGCCTTCATCATCGGCACGATGGCGATCCCGAGTCAGCTCGGGGTGGTCCCGCTGTTCATCGTCATGGCCAAACTCGAATGGACCGGCTCGCTCCTGGCCGTCATCGTTCCGGGCATGGTCAGCGCGTTCGGTGTCTTCTGGATGACGCAGTACCTCTCTGAGGCTCTGCCCTACGAACTCATCGAGGCCGCGCGGATCGACGGGTGCTCGATGTTCCGCACGTTCTGGAGCGTCGCGTTGCCCGCCGCCCGACCGGCCGCCGCGATGCTCGCGCTCTTCACCTTCGTCGCCTCGTGGACGAACTTCTTCTGGCCGTTCATCGCCCTCGGCCCGTCCAACCCGACTCTCCCCGTGGCACTTCAGCTGCTCCAGGCCACCTACTTCAAGGACATGGCCCTCATCATGGCCGGAGTCGTCCTGGCGGTCCTTCCGCTGCTCGGCCTGTTCGTCATCGCCGGCCGCCACCTCGTCTCGGGCATCATGCAGGGCGCGGTGAAGGGATGACCGACGAGGTGCAGTTCCCTGCAGGTTTCCTGTGGGGCGTGGCGACCTCGGCTTACCAGATCGAGGGAGCCGCTGCCCTGGACGGTCGCACCCCGTCGATCTGGGACGAGTTCTGCCAACGCCCCGGTGCTATTCGCGATGGATCCTCGGGCGATGTCGCGGTCGACCACTACCACCGCTTCCGCGAGGACGTCGCGCTGATGGCGGACCTGGGGGTCACGGCATACCGGTTCTCGGTCTCCTGGACGCGGGCGGTGCGGCCGGACGGGAGCGTCAACCCGGCGGGGATGGACTTCTACTCGCGGCTCGTTGACGAGTTGCTCGGCCACGGGATCCAACCCTGGGTGACGCTCTACCACTGGGACCTGCCGGCCCACCTGGCCGGCGGGTGGACCGCGCGGGACACGGCATACCGGTTCGGCGAGTATGCCGCCCTGACCCACCGCGCGCTCGGCGACCGGGTCGCGACGTGGACGACCCTCAACGAGCCGTGGTGCTCGGCCTTCCTCGGCTATGGGAGCGGCGAACACGCTCCCGGGCGGCAGGACCCAGGCGAGGCGCTGCTCGCTGCCCACCACCTCATGCTCGCGCACGGGCTCGGTGTGCAGGCGTTGCGCTCGGGAGGGGCCAGCCAGGTGGGGCTCACGCTCAACTTCACGCCGGTCATGGCGGCTGATCCGAGCCAGGCGACCGACGTCGAGGTCGCCCGCCGGGTCGATGGCGTGGCCAATCGGCTCTTCGCCGACCCGGTCTTCCATGGTCGCTATCCGGTCGACGTCATCGTCGACGCGGGGTCGCTGTGGCCGGTCGGCGCGATCCGGGACGGCGATCTTGCACTCATCAGCCAGCCGATCGACGTGTTGGGCGTCAACTTCTACAGCAGCCAAGCCGTCACTGCCGCGGAGCACCTCATCCTGCCCAGCGCCCACGTGACGGCTGGACACGCTGACGTGGTGTCTCGCGGGTTGCCGCGGACTGCCATGGGATGGGAGGTGGACCCGGATGCGTTCCGGGACCTGCTCGTCCGCCTGCACCGGGACTACGCCGGGCCGGCGGGGGTCGGGCTGGTGGTCACTGAGAACGGTGCGGCCTATGCCGACGAGCAGGTCATCGACGGGGTCGTCCAGGACGAGGACCGCATCGACTATGTTCGCCACCACCTGCGCGCTGCGTATGCCGCCTTGGCCGCGGGCGTGGATCTGCGCGGCTATTTCCTGTGGTCGCTCATCGACAACTTCGAGTGGGCCTTCGGGTATTCGAAGAAGTTCGGCATCGTCGGGGTCGACGAGCACCTCAACCGCCGACCCAAGCTCAGCGCGCGGTGGTTTGCCCGTGTCGTGAGCGAAGGTCGCGTGTGAGGACCGCGCGGGCGGGCCACAATGAGCCTCGTGAACAGCGCGAATGGGGTGGCGGCGCCGACGCTTGAGGACGTGGCCAAGGTGGCGGGCGTCTCAAGAGCGACCGTCTCGCGCGTGGTCAACGGGGGTGCCTTGGTGAGCGCCCGGTCTCGGGAGGCCGTCGAGGCGGCGATCCGGACGTTGGGGTATTCGCCGAACCTGGCTGCCCGGATGCTCGTCACCCGACGGTCGGGCGTCGTGGGTGTGTTCGTTCCGGAGACCGACGCGCGGGTGTTCTCCGATCCGTTCTTCGCGCGTGCGTTCCGCGGTGCCATGGATGCCTTTGCCGACCAAGACACCCACGTCATCCTTGCGATGTCCAAGTCCGGTGAACCCCCCGAGCGGATGCTGGAATACCTGCTCTCCGGGCGGGTGGACGGCGCGATCATCCTGTCGCATCACGGGACCAAGTTGGCCCGTGCCGCGACCAAGGTGAACGCCCCCATTGCCTTCGTCGGCAACCCGGATGTCGACGGCATGCCTTACGTCGACATCGACCAGGTGGCTGCCGCCCGCGTAGCCACCCGGCGGCTCATCGAAAGAGGGTGTGCTCGGATCGCCACGGTGACCGGGCCACTGGACATGCCTGCGGGCGCTGGGCGCCGCCAGGGGTTCATCGACGAACTCAGCGCGGTGGGCAGGCGGCCGCTGGCGTCCATCCCGGGCGATTTCACGATGGAGGGCGGCATCGCGGCAGGAGAGGCGCTGCTGGCTCGACACCCCCGGGTCGACGGCGTCTTCGTCGCCTCCGACCTCATGGCCGCCGGCGTGGTCCATGCGATCCTGCGCTCCGGGCGCCGGGTCCCCGACGATGTGGCAGTCATCGGTTTCGACGACGCGGTCATCGCGCAGCAGACCGTGCCGGCCTTGACGACGATGACCAACCCGGCCCACGAGCTCGCTCGGCAGGCGGGGCTGATGGTCCACCGAATGCTCGATGGGGGAGCCCGTCCCGATCCGATCTTGCTCGCCAGCGAACTGGTGCTCCGCGCTTCCGGCTGACCACCCCCCACCCTCGTCGAGTAACCGCTTCGGTGTTGGCGATTCCACGCGTCACGGGGCACGGAGCACCGAAAAGGCCATCGAGTGTTGGCGTCTTGACGGACGTCGACTCGTCAGGACGCAAACCGCCAAGCACGCCCGAAATGCCGTTCCCATTCGGGGCGAAGGGGACGGACCGGCATACCGGCTTCGCGTAAGACACCAACAACGCGGGTGAGGGTCGCCGCCGGCATAGTGAACACGTCTCGAGCGGTGAGCACGATGATGCGCCACCCCATGCCTTCGAGATCTTCGCGCCGGGCCAGGTCCGCGTGCCACTGCTCAGGGCGCTCGATGTGATGCCGGCCGTCGTACTCGACCGCCACCATGTAGTCGGGCCAGGCCAGATCGAGCCGATAGTGACGACCGGTCCGCGAGCTGCGCACGGCGAGGTTGACGACCGGCTCCGGCAGCCCGGCCAGGACGAACAGCATCCTCACTCGGCTCTCAGTCGCCGACTCCACGCGCTCCCGAGCCAGCGCCGCCGCCCGACGGGCTCGGCGGGCGCCGCGACTCCGGGCATTCTCGGTCGCAGTTCGCAGCGCTTCAAGACTCACCGCGCCGGCCGCCAGGATCGCGTCGAGGAAGACCACTAGGTCTACCAGGTCGAGGACGGTCGCGAGGTCGAGGCCAGTCTGCATCGCGTCGGTGCACGGTATGCCGTGTCGCTCGACGAGGGGCGGGAGGGCGGCATACCGATGCAGCCGCAACCCCTGATGCGCCGAGGCGAGACCACTCACCGTGCCGAGGTGGACCATGGAGGAGTCCGGCACGGGAGCGCCGAGCAGGCGAGCGGCCGTGTGGTGGCTGGCGAACGATCCGGCTGGCGCGAGCAGCAACCCTGCGCCCGCCCACAGGTGTGGACCTTTCGGCGTGTCCGCGTGGACATAGGTGCCGCGCAGCAGGCGCCGGTATGCCGGTCCGTTGAGGTCGCGGTCGGTCAGCCCGGTCGCTAGCCCGGCTGCGCGCGTGAACGGCAGGCTGACGTCGACGGGGACCTGGGGTCGCTCGGTGTGACGAGGGGCGGTCATGCGGCATACGGTGCCGGAAATGGCTGATCGGGGCGGTGAGTTATCCACAGGCCCGAGGTTTGAGGGCTCGACGGGGCTGCGTGGAATCGCCAACACTCGCCGGCCAAATCGGCGGTCCGAGCCTGAAAACGCGTCGAATCGCCAACACTGAAGCGGTTACTCGCGGGAAGAGCGGAGGTAGGTGACGAAGGAGAAGACGGCGGACGGGTGGGGTTCCCGAGACGCCTCGATCCATCGTCGCGGGTCGATGGTCGGGAAGGTCACCGAACCCTCGGCGTCCTGGTCGACCTCGGTGATGACCAGGCGCCCGGCATACGGCATCGCCAGGCGATAGACCTCCCCGCCGCCGGCGACCCACAGCTCGGTCGGCCCGGCCAAGGCGAGACCTTCCTCGAAGGTGTGCGCCACCTCGACGTCGCCGTGCGACCAGGTGCGGTCGCGGGTCAGCACGACGGTCCGGCGCCCCGGCAAGACCCGACCGATCGAGTCAAAGGTGCGCCGACCCATGAGCAGGGTGTGACCCAGCGTCATGCGCTTGAAGTGAGCCAGGTCCTCGGGCAGGTGCCAGGGCATCCTGGCGCCATCGCCGATGACGCCGTTACGGGCCACCGCCGCGATCATCGACACCGTCATGACACCAGTGTCCCGCGGGAGGTGAGCTCAGACCGCAATGGGCGCCTTGATCCCCGGATGCGGGTCATAGCCGACGAGCTCGATGTCGCCGAGGTCGAACTCATCCAACGCCCGCCCGGGCGCTAACCGCAATGTCGGCAACGGCCGGGGCTCGCGGGTCAACTGCAGCCGAGCCTGGTCGAGGTGGTTGAGGTAGAGATGCGCATCGCCGAGCGTGTGGACGAAATGCCCCGGCCGCAGCCCGGTCACCTGAGCGACCATGGCGGTGAGTAACGCGTAGGAGGCGATGTTGAACGGCACACCGAGGAAGACGTCCGCGGACCGCTGATAGAGCTGGCAGTCCAGGAACGCCGGGTATGCCGTGTGGTCACCCTCCACGGCCGCTGCCACGGCGGCGGGGGAGACGTCGGGTCGCACGTAGAATTGGAAAAGCGCGTGACAAGGCGGCAGCGCCATGGAATCCACATCGGCGACGTTCCAGGCCGAGACGATATGCCGCCGGGAGTCGGGGTTTCGCTGGATCGACTCGACGACCTGGGCGATCTGGTCGACCTGGCGGCCGTCCGGCGTCGGCCAGGACCGCCACTGGTAGCCGTAGACCGGGCCTAGGTCGCCGAGCTCGTCGGCCCACTCGTCCCAGATCGTGATGCCGCGCTCCTGCAGCCAGCGGACGTTCGTGTCACCGCGCAGGAACCACAACAGCTCGCCGATGATCGACCGTAGATGCAGCCGCTTGGTCGTCAGGACCGGGAACCCCTCGGCGAGGTCGAAACGCATCTGGTGTCCGAACACGCTGCGCGTCCCGGTGCCGGTCCGGTCCGACTTGGTGACGCCGTCGGCGAGGACACGGTCGAGGAGGTTGAGGTACTGGCGCACGCGTCGCACGGTAACACCCGCCGCCGACTCCCCTTCGAGTGTGATCTAGATCACACTTAGCACAGGTATATGGCCGTAACGAACCACCGGCCCCTCGCGATGTAGGACATGTCGAGGCGCTACCCGGACCCCCGAGCGGGTGGCGCCTCGACTCATGTCTCTCAGGCCCCGGACGCACCGAGTGATCGCCTGAACCACCGATAGTCTGACCGCATGACGAGCCCCATCTTCGGCCGCGTGCTTACCGCGATGGTCACCCCGATGACGCCGGACGGCGCTGTCGACGAGGACGCCGTCCTGGCCGTCGCCCATCACCTGCTCGCCCACTCCCACGACGGCATCGTCGTCAACGGGACGACAGGGGAGTCGGCCACCCTGACGGCCGACGAAAGCATCCGAGTCATCGAACTGGTCGCCAAGCATGTCGGTGGCCGCGCCAAGGTCGTGGCCGGAGTGGGCTCCAACGACACCGCCCACAGCATCGACATGGCTCGGCGCGCCGCTGCGGCGGGCGCCCAAGGGCTGCTCGTGGTCACGCCCTACTACAACAAGCCGACCCAGCCAGGACTCGTCGCGCACTTCACTGCCATCGCGGACGCGACCGATCTCCCGGTCCTTGTCTACGACATTCCGGGGCGGACCGGCATACCCATCCAGACCGACACGCTCCTGAGGCTGGCCGAGCACCCGCGGATCGTCGCGGTCAAGGACGCCAAAGGTGACCTTTGGGCAGCGACCCATGTCATGGCCGCCACCGATCTGCAGTGGTACTCGGGTGACGACGTCCTCAACCTTGCTCATCTCGCTCAGGGCGCGGTCGGAGTCGTGTCCGTCGTGGGTCACGTTGCCGGCGACGAGTATGCCGCGATGATCCGCGCCGTCGAGGCCGGTGACCTGGGCACGGCCCGGGCCATTCACCACCGTCTCATTCCCGTGGTCGACGCGATCATGAACACCAGCCAGGGCGCGATCATGGCCAAAGCTTCACTCGTTGAGCTCGGTGTCATCCCCAGTGCGTTCGTCCGGCTCCCGCTCGTGGAGTCGCCACCTGAGCATCTCGCCAAGCTGCGCGAGGGCCTGTCCGAGTCAGGAATCCGTTGAGCCATCCCCATCCCGAGCTGACCCTCCCACCGCCGGTGTCCGCTGGGGCACTGCGAGTCGTCGCTCTCGGCGGGCTCGGGGAGATCGGCCGCAACATGACCGTCCTGGAGACGGCCGGACGGCTACTCATCATCGATTGCGGCGTCCTCTTCCCCGAGGACCACCACCCTGGAGTCGACCTGATCCTCCCCGACTTCTCCTATCTCGATGGGCGCTTGGACGACATCGAGGCGGTCGTGCTCACCCACGGGCATGAGGACCACATCGGGGCGGTTCCGTTCCTGCTCGCTCGCAAGCGGGACATCCCGCTCATCGGCTCGCAGCTCACTCTTGCCCTCGTCGAGGCCAAGCTCAAAGAGCACCGGATCACGCCCTACACCCTCACCGTCAGGGAGGGGCAACGCGAGCGCCTGGGCGCCTTCGACCTGGAGTTTGTGGCAGTCAACCACTCGATCCCCGACGCGCTGGCGGTCATGGTCCGCACCCCTGCGGGCACGCTGCTGCACACGGGCGACTTCAAGATGGACCAGTTGCCCCTCGACGGCCGGATCACCGACCTGCGGGCCTTCGCCCGGCTCGGCGAAGAAGGCGTCGACCTGTTCCTCACCGATTCGACCAACGCGGACGTGCCCGGCTTCACGGCCCCCGAGCGGGACATCTCCTCGGCGATCGACAAGGTGTTCCGCCACGCGCAGCGGCGGATCATCGTCGCGTGCTTCTCCTCGCATGTCCATCGGGTCCAGCAGGTGCTCGACGCGGCAGACAAGGCCGGGCGCAAGGTCGCGTTCGTCGGCCGCTCGATGGTGCGGAACATGACCATTGCTGCCGACCTGGGCTACCTCAATGTGCCCCGTGGGGTGCTCGTCGACCTCAAGCGCATCGACGACCTCCCCGACGACCAGATTGTCCTTGTCAGCACCGGTAGCCAAGGTGAGCCGATGGCGGCCCTGGCCCGGATGGCCAACCGCGACCACCGGATCGAGGTCGGCCAAGGCGACACCGTGCTCCTTGCCAGCTCGCTCATCCCCGGCAACGAGAACGCCGTCTATCGGGTCATCAACGGGCTCATGCGCCTGGGCGCCCACGTCGTGCATAAGGGCAACGCCAAGGTGCACGTCTCCGGTCACGCCGCCGCCGGCGAGCTCACCTACTGCTACAACATCGTTCGACCTCGTAACGTCCTGCCCGTGCACGGCGAGTGGCGGCACATGTTCGCCAACGGCGAGTTGGCGGTGGCGACCGGCATACCTCGGGAGCGGGTCCTGCTCGCCGAGGACGGTGTCGTTGTCGACCTGCGCGACGGGGTGGCCGAGATCGTGGGGGCCGTCCCGTGCGGCTACATCTATGTGGACGGGTCCTCCGTCGGGGGCACCAACGAGGCGCTGCTCAAGGACCGCCGGATCCTGCGCGACGAAGGCTTCATCACCTGCATCGTCGTCATCGACACCGCTACGGGCAAGATCGCCGCCGGCCCGGAGATCACGGCCCGAGGCTTCGCCGAGGATCAGCAGGTCTTCGATCAGGTCATCCCCAAGGTCGAGGCCGCGATCATCGCGGCCACCGAGGGCGGTATCACCGACGAGCATCAGCTGCAACAGGTCATCCGCCGAACTGTCGGCGGCTGGGTCGGCGGCAAGATCCGTCGTCGCCCGATGATCATCCCCATTGTCATCGAGGCCTGACCGGGTGCGTCGCCGCCGGTGGGGGGATCGGCTGCTCGCTGTCGCTGTCGGCACCGTGAGCCTCTGGTATGCCGTGCGCTGGCTCGACGTCCCTTCGTTCATCGTCGCGGTCGCTCAGGCGCTCGTTCCAGTGGCGGGGATCCTGCTTGTCGCTGTCACCGTTGTGGCCGCAGCGTCGAAGCGTCGCCGGACTGCGGTAGTGGGGGCGGGGGTCTCGGTGGTTGTGCTCCTCGGAGCGCTGCCGTTCATCGTCCCGTCCGGCCGGGCCGCCCCGGGTCCCGACGATCTGGTCGTCATGGCGAGCAATCTGCAGTACGGCGGCGCCGACCCCGCGGCGCTCATGGCGGCGGTGCAGACCCGCGGCGTCGATGTCCTCGTCCTACTCGAGGTGACCCCGGGCGCCGTGGACCGCCTGCAAGCCGCCGGGATCGAGCACGACCTCCCGTATGCGGCCGGCCATCCCCGCCCGGGCGCCGACGGGACGATGATCCGTAGCCGGTACCCCCTCACCGAACTCCCGACCCCGACCTTTCCCGGCGAAGTCAACCTCAGCCAGCCGGTCGCTCTCGTTCAGCTCCCCGGGGCCCCGCCGGGCGCAGCGACACGTTCGGTGCTCATCCGGGCCGTCCATCCGATGCCGCCCACCGACCCGAACCTCGGCTTCTGGCGGGCGTCACTCGACGGGCTGGCGACGTGGACGCACAGCCAGTCGGACGGCATACCGGTCATTCTCGCGGGCGACTTCAACGCGTCGGCCGACCACCCGGGCTACCGACAAGTGGCCGACGGCCTGGTCGATGCGCACGAGGCGGTCGGGGCCGGATGGGTGCGGACGTGGCCGCAAGGACGGCGGTGGATCCCGCCTTTTGTGCACATCGACCACGTCTTGGCCAAGGGACTGACGGTGACCGACGCTGGGTGGCAGGTCATCCCCGGCACCGATCACGCGCTCGTCTGGGCGAGTTGGCGCTGACCCGGCCACGGCTACGCGGCGCCCCCCTGGCGCCGGCGAGCAGCCGCACCGAGCTCACCAGGGGCGCGGCAGGTCGATCACGCGAGGATCGTGCGCGGGCTCCCACCCTTGCCGTCCCCGGGTGTAGGCCAGCGTCGGCCCGTATGCCGCGAGCCCCGCCACCGCCGAGACGAGTCGTTCGACGTGCTCGGGACGCGAGGCCAGACCCAGGCTAGCCCGCACGGCAGTGGTCGGCGTCCCATGGTCACCATCGGCCAGCAGCGCGTCGACGAGCGGGTGGGCGCAGAACTTGCCGTCGCGCACCCCGATGCCGTGTTCCACCGAAAGAGCCGTGGAGACCAACGACGAGTCCAGACCGTCGATGGTGAAGGCGACCACCCCCACCCGGTCGGACCCGGGTCCGAAGAGTGAGTGGGTGTGCACGCCCGGGATGGCCTCCAGGCCCCGGCGCAACCGCTCGGCCAGGGTGTGCTCGAACCGGGCCAGATCCTCGCGGCGCTCCTGGATGACGGCGCAGGCTGCGGCGAGGGCTACGGCGCCGACGACATTGGGGCTGCCACCCTCGTGGCGGGCCGCTCCCGTGGCCCACGTGACTCCACGCTGGTCGACCCGGGCGGTCGCGCCACCGCCGACGAGGTAAGGGTCGGCTGCGTCGAGCCAGTCGGCGCGGCCGGCCAGGACGCCGGCGCCGTAGGGCGCGTAGAGCTTGTGCCCAGAGAAGGCGACGTAGTCGACTCCGGAGGCAGCCAGGTCGACCGCCCGGTGCGGCACGAGCTGGGCGGCATCGAGGGCGACCCTGGCCCCGTGCCGACGCGCGACCTCGACGATCCGGTGGATCGGCCAGACCTCGCCGGTGACGTTCGACGCGCCTGCTACGACAACCAGGGTGTGGGCGCCGCCGGTGGTCGCGAGCGCTGTGTCCAACCAGGCCAAGCCGTCCTCGACCCGTCGCGGCACAGGAAGGGTCACAGTCGCCCCAGACGACCGGGACCCCCATGGAAGCAGGGTCGAGTGGTGCTCCGAGGCGAAGACGACGACGGTCGTGTCAGTGGGCAGCGCCCGGGCGAGCAGGTTCCATGAGTCGGTCGTTGAACGGGTGAAGACGACCAGATCGTCCTGCCGGGCGCCGATGAAGCGGGCGACCTGCTCGCGGGCCTGTTCGTACCACTGGCTGGTCACCCGGCTGGCGAAGCCGTTGCCTCGGTGGACCGAGGCGTAGGTCCGCAGGGTCCGCTCGACGGCCTCGGCCACGACGCTCAGGGCTGGCGTGGATGCCGCATGGTCGAGGTTGGCATAGTCGCGCGGCCCGGTTGCTGTCGGCACCACGAGGCCGTCCGCGGTCGTGCCCGGCAGCCGCTGGGTGCACGCGGCACCGAGGTCGCCCAGCGGGCGGTTGAGGTCACCGGAGGAGCGGGGGAATGGCGCGGTGAGCGTCCGGGGGGTGGGGGAGGCGGCATACATCGGGCTCTCCTGCCGTCCGAGGACCCGAGGCGACGGGTCCGCGCTTGCCGGCCAGCGAAGTCCGCTGGCAAGCCCGGTCGTCACCCGGAGCACCCCGCCGCGGAGGAGGGTTGCCGGTCAGCAAGCCGGGGCTGTGCGCTGACACTCATGACCTTGGGATGAAGATAACGTCACGTGATGGGTTGGTGAAACCCGGGTCCGGTTGTTGAGACGGATTTCTGTGGGAGTGACGCGTGTGGCGCAAGGGGTTGGCGTGACTTCTCGCGTACCCTCGCGAGCATGGCGACACGACCGTCTGGTGCGTCCGCACGCCCGCACACGAGCACGCGAGGCACCTCCGCGCGCCCCGCAACGTCCCGGTCCCGGACCGGGGCGGGCGCCGGCCGCCGCGCACCAAGGCCATCGAGCCGTGCCAAAGGCGGCGGTATGCCGTTTCCGCTTCGGGCCGTGCGGGGTGCTTGGCTCGGCGTGTCACATGTCGCGGGCAGCGCCGTGCGCAAGGTCGGGCATTCGGCCGCTGAGCTCGAGCCGGAGCACCGCCGGGACGGGGTCGGGTTTCTGCTCATCGCGCTCGCTGTCGTCGTCGCAGCTCGGGAATGGTGGGGCTTCCAGGGCGTCGTTGGTGACGCCGTCCATGCTGTTGCTGCTGGGACCTTCGGACGGATCGCCTACGCGCTACCCCTCGTCCTGCTCGGCTTCGGGCTGTGGTTCCTGCGGGCCCCGGGCGACGATGCAACGACCAATCGGATCATCGTCGGCACCCTCACGCTCACCGCTGCCGCGTGCGGGATCGCCCACCTGGCAGACGGCATACCGACTCCTCCTGCCGGAGCCGACGGAATGCGGGCGGCGGGCGGCATCATCGGGTTCCTCGCCTCCAGCCCGTTGGCGTCGGCCGTTTCCTCGGTCGGAGCCCTCGTGCTGCTGCTCCTGCTGGGCTTCTTCGGGGTCCTGGTCATCACCGCAACTCCGGTCCGGATGATCCCCGCCCGGGTGCGCCAGATCCGCGACCGGATCCTGGGTCGCGCCCCGGCGGACGTAGCCGACGAGGCCGACGCAACGAGTGCTCCGGCCCGGGCGCGGCGCCCGGTCATCGATCTGGCCGCCAAGCGGGCCGGGGACGACGCCTTCGAGCAGGCCGCCGAGGTCGCTGCCGAACCCGCCGGACGCAAGGGCCTGCGTCCCGGTCAGCGTCGGCCGGCTTCCGAACCACAGCCGAAGGTGGATGCGACGGATCCGAGTGCGCACGGCGCGCCGCAGGTCGACCCGGCCCGCCCAGCGACCAGCAAACGCAAGGCCGAGCTCACCGCCCCGCCGACCTCGACGATGCCGCTGCGTGGCGAGCAGCTCTCCCTCGCTGGCGACATCGCCTATGTCCTGCCCGACAACGCTCTGCTGGCTCCCGGCGCCCCGCACAAGGCCCGCTCGGCCGCCAACGACCGAGTCGTCGAGTCGCTCACCCAGGTGTTCGAGCAGTTCGAGATCGACGCCCAGGTGACCGGCTTCAGTCGAGGGCCGACCGTCACGCGGTACGAGGTGGAGCTCGGGCTGGCCACCAAGGTCGAGCGCGTCACCGCGCTGTCCAAGAACATCGCGTATGCCGTCGCGTCGGCTGATGTGCGGATCCTCTCGCCCATCCCGGGCAAGTCGGCCATCGGCATCGAGATCCCCAACACCGATCGGGAGACCGTGTCGCTGGGGGATGTGCTGCGTAGCCAGACGGCCCGGGCCAACGACCACCCGATGGTCATGGGGGTGGGCAAGGACGTCGAGGGCGGCTATGTCATCGCCAACCTCGCCAAGATGCCGCACCTGCTCGTCGCGGGTGCTACCGGCGCCGGTAAGAGCAGCTTCGTCAACTCGATGATCACCTCGATCCTCATGCGGGCCACGCCTGAGGAGGTCCGGATGATCCTCGTGGACCCCAAGCGGGTCGAGCTGACGGCATACGACGGGATCCCGCACCTCATCACGCCGATCATCACCAATCCCAAGAAGGCCGCCGAGGCGCTGCAGTGGGTCGTGCGTGAGATGGACCAGCGCTACGACGACTTGGCCGGCTTCGGGTTCAAGCACATCGATGACTTCAACAAGGCCGTCCGCACCGGGAAGGTCCAACCCCTGCCGGGCAGCGAGCGGGTGATCACCCCGTATCCCTACCTGTTGGTCATCGTGGATGAGTTGGCCGACCTCATGATGGTCGCCCCGCGGGACGTCGAAGAGTCGATCGTCCGGATCACCCAGTTGGCCCGCGCTGCTGGCATTCACCTGGTCCTGGCCACCCAGCGCCCCAGCGTCGATGTCGTCACTGGGCTCATCAAGGCGAACGTGCCCTCGCGGATGGCCTTCGCCACGTCATCGCTCGCCGACAGCCGGGTGGTCCTGGACCAGCCGGGTGCCGAGAAACTCGTCGGCCAGGGCGACGCCCTGTTCCTGCCGATGGGCGCATCCAAACCGATGCGGGTCCAGGGTGCCTGGGTGACCGAGTCGGAGATCCATGCGGTCGTCAAGGCCGTCACCTTGCAGCTGCAGCCGCAGTACCGCGACGACGTGACCGCGCCCGCGGCCGCCAGTCGTCAGGTCGAGGACGACATCGGCGACGACCTCGAGGTGCTCCTGCAGGCCGCCGAGCTTGTCGTCACCACCCAGTTCGGCTCGACCTCGATGCTGCAGCGCAAGCTGCGGGTCGGGTTCGCCAAGGCGGGCCGGCTCATGGACCTGCTCGAATCGCGGGGGATCGTCGGACCCTCCGAGGGGTCCAAGGCCCGCGACGTGTTGGTCAAGCCGGACGACCTGCCGATGACCCTGGCCCTGCTGCGCGGTGAGGACGTTCCGACGGACGAGTGGTTCCCGGACGGCGGCGTCGAGGGTCTGGACGGCGTCGACGCTGACGGTGACGGTGACGGTGACGACACGGCATACGTGCTCGACGGCGACGCCCGCGCCAAAGTGCAGGGCGGGGCACGCTACCCGACCGACCCGCTGGCCGGCGCCGACGACGAGCCCGGCTGGGATGACGACGACGAGGGCGGCGACGCCTGGGAGTTGACCGGCCGCCAGTAGTTGGGGCGGGCCCGGACGAAAGAGCCAACGTGAACATCGACGTCAAGAAGGACTTCAAGCACCTTTACCACCCGCCCTCGGACCGATTCGTCGAGGTGGAGGTGCCCGAGTTCACTTACCTATCCATCGATGGTCACGGCGATCCCAACACGTCCCGCGACTATGCCGCGGCCGTCGAGGGGCTCTATACCAGCGGGTATGCCGTGCGCGCCGCCGTCAAGAAGCGCACCGGGACGGACTTTGTGGTGGGGCCGCTGGAGGGGTTGTGGTCCAGCCCGGACCCAGCGGACTTCGTCGCGGGGAACAAGGGCAACTGGGACTGGACGATGCTCATTCCGCTGCCATCCGTGGTGTTGTTCGAGGACACCACGCTGGGGCTCACTGCCGCAGCTGCCAAGAAGGGACACCTGCCGATCGGCCGGATCCGTCGGCTGACGCTCATCGAAGGGCTCAGCCTGCAGATCATGCACCTGGGTCCGTACGACGACGAGGCACCCGTCCTGGCCCGGCTGCACCGGCAGGTCATGCCCGAACGCGGCCTGACCTGGAACGGGCGACATCACGAGATCTACCTCAGCGATCCGCGTCGCACGCCGGCCGACAAGCTCAAGACCGTGCTGCGCCAGCCGGTCGTCGCAGCCGCGCGCTCCACGCGCTGAGGGCTGCGGTCGGTCAGCCGTCTAGGTCGGCAAAGGTCGCCTGCGAGGGCTCCCGCTCGCGCTGGAGTCGCGTGGCCGTCGCCTCGCCGTCGCGCATGACCCGTAGGACGTTACCCCCGGCCAGGGCCGCCAGTTCGGCGTCCGACCAGCCGCGCTCGGCCAGGGCGGTCAACAACGCGGGGTAGGTCGAGACGTCGCCGAGCCCGACGGGATAGGTGTCGGTCCCGTCGAAGTCACCCCCGAGCCCGACGTGATCGACCCCGGCGACCTCACGGACGTGTTCGATGTGCCGTACGACGTCGGCGAGCGCGGCATCCGGCTTGGGGTCATGGCGGGCACGCTCCTTGAGGTATGCCGCGAACGCGTGGTAGTCGAGCCGGTCCACGCCCAGCATGGCGGCTTCCTCGGCCGCCGCGTCGGTCCACTGGCGCACCGTGTCGTTGACGAACTCGGGCACGAAGGTCACCATGCACACCCCACCGTTGTCCGGTAGCCGATTCAGCACGTCGTCGGGGACGTTGCGCACGTGGGCGGTCTGGGCGAGAGCGCTGGAGTGCGAGAAGATCACTGGCGCCTCGGTGGTCGCCAGGGCGTCGCGCATGGTCCCCGGCGACACATGCGAGAGGTCCACCAGCACGCCGAGCCGGTTGCACTCCCGCACGACCTCGCGGCCGAAGGCCGACAATCCGCCCAGCCGGGGAGGTTCGGTGGCCGCATCGGCCCACGGGACATGCTGATTGTGGGTCAGCGTGAGATAACCCACGCCACGCTCGGCCAGCATTCGGAGCATGTCCAGGGAACAACCGATCGACTGGCCGCCCTCGGCGCCCATGAGCGAGGCGATCTGACCCTTGGCATGTGCGGCGCGCACGTCGTCGGCCGTGCGCGCCAGGGTGAGGTGGTCGGCATACCGCGTGGTCAGGTTGTGGACGAAACGCACCTGTTCCAGGGTCGCTGCCACGGCGGCCGCGTCGTCCATCGTCCCAGGGACGAAGACCGACCAGAACTGGCCGCCGATGCCGCCGGCGCGCAGCCGGGGCAAGTCGGTGCAGGTCGTCGCCACCGGGGCGGACAGGTCCAGGACGTCCAGGTCGTATGCGGCCTGCACTCGCGCCTCCCAGGGGAGGTCGTTGTGGCCATCGACGAGCGGATGGTCACGCAGGAGCCGGGCGACTCGGTCGGTCAACGTGGTGGGCACCCGGACAGACAACCACACCCGTCTAGAGTGACGACATGACCGAGCCGACCCCGAGCCGACGTGTCGCGCTCGTGACGCTCGGCTGCACTCGCAACGAGGTCGATTCGGAGGAGCTTGCCGGGCGCTTGGCCGCCGATGGGTGGGCGCTGGTGGCCGATCCGGCCGAGGCTGACGTGGCCCTGGTGAACACCTGTGGCTTCGTCGAATCGGCCAAGAAGGACTCGATCGACGCCCTGTTGGAGGCCGCCGACCTCAAGGACGGCAGCCACCGGACCCGCAAGGTGGTCGCCGTCGGATGCTTGGCCGAGCGCTACGGTCAGGAGCTCGCCGAGCAGCTCCCCGAGGCCGATGCCGTGCTGGGGTTCGACTCGTATGCCGCTCTGTCCGGCCACCTGCAGGCCCTGTTGGCCGGTGGCACGGTTTCCTCCCATGTGCCCGGCGACCGGCGTCGGATGTTGCCGGTGACCCCGGTGGCGCGGCCTTCCGAGGTGACGGTCGACGCGGTCCCGGGGCACGCGGCATACCGGGCCTTGTTGGCCGACCGGCCGTGGGCGCCGTTGAAGATCGCCAGCGGCTGCGACCGGCGGTGCGCGTTCTGCGCGATCCCGGCCTTCCGCGGGTCGTTCGTGTCTCGGCCACCGGTCGAGGTGCTAGCCGAGGCCCGCTGGCTCGCCGAACGCGGCGTGCGGGAGGTGCTCCTCGTCAGCGAAAACTCCACGTCCTACGGCAAGGACTTGGGCGACATCGCCGCCCTGGAGAAGTTGCTGCCGCGCCTGGCCGCAGTCGACGGACTGGAGCGGATCCGGGTGTCCTACCTGCAACCGGCCGAGATCCGCCCGGGCTTGTTGGAGGCAATGGCGACGACTCCGGGAGTCATGCCCTATTACGACATCTCCTTCCAGCATGCCTCGGCGCCGTTGCTGCGCCGGATGCGTCGGTTCGGCGGGACGGACGCGTTCCTCGACCTGTTGGCCCGGGTGCGGGCGGCGACCCCGGAGGCCGGCGTCCGCTCGAACGTCATCGTCGGGTTCCCCGGCGAGACCGAGGCCGACCTGGGCCAGCTGGAGCTCTTCCTTGCCATGGGGCGCCTGGACGTCGTGGGGGTGTTCGGCTATTCGGACGAGGACGGGACCGAGGCGGAGGGGCTCGACGGCAAGCTGCCCGCCGAGGTCATCGAGGAGCGGGTCGCCCGAGTCACCGACCTGGTCGAGCAGCTCACCGCCCAGCGCGCGGAGGAGCGGGTGGGGGACTCGGTCGTCGTCCTCGTCGAGGAGGTTGACGACGGAGTCGCCCTCGGGCGGGCCGAAATCCAAGGTCCAGACGTCGACGGGGTGACCCGCCTGGAGGGTATGCCGTCCGGCTCCGATCCCGCCATCGGCGAGCTCGTGAAGGCCGTCGTCGTGGGATCCGAGGGTGTCGACCTGGTGGCGGAGGCCCGATGAGAGAGCCGATCCCGCCGCGGCCGATGACCGGCCCGCCCGATCCAATGGCTCAGCCGTCGCACGATGCCAGCCCGTGGAACCTGCCCAACGCCCTCACCGTGCTGCGGATCCTCCTCGTCCCGGTATTCGGGGCAATGTTGTTGGTCGAGGGCGGAGCGAACGCCGGCCAGCGGTTCGCCGCCCTCGGGGTGTTCCTTGTGGCGATGATCACCGACCGGATCGACGGTGACATCGCCCGCTCCCGTGGCCTGGTGACCGATGTGGGGAAGATCCTGGACCCCATCGCCGACAAGGCCCTGCTCGGCATGGCCTTTGTCGGGTTGTCGCTCATCGGCCTGGTGCCCTGGTGGGTGACCCTGCTTGTGCTCGCTCGCGAGATCGGAGTGACCATCGTGCGGTTCGTCGTCATCCGGCATGGAGTCATGCCTGCTGGACGGGGCGGGAAGGTCAAGACCTTCGCCCAGGCCGTCGCGTTGTCGCTGCTCATCCTGCCACTCTCGGTGCTGCCCGCCCCCGAGGTCTGGCGGTGGACGGCATACCTCGTGTTGGCGGTGGCCGTGGTGCTGACGGTGCTGACCGGCGTGGATTACCTCGTCCAGGCCCACCGGTTGCGCCGCACGAGTCCTCGCGCACTGGCTCAGCGCGCCGCGCGAGAAGTGGGTCGATGAGAGCCACCCAGGTCCTGGCCGATCTGGCGGTTCGGGGCGAGACCATCGCGTGCGCCGAGTCGCTGACCGGCGGTTCGTTGATGGCGCGCCTGGTCGACGTCCCCGGTGCCTCGCGTGTCCTGCGCGGCGGCGTGGTCGCCTATGCCCACGATGTCAAGGCGGTGCTCCTCGGCGTCCCTGCGACCTTGCTCGCCACGCGGGGTGCCGTTGATCCCGACGTGGCTATCGCCATGGCCGAAGGAGCGTGTCGGGTCTTCGACACCGACTGGGGGGTCGCGACGACGGGCGTCGCGGGGCCGGACCCGTCGGACGGGAAGCGGGTGGGCACGGCATACGTTGCCGTAGTCCGGGCGGGAAGCGATCCCACGGTCCGCGAGCTGCACCTGGACGGCGAGCGGACCCAGATCCGCAGCGCCGTCGTCGAAGCGGCACTGGAACTCATCGACGCGGCCTTGACGAGCGACGACACGGAATAAGAGCGGCGATGCACTGCCCTCGTGGCGTGCTTCGCGTATCGTGGGGGCACTGACGGGAGTCCGCCTGAGGCAGACGGGAAGGGAGGCGAGATGGTGCTCATGCGCCGCGAGCTCGGCGATGTGTTGCGCGAAGAACGCCGGGCCCAACAACGCAGCCTGCGTGATGTCTCCGCCGCGGCCGCGGTGTCGTTGGGCTATCTCAGCGAGATCGAGCGCGGCGAGAAGGAAGCCTCGTCGGAGTTGCTCGGGGCCATCTGCGATGCCTTGGGTCTTCCGCTGTCCGCCCTGCTGCGGGAGTTGTCGACCCGCGTGGCTCAGGCCGAAGGCATCACCGCCCCCGTCGTGCTGCCGGTTGCGTCGCTGGGCGACGTCTCCGCGTCTGCCGCCTGACCGGCCGAACGGCTCGCCGTGGCGCGGATCCGCGCAGTGCACAGCCGTGCGCTGGCGATTCCGTTGCACACCCCCTTCGTCACGGCGTTGCGCCGCACCAGCACCATCGACACTTTGGTCGTCACGGTCCTGACGGCTGACGGACTCTCGGGGCTGGGCGAGGCCCCCCAGGTGTGGGCGGTGACCGGGGAGTCGGTTGCGGGAGCCGCAGCCTGCGTCGAGCAGGTGCTCGCGCCGGTTCTCGTCGGCGCGGACACGGACGACTGGGCGGGTCTAGCGGCTCGCCTGGCCGCCGCGTGCGCCCGCAACTTCGGGGCCAAGGCGGCCGTCGAGACCGCCCTGCTCGACGTGGTCGCCCAGTTGGCCGGTATGCCGCTCGCGCACTTGCTCGCCGACTTCGCCTGCGTGCCGCGTCCCGAAGCGGGGCCAGGTGGCGGGTTCGAGGTGGACACCGATGTGACGATCTCGGCAGGAACGCCCAACGCTCTCGCGGCGGCAGCGTCCGCCCGGGTCGCCGAGGGGTTCACCCGGCTCAAGCTCAAGGTCGGCACCGATGCGGCCACCGATGTGGCCCGAGTGCGGGCGGTGCGCGAGGTCGTCGGCAGCGAGGTGAAGATCCGGCTGGATGCCAACCAGGGCTGGTCACCGGAAGCCGCGGTTGCCGTGATCCGGGCCCTCGGCGAGGCCGACCTCGGGGTCGAGCTGGTCGAGCAACCCGTCGCCGGCGACGACGTCGAGGGTCTGGCCTGGGTGCGCGAACGGGTTGACCTGCCGATCCTCGCCGACGAGTCCGTCTTCGGGATGAGCGATCTCGAGCGGGCCATTCGCCTTTCGGCAGCCGACGCAGTCAACGTCAAGCTGGCCAAGTGCGGCGGGCCGGTGGCCGGTCTTGCCCTGCTCACCCGAGCGCAGGACGCGGGCTGGGGGACGATGGTCGGCTCGATGATGGAGTCGCACATCGGGGTCGCGGCGGCCGGCTCGCTGGTGGCCGCCCGAGGGACCAGTCTGGTGAGTGACCTTGACGCTGCCTGGTGGGCCACGCATTGCCCGTATGCCGGTGGGCCGGCCTACGGCCCGGGCGTTATCCACTTGGGCCCCGGCGCCGGGCTGGGAATGTCGTTGGTGGGCTAGCCCCCAACGGACGTTGCGGCCGACCGTCGTCCGTCGGGCCGAGGCCACCTTGACAGCCCGGGCAATAGAACATCGTCCGGTCCTGCGGCGGCGCACCGATGAGAGCCACCCGGACCATGGCTCCACACCGACGGCAGGGCCGGCCGGATCGACCGTGCACGAACGTGGTCTCGCCACGGCGCGTGCTCCCCGTCGTCGATTGGACGGCGCTGCGTCGGCCGACGTCGAGCAACCGGTGGGCACGCGCGACGATGGCGGCGATCGTCGCGGGGGCCAAGCCCGTGGCCGGGCTCCACGGGCCGAGCCGTTCGAGGAACAGGGTCTCGGCGGCATACATCGTCCCGACGCCAGCCAGGAGGCGCTGGTCGAGCAGGGCCGCGCCGATGGTTTCGGCCGACGCCGCCAGGTTGATGGCGGCTCGGGCCGGGTCCCAGTCGGGGCCGAGTACGTCCGGCCCGAGATGCCCGACGAGGGAGTCTTCGGCGTCCGTGGCCACGAGGTCGAGCATCCCCAGCCGCAGACCGAGAGCGGTCCACCGCGTGGTGCCCAGGAGCGCTCGCAGCTGGCCATTGGTCAACAGCCGGGGCGTGAGCGCCGCTGTCGCTTCGATCCGCCACTGGCCTTCCATCCGCAGGTGCGAATGAAGGGTGAGCCCGGTGTCGAGCCGGTGCAGCAGGTGCTTGCCGCGGGAGCGGACCTCCAGGGTGCGCGCGCCGCGCAGATCCGCGCTCGCCAGTGAGGGCCAGCGCAGGTCAGCCCGCTCCAGCCGCTCGCCCGCCAGCGCCTCGTGCAGGCGGGCGGCCGTGCGCCAGACGGTGTCACCCTCGGGCATCGGCGGATGGGTTCATCGACGCGGCCTCATCGACATCTCTCATTGACCTCGCCCTCAACGGCGCAGCCGCAGACCGCGGGGGGTGGCGTGAAAACCTGCCTGGGCCAGCGCCTCGGTGAGTGCGTGCTCAGAGCGGAGCACGGGGGTGCCGTCGGTGCGCTCGACGGTGAGCTTGCCCAGGACGCCTTCGCGGACGGCCAGCGCGAGCGCGTCGGCAGCTGCCTGCAACGGTGTCGGGTCCTCGCTCCAAGTGAGCAACGACCGGCCCCCGCGCTCGACGTAGAGCACGAGTTCGCCGTCGACGAGCACGACGAGCGCCCCGGCCTTGCGAGCAGGTTGGTGCCCGCGACCGCCGCCCTCGACCGGGTCACGGGTCGGCCAGGACAGGGCGGCGCCGTAGGGGTTGGCGGGGTCGCACGCGGCCAGGAC
>WBZS01001116.1_pt1 | contig 23778 bp, 24 predicted proteins | sample 5204201 | NCBI WGS metagenome assembly WBZS01 (sample SAMN12344357, study PRJNA552823) | activated sludge metagenome | biome: Activated sludge suspended growth; feature: Nitrification reactor; material: Wastewater; isolation source: activated sludge from nitrification reactor of wastewater... | reverse complement strand
TGAATAAAGTTACGGCGGCCATAGCGGCAGGGAAACGCCCGGACCCATCCCGAACCCGGAAGCTAAGCCAGCCAGCGCCGATGATACTACCCAACCCGGGTGGAAAAGTAGGACACCGCCGAACACACATTAGCGAAATGCCCCCCGAGAAATCGGGGGGCATTTCCATTGCGGCACATGGCATCAACGCGTTTGCGATATCGCTATCCGAATGGTGGCGATATCGGTGCTGCCCGTATCCTTTACTGAACAAGTTTGAATCAACCGGAAGGCACCAGTGGCCGACGACAGGCAAGGCAACGCAGACGGGCGCCCGTCGCGTCGTCCCCCCGGGGCCGGCGCTCCGCGTCGCGACCGCGGCTCATCGGCACCCCGGTCCGGCGGGCCGGGGCGGGCCCGTCGCGCCCAACCCCAGCACCCGTCGCAGGTGGAGGAGTCCCCGCCCCAGCCGGCCGGACCGGCGATCCCACCAACCATCGAGGCCAAGCAACTCGCCCCCGAAATCCGGCGTGAGCTCTCGACTTTGGATCGCAGCACCGCCGACACGGTGGCCCGGCACCTGGTCGCCGCCGGTGAGTTGATCGACGAGGATCCCGAAGCGGCGCTGGCCCATGCCCAGGCCGCCCGCGCCCGGTCGGGCCGCATCGCCGTGGTCCGCGAAGCCGTCGGGGTGGCGGCCTACCACTGCGGGGACTGGGCCCAGGCCCTCTCGGAGTTCCGCGCCGCGCGGCGGATGGGCAGCAAGTCTCAGCTGCTGCCGCTGATCGCCGATTGCGAGCGCGGCGTCGGCCGTCCGGAACGCGCCATCGAACTGGCCCGTAGCCCGGAAGCGGCCGAACTCACCGGTGACGACGCCGACGAGATGCGCATCGTCGCCGCTGGGGCTCGGGCGGACCTCGGGCAACTCGACCAGGCGCTGGCATTGCTGTCCAGTCCGCTTCCGGACCCGGCGCGCACCGGGACGACGGCGGCCCGGCTGTTCTACGCCTATGCCGAAACCCTGCTGGCGCTCGGCCGCGGCGACGACGCCCTGCAGTGGTTCATCCACGCCGCGGCGGCCGACCTCGACGGCGTCACCGACGCCGAAGACCGGGTCAGCGAGCTAGCCTGACGTGGGAAGCCTTGCCCAGCAACACGATTGCCTACTGCTCGACCTGGACGGCACCCTGTTCCGGGGCCATGCTCCAACCGAAGGGGCGGTCGCGGCGCTGGAAGCCGCCGACACCCGCGCCCTGTTCGTCACCAACAACGCCTCTCGTGCCGCGGAAGACGTTGCCGCGCACCTGCGGGAACTGGGATTCACCGCCGAGGCCGCCGATGTGGTGACCAGCGCCCAGAGTGCCGCCAAGCTGCTCGCCGATCACCTGCCGGCCGGCTCGGCGGTGCTCGTGGTGGGCACCGACGCCCTCGGCGACGAGATCGCGGCCGTCGGCCTGCGACCGGTCCGGCTGGCGTCGGAGGAGCCGGCGGCGGTGGTGCAGGGACACTCCACCGAGACCTGCTGGGCCAACCTCGCCGAAGCGGCCCTGGCCATCCGGGCGGGTGCGCTGTGGGTGGCCGCCAATGTCGACAAGACACTGCCCACCGAAAGGGGGCTGCTGCCCGGAAACGGTGCGATGGTCGCCGCGCTACGCACGGCCACCGAGGCCGAGCCTCAGGTGGCGGGCAAGCCGGCGCCGACCCTGATGTCGGATGCGTTGGCGCGCGGCGACTTCCACGCCCCGCTGGTGGTCGGCGACCGGCTCGACACCGATATCGCCGGCGCGAACGCCGCAGATCTGCCCAGCCTCATGGTGCTCACCGGGGTCAGCACCGCGGTCGAAGCCGTGCACGCCCGCCCCGAGGAGCGGCCCACGTACATCGCCGCGGACCTGCGCGGCCTGCACGCCGACGCACAGGCGTTGGCGGTCACCGACCACCCCGCCTGGCGGGTCAGCACCGACGATTCAACGGTCACCGTCACCGCCACCGGAGCCGACCCCGGTGACGACCTGTCGGTGGTGCGGGCCAGCGCCCGCGCGGTATGGGACGCCGACGCGGCCGGCCGCCGGGTCACGGTAGTCGCCGGTGACGACACCGCCCGCGCCGCGCTGGACCGCTGGGCGCTGCTGACCGCACCGGATCGGCTAGCGTGAGCGGTGAGATGAACACCGATCCCGAACAGATCCGCACGCAGGTCGATGCGCTGATTGCCGAGCTACCCGAACTCGAGGCGGAGGGCGCCGACGTCGACATCGACGCGGTGGGACGTCGGCTTGAGGAGGCGCACCAGGTTCTGGTCCGGGCGCTGGAGTCGGTGGAGAAGGGCTGAGATCGCCGTGACGCGGCGCACCAGGGTCGACGCCGAGCTGGTCCGTCGTGGCCTGGCCCGCTCCCGCCAGCAGGCCGCCGAGCTGATCGGCGCCGGACGGGTCCGCATCGACGGGATGCCCGCGGTGAAACCGGCGACCGCGGTGGCGGTCACCGCCGCCCTCGTCGTGGAGGGCTCCGACGAGAAGAACTGGGTGTCGCGTGGGGCGCACAAGCTGATCGGCGCGCTGGACGCCTTCGGCATCGACGTCGCCGGGCGCCGGTGCCTGGATGCCGGCGCCTCGACCGGTGGTTTCACCGAAGTACTGCTCGACCGGGGCGCCGCCGAGGTGGTCGCGGTGGACGTGGGCTACGGCCAGCTGGCCTGGTCGCTGCGGTCGGACCCGCGGGTGCGGGTGATCGAGCGCACCAACGTCCGTGATCTCACCCCGGAGGCGATCGGCGGTCCCGTCGACCTGACCGTCGCCGACCTGTCGTTCATCTCGCTTGCGACGGTGTTGCCCGCGCTGACTGCTTGCTGTCAACCGCACGCCGATATCGTTCCCATGGTGAAGCCGCAGTTCGAGGTCGGCAAGGACCAGGTGGGCGCCGGCGGTGTGGTCAGTGATCCGCGGCTGCGCGGAGACGCTGTGCTGGCCGTCGCCGCGCGGGCGGCCGGACTGGGCTGGCAGACCGTCGGCGTCACGGCCAGCCCGCTGCCCGGCCCATCGGGCAATGTGGAGTACTTCCTGTGGCTGCGTGCCGACACCGATCGCGAACTGACCGGAGACGAACTGGATGCCGCGGTACGCCGCGCCGTCGCGGAGGGACCGCAATGACCGGTGACCGGGTGGTGCTGCTGGTGGTGCACACCGGCCGCGATGAGGCCACCGAGACGGCGCGCCGGGTGCAGAAGGTGCTGGGCGACAACGGGATCGGCCTTCGAATCTTGACCGCCGAGGCGGTCGACTGGGGCGCCGAGCGGCTGGATCTGGCCGGCCTCGAGGAGTTGGGTGCCGAGGTGGTCGACGCCCATGAGCATGCCGCCGCCGGATGTGAGCTGGTGCTGGTCCTAGGCGGCGACGGCACCTTCCTGCGCGCCGCGGAGTTGGCCCGCAACGCCGAGATCCCGGTGCTCGGGGTGAATCTGGGCCGGATCGGCTTCCTGGCCGAGGCCGAGGCCGAGGCCATCGACACCGTGCTCGAGCACGTCGTCAGCCGCAACTACCGCGTCGAACAGCGCATGACCCTCGACGTCCTGATCCGGGCCGACGGCGAGGTGATCTCGCATGGCTGGGCGCTCAACGAGGCCAGTCTGGAGAAGGGCCCCCGACTGGGGGTGCTCGGCGTGGTCCTGGAGATCGACGGCAGGCCGGTGTCGGCCTTCGGCTGCGACGGTGTGCTGGTGTCGAGCCCGACCGGGTCCACCGCGTACGCGTTCTCGGCGGGGGGCCCGGTGGTGTGGCCGGATCTGGAGGCCATCCTGGTCGTGCCCAACAACGCCCACGCGCTGTTCGCCCGTCCGATGGTAACCAGCCCCAACGCGATGATCGCGATCGAGATCGACGCCGACAGCCACGACGCGCTGGTGTTCTGCGACGGCCGCCGCGAGATGACGGTCCCGGCCGGCGGGCGGCTCGAGGTGACCAAATGCGGCACCCCGCTGAAGTGGGTTCGGCTGGACAGCGCGCCGTTCACCGACCGGCTGGTCCGCAAGTTCCGTCTGCCGGTCACCGGCTGGCGCGGGCAGTAAGCGACGATGCTCGCCGAGATCCGGATCGAGTCGCTGGGGGCGATCACGTCCGCCACCGCCGAGTTCGACCGCGGCCTGACGGTCCTCACCGGGGAGACCGGTACCGGCAAGACCATGGTGGTCACCGGGCTGCACCTGCTCGGCGGTGCTCGCGCCGACGCGACCCGGGTGCGCTCGGGGGCCGACCGGGCAGTGGTCGAGGGCCGGTTCGACACCGCTGATCTCGACGCCGCCACCGCGACGCAGATCGACGACATCCTGGACTCGTCGGGGGCCGATCGCGACGACGACGGCAGCATCATCGCGCTGCGCTCGGTCAGCCGGGACGGCCCGTCGCGGGCGTATCTGGGCGGCCGCAGCGTGCCGGCGAAGTCGTTGACCACGTTCACCAACGGGCTGCTGACCCTGCACGGCCAGAACGACCAGCTGCGGCTGATGCGACCCGAGCAGCAGCGCGGCGCGCTGGACCGCTTCGCCGGGGTCGATGCCCGCCTGGAGCGCTACCGCAAGCTGCGCGACGAGTGGCAGATCGCCCGCCGCGACCTTGTTGACCGGACCAACCGCGCCCGGGAGCTGGCCCAGGAGGCCGATCGCCTGAAGTTCGCCCTCACCGAGATCGACGGCGTCGACCCCACCCCCGGTGAGGACGACGCATTGGTGGCCGACATCCGTCGCCTCTCCGAACTCGACGCGCTGCGCGAGGCGGCCGCCGGTGCCCGCGCCGCGCTGTCCGGGGCCGACGAGGAGGCCGCCGACGCCGAGCCGCGCGCCGCCACCGACACCCTGGGGCGCGCGATCGCCCTGCTGGACTCCACCGACGACACCGCCCTGCGGGCGCTGGCCCGCCAGCTCGCCGAGGCGCAGTCCGTGGTCGGCGACACCGCCCGTGAGCTGGGCGACTTCCTGGCCGATCTGCCCGGCGACGCCAGCTCGCTGGAGACCAAGCTGGCGCGCCAGGCCGAACTGCGCAGCCTGACCCGCAAGTACGCCGCCGACGTCGACGGGGTGCTGAAGTGGGCCGCGGAGTCCCGGGAACGCCTGGCACAGCTCGACGTGTCCGAGGAGGCGCTGACCGGGCTGGCGCGGCGGGTCGACGAGCTGGCACTTCAGGTGGCCACCGCCGCGTCCGAACTGTCCAAGGCCCGGGCGAAGGCCGCGAAGGGACTGGCGAAGGCGGTCACCGCCGAGCTGTCCGGGCTGGCGATGGCCGATGCTGACTTCGCCGTCGAGGTGCGCACCATGGCGGCCCGGGAGGACGACAGCGCGCCGCTGCGGCTGCCGTCCGGGGACTTGGTGCACGCCGGCAGCGACGGCGTCGACCTCGTCGAGTTCGGTTTCGCCGCGCACCGCGGCACCGAGGTGCTGCCGCTGAGCCGCAGCGCGTCCGGCGGCGAGCTGTCCCGGGTGATGCTGGCGCTCGAGGTCGTCCTGGCCGCGTCTGCCGAGGGCACCACGATGGTCTTCGACGAGGTCGACGCCGGTGTAGGCGGCCGGGCGGCGGTCCAGATCGGCCGTCGGCTGGCCCGGCTGGCGCGCAGCCACCAGGTCATCGTCGTCACGCATCTGCCGCAGGTCGCGGCGTACGCCGATGCGCATCTGGTCGTCGACAGCGCGGGCAACGGCGCCAGCACGGTACGCAGGCTCGATGACGAGGACCGGGTCGCCGAACTGGCCCGCATGCTGGCCGGCCTGGGCGAATCCGACACCGGCCGGGCCCACGCCCGGGAACTGCTGGCCGCCGCGCAGGAGGACCGCATCGCCTCCTGAGGCCTTGTTACTGATGTGACAAAATGTGACTTGTGGGGCCAGAGTTACGGCGCGCCTCCCGGACGATAAGGTATGCCGCCGACAGAATCGCCCCATGAAGATGTCAGCGCTCCTTTCGCGTAACACCAGTGCACGGCCGGGCGTCACGGGTACGGCCCGGGTCGACAAGGACATCGACCGCCTGCTGCGCCGGGTGGGCCCGGGCGACATCGTCGTCCTCGACGTCCTCGACCTGGACCGGATGACGGCCGACGGTCTGGTGGACGCGGGCATCGCCGGAGTGGTCAACGCCTCACCGTCGATTTCGGGTCGCTACCCGAACCTCGGCCCCGAGGTGCTGGTCGCCAACCACATCACCCTGATCGACAACGCCGGCCCGGAGGTCTTCAAGAAGATCAAGGACGGCGCGAAGATCCGGCTGCACGACGGCGCGGTGTACGCCGGGGACCGTCGGCTGGTGCACGGTGTGGAGCGCAGCGACGAGGAGATCGCCGACCTGATGCATGACGCCAAGACCGGGCTGGTGGCCCATCTGGAGGCGTTCGCCGGCAACACCATCGAGTTCATCCGCAGCGAGTCACCGCTGCTCATCGACGGGATCGGCATCCCCGACATCGACGTCGACGTCTACCGCCGCCACGTGGTGGTGGTCGCCGACGGACCGGGCGCCGAGGACGACCTCAAGGCCCTCAAGCCGTTCATCAAGGAGTACCAGCCGGTCCTGGTCGGCGTGGGTGCCGGCGCGGACATCCTCAGCAAGGCCGGCCACCGGCCGCAGTTGATCGTCGGCAACCCCGAGCAGATGAGCGCCGAGGTGCTCAAGTCCGGCGCCCAGGTGGTGCTGCCCGCCGACGCCGACGGACACGCCAACGGGCTCGAACGCATCCAGGACCTCGGTGTCGGGGCGATGACGTTCCCGGCCGCCGGGTCCGCGGCCGACCTGGCGCTGCTGCTCGTCGACCACCACGGCGCGTCGCTGATCGTGACGGTGGGCCAGTCGGCCAGCATCGAGGAGTTCTTCGACCGCTCCCGCCAGCAGAGCAACCCGTCGACGTTCCTGACCCGGTTGAAGGTGGGGGAGAAGCTGGTCGACGCGAAAGCCGTTGCCACCCTGTACCGCAACCACATCTCGGGTGGGGCGATCGCCATGCTGATCCTCGCCGTGCTGATCGCGATCATCGCCGCACTGTGGGTCTCGCGCACCGACACCATCGTGCTCGACTGGATCACGGCTTACTGGAATCGCTTCGTGCTCCTGGTGCAGGGCTGGGTGACCTAGCGGGGACGGCGAGCAGAGAGGCTGATCGGCTGTGATTTCGTTACGCCACCATGCCATTTCACTGGCAGCGGTGTTCATCGCACTGGCCGTCGGTGTCGTGCTGGGCTCCGGGTTGCTTTCCGACACACTGCTGTCCGGACTGCGCAACGAGAAGCAGGATCTGCAGAAGCAGATCACCGCGCTGAGCGATCAGCGCAACGCGCTCAACGAGAAACTCAGCGCGGCCAGTGATTTCGACACCCAGATGTCGGGGCGCATGGTGCACGACGCGCTGGCCGGCAAGTCGGTGGTGCTGTTCCGCACTCCGGACGCCGACAACGACGACGTGGAGGCGATGGCGCGCCTGGTCGGCCAGTCCGGCGGCACGCTGACCGGAACCATCGCGTTGACTCAGGAGTTCGTCGACGCCAACTCGGCGGAGAAACTCCGCTCGGTGGTGAACTCCTCGATCGTGCCGGCCGGCGCCCAGTTGAGCACCACGCTGGTGGACCAGGGTTCGCAGGCCGGTGACCTGCTCGGCATCGCCCTGCTGATCAACCGCGATCCGGCCGTGCTGCCCGCCGACGACACCCAGCGCGACACCGTGCTGGCCGCCCTGCGCGACACCGGCTTCCTGACCTATGAGGGCGACCGCATCGGCGCGGCCAACACCGCGGTCGTGGTCACCGGCGGGGCGCTCGGCGACAACGCCGGCAACCAGGGCTCCACGGTGGCCCGTTTCGCCGCCGCATTGGCCCCGCACGGGCTGGGCACCGTGCTCGCGGGCCGCGACGGCTCGGCCACCGGCACCTCCGCGGTGGCTGTGGCCAGGGCGGATGCCGGGATGGCTGACGCGGTGAGCACCGTGGACGACATCGGCGTCGAATCCGGGCGGATAACCACGGTGCTGGCGCTGCAGAGCCTGATCAACGGCGGGCGGCCCGGCAAGTTCGGCATCGGGCCCGGCTCGTCGTCGGTGACGATTCCGCAGTAATGGCCCCCGCCGCGTGTCAGCGACGACTTGTCGGCGTCGGTGTTAGGGTGAGATTCCGTGGGTCGGCAGGCCCCAGCTAGACACCAGCGAGCCCCTGCCCGTCGTCACGGAGGTTGCTCTTGCCACCTTTGCGCAAGCATCCGCAGACCGCCACCAAGCATCTCTTCGTCAGCGGCGGCGTCGTCTCCTCGCTGGGCAAGGGCCTGACCGCCAGCAGCCTCGGCCAATTGCTGACCGCCCGCGGGCTGCAGGTGACCATGCAGAAGCTCGACCCGTACCTCAATGTCGACCCGGGCACGATGAACCCGTTCCAGCACGGCGAGGTCTTCGTCACCGAGGACGGCGCCGAGACCGACCTCGACGTCGGGCACTACGAACGCTTCCTGGACCGCAACCTGTCCGGCTCGGCCAATGTGACGACGGGCCAGGTGTATTCGAGGGTGATCGCCCGCGAGCGGCGCGGTGAGTACCTCGGCGACACCGTCCAGGTGATCCCGCACATCACCGACGAGATCAAGAGCCGGATCCTGGCGATGGCCGAACCCGACGCCCAGGGCATCCGGCCGGACGTCGTCATCACCGAGATCGGCGGCACCGTCGGTGACATCGAATCCCAGCCGTTCCTGGAGGCGGCCCGTCAGGTCCGCCACGAGGTGGGCCGGGAGAACTGCTTCTTCCTGCACGTCTCGCTGATTCCCTACCTGGCACCCTCGGGAGAGCTCAAGACCAAACCGACCCAGCACTCGGTGGCCGCGTTGCGCAGCATCGGTATCACCCCCGACGCGCTGATCCTGCGGTCCGACCGCGATGTCCCCGAACCGCTGAAGAACAAGATCGCCCTGATGTGCGACGTCGACATCGACGGTGTCATCTCGACGCCCGATGCGCCCTCGATCTACGACATCCCAAAGGTGCTGCACCGCGAGGAACTCGACGCCTACGTGGTGCGCCGGCTGAACCTGCCGTTCCGCGACGTCGACTGGACCACGTGGGACGACCTGTTGCGCCGTGTGCACGACCCGGGTGAGACGGTGCGGATCGCGTTGGTGGGCAAGTACATCGACCTCTCCGACGCCTACCTGTCGGTGGCTGAGGCGCTGCGGGCCGGCGGATTCGCCCACCGGGCCAAGGTGGAGATGCGCTGGGTGGCCTCCGACGACTGCGAGACCGACAGCGGCGCGGCGACGGCGCTGGCCGATATGCACGCCGTGCTGATTCCGGGCGGGTTCGGCATCCGCGGCATCGAGGGCAAGATCGGTGCGATCCGCTACGCCCGCCATCGCCGGCTTCCGGTGCTCGGGCTGTGCCTGGGCCTGCAGTGCATCGTGATCGAGGCGGCCCGGTCGGTGGGTCTGACCGAGGCCAACTCCGCCGAGTTCGATCCGGACACCCCCGATCCGGTGATCTCGACGATGGCCGATCAGCGCGACGCGGTCGCCGGTGACGCAGACCTGGGTGGCACGATGCGCCTGGGCGCCTACCCGGCCACCCTGGAGGCGGGATCGATTGTGGCCGAGGCATATCAGTCCACCAACGTCTCGGAGCGCCACCGGCACCGCTACGAGGTGAACAACGAATACCGCGAGCAGATCGCCGAGAGCGGTCTGCGGGTGTCCGGCACCTCGCCCGACGGGCACCTCGTCGAGTTCGTCGAGTATCCCCGGGAGGTGCACCCGTTCCTCGTCGGCACCCAGGCGCACCCGGAACTCAAGAGCAGGCCAACCCGGCCGCATCCGTTGTTCGTCGCGTTCGTCGGCGCGGCGCTGGACTACAAGGCCGCCGAACGGCTTCCGGTGGAGATTCCCGAGCAGCACGCCAACGGCAGGGAACATCCGGACACCGCCGCCCAGCCGCTGTCGGAGCACCGCCGAGAACAAGTCCGTGGCTGACCACGAATTCGTCACCACGTCCTCCGAAACCGTCTACCGCGGAAGCATTCTCGCCCTTCGCCGCGATGAGGTGCACATGCCCGGCGGGCACACCGCGATCCGCGAGGTCGTCGAACACTACGGGGCCGTCGCGGTGGCCGCCGTCGACGACCGCAACCGGTTGGCGATGGTCTACCAGTACCGCCACCCGCTGGGGCATCGGTTGTGGGAGTTGCCCGCCGGGCTGCTCGACGCCGCCGGGGAGGACCCGGTTGTGACCGCGCGGCGGGAGTTGCGGGAGGAGACGGGGCTGACCGCCGAGCACTGGAGTGTCCTGGTCGACGTGGCCTCCTCGCCGGGGTTCAGCGACGAGACGGTGCGGATCTACCTGGCCCGCGGGCTGCGGGAGGTCGGGCGCCCAGATGCCCACGACGAGGAAGCCGACCTGACCTTGCATTGGTTCGGTATCGAGGACGCGGCCGAGCGGGTGCTGGCCGGCGAGATCGTGAATTCCAGTGCGGCCGTTGGTGTTCTGGCCGCCCACGCGGTGATCGTGGACGGCAAGCCGGTCCGGGATGTGCACGCGCCCTGGCCCGATCGGCCCAATGCGTTCGCTGAGCGGCAGGCCCGCGCATGACGACCTTCTCCACCGACATCCCGGGTCGCTCCGCTCCCGCCCTCCGAGCCGCCCTCGACGGCCAGCTGCAGGGCTACCTCGACCACCTCACCATCGAGCGCGGCGTGGCGGCCAACACCCTGGTGTCCTATCGCCGTGATCTGCGCCGCTACGCCGAACACCTGACCGCCCGCGGCATCGACGACCTGCGCAACGTCACCGAGGCCGACGTCAGCGAGTTCCTGGTCGCGCTGCGCCGCGGCGACCCCGAGGCCGGGGTGACCGCGCTCTCGGCGGTATCGGCGGCGCGGGCGCTGATCGCGGTGCGCGGCCTGCACCGCTTCGCCGCCGCGGAGGGGGTCATCGACGTCGACGTCGCCCGCGCAGTCCGGCCGCCCACGCCGAGCCGGCGGCTGCCGAAGAGCCTGACCGTCGACGAAGTGCTCAGACTGCTCGACGGAGCCGGTGGGGAGAGCCCGTCCGACGGTCCGCTGACCTTGCGCAACCGGGCGCTGCTGGAGTTGCTGTATTCGACCGGCGCCCGGATCTCCGAGGCCGTCGGCCTCGACGTCGACGACATCGACACCCACGCCCGCTCGGTGCTGCTGCGCGGCAAGGGCGGCAAGCAGCGCCTGGTTCCGGTGGGCCGGCCCGCGATCACAGCGCTGGACGCCTACCTGGTGCGCGGGCGCCCCGAACTGGCCGGCCGGGGACGCGGCATTCCGGCGATCTTCCTCAACGCCCGCGGCGGCCGACTGTCGCGGCAGAGCGCCTGGCAGGTGCTCCAGGACGCCGCCGAGCGGGCGGGCATCACCGCGGCGGTCTCGCCGCACACGCTGCGGCACTCCTTCGCCACCCACCTGCTCGACGGCGGCGCCGACGTGCGAGTGGTGCAGGAACTGCTCGGCCACGCCTCGGTGACGACCACGCAGATCTACACCCTGGTCACCGTCAACGCACTGCGTGAGGTGTGGGCCGGCGCCCATCCGCGGGCCTGACGGCGGACCCGCCCGATATCGGCGGCCCCGTTGTCGCGGGTCTGCCTCTCGCGGGCGGGACACCCCGTTAGACTTGCGCGGATGTCCGCCACGCCGCAGCTACCCCTGGTCCGGAGGTGCCCGGCGTGACCGACGAGGCAGACGGCGACGCACCGGTCGGTCTCACCGGTCGCCCGCCCCGCCACATTCCCGAACCGCAGCCGGTGTCCTCGCACGGGCCCGCCGTCGTCATCTCGATGTGCAACCAGAAGGGCGGGGTCGGCAAGACCACCTCGACGATCAACCTGGGGGCCGCGCTGGCCGAGTACGGCCGGCGGGTGCTGCTGGTGGACCTCGATCCGCAGGGCGCGCTATCGGCGGGCCTGGGTGTCCCGCACTACGACCTCGCCGCCACCGTGCACAACCTGATGATCGAGCCCCGGGTGTCGATCGACGACGTCCTGATCCACACCCGGGTGAAGAACCTGGACCTGGTGCCGTCCAACATCGACCTGTCCGCGGCGGAGATTCAGTTGGTCAACGAGGTCGGTCGGGAACAGACCCTGGCCCGGGCCCTGCATCCGGTGCTGGACCGCTACGACTACGTGCTGATCGACTGCCAGCCGTCATTGGGCCTGCTGACCGTCAACGCACTGGCCTGCTCGGACGGGGTGGTGATCCCCACCGAATGCGAGTACTTCTCGCTGCGCGGGCTGGCGCTGCTGACCGACACCGTGGAGAAGGTGCACGACCGGCTCAACCCGAAGCTGAAGATCAGTGGAATCCTGATCACCCGCTACGACAGCCGCACCGTCAACGCCCGGGAGGTCATGGCCCGGGTTCTCGAGCGATTCGGGGACCTGGTGTTCGACACCGTCATCAGCCGCACCGTGCGCTTCCCCGAGACCAGCGTCGCCGGCGAGCCCATCACCACCTGGGCGCCGAAATCGACTGGCGCACAGGCATACCGATCGCTGGCCCGCGAGGTCATCGACCGCTTCGGCAAGTGACGGCCGAGCCTGCGGCCGACAAAGGTTTCCAAGTCCGGCTGACCAACTTCGAGGGCCCGTTCGACCTGCTGTTGCAGCTGATCTTCGCGCACCGCCTGGACGTGACCGAGGTGGCGCTGCACCAGGTGACCGACGAGTTCATCGCCTACACCCGCGAGATCGGCCGGGTGATGGAGCTCGACGAGACCACGACGTTCCTGGTGATCGCCGCCACCCTGCTGGACCTCAAGGCGGCGCGGCTGCTGCCGGCCGGTGAGGTGCACGACGAGGACGACCTGGCCCTGCTGGAGGTCCGCGACCTGCTGTTCGCGCGGCTGCTGCAGTACCGGGCGTTCAAGCACGTCGCCGAGATGTTCGCCGAGCTGGAGGCGGCCGCCCTGCGCAGCTATCCGCGTGCGGTGGCCCTCGAGGACCAGTTCTCCGAGCTGCTTCCCGAGGTGATGATCGGCGTCGACCCGCTGAGCTTCGCCCAGATCGCGGCCGCCGCCTTCACGCCGCGTCCGGTGCCCACGGTGGCCACCGAGCACCTGCACGTCCAGACGGTCTCGGTGCCCGAGCAGGCCGAGCGGTTGCTCGCCCTGCTGGAGCGGCGCGGGCCCGGCCAGTGGGCGTCGTTCGCCGAACTGGTCGCCGACTGCAAGGAGCCGCTGCAGATCGTCGGGCGGTTCCTGGCGCTGCTCGAGCTGTATCGGAGCCGGGCGGTAGCATTCGAGCAGCCAGAAGCGCTTGGTCCTCTGCAGATTTCGTGGACCGGAGACCGTCCGACGAGTGACGAGCTGGCCAGGGCCGATCTGGAAGAAGAGCTGAACCAATCATGACCGACGACGCAGTAGACCTCGACGACCTGGGTATCGACGTCGCCACCGCCGAATTGGACGACGACGAGCTCACCCGGGTGCTGGAGGCCCTGCTGCTGGTGGTGGACACCCCGGTCAGCGTGCAGACGCTGGCCACGGTGACCGAACAGCCGGTGTACCGCGTCACCGACAAGCTGCAGCAGATGGCCGCGGCGCTGACCGAGCGCGACAGCGGTATCGACCTGCGGGAGGCCGGCGGGGGCTGGCGGCTGTACACCCGCGCCCGGTTCGCGCCGTATGTCGAGCGGCTGCTGCTGGACGGCTCGCGCTCCAAACTCACCCGCGCGGCCCTGGAGACGCTGGCGGTGGTGGCCTATCGCCAGCCGGTGACCCGGGCCCGGGTCAGCGCGGTGCGCGGGGTGAACGTCGACGCGGTGATCCGCACCCTGGTGGCGCGCGGGTTGATCACCGAGGCGGGCACGGACACCGACACCGGTGCGACCACTTTCGCCACCACCGAACTGTTCCTCGAACGCCTCGGGCTCTCGTCGCTGACCGACCTGCCCGACATCGCGCCGCTGCTGCCCGACGTCGACGTGATCGACGATCTCAGTGAAAACCTGGACAGCGAGCCACGTTTCGCCAAGCTGTCGGGTGCGCCACAGGGCGAGCAGCACATCACCTTCGATGTCGACCGTGACACCGATGGCTGAACCGGAGGGCATCCGGCTGCAGAAGGTGCTGTCGCAGGCCGGGATTGCGTCGCGCCGGGTGGCCGAACGGATGATCCTCGACGGCCGCGTCGAGGTCGACGGGCATGTCGTCACCGAGATGGGCACCCGGGTGGATCCGGCGACCGCGGAGATCCGGGTGGACGGGGCCCGGATCGTGCTCGACGACACGATGGTCTATCTGGCGGTGAACAAGCCGCGCGGGATGCACTCCACGATGTCGGACGACCGCGGCCGGCCCTGCATCGGCGACCTGGTGGAGCATCGGGTGCGGGGCAACAAGAAGTTGTTCCACGTCGGTCGCCTCGACGCTGACACCGAGGGCGTGCTGCTACTCACCAACGACGGCGAACTGGCGCACCGGCTGATGCATCCCTCCTTCGAGGTGCCCAAGACCTACCTGGCCACGGTGACCGGTTCGGTGCCGCGCGGGCTGGGCAAGACGCTGCGGGCCGGCATCGAACTCGACGACGGGCCGGTCAAGGTCGACGATTTCGCCGTCGTCGACGCGGTGCCCGGCAAGACGCTCGTGCGGGTCACCCTGCACGAGGGCCGCAAGCGCATCGTGCGCCGGATGCTGGCCACCGCCGGCTTCCCGGTGGAGTCGCTGGTGCGCACCGACATCGGCGCGGTGGCCCTCGGTGACCAGCGTCCCGGCAGCATCCGGGCGCTGACCCGCAAGGAAGTCGGCGACCTGTACAAGGCGGTGGGCATGTGACCCGCAGCGCCGTGGTGGTGGCCGTCGACGGTCCGGCCGGGACCGGAAAGTCGACGGTGTCAAGGGGATTGGCGCGCGCGATGGGCGCCCGCTACCTCGATACCGGTGCGATGTACCGGATGGTGACACTGGCGATCCTGCGCCGCGGGGTCGACCTCGCCGACCCCGAGGCCATCGCGGCCGCCGCCGACGTGCCGATCTCGGTGGGATACGACCCGGACCATGACCGCGATTTCCTTGGCGCCGAGGATGTTTCGGCCGAAATCCGCGGCGAGGCGGTCACTCGCGCCGTGTCGGCGGTGTCCGCGGTGCCCGCCGTGCGGGCCCGGCTGGTGGAGTTGCAGCGCGACCTGGCCGCCGGCACCGACAGCGTCGTCGTCGAGGGCCGGGACATCGGGACCGTCGTGCTGCCCGACGCGGACGTCAAGATCTTCCTCACCGCCTCAGCCGAGACCCGCGCCAGGCGGCGCAACAATCAGAACATCCGGGCCGGACTGCCCGACGACTATCCGACCGTGCTCGCCGATGTGCGCCGCCGTGATCATCTCGACTCCACCCGCGCGGTCTCACCGCTGCGGCCCGCGACGGATGCGGTGATCGTCGACACCAGCGACATGACCCAGGACCAGGTCGTGGCGCACCTGCTCGAATTGGTCGAACAGCGAAGCGGGGCGGTGCGATGACGCAGGACGGAACCTGGTCCGACGAAAGCGAATGGGAGATCCCCGACAGCGGGTTCGACGACACCGTCGAGGACGCCGGGCCGCCGCCGGTGGTGGCCGTCGTGGGCAGACCCAACGTCGGCAAGTCGACCCTGGTGAACCGCATCCTGGGGCGGCGTGAGGCCGTCGTGCAGGATCTGCCCGGCGTCACCCGTGACCGGGTGTCCTATGACGCGTCGTGGACCGGGCGCCGGTTCGTCGTGCAGGACACCGGCGGGTGGGAGCCCGATGCCAAGGGGCTGCAGCAGTTGGTGGCCGATCAGGCCGCGGTGGCGATGAAGACCGCCGACGCGGTGATTCTGGTGGTCGACGCGGTGGTCGGCGCCACCGCCGGTGACGAGGCGGCCGCCCGGATCCTGCGGCGTTCCGGCAAGCCGGTATTCCTGGCGGCCAACAAGGTCGACAACGAGAAGGGTGAGGCCGACGCGGCGGCGCTGTGGTCGCTCGGGATCGGTGAGCCACACCCGATCAGCGCCATCCACGGCCGCGGGGTGGCCGACCTGCTCGACGAGGTCGTCGCCGCGCTGCCGGAGGTGGCCGAAACCGCCTCCACCGGTGGGGGGCCCCGGCGGGTGGCGCTGGTGGGCAAGCCGAACGTGGGCAAGAGCTCGCTGCTGAACAAGCTGTCCGGCTCGGAACGTTCGGTGGTGCACGACGTCGCGGGCACGACCGTCGACCCGGTGGACTCACTGATCGAATTAGACGGCAAGATCTGGCGTTTCGTCGACACCGCCGGGCTGCGCCGCCGGGTCGGCCAGGCCAGCGGCCACGAGTTCTACGCCTCGGTGCGCACCCACAGCGCCATCGACGCCGCCGAGGTGGTGGTCGTCCTGATCGACGGCTCCGAGCCGATCACCGAACAGGATCAGCGGGTGCTGTCGATGGTGATCGAGGCCGGGCGGGCGCTGGTGCTGGCGTTCAACAAGTGGGACCTGGTCGACGAGGACCGGCGCTATCTGCTGGACCGGGAGATCGATCGGGAGCTCGCGCAGTTGCAGTGGGCGCCGCGGGTCAACATCTCCGCGAAGACCGGCCGGGCGGTGCAGAAGCTGGTGCCCGCGATGGAGACCGCGCTGGCGTCGTGGGACGCACGCATCTCGACCGGACAGCTGAACACCTGGCTCAAGGAGGTGGTGGCGGCCACCCCGCCACCGGTGCGCGGCGGCAAGCAGCCCCGGATCCTGTTCGCCACCCAGGCCACCGCGCGCCCGCCCACCTTCGTGCTGTTCACCAGCGGGTTCCTGGAAGCCGGCTACCGGCGATTCCTGGAACGCCGGCTGCGGGAGACCTTCGGCTTCGAGGGCACCCCGATCCGGATCAACGTCCGCGTCCGGGAGAAAAGGGGCGCGAAGCCGAAGCGCTGATCAGTCCTTCCAGGCCCGATTGCCGTAGGAATCGAGGTGGATCACCTCGTCGACCGGCTTGCGGGTGGTCGGGCCGTAGCGCCCGCGGGGCCAGCCCAGCGGCACCACGCAGACCGGCGTCACGGTCAGCGGCAGCCCGAGGATTCTGCGGGCCGAGGTCACGCTCCACAGCGGCAGCGTGATCAGGGAGGCGCCCAGCCCCATCGCGCGGGCGGCCAGCAGCAGGTTCTGCACGCTGGGGTAGATCGAGCCGAAGAACGACGACTCCGAGACGAACGGGTTCGGCGCATACGGCAGGCGGCCTCCGGCACGCAGGCACGGCACCACCAGCACCGGGATCTCGCTGAAGTGGTCGACCTGCCACTGCACCGCCCGCACGATCTTCTGCATCGACTCGTCCTTACCGGCCACCCGCTTGCCGATCGCGCCGTAGGGCGCCCAGGCCTGCCGATAGCGTTTGGCGAGTTGATCTTTCACGCGCTGATCCTTGACGACAACGAATTCCCAGTTCTGCCCGTTGGAACCGGTCGGGGCGCGCAACGCGAGTTCGATGCACTTGCGCACGACGGCGTCGTCGACCGGGTCCGGCCGGACGCGCCGGACCGCGCGTTGGGTCATCATCGCCTCGATCAGCGGCATCTTCAGACCCGCAAGCGCTTCGTCGGTGGTCGGGATCGGGTTCGTCGGCTGGCTCATGGTCCCCGAGGCTACGTGGTGGTCCGGCGGATTCGGAGGCGACGGTGCGCGCTCGTTAGGGTTGCGTGGGTGTCCGTCTCCCACATGATCCTGATCGTCCTGGCCGGGATCGGCGCGGGCGCGATCAACTCGCTGGTGGGTTCGGGCACGTTGATCACCTTCCCGACGCTGGTGACGCTCGGATTTCCGCCGGTGACCGCGACGATGTCCAACGCGATCGGCCTGGTGGCCGGGGGAGTGTCGGGAACCTGGGGCTACCGCGCGGAACTGAGCGGGCAGTGGGACCGGCTGCGGTGGCAGATCCCGGCCTCGCTGACCGGGGCGGCCATCGGGGCCTTCCTGCTGCTGCACCTGCCGGAGAAGGTGTTCACCCGGGTGGTGCCGGTGCTGCTGGTGCTGGCCCTGATCCTGGTGGTGATCGGCCCGCGCATCCAGGCCTATGCGCGACGGCGCGCCGAGGAGGCCGGCCGGTCCGCCGAGCACGTCTCGGCCGCGCGGATGGCGGCGTTGGTGTTCGGCACGTTCGCGGTGGGGGTGTACGGCGGCTACTTCACCGCGGCGCAGGGCATCCTGCTGATCGGCGTGATGGGGGCGTTGCTGCCGGAGGACATCCAGCGGATGAACGCGGCGAAGAACCTGTTGTCGCTGTTGGTCAACGTGGTGGCCGCGGCGGGCTACACGCTGGTGGCGTTCGATCGGATCAGCTGGCCCGCGGCCGGGCTGATCGCGGCCGGATCGCTGGTCGGCGGGTGGTTGGGCGCCCGCTACGGCCGCCGGCTGTCGCCGAACGCACTGCGAGCGGTGATCGTGGTGGTTGGCCTGATCGGGCTGTACCGCCTGCTGTCGGTCTGAAACCGCGAAACCGGTCCGGCGGTTTCATAAGAAGTCCCGCGACCTGCCGGAAACCCGACCGCGGACTTTACGGATCAGGGAAGATCAACCCCCAGCCTTTGCATGTGTGGAAAGGAAGCCCAAGGTGTGGACACAGGGGGCGACATGCTGATTCCGTGCCCGGCGAACCGCTGATGGCCTGGCGATCGACGCCAGATCCGGCTCGCCGCCGGTGGCGCCTGGTGGTGCTCACGGCCGCCCCGCTCGCGGTCGCGGCGATCGGACTGATGGCCGACGTACCGTCGGGCACCGCGGTGGCCGACTGCTTTCAACGCGGATATCAGCCTCCGCCGTGTTCGGCGGGGGGACAGGATTCGGCCGGCGCCACTCCGCAGACGCCGGCATCCGCGGTACCCGATTCGGGGATCAACGCTTGTCAGAACCAGGCGGCCATGGCGACCTCGCTGGGTTTGCTGCCCGCCGTCTGTCCCGGCACCGCGCGCGGCTGATGTGTGCCGTGCGCCGAGCCGCGGTTGTCCTGGTGATCGCAAGCGGGGCAATGGGTTTCGTCGTCCCGGTCGGGGCCGGCAGTGTACTGGCCACCGACAACTGCGCCAGCGGAATGACAATGGGCCAGTTCGGAGTGTGCGTACCGGCGACCAACGGGGAGTCATCGCCGGTTTCCCCCGAGTGGCGCCAGGCATCGGGCGGCGATGCGGTGGACCCGGATTCGCCGACGTCGGTCTGCCAGTCCTCACCGCCGTGCCCGGAAGGCGCGACGCTGATCCTCAGCGACTGCGAGTGCCCACCCCGCTGAGCGTTCGCCCGTCGCCATCTAGAACCGCCGCCGTTCGGCTTCCTGTTCGAGTACGGCGTCGAGGTCGGTCAATCTGTCCATCGTCGACACCGGGCGCTGGGTGCGGTTGTTCCTGGCGAGCATGTCGCGGTTGCGGTGCACGAACGACCAGTAGCCGGCGGTGAAGGGGCAGGCGTCGTCACCGAGGCGCTTCTTCGGGTCGTAGGCGCAGTCGCCGCAGTGGTCGCTCATCTTGTTGATGTAGGCGCCGCCCGACGCGTAGGGCTTGGTGGCGAGCAAGCCGCCGTCGGCGTGCTGGCTCATGCCGATGACGTTGGTCGGCATCACCCAGCGGAAGCCGTCAACGAAGGCGGTGGCGAACCACTCGGTCAGCTCGCCGGGCCGATACGCCCGCTGCAGGGCGTGGTTGCCCAATACCATCAAGCGCTGGATGTGGTGGGCCCAGCCACGGTCGCGCACCCCGGCCAACGCGTGGTGGAGGCACTCGGCGCGCACCGCGGCGGGGTCCAGGCCGGTCCACCAATCCGGCAGTGGCACAGTCGCATTCAGTGCATTGTTGTCCATGTAGTCGGGACCGAAGTGCCAGTACAGGTGCCACATGTATTCGCGCCAGCCGAGGATCTGGCGGATGAACCCTTCCGCCGCGGGCAGTTCGGCGTGCTTGCGCCGGTAGGCCTGTTCGGCGGCCTCGACGGCGTCGAGGGGATGCAGCACACCGAGATTCAGCGGCACCGACAGCAGCGAGTGCGCCATCGCCCAGTCCTGACCCATGATGGCGTCCTCGTAGCGGCCGAAGGACGGCAGCCGGTGTTCGATGAAGTGGGCGAGCGCCCGCTGCGCCTCGGCGGGAGTGACCGCGAACAGGCGCGGGCCGTCGACGCCCACTGCGGGGAGGTCCATCCCGTCCAGGTCGGCGCGGACCTCGGCGTCGATCTCGTCCTCGGCGGGCTGATACGGACCGGGTAGGCCGAGGGTGCGCTGCTTGCGGGGCGGCGACTCGCGGTTCTCCGGGTCGTAGTTCCAGCGGCCGCCGACGGGTTCGCGGCCGTCCATCAGGACCCCGAAGCGGCGGCGCTGCTCGCGGTAGAAGTCCTCCATCCGGAAGCGCTTGCGGCCGCCCGCCCACTGGGCGAAGTCCGCGCGGGGCAGCGCGAACGTCGGTGTCGGCAGGACGTCGACGATCAGCCCCTGGTCCCGCAGGCGGTGCACGAACGCCTCCGCGGCGTGCGACGTCGGCTGATGGACGAGGACGGGGCGCCCGTAACGGCGCAGCGCGTCGGTATAGGTGTCGGCCTGCAGCAGGGTGGCCCGTTCGCCCAGGTCGCGGTGGGCGTGGCGGAGCGCCGAGAGCACCAGATGCAGCTTCTGGCGGTGGTAGGGCCGGCGGCGCAGCGCCGAGGTGGCTTCGATCAACACGACTTCGCGGTGGGCGTGTTCACCGCCGTAGACGGCCGGGCCGAGCTGGTCGGCGAACAGCCATAGGGGAGCGTCGTCGGGCACGGGTTTGCTCATCGCTGACGAGCCTACGAGGGGTCGGCGACACCCCGACCGGCGATTGGGACGGCCGTTGGGGCTGCGGTAGGCTTTCGATCTGCTGCCGGCGATCCCGGCAGCGCCGCGGGCTGTGGCGCAGCTTGGTAGCGCACTTGACTGGGGGTCAAGTGGTCGCAGGTTCAAATCCTGTCAGCCCGACCAGTGTGATGTCCCGAGACACCGTTGACAGGTGTCTCGGGACATCATTTACATGTGGGGTTTGTTGGTGGGGCTGTTTCCGGGTTTTACTCCGCGTTTTTGGTAGTCGCGGGTGGCTCCCGGAAAACGGGGCCGTCTTTCTCCTATCCAAACCGGGTATGTACAGCTGGTACAGCACCCCGCACGGTTCACTCGTGTGGCTGCTCAGGCCTGTTGATCTGCACCAAGACGAGCGGCCGCGAATTTCGCACCCTCGTCGATCATGGCCACGTTGCTCGGGTAATTCATGTGTACGGCGAAGTTCATGCCGTCCGAACAGATCGGGTCCTCGGCCGCGCAGACCTTGATGGTCTTGGCCTGATACCGGGGACCGATGACGAGTTGCGGGGCCCCGAATAGGTTCAACGCCCTCTCGTTTGGTAGCGCGAAGAGCACAACAGAGGACACGTGATCGGCCACGTCGGGGGCCATCGGTTGGGGCACCGTCGCCGGGTCGATCCCATCTGGGACGGCAGCCGAGGTGACGAAGCCCATCACCGCAGCGCCTTGCGAGTAGCCGCTGAGGACCATTTTGGTGTTGGGGCAGGTATGCGACATCGACTCGACGTGTGCGCTCGCATCTTTGATGCCGTCCTCTGCCCCGTCCGTCCATTGCAGGCTCGCCGGGTAGGCGACTGGATACACATCGAGTGACTTGCCGCCGACGAGCGGGCGCATCGCATCCACGAATGCCCGTCCCGTTGGGCCCAGCCCGGGAGGGTCGTCGGTGCCGCGGGCGAACACCACCTGAATATCCGGACACGGATCGGCCGAGGCCGACGGAAGGGTACATGCGAGGAGCGACGGGCTGACGCCCGAGGCGGCGATAGCCGCAAGAGAAAGAAGACCACGAAGACGATCGGCGCTCATTACACAGTGTCCTCACAGACGTAGTTCGCAAGCCGGAATTTTCGCAGAATGTGGCCGGCGCGCCGCGCCGACGGCAGTACCGACGCGCCTTGCCAACTCACAGGCTGGGAACAGCTTCGGGATCGCGAGGACCTACTTCACCGGGATTTAGGGCCTTTTGTCGCACCCGGAGCGTGCGCCGGTATAGCTACTCAAGTGGTTCGCGTTGCCTCGGAGGCTTTTGTCCGCCAGCCGAGGTAGGCGAACAGCAGCGCGAGTGCTGCATAAACCACAAATTCAGTCCAAACCGCTCCGGCACTCCAAATCCTGCCGAAGATCCGCACAGAATTCATGTCGGTGAACAGGGCGAAGCCCAGGTGGGTGATGGCGAGGCCAGTGAACAGGCCAGCCAGGAATCGGTACATCTCGGTGTCCCCTCCCTTTGAGTTTCGTGCATTTTGGAATGTCGTCCCCCTATGCCGGACGGGCTAGGGTCTAAGGTCATCGCGGACCCGCAAGACAGGAGTTGCGACCACGGGCTCGGCCCTCACGATGGTGAATTGAGCGCAGCACCCACGACCTTCATCTAGAGCCTTCGGCTGCCTACGCCGGTGTTGTCGGCAGCGCCCTGACCACGTGTTTGAGTTTGCCGTTGCGGGATTTGGTTGTGGGGGCTCCGCTGCGAGGTTGACCGTCACCGCGGCCGCACCCTGCGCGTGGAGAAACTCGTCGAAGCGGATGGTGAGGGCGGCCGGCGCGGTCTGCACGATTTGGTATCGCAATACCCCGTGGGTCTCCTCGACCACGCTGGCGATGACCATGGGAAGAAGGACGACATCACCACCCGCCCAATCTCCTTCGCACTGGCCTCGATGGTCCGAAGAGCGTCATCGAGGGTCGTGCGCGCCTCGTCCTCCTGGCCCGCAGGTAGCTCGGTGGCATCGGCATCGGAACCCCGCGGACCCTCGCCGCCATCGGCAGGTCAAGCACGCTGACCACAGCGAGTGGAACCTTGCGCATGGCCGCATCCCGCACCACCCAGGTAAACAGCGCGATTCGAAGCCGACGACCCGTCGACAACCCGAACGATTCGAAGATTCGTTGCACCGGTGGCCATTTGCGCCTCGTCTAGCTGGCAGTTCGAAGCGTTCAATGCCTCGGAAAACCCCGAAATCGCCCCAACCATAGAGTGTTCGGTTGCAGCGCTATCACTTTCTGCACCGTCTGCGATCGACTCATCTGCTCGTTGGTGGTGTGATCTCGCTTTGCACCGCGGCGAGGCGGGCCCGTGCCCGTTCGTCGGCTTCCTCTTGTTCCTCTGCGGTCACGACGATGGCATCCGAACCGGGATACACAATCGCCTCGTGCTCGGTGGCCAGCCAGCGCACCACATATGGCGGCGAGCCGTCTTCGGAGTGCACCTCGCTGATCAGTCCGCGCTGATCGTGTTGCCCAGTTGTGGTGCCCTTCATCAGTAACCAGTCACCGACTTTGGCCCTCATCAGTTACTCCTTCGTCTCGACGGGTTCGCTCGAGTTGGTAGATCATGACTTGGAACAGTCGGCGTCCCGCGTTTTTGCGGCTGGGTTGTCGCACACCTGACGAGCTACTTCGGTGTGCTGGCCTTGGCCAGCTGTCTATGCCCGGGAATAGCGAGAACGCCGGCATTCAGTGCATTTCCACCAGGTCTGCCGGGTGTATCGCTCCAAGTCGGCGTGCTCTTCCACGGGCTTCATCGCGGCGGCGCAATGCGGGCATGTGCGGGCTGACATCTCTGCAACGGGATAGGTCAGCGCACGAAACATCCGCCCGCCACCCCCAAAAATCTGAGAACTCAAGCTCATCACACCCCCGGATTGACCCTGTGTCGTTTGCCATGAGCATGGGACCGGTTTGACCTGATTTTGCCAGGGTGATGGGACCACCTGGATTGCCAGTTATGGGACCACCGGCGCGCCGCGTCGGTGGTCCTTTTCATTTGTCCGTTCGA
>WBZS01001115.1_pt1 | contig 23784 bp, 15 predicted proteins | sample 5204201 | NCBI WGS metagenome assembly WBZS01 (sample SAMN12344357, study PRJNA552823) | activated sludge metagenome | biome: Activated sludge suspended growth; feature: Nitrification reactor; material: Wastewater; isolation source: activated sludge from nitrification reactor of wastewater... | reverse complement strand
GGGTGAGTTGTCGGGCGGGGCCGTACCCGTTGAGGTGGACGGTTTCGTCGGCCAGCAGCATCGTGATCGGTGTGCCGTCACGCAGCGTCGACGACGGGGCGGGGGTGGTGGTCGTGTCGGTCAGGGCGAGGGGTCTCGAGTTCGCGAGCGCTTCGGCGAGAGTTCGGCTCTGTCCGGTGGCGATCAGTTCGGCGGGGTCGGTGCCGTCGGGGAGGGCGGCGTGGCGGGGGTGGTGGCCGTAGGGGGTGAGGATCCAGTAGTCGCGTTCGGCGGCGACGCATCCGGCCAGGTCGGCGTCGGTGGCGACGATCGGCGTCCGGTGACCGAGTTGGCGGAGTTGCGCGGCTTGGTCGTCGGTGAGGGAGGTGCCCAGGGGGGCGACGCCGAGGTAGCGGCCGTCGGTGGCGAGGGTGACGGCGATGGCGTCCATGGGTCCTTCGACGATGACAGGGGTCACGCTGGCGTCAAGGGGTCCGGTGGTGAAGAGTTGGTCGCCCTTGTGGAACAGCAGGGTGTCGCCGGTGTTGAGGTACTTCGGGCCAGCCTTGGCGTCGTCGGTGTGCTGGGGGTGGCGGCGTCCCACGAACCCGAGGACGACACCGTCGTGGCGGATGGGGAACACGGCGCGGTCGCGGAACCGGTCGATGATTCGCCCGGTGGAGGCGGTGGTGGCGACACCGGCGGCGAGCATCTCGGCGTCCGAAATGCCGTGCCGGTGGAGGTGGGTGACGAGGGCGGTCCAGCCGGCGGGGGCGTAGCCGGGTTGCAGGTCGGGGTGGCCGGTGAGGTCGATGCCGAATCGTTCGGTGAGGTAGGGCCTGGCCCACGAGTCGGGGTAGCGGGCCTGGTAGTAGTCGGCGGTGAGCCGGTTCACGTGGACGAGGCGTTCGGGGGTGTGGGGGCTGTCGCGCCAGGCGTCGGCGCGGGCGAACATCTTCTCGAGGTCGTGGCGGGTGGGTTCGGGCACACCGAGGGACTCCCGGATGAGCGCCTGCCACGCCAGGCTCGGGCCCTCATCGTCGGCCTGGGCGACGCCCTGGACGGGCTCGATCGGGCCGAGGTCCGCGACGTGGGCGTGGTCGGTGGGGTCGCCGATGAGGATCGGGTTGGTGGGCTGGTAGTCGTCCCACAGGTCGGCGGGGGGTTCGTCGTCGGGGTGCGGGACGTCGGCGTCCGCGTCCTCGAACTCGACCGGTGAGTGGGTGAGCGTCGAGATCCGCCACACCAGGGCGAGGCATTCGTCGACCTGGCCGTCCCCTGCAACGGTGGTGGCGAGCAGGCTGGTGGGGGTCCAGCCTTGGCGGATGCCGTGGTCGACCGCTGTGATGAGGGCCGGCCACCACCGGCTGGCCTGGAGCTCATGGGCTCGGTCGGCGCCGATGGTGTCGGCGAGCGTGGTGGTCCAAGCGGTGGCCAGTAGCTGGTCGGTGTCGAGGGCGGCGGCGACGGCGGGGGTGAGGTGGCGGGCGATCCGCCACCACAGCGCCGCTGCGGCGTGGTCGTCGGGCAGGTCACCTTCCCCGGCCGCAGCGTGGAGCAGGGTGCGGGCGTTGATGCCGGCCGCCGACAGTTGCGCGAGGCGTTGGGCGAGCATGGGGGTGTACTCGTCGCCGCCCACGTGGGGTGCGAGTTGCCGGAGCAGCGGGCCCCATTCGGCCATCGCGGGCTGGTGGTCGCCGGTGAGGCGGCGGTCGAGGTGGCGTTGCCAGCGGCGGGCGGCCTTGGGGAGTTGCCGTTCGCCGGTGGGGCGGGTGTCGGCGTCCGGCACACCCATCGCGGCCCGCCACACGGTGACGTCGGCGACCGTCTGCCCGGTCGGCTGCCCCAGACAGGACGCCAACCACGCCGGCGTCCGGGTCGTGGCGAGAGCTTGCTGGTGGACGGTGTCGGCCAGATCGCTCACGAGCCGCGCCCGCGCCTCCAGGTAGGCGCCCCATTCCGGGTGCTCACGCAGCCGGTTGGGGACGTCGGGGAGCCACGGCAGCGGGCCGGGGGTGGTGTTCCGCAGGCCGGTGGCGTCGAGGCGCCAGTCAAGGACGGCCGCGGGATCTGTCGCGCCGGTGAGGTCAGTGCTGGCGGCCACCGCGCGGAGTTCGGTGATCGGGTTGTGGCCGTCGGCGGCGATCAACAACAGGTGCGCGCGCAGCGCGGGCCAGGCGTCGCACCAAGGGACGCCGGGCAGCAAGTGGTCCACTTGGCGTTCCAGGGCGCGGACAGCGAGATCGCCGGCGAGCTCCTCGGCGGCGACGGACAGGGCGTCGGTGTAGCGGGCGACCGCCTGTCCGAGCCGGATCCGGGGGTCGGTCAGTTGTTGTTGCAGCGATGTGGCGGAGGTGGGGGCGGTGTCGCGGGCGAGGATCTGTTCGAGGAGGTCTGTGGCCGTCGGCGGACGAACCGTGTCGGGCTGGATCAACGTGTGGGGGTCGCCGTCGCCGACGACCTGGAGGTACACGTGGTTGGCGTGCCGGCCGCGGGTCAGCATCGTGTACAGCTGCTGGCGGCCTTCGGTGCCGGTGGCGACGCCGTGCATCGTGTCCACCGACACCCCTTGGGCGGTGTGCACGGTGGACGCGTAGCCGAGTTCGACCGACGCGGCGACGTAGTCGGCGGGCAGCGTCACGCTGAGGTGGCTGCGGGTGTGGAGGGCGCGGAGGCCACCGTGGGGGGTGAGGCCGGTGATGGTCCAGCGGTCGCCGTTCTTGACCCAGTCGGTCGGGGACACGCGGAGGCGGCGGTCGTTGGTGCGGGTGATGATGGTGTCGCCGACCGAGGCGGTGAGTCCGTCGGCGAGCCCCACCTCGCGCCCCGGAGGCTCGGAGTGGAGGCGGTGGGTGCGGGCGCGGGTGTTGAGTTCGGCGACGAGGTCGCGGGTGGGGGCGAGCATGATGGTGTCCAAACCGGCGGTGCGGTCGTGCTGCCAGGCGTCGAACACCTGGTTGGTGATGGTGGCCAGGTCGCCGACGTGGACCCGGCCGCGGTCGAGGTAGAAGCCCAATGCTTCGGTCTGGCCGTCGCGCAGGGCGAGGCTGGCGCCGCCTTCGGCGGGGTCGGCGAAGCGGACGAGTTCGTTCAACCGGGCGGCGCCGTGGCGGGTGGCGATGTCCCGCAGGACGCCGCCGGCGCCGATCGCGGCGAGCTGTTGGTCGTCGCCGATCAGCCGGACGCTGCCCCCACGAGCCAGGATGTGCCCGACCGCGGCGTCCAACGAGAGGGTGTCGGCCATCCCGGCTTCGTCGATCACCACGAGGGTTCGAGGGCCGATCTGGGCGGCCCAGTCGGGAAGCTGGTGGTGGTCGATCGACCAGGTGAGCTTGGCGAGGGTGTCGGTGTGGGTGTCGATCTGCGCGCCCAACGCGGCCGCCGCGGCAGCGGACGGCGCGAGGCCCAACACGGTGCCGCCGGCCTCGGTCCAGGCCGTGGCGAGGGCCCGCATCGCGGTCGTCTTGCCCGAGCCGGCCGGGGCGATCGCCACCTGAACGCGCGCACCGGAGCCGGCCATCGCCCGCACGAGCGCGACCTGGCCGGCGTTCAACTCGACCCCGTTGGCCGTGCTCTCCAGCAGGGCGACGGCGATGGTGGCCTCGTCGACGACCATCCCATCGGTGCGGGCGGCGGCGTCCACGAGGCGCTGTTCGGCGGCGAGGATCCGCGGCGACGTGAACAACTCGGCACCGGCGATCGTGTACACCGACTGCCCATCCACCCGCTGCAGCACCGCGGGCTCCCGGACGCCATCGTCCGGGACCGCCAACGGCGTCGAATGCTCGGCCAGGGCGACGGCGACCAGACGATCCACAGTCGCCTCCAACTGAGCGGTGGGGACGTGGGCGGCGCGGGCGCGGCGTTGGGCTTCGGCGCGGACGTGCCAGGACTGCCACGTCGCCCGCGACCCCTCGACCGTCGCCACGATGGACGCCGCCGTGGCCGTGAACCACGCCTCATCCAGCGCGGGCCCGGTGGTGCGGGTGGGGTGGAGGGCGGTGTGGATCATGCGCCGGATGCCGTCCGGACCGCCCAGCACCTGTTCGGCCTGGGCCCGCCAGCTGGCGCGTTGTTCGGCGAGGGTGCGGGGTTCGTGCTTGTCCTGTCGGGTCTCGAGGTTCGCCTGCTGGGCCAGGGCGAGGGTTTCGATCGCGGTCGGCGGACGACCGTGCACGCCCTGGAAGTCGGTGGCCAGCTCGGCTTGGCGTTGTTCGATGCTGCGGCGGCGGGCGGACCAGCGCCGGTTCAGGGCGGGGTCGACCCCATCGATCTCACGGACGGGTCGGCGTCCGGCCTGGGTGGTCCGGTCGACGAACTGGACCCCCAACGCGTCCGCCAAATGCCGTTCCAGGGCGGTGTTGTAGGTCTCGGAGGCGGTGACCTTGGCCTTGAACAGCACCCGGCCGTCGATCGACAGCCAGCGGCCGTCGAGGGTCTGGACCTTGTTCGCCACCGCGACGTGGGTGTGGAGGTCGGGGTCACCGGCACGGGAATCGCGGTGGGTGAACGCCGCCGCCACCAGGCCACGGACGTCGACCTGACGGACGCCCTGGGCGCCGGTGCGGGTGAACAGGGCGTGGGTTTCGATGAGCTTCAACGCGTCGGCCACGGCGGCGTGGTGGGCGCGTTCGATGACCGCCGCCGTGTGCGGATCCGCGAGCGCCCACAGGGTGGAGACGCTCTTGACCGGGGAGAAGGTGAGGTCGAAGCCGGCGATCGCCGTGGTTTGCGGGCGGGACAGCTTCGCGATCAACCCCGCCAGTTCGCGGGCGTCGACCGGTTCGCGGCCGTACTCGGCGCGGAAGAACTCCCGGCCCACCTGCGTTCTGATCCGCGCGCGTTCGTCAGCGGCGACCGCCGACCTGGCCGGTGCTCCCTCCAACAGGTTGTGTGCGGCGAGCCGATTGGCGACCTCGACGCGGAAGGGCGACACGTCTGGGGAGTGGATCTTGAACGGTGACCCCAGTCGGGACACCTCCAGGTAGTCGGCTTCGGTGAGCCCGGGACCGTGGAGGGTGTCCATCCGCTGCTGGGCCAGCGGGTGCAGGCCGGCGCCGAACAGGTTCTGCATCTGCTCGGCCGTCACCTGGTCGCCGACGTCCAAACCGTCGATGCCGGCCATGCCGGAGCCCATCCATTGGCCGGGGGTTTCGCCGCGTTCGGTGTAGTAGGAGGCCAGTCCGAGGTGGCCCTTCTCGGTGGTGTCCTGCACGGCGACCTGCCGGGTCAGGTAGTCATACCCCGATCCGGCGGTGATCTTGTGCAGACTCATCACACTATCCAGAAGTAACTTTCGACCCCCTCCACGGACACCCCGGCCGAACTTTCTCAACCGCGTGCACTAGGTGTGTGCCACATGAGGACGTCGGGACATTGGGGAGGGACATTGGCCGTCGTCGTTCGTCGCGTCGGCGTCGGCGTCGGAGGAGCGCGCGTGGTTGCAGGTCCGTGCTGCGGTCGGTGAAGGGTCGACGTGTGGCCCGGGGTCGGGCTGGCCTGACGTTGGTGAGCCGACGGGGTTCTCGAAGGCCGGGCTCAGGGCAAGGGGCACGGAACGCCCGGTCGGCTCCTGCGCCAGTGTCGGGCGGGCTTGCATTCTCCCAACGGCGAGTTCGCCCAGGGCGAGGGTCAGCTACTCGCTCTGATCAGCCGGCTTCGGACTGCTCGGACGCCAACGCACGCTGAGCCCCGGTGAACAGTGCATCAAGGGCCGCTCGCCATCCGGGGAGGTCGCGGGTGAGCGTCACCCACGTGAGCCCTCGGTCGATCTGGTCGTACTGGTGGATCAGCCAGTTGCGGTTGGCAATGGCATCGGACCACGCGACTCCTGGGGGCGGCTCGACGTTGGCCCGGGCCAGTCTGCTGGCCGCCTCGCCGAGCTTCATCATCAGCGAGTCGCCAGCTTCTTGGAGTAGCGCGTCCTCGGCGTAGACGTCCTGACCGCGGCTGACGATGTCGTGCACGCGATCGAGCCAGTCGCGGACGTGGAGGAGGTCCTTGGCGACCTTGCGATCCATCACAGCAGCACCGCCTCGCGTCGGACGTCGTCGTCGAGGCCAGCCCGCAGTCCGGCGTAGGTCACCAGGTCGACCGGGCGACCCAGGATCGCCTGAAACGTGCCGCGGAGGGCGAGGATGTCCTTGATGCCGGCATCGGCGGGTGCTTCGACGAGCAGGTCGATGTCAGAGTCTGAACGGGCCTGCCGTCGGGCCACGGACCCGAACACGGCCAACCGGTCGAACCTTCGAGTCCGAGCGACGTCGACCAGGATCGGCGCCGCAGCCTCGAGGAGGGTCTCAGGGTGCACAGTGGCGACTGACTGCGCGGCCTTGAGCTGCTGGCTGACCGCCGGCTGGCTGACACCCAGAACCTCCGCGATCTCACGCTGGCTGGAGCCGGCGGCGACCAGGGCACGCAAAGCCAGCGCGCGCCGGAGCTTCGCGACCTCCTCCTGATGCCGCGCGCTGCGATACTCCACCACCAAGCTCATAAGGACATCTTATCGAGCCGGTCAAGGCCGTTCGTCGACGCCATCGGTAGCCGTTCGACGACGTCGATCCGCGGTGAACGGGTGGCTCAGTGGGCGACGTGGAAGCGGCGCCGCTGGTGGGCGGGGTGCTCGATCTCGTCGAGCACGGCCAGGGCGAGGTCGGCCGCCGAGATCTGGGAAGAGCCGTCGGGGCCGCGCAGGAGGACGTCGTCGCTGGTCCGGAAGGCACCGGTCTCGGTGCTCGGCACCCACGCACCGAACTCGGCCGCGGGGCTGACGTAGAACCAGTTCAGATCGTCGGGGGACTCCTGCAGGGTCTCGAGCTTGTGGATGCCCAGGTCGGCCTCGGGGCGCACCTCGGGGGGCATCGGCGTCACGTCGATGAGCCGCGGCCCGCCCTCGGAGACGAGCAACGACGAGGCGCCACCCAGGACGCCGAGCCGGAAGCCGTGCCGACGGGCGACGGCGACGAGGTCGTGGAAGACGCCCTCGACCTGGCCGGCCATGTCGCCGCGGGGGGAGAGCGCCTCGAACACGACGTCGGCGCCGGCGACGGCGCGCTCCAGCACATCGGCGTCCAGCACCGAACCGGTCACATAGGTGACGCCGGGCGTGGGGGAGTCGGGGGCGGTGCGGCTGAGCGCGAGCACCTGGTGGCCACGCCGGGCCGCTTCGCGGACGACGGCGCTGCCGCCGTAGCCGGTTCCTCCGAGGACGGTGATGCGTGCCATGTGCGTGTTCCCTTCACCCGTGTGGTCCCGACGGCCGAAACCCGACACTCCGACAACTCGCTTGCAGGTTCAACTATTCCCGGGGGGAGCCGCGACCAGCACGGCCTCCTACTGGTCGAGGAGGCGGAGGGTGACGGTCACCTGGTCGCCGTCGTCGAGGTCTTCGGCTCGGCGGACGGCCTTCTTGACGGGCAGGACGTAGCTGCCGCGGTGGGAGTCGGGGAACACCGAGGTCCGCCACGTGGTGGCGCCGACGGTGGCCTCGACGCGCACGGAGCCGAACCCGCGGGGTGGACCAGCGCTCAGGCGGAGGGCGTCGGTCAGGTCGGCCGGGACGGTGACGAACCGCCAGGCGTCCTGGGCCTCCCACCGCCACAGGGTGCTGGTGAACGTCAGGTCCTCCATCGCCGTCCCTCTCCCTCACCTGCGCGCCAGCCGCGCGCCGCGCTGACTCCACCGTACGAGGTGGGGCGGTCGGCGTCCCGGGTCAAGACGAGGGGAGCCAGGTGCTGCTCAGGCGGGCGGCGTGGTAGACGTGCGCCACCAGGTCGGGTCCGAGGATCTCGGGCCGGGATCGCAGGTAGTCGTTGAGTCGGGAACGGTTGACGACGTGGACGTCGACGGGCTGGGTCTTGACGGTGAACGCGTTCGCGTCGACCGGGACGACGACCCCCTGGACGTGGACCGTCTCGCCGGTGACGCGGGTCAGCAACCGGGACGCCTTGCGCGCCTCGTGCCGGCTGTTGCGCACGTAAGGCTGTCGGGTGCCGTTGACCAGGAGCGTGTCGCCGCCGACCCAGATCCTGGCTCCGCGGTGGTACTTGGCGTTGATCGTGAACACCCCGCCCGGCCCGACGGCGAATACGTCGATGTCGACCTCGTCGCTGACGGGGATCGAGTTGATGAAGCCCCAGCGGGGGATCGGTTTGCGCCAGGCGGGACAGCTGCTCGGCGACCAGCCGTTCCCCGATCGCCCCGCGTTCCCAGGTCGAGTAGGCGTTCTTGCCCAACCAGAAGCGTCGCCACAACGTCGGCCGTTCGTCTGCCTCCCGGGCCGCCGCGACCTTGTCGGCCAGTTGCTCACCCGGACGGTTGTAGGCCAGGTCGGCAACCGGGGGGCCCTGCGGCGGTGGGAACGCGAGTGGGGCCACCTCCTCCTCGACGAGCCCGGGCCAGACCAGATCGGACGTGGACGGTCCTGATTCGGGGGGCACGAAGTCGGGGCCGCGGACCGGTTCCGGGGTCGGCTCGGGGATCGGGGAGGGCTCCCGGATGTCCCGCGACGGGCCCGGCACCGTGCCCGATGCGCCCGCGCTCGTCTGCCAGGCCGCCACCGTCTCGCGGAGCGCCTGCTCGGTCTCGTCCGTGGTCGGGTGGGCGGTGTTCGCGACCAGGTCCCACCAGCCGAGGTCATGGCCGTCGGCGTCCCTGACGTACAGCCTGTCTTTGCCGTAGCGGCGCCATCGCGTCACCTGCACGCTCGCCACCCTAACGAACTCCCGCGCTTGTCAGCCGGACAAGCCGTCACAGTGGACGCCCCCGCAAGTACGCCTCCCGGACTGCGGAACCGGTGCGCAGGCCACCAGGCCGACCGCTCAGTGTCGTAGCGAGGTCGGACAGCGCCACGCGTGAAGGAACGTCAGACTGCGTGGTTACCTTGAGCCATGTGTCGACCAGGATCCACTCCGAGTTCGGGACGCTCGGCGATCGCTTGGCGGCCATGAAGCCGAAGCCCGCCGAGCGCCCGGTGGATCCGGCCCGTCACGTGTGGGTGCAGGCGCCGTCCGGACGCCAGGCCGGCCTGCTGGTCGCCTGGGTCCCCGGCGCCGATGGCACATGGTGGGGCAGGGTCGCCGTGTCGGACGCCCCCGGCGAAGCCAGCCTCCAACTCCTGGCGGGCCGGCTGCTCAGTCCCGTCCAGCAGGAGGCCGAGGAACCAGAGGTCAGGGCAGACCAGCCCGAGTGAACTCCTGCTGCAACCGCGGACGCTGGCGGTGGGGGAAGTTCGTGCCCGCCCTGTGTCCGTGGAGGGCCCTCCGGCTCACTTCTGGATAGTGAGAGGACTCACCAAGGGAGCCACACGATGACCGACACGAAGACCGGGGAGCAGTCGATCCGTCAAGCGGCGCGGCAGGCGGCTGTGGCTACGCAGGCGCGGCGGCGGGCGAAGGCGGCCGAGCGGGACAAGCGGCTCGACGCCGCTGCCCTGACCCTGATCGTCACCCTCGCCGAGCGCGACGCCCTCGAACGACGAGCCGGAGCCGCCATCCGGGCCATGCTGACCGAGGGGCTCACCCTTCCCGACGTCGTCACCTGGACCGACGGCGAAACCACCCTCAAGGAAGCCACCCGCCTCGTCGAGCTCGACCGGGACGGAGCCGGATCATGACCACCACAGCCCACGTCGAGAACCTCCTCTACGGCGGCCGCACCCTGGTCGGGTACACCGAGGAGGGCGACCGTGTCGCCGGCTGGCCCGAGGTCGCCCTTGAGGCGGTCCGCGTAATCAACCACCTCACGAGCCACGGCCCAATCCCCGCACCGACCGCCTACCGGATCCTCGGCGACCTCAAAGGCGTCGGCCACCTCCTCCCCCAGGCGCTCGAGCAACTGTGCCGCGGCCTCCAAACCTCGCTGACGACCTACGACGTGTACGACCACCGCCGCGACCCCGCCGAATCCGTCTCGGACGCCGTCACCCTGCTCACCCGGGCCGCCCGCAAGGCCGCCGACCTGGGCCAACTCCTCGAAGACGCCCAAGCGGCGATGGCCGAGCAGGGCTACCGCACCGACGACGTACACCCCTCGCTGTTCGACGACCCGGACGACCGGCGATGACCGACCCCATCGCGGCCCGCCGACCCCGACCCGCCCCGAACAGCCTCCTGCTCAAGGCAGCCGTCGTCCTCCCCGACGCCATCATCAGCAGCCTGCTGTGGCTGGTGATCATCGCCGCACTGCCGCCGGTGGTCGGGTTCGGCGTCACCGTCGCCGGGTTGGCCGTCGCCGCGGTGCTCGCCGCCGGCCTCGGCGAGGACCTCACCGTCCAGCTCCTCTACCGGGCACGCCGAGCCACCCCCACCGAAGCCCCCCGGCTGGCAGTGGCCTGGCGGCTCGCCACCCACGGTCTGGACGCCGACGGCGTCCATCTCCGGATCGTCACCTCCGGTCCACCCGTCGGCACCGCCGGACGCCGCCACATCCTGCTGCGCCGCGACGTCGTGGACGCCTACCGCGCCAACCAGGTCACCGCCCGTCAGGTCGCCGCCATGATCGCCGACGGACTCGGACGCCTCCGCCACGGCCACCCCCGCTTCGACCTGCTCTTCACCGTGTGGACCATCCCCTGGGACTTCATCCAAGGCGTCGCCTACGCGATCGGACGCCGCCTCGCATGCCTCCCGCTGGTCCAGTTCGCCTGGCGGATCCGGTTCGTCGTCGGCACCATCGCCGTCATCCTCGAGACCCAGGCCGGACGCTGGCCGTCCCCGATCATCATCGGGGTCTTCATCGTCCTGTCGTACCTGATGCCGCTCTGGCGGCGTTCGTGGTTCCGTCATCTTGATGGATCGGCCACCCCCACCTCCCTCAATGTGCCCTTCGAGCAGTCGACCCAGAGCAAGACGTCGGTTCAGAACTCAAGCGCGTCCTGCCATGGCAACGGCTTGCGGGCTCGGGCTCTCACGCCGAGGTGACTCGCCGGGACGCTGGGACGAGTCGTAAGGAACTCCGTCGATCGAACCGTGTGGGCCGGTAACCCGGACTCATCAGCGAGCTCGCGGACCTTGTCCAGAACCTGCTCAGGGCGCATCTCAACCCAGGCGGCTGTCTCGGTGTAGCCGAACTGCGGCATGTCCACTGAGTCCCGGGCCGGCTGCAGACCCAGGTCGTCGCGCCACCAGGCGATCACTGCCTGTTCAAGGTTGTAGGCCTCGTCGCCCGTCGGGCAGTCAACGCTCCAAGCCACCTCCCACCCGAACCGCCGATGTTCGTCTAGGCGGCGGCCGTGCCGGCTGCAACAGCCGATCTTGACGGCGTCGCGATCGACGACGAGGTAGAGCATGGCTGGGCCGTCGTAGGGAAAGGCGCTGTTGCAGTACCTGCAGACGCCCTTGCCAACGCTGACATTGGTGAGCGTTGGGGTGACGATCTTGCCGCACGAGTGCCGACACTGCCAAGGCTTACCGCTTCCCGGATACGGCTCAAGTGGCTCCAAGCCGTGCCTAGCCATGATCGACAGGGCATCCTGCTCGGGCATCAACAGCCGCACGGCCGCTGTGCGAGCTGCGCATCCCAGGCAACCCCCCTGGCCTCGCTTGGTGTTGGTGAATGTCGGACTCACCTCAGCGCCACAGGCCTCGTGCCGGCAACGCCACGGATGGTCGACTCCTGAGAACGGTTCTAGCGGTTCCAGCCCGGCGGCGCGCATCACGGCCGAGGCCTCGTCCTGGTTCTTGCGCAACGCTTCGTGGGTCGCGTCCTGGCCACACTCGCGGCAGGGGCCCTGGCCCGCGGCGATATTTCCCAACCTTGGCGAAACGACTCGCCCGCAGGCCCAGTGACGTGCCCTCCACGCCAGCGAGGACGATCCCGGCCATGGTTCGAGGGGTTCAAGCCCGGCCTCGAGGAAGACGCGTTCGGCAGCCTCGACTGTCCAGTTGGCACGGCCAGCGACCAGATTCGAGCAAGGACGACACGCTGTGCCGTTAGCTCGGATGGTGTTGAGTGTGGGGGTCCGCACCTCCCCGCACGGCTCGTGGACGCACCGCCATGGCCTGTGGCTGCCGGGATAGGGCTCCAGTGGCTCGAAGCCGGCGGCGCGCATCAGCGCCACTGCTTCGTCTGCATGCTGGAGCTTCCTGGCCACCCCTCGCGCGTCCCCAGCGCAAGCCCTGCATGCCCGACCTCGCTTGCGAACGTTGCTGTAGAGCGGCGCAATCGCTCTCCCGCATTGCTCATGGAGGCACGGCCAGGGGACTCCGGACCCTGGATACGGAACCAGGGGGATGCAGCCCGCCGCCCGCATGACCTGCTCTGCTTCTGTGCGGTCGACCTTCCTCACCACGTGTCTCCCCCGATTTCGACCCGACTACCGGGCCATTCCGACAACTTGTCTCAGGCTCTGCGGTCAGCAGTCTTCGAACCCCGCTTGGTCGAACTTCAGGGTCTTGGCGTTCTCGGAGACCGTGCGAACCTTCGATTCGTCGAACCCATCGGGGTCGGTGGCTTCGATCTCGATGCGGACGACGAGGTTCGTGTCCCCCTTGCGAAGGTGTGCCAAGATCTCCTCGGCGATGTTCTTGAAGTCGAGGGCGATCTTGTCCGAGTTGAGGGTCTTGGCCCCGAAGAAGCGGGTCTTGGCTGCGGGGTACACAAAGTCGACGACTCGCCGTGGCTGCACCACGGTGGTGTCCACAAGTTTCGTTTCCTCGCCCGCCTCCCTCACGCGCGGCATCGGCGGGGCCGTCTCGGCGATCTGCTTCGCCGCGACGTCGGGCCGCACCAGCAACAGAGCGTCGGTGGCCACGGGTGGGGAGACGTTGTCAGACGGTGTCCACAGCCCGATGTACCGGCCGACGCTGTCGTCGTAGCCGGCTGCGAGAGCGAAGGCGTCGTGGGCCCAGATCATCGGCATGTCGAAGATCCCGGCCTCGAGCACGCTGCGATCTCGCAGGCGGGGCATGTACGGGTACTGGGTGTACAAACCCCACAGCACGCCGAGCGTGACGTGGCCGTCCTTCCAGATCTGAGGCACCTTGTTCAGGGCCAGCCGGATTGTGGCGGCCGCCTGCCGCGTGGATAGGTCACCGTCACTTCCAAGACGCTTCGAGACCCGCTCGGCGAGCGAGTCCGACTGCCCTTCGACCTTCACCTCACGGAGCGTGAAAGGTGCCCCGGCATCCGGCTGGGCCGGCACTAGCGCCCACGTAAATGTCTGCAGCAACCGCGACGCCACGGTCTGGTCGGCTTGGCCCTTGCGTTGGGCGGCCTGGTTCTTCTGATTCTGTGTGAGGTCGAGGTCAGCCTCGTTGTCGAGGACGTGGCTCCAGCCGAGGTAGTCGCGGGTCGCCGCGTTCAGCTCCTCCAGTCGGGCCTCGTCGGCGGCCAGGTAGACCAGCGTGTTGCGGTGCGTGCGGTTGGCCGTGCCACGCCGTTCGGTCGCAGCGTGCGCGAACTGCTTGGCGGGGGACTCGGTGCCGCGCTTGTGGGCGACCTTGGGGTGCAGGATGACCAGACGGGCCTCCTCCTGGTCGGGGATATCGGCGTTGGTCTCAGGGGCGATGTGGACGCCGGCGAACTGGCCGCGGGTGCGGGCTTGGCCCTGCAGGCGTCGGATCACTTCGGCCCAGACATCCTCGGGGTGGAGCCGTTCGGCTTGGTCTTTGGCGGTGCGGGTGATGTTGGCCTGCAGGTCGTACCAGTATTTGCCCGAGCCCGAGTAGAAGTAGGTGGCCCGGTCCTGCAGCTGCGTCAGTGCGGAGTGGAAGTTGCCCGGAACGTCTCCGGGCACAGCGGTGCCCAGGAACACCCGCTGGGTTCCGATGCCTTTGCTGGACGCGCCCGGGGCGATCGTCGGGGCAGCCCCGAAGAAGACCGTGCGGGCCAGTCTCTTGGTCAGCGCGCGTTGCCCGAGGACGGGTTTGGCCTTGTCGATCCGGACGGGTTCGGAGTTGGGGCCGTCGACGTCGGCGTCGATGATCGCCTTCCACGAGTCCTGCAGGTATTGGGTGAGTTCGCTGTTCACGTTCGCGGTGGCCAGCGGGATCGAGCCCGGCATGATCAGCGGGGAGGCGTCCTCTCCGACCCACAGGGCGTGGATGACGGTCGACATCAGGCGCAGGACGCCTCGGGTGCGCTGGAAGCGTTCCAGCGAGCTCCACTGCTCGTACAGGGTGTCGAACAGCTCCGGGTGGATCGGGTAGGTCTGCTTGATGCGGTCCTCGTAGGCGACCTCGCGGGATTCGCGTGGGAAGTCGCCTGGGTACTTCCGGTACAGGTCCACGAAGCCGCGGGCGGTCGCGTTGATGGCCGCTAGGGCGGCGGCGTCCGGTTGTGTGAACAAGCGCTGCTTGACGATGTGGTAGGCCTCGTCCGCGGACGCCGGACGCCACTGGTCGGCGACACGTCTCACCACGTTCTGGAGCCGCTTGAGCGCGGCCAGTCCGTTGGCGCCGCCGACCTCTTCGGCGCTGCCGGCGGCGATCAGCGCCGCGTCGCCGGTCTCAGAGGCGGGAATCGAGATGGCCAACAGGACGCCGGTGGTGCCCTTGGCGGCCTCTGTCAACGCTTGGGCGAAGGTGAACTGGTCGTCGAAAGTGCCGCCGGCCAGATCGTCGCGCCCGACCAGGGAACGGGCGTAGGCCACCCACTCGTCGATCAGGATCACCGCCGGCGCGCAACTTGACAGCAGCTGGTGCAGCGCCTGACCGGGAGGCGTCCGATCACGATCTGACTGGGCGACCATGGCATAGGCGTCCGCCCCGCCCAGCTGCCACGCCAGCTCGCCCCACAGCGTGTTCACCACTGTGCCGTCGGTCTTCGTGATGCCGGAGGGACTGAGATGGTTGCCGACCAGCGCGACCCGGTTGACCGGCTTGCCGGTGTAGCCGCTGGCGAGCAGCAGTTCCTGGGTCTCCTGGGGGAAGTCGCCGACCGGACGCCCGGCGGCCACGTGCCACAGGGCCAGCATCGAGTGGGTCTTGCCGCCGCCGAAGTTCGTTTGGAGGTTGACCACCGGAGAGGCGTTGTCGTCGCCTGACAGCCGGCGCACCGCGCGTCCGACGAGGTCACGCAAGCCCTCCGTCAGGTAGGTCCGCTTGAAAAACTCCACCGGGTGGGCGTAGTCGGAATCCTCTTCGCCTCCGGTCGCGACCTTGTAGAGGTCGGCGGCGAATTCTGAGGCATGGAAGTTGCCGGTCGCGACGTCCTCGTGCGGCGGCAGCACCTCACGCCACGGACGCAGCCCGGCCGCCACGGGGTTGTCGACAGCCGCCTTCAAGACCTGCTTGTCGGCCTTGTCGGCGGTCACCCGCCGCAGGTTCAGCCGAATCGCGCGGATCTGCTCAGCCTCGCCCACTGCCCCCACCAGCTTGAGCAGCCGCTCCCCGGTGTCCAGCGCGCGATAGGCGTCGTCGTCGCTGAAGGTGCCGTTGTGCGCCCACGTGTTGCGCACCTCCCGCAACTCGCTGGCGTACGTCTCACCGGCCCGGCCCAGCGTGTCGTTGAACGGGTACCACCCCGGCTGGAAACCGCTGGTGATGTTGCTTTCGGTGAGCATCCGGAACTGAAGCTGCGGATCCAGCGGATCGTACGCCTTGCCCGCGGCGCCATTCTTGGTGTCCTTCGCCTGCACCAACTTGATCCACGCCGCGCCCAACGCAGGGTCGCCCTGCCCGATCACCGAGGCGATGAAGTCGTCCAACGCCGGCGCCATCACCTGGAACATCCGGTCGATCCTGTCGCGATTGCTGATTGCCATGTCACGCCTCTCCGTCGGACTGATCTTCGCGGAGGGATTCGGGCTCGAAGAAGGAGGAGTCCTCCGTGGGAATGCCCGCGGTCAGGTCACGCTGGACGGCCTTGCCCACTGCTTGCTCGATGAGGGTGCACAGGCTGTCGCGGCGGGCGTCGAAAAAGGCCTCGAAGGCGTCCTGGCGCAGCAGTACGGGGTCGATGCAGTGGCTGGTCAGCAGCGAGTTGAGGCGATCTGGGTCGATCTGAGCGTTGCGCTCGATGACCCCCACGTACTGTGACGGAGCGACCCCACCGATGGTGCGGTTAGTCTTGGCGCCGATCGCGGTCTTGTTGACGATGCTTTCGCGGTATTGGTCATCGATGCCGTGGTCGTTGCACCACTTCTGCGGGAACACGTGGTGGATGTCGACTGCCAGATCGGTGTACTGGACCTTGTCGAGTGCCTTGTCTTCCATCCAGTCGCGCGCGCCTTGGGCGAGCACGAGGGCGGCGATGCCCTTGTAGGCTGCCGCGTTGCGGGTGCGGAGCGACAGCAGACGGGATTCGACGAAGGTGGCGTCCACGATGGTGCGCGGCAAAGGGTTGGAGTCCGAGTCGAGCGCCCAGTCTGGCACCTGTTCGATGTCGCGGGCGAAGCGTGACTCGATGGAGCCGCCGTACAGCTCGCCCAGAATGCCGCACCAGTACCAGCGAACGATGCGACCCCGGACGCCGATCAGGTCAGCCCGCTGGCCAAGCACCACACGGATAGCGGCCAGCGGGACCAACTGCTTGGGGTAAGGCACCTCCTTGGCGACGAACACGAAGCGGTCGGCGAGGAACGTTGACGCCCACACGAAGGCCTCCCGCAGCGTGTCGCGCCATTCGAGGTAGTCACCCAGGGTGAGCTTGAGCACATCCTCGCGTTTAGCGGAAACCGCTGGCGGGCGCTCTGATGCACTCATTCGGTTGCGCTTCAGGGTGGTGAGCATCGTGACGGCCTGAAGGAAGTCGGTGCTCTCCACTGTGCTCAGCACGGGGGCGGACTGCCACATCGCCTTGGTCCGCTTCCAGTCGTCATTCAGGCGGAAGTCCTCGCCATGACGGGCGTAGTAGTCGGCGTCCCCAGCGAACAGCGACGTGAGCAGTTCGAACACGTTGAGGGGCAGCCCACCGGTGTTGACCTTCTCGAACACGGTCGCGACCGCCGATTTAGTGGTCGAGTTGTCGAGTTGGATGGCCGGGATGGCGTAAGCGCCAGCCGGCTGCAGCACCTTGGCGATGAAGGAAGGCATCGTCCGCCCGTCGGAGAGCTTCGACAACCAGGTCGAGGCGGCGAAGGGGTCATAGAGGAGCCGCAGCGGGAAGTGCCGGGCCTCCAACTCCTTCGCCTCAGTAGACACATCGAACTCGACGTCTCGCCCGAAGTTGCTCCGGACGGTGCCATCGGCGGGGATGGGTTTCACCGCCTCGTCCATCCGGTCGTCCCCCAGCAGGGCAACGTCGATGTCTAGGTAGTAGCGGCGTTCCAGGTCCTTGCCCCGCGCGTCCATCGTCTTGACCACACCGCTGCCGGTGAGGGCCTGTGTCAGTGAGGTCAGTCGCTGTTGGCCGTCGAGCAACAGCCACTCGGCCTGGCTGTCGTCGGCCAGCGCCACGCCTTCAATCGGACGCGGCTTGAAACGCACTTGATCGTTACCGGTGGACAGGAGCATGACGGCACCCATCGGGTGCCCACGCAGCACTGTGACGAGCAACTGGCGGATTCGCTCGTCTTCCCACTTGAATTGGCGCTGGAAGTCTGGCAGCTGGATGTGGCCGCTCGTCGTCCACTCGAGGTACTTGGCCAGCGTGTGCTGGGGTGTCTGGAAGGCCATCAGTCATCCTCTCCGTCGAAGTTGAAGGCTGTCTGCGCCGCGACGGTAACCGGTCGCTCCGCGCGGGCCACGTCCAGGATCTCGGGCCAACTAGTCACCAAGGCATTGAAACTCAACGCGTCCTTCGTCGCGTTGTTGCCCTCGGCGATCCGGAACAACAGGTGCGCAAGTTCCTTCACCAAGTCGGCGTCGACAACGCCGTCTCGGCGAGACAGCGCCGCCTGCAGGAACTCCCCAGCCGGGGCGATGCCGTCCCGTTCCAGCACTCGGACCAGGTGGTGCAAGGCCTCCCACGAGCTGGTGTGACGATCCGCGGTGACGTCGTAGTCCCCCGGCAGGTCCGCAGCCTTGAGGAGTTGCACGTTCCCGGCGCGGCTCGTCAGGATGCCGTCCCGATCGAGCAGGTCGACGCTGGTGTTGCGGGCGCGGGCAAGGTTGTCAGCGTCGCCGAACTTGCCGACCGCGTAGCCGTGCTGGCGGTACCACGCCAGGGCGAACCGCGTGGTGGCGTCGAAGTCGCCCTCCTGCTCGTTGAGCACCTGATCGAGGATCTCGTTGATCCGCGCCAGCGCCGACCGGACCGTCATCTTCGTGCCGTCGGGTTCCAGGACGCCCGCATAGCGGCTGAACACTGCCATGCCCGGGCCAATCGCCGCCTGCGGCAGATCCACGGGCGCGACCTGGCCCTGCTCCAGCTTGCGCAGTGCGCTTGGGAGTTCAGCCTCGAGGGCGGCGATGAACCCCCTCCGGTCGGTCGTGAGGGCATCGTCCGGTCGCGGCCGCAGCGACAGGACGATCGAGGACGCCAGAGCGTTGGAATCGATGTCGCGCATGCGTCCGCCGCGCTCGCTGCGCATTGGCCAGGTTGAACTGATGGCCCAGCCAGAGCGGATCACCCCTTCCAGCAGTGTCTCCCAGCCCGAGGACGCTTCACCGGCATCGTCGGTATCGCTCTGCTTGAAGGCGTAGTAGATCGTGACCGGGTAGTCCGTCAGCGCAGACTCCCGGGCCTTAGCGAACACGTGCCGGAAACCGTTCTCGAAGAACTCCTTCGCCTCCATCTGGCCGCCCTGACGGAATGGGTTGGCGACGAGCTCCTCGACCTTGGGGACCAGCATGGTGCTGAGCAAGTCGGGGTGGACGTCCCGCAGGCTGCGACGCAGCCACACGTAGAAGAAGTCGGAGAGATCGGCGTAACCGATGTTGTCGTAGTAGGGCGGATCAGTGCTGATCAGCACGTTTCGATAGGTCCGAGAGTCGGCGTCCGCTTGTTCCACGACTGCTCGCCGGCCGAACTCGGCAACGTTCTGCAGCGCCTTCACGGCAGTGTCCAGCCCCACCCCCACGTCCCCGGCAGCTCCGCCAAACGGGTTGACCTCGACGTAATCCCAGACCATTGGAATCGCTTGACGCGCGAAGAGATTCCTGGCCTGGTCTCGAGAGCTCGACCAAGTGACGATGGAATTCATGAGGTCCGCGGTCCTGCTTACCGTGAGCCCAATGTAGGTCGTGACGGCGTCCGCGTAGGACGGGCTGGCGCCGTGGGCTGCGACCTGCGCACGGGCCTCGCCGACGAGGTCGCTGAAGGTGGTGAGCGCGACCAGTTGGCGGTTGGTGAACAGGTCGGTGAACTTGGTCATGCCGTAGTTCGGCGCGGTGATAGCTCGCGGGTCGTAGCCGAGGTCCCCCGGTGGCAGGTCGTCCGGGGCCAGGACGTCCGCCGCGACGCGGTGTTCATCGGTGGCGGGCAGGTAGATGCGCTGCCGGCTGCCTTCGGCGACGACGGCCATCAAAGTCTCGCCGAGGCGTCCGGCCTTGCCTTCGGCGCGGATGTAGGTGAGCGGCACCGAGCCCTGGCAGGCGAGGCAGACAGCGCCCGTTCGGGTGACGGTGCCGTCGGTGCTCGCGGTGGGGGCACCCCGGGGGTCGTGGTCGATCGCGAACTCGACACGCCGCGTACTGGGGTGGCTTGCGTCCGCGACCACGCTCGGGATGACGTAGGCCTCCTTGCCCTTCCTCTTACCGAGCCACCAGGACCGAACGAGGGGCATCTCGATGCCGCAGGCGGGGTTAGGGCAGGTGACGGTGCGGGCCCAAATCCAGGCGATGACCTTGGCGCCGGTGCCGTCGGGGAGGGTGGCGTCCGGGTAGAGGTGGCCGATCCGTTGCTGCGCTTCGTCGCGCAGCCACTGGCCGTAGGCGCGGACGTCGGCAGCGAGCCCTTCGGCGCCCTTCCACTGGGTGCGGGTGTCGGTCAGCCCGGGGAAGACGGGCGGCCGGTTCCGGAACTTGGGGGGTAGCTCGATGAGCGCCTTGTTGATCAGCACGGCGACGGGGTTGAGGTCGGAGGCGTGGGCCTCCAGTCCGAGGCGTTGGGCTTCGAGGGGGATGGTGCCACCGCCGGCAAAAGGGTCGAGGATCGGCGGGGGGTTGCCGTTGGTGGACTTGAGGATCTCGGCGTGCGCCTCGGCAAGCAGCTTCTCGTCGCGGATGTTCTCCCAAACCACAAGCCGCTCGATCAGACGGTGAAGTCGCTCGCGTTCTCGACGCTGGGCCTCCTCGGTGGGGAACTCCTCGGGTCTGGCGGAGGGGTCGTCGACGAGTTGGGCGAAGAGCACGGCGCGCGCGGCCGCCAACGGTCGCCGCGCCCACCACAGGTGCAGCGTGGAGGGGTGACCGTGCCGGATCGACTTCTCCCGCGCGGCCTCCCGGTTGATCGCCTCCAGAGGGAGGGACACCTCAATCAGCTTGCGCTTCTGCACCTGTCCTCAGCTGCCTTTCCGTACCACGCGTTGCTCGGCGTCTGCCTTGATCATCTCTGCTCCTGCGGCCTCGGACTCGTGGGCTGTGGTGTCTAGCCGGACCAAGCTGGTCCTTAGGGCTTCGGGGAAGCCGACGTCGGGGTGCGTTCGAGAGGTCCACCGTTGCCAGCGAGAGGGGTGGCGTGGCCCATCGCCGACCTGCCACGTCGGAAGGCCGAGTGAGACCGTCCGTTCGATCAGCCAGCGAACCTGGCTGCGGAAGTGGTCGCGCGCCGGGCCGGAGGGTGCGGTGACACCGAAGGCCAGGAGGACCCCATCGCTCGAAGCGAGGTGGTCGGCCAAGTGGGACTTGGCCGTCGCCCACCCGTGAGGGCTCACCCCTAACTCGGTGATGGCCCCGGTGGCATGGGAAGGCAGCGCGAAGAGGTTCCCCACCACCACGCGATCGAAGCCCAGCAAGTTGGCCGCCATGGTGACGCGGTTAATCGTGCGGAGTCCAGCGGTGAGTGGGGGGTTGGTGAGGACCGCGACGAGTGTCCTTTGTCGTGCGTTGTCCATCAGAAGGGCTCTGTTCCACGAGCCCACATCTTGGCCCAGTCGCCGCGCAGGCCGGTGGCGTCGAAGTCGCCGAAGGTGGTGGTGGCGAAGGGGTCGTCCAGGTAGCGGACCTGATCGAAGCCGGGTCCGCGCTGGTCGACCCGGACGAGAGCGAGTCGGTAGCGGGGGGCGGCGTTCTTGCCGGTGAGCACTTCGTTGTGGCTGATGAAGAAGTCGTCGGAGCCTTCGATGCGGGCTTTGACCTCGATCCGGAGGGTGGAGCCGTCGGGCAGAAGCGAGAGGATGTCGTAGCCGGGGTTGTTGTGCGCCTGCTCGACGGGCCGGCGTCCGAGTCGTTGTTCGTGGGCCAGCACGGCGTCGACCCCGCGACGCTCGACCACCCTGGTCTCGACGGCGTGCCGCAACGGCTCGTCCTGTGAAACCTCGTCCACCACGTCGGCCAGTGGCAGCACGATGGCGGCGCCGAGGATGCGGGGTGGCCGAGTCGCCAATTGCTCCTGTTGTGACAGGTGCCTCAGCCGCCGGGCGAGGCGGGCGTCCAGCTCGTCAGCCTTGCGGGTGAGACTGTCGGAGGATTCCTTGGGCTTCTGGCCGTTGCGTTCCTGTTCCCCGGCGACGGTCGCCTCTACATACAGCCGGTCACGTTCGCTGGTGAGGCGGTCGGTGACTTGGCGGCGCACCTTGGCGAGCTCAGCCTGGCGTCGCGGCTGTACCTCGGCCAAGAATCCCGGCAGCCGGTTCTCGATCAGCCAACTGACCGCCTTCTCCTCCCCCGAGGCGAGCCACGGCAGGCGGCGAGCGTGGTTGGTGATCGGCCCGGCGGGGGCGGCGACGGCATCGAGGTAGGGCGCGGGCCCAGCCTCCGTCACCGTGCCGTCCTCATCGACAAACGCGTAGCTGAATCGGCGCGAGATGGAGGTGTCCGTGCCGTCGACCACCTCTTCCACCACCCCGACCAGGAGCTGAGGTGTCGTCACGGCCGCCGACACGAGCACGGTGCCGGCCTCAAGCGCCGGCCGGAGCCGGTGCGCGGTCTCAGCCAGGACAGCGTCATGCAGGGGGTGACCGGGGGCCAGCAGATCGGCTTGCACCAGCCCGTCCGGCCGCACGTACGGCAGGTCGAACGTGACCCGCTCGTAGCGCGTCGCGATCGGCTGCGATGTAGCCGCCCGAACACTGGCAGGAACGTTGGTGGCCTCGAAACGGCCGCGCTCTCGCCGCGCCAGACGACCACCGAGTCGGGTGAAGGCTTCCTTGAAGGCGAGTTCGATGTAGTGCGGTTGCAGCCGGCGGGCGCGGGCTTCGTCCATGGCCTGGCGGAGTTGGGCCAGATCGGCCTGGGACAGTACCTCGGAAGCCAGCGCCCGCTCCTTCAGCAACTCTGGGAGGCCCTCGCCGACCTGCCGATCGATGACCTGATGCATCCGGGCCCGGACCTCGGGGCGTTCGCCGTAGCGGATGGCCTCCATCAGCAGCGCCCGCAGCGGCGTCCCTTCGAAGGCCTCGCCGAGCACGTCGAAGACCTCGCCACCGTATGCTCGCCGCTGTTCCTCGATCTTGCCCAGCAGCCGGGTGAAGACCTCGCCTTCGCGGGTGTTGGTGGCGACCAGGTTCCACAGCCGGCACACCTCGGTCTGCCCGATGCGGTGGATGCGGCCGAAGCGTTGCTCGATCCTGTTGGGGTTCCAGGGCAGGTCGTAGTTGACCATCAGGTTGGCGGCCTGCAGGTTCAGGCCCTCGCCGGCGGCGTCGGTGGCGATCAGCACCTGGCAGTCGGGGTTCTTGGTGAACTCCTCGGTGATCCGGCGACGCTCGGGACGCCGCACCGCTCCGTGGATCGACACGACGGCGTCGGTGCGGCCGAGTAGGGAGGTGACGCGGCGTTCGAGGTAGTCGAGGGTGTCGCGGTGCTCGGTGAACACGATCAGCTTGCGTGGGTGGCCGGCGGTGTCGAAGCGCAGCGCCTCGTCCTGCAGGATCGTGCTCAGCTCGCTCCACTTGCGGTCGTTGCCGGAGTCCCGCACCCGGCGGGCCAGGGTGGTGAGATTGGCGAGTTCGGCCAGTTCGGCGTCCAGTTCGTCGATGGTCTGGGCGGCGGTCGCCGAATCGACGAGTTCCTCTTCGACCTGCTCGAGTTCTTCGGCGGTGTACTCATCGGTCTCGTCGTAGACGGACGGCTCGATGGTTGTGGCGTCCTCACGGTAGGTGCCGCTCATGATGTCGGTGCGCCTTCGCTGCAGCCGTTGGCTGCGGCGCTCCAGCGAACGCAGGATCGCCTCGGGACTGGACGCCAGCCGCCGCTGCAGCACCGTCAACGCGAAGCCGACGGTGTTCTTGCGCTTGCCGTCGAGCCGGTCCGCCCGATCGAAACCTTGGCGGACGTAGTCGGTGACCTGCTCGTACAACGTCTGCTCGAGCGCCGTGAGCTCGTAGGGAACGGTCTCGGCGATCCGCTCGGGGAACAGGGGCTTGCCCTCGAAGGTGAGCAGCTTCTCCTTCACCATGCGGCGCATCACGTCGCTGGTGTCGACGGTGTGGACGCCAGCGCGATAGCGACCCTCGAAGCGGTCCTTGTCGAGCAGGGTGAGGAAGAGTTGGAAGTCCTGCTCGATGCCCGAGTGCGGGGTGGCGGTCATGAGGAGTAGATGGCGGGTGATGCTGCCCAGGAGTTCACCCAACTCGAAGCGGCGCGTCTTCTCCAGCTTGCCGAAGAAGTAGTGGGCCGCCATCCGGTGCGCCTCGTCGACCACGACCAGGTCCCACTCGGTGTCGGCGAGCTTCGCCTTCAACTCCTCGTTGCGGGACAGCTGGTCCATGCGGGCGATCAACAACGGGTGAGTGTCGAACACGTTCACGTTGATGTTCGCGTCGACCATCGCGCCGGTCAGGATCTGGAAGTGCAGCCCGAACTTGAGGAACAGCTCGTCCTG